>FUFK010038057.1_pt1 | contig 92569 bp, 78 predicted proteins | sample 1021851 | NCBI WGS metagenome assembly FUFK01 (sample SAMEA51879418, study PRJEB19060) | metagenome
CGCCACCTGGGAGGCCGGCGACTGCTGGCGCAGGCGCACGTCCAGCGGCTGCCAGCGGCCGCGCAGCAGCGCCAAACGGTGATTGAGAGTGCGCGCCATGCGCGCCTGCAGCTCGTCCACCTGCTGGCGGGTCTGCTCCAGCTGCCGGTTCGGGTGGCGGGCGTGCAGCCGCCGGGCCAGGCCCTCCAGCCGCTGGCGCTGGCCGCGCAGGTTCTGGACCATCAAATGCCGCTGGCGGCGGCCCAGCACGCCCAGGCGAGCGAGCAGGGCGTCGCCGTCCGGGCTGATCAGCTCCGCCGCCGCCGAGGGCGTGGGCGCGCGTACGTCGGCGGCGAAATCGCACAGCGATACGTCCACCTCGTGGCCCACCGCGCTGACCACCGGAATCGGGCTGTTCGCCNCTCGCGCGCACCAGCGCCTCGTCGTTGAACGCCCACANNTCNTCCAGGCTGCCGCCGCCGCGCCCCAGCACCAGCACGTCGCACTCGTTGCGCTGNATCGCCAGGGCCAGCGCCCGGCGGATCTGCGCCGGCGCNTCGGCGCCCTGCACCGGGGTGGGGTAGATCAGCACCGGAATCGACGGCGCCCGGCGCTTGAGCACCTGCAGCACATCGCGGATCGCCGCNCCGCTGGGGCTGGTGATCACCCCGATNCGCCTGGGCCACGCCGGTAGTGGGCGCTTACGTTCCTGGGCGAACAGCCCCTCGGATTCCAGCTTCGCCTTGAGCGCCTCGAACTGGGCGCGCANCGCGCCTTCACCNGCTTCCTCCATGTGCTCGACGATGATCTGGAAACCGCCCCGGGGCACGAACACCGTCACCCGGGCGCGCACCAGAATCTGCTGGCCGTCGCGGGGCTGGAAGCGCAGCAGGCTGTTACGGTTCCGAAACATGGCGGCGTTAACCTGGGCGCGGTCGTCCTTGAGGCTGAAATAGATATGTCCGGAGCGCGGCCGCGCCAGGTTGGAGATCTCGCCCTGCAGCCAGATCAGCGGGAAGCTGCCCTCCAGCAGGCCCTGGGCCTCCAGGTTCAAGCGGCTGACGGAATACGGTTCGGTGCGCGAAGAAGTCATGCCGCGCAATGTAGCGATTTCTGGCGCCGGAGACCACCGCCGCGATTGCTGCTGGGGCGGGAAATGTTCTATAATGTTCGGCTTAATTTAACGGAGCCCCTGGTTCGCCCTTGCGCCGGCTCCTACCTGCCCGACCCGGCTTCCCGGCCGGCGACAGCCCGGCGCCCCGGGGTCCAGACTCCCCTCAGTTTCTCTGTGTGCCAAGGGGTGCAACATGCTCAGAATCGCCCAAGAAGCACTGACGTTCGACGACGTTCTGCTCCTGCCCGCCCACTCCGATGTGCTGCCCAACGAGGTATCGCTGAAGACGCGCCTGACGCGCAACATCGAGCTGAACGTCCCGTTGCTGTCCTCCGCCATGGACACCGTCACCGAACACCGTCTGGCGATCACCATGGCCCAGGAAGGCGGCATTGGCATCCTGCACAAAAGCATGCCGGTGGACGATCAGGCCCGCCAGGTGCGCGCCGTCAAGAAATACGAGTCCGGCGTGGTCAAGGACCCGATCACCATCAGCCCCAACGCCACCGTGCGCGAGCTGATCAACCTCACCGACGCCCACAACATCTCCGGCGTGCCGGTGGTGGAAGGCCAGCAGGTGGTGGGCATCGTCACCAGCCGTGACACCCGCTTCATCACCGACTACGACCAGTCCGTGGCCGACATCATGACCGGCCGCGACCGCCTGGTAACGGTGAAAGAGGGCGCCAGCGCCGACGAAGTGCAGACCCTGCTGCACAAGCACCGCATCGAAAAGATTCTGGTGGTCAACGACGCCGGCGAGCTGCGCGGCATGATCACCGTCAAGGACATCGAGAAAGCCACCCGTTACCCCAACGCCTGTAAAGACAGCCAGGGCCGCCTGCGCGTCGGCGCGGCCGTGGGCACCGGCGGCGGCACCGAAGAGCGCGTCGCCGCGCTGGTGGAAGCGGGCGTGGACGTGATCGTGGTGGACACCGCTCACGGTCACTCCCAAGGCGTGCTCAACCGCGTCGCCTGGATCAAGAAGCACTTCCCGGACGTGGACGTGATCGGCGGCAACATCGCCACCGCCGAAGCCGCCATCGCGCTGATGGAAGCCGGCGCCGACGGCGTCAAGGTGGGCATCGGCCCGGGCTCCATCTGCACCACCCGCATCGTCGCCGGCATCGGCGTGCCGCAGATCACCGCCGTCTCCGAAGTGGCCGCCGCCCTCAAGGGCACCGACGTGCCGCTGATCTCCGACGGCGGCATCCGCTTCTCCGGCGACATCGCCAAGGCCGTCGCCGCGGGCGCCCACGCCATTATGATCGGCTCGCTGCTGGCCGGCACCGAAGAAGCCCCCGGCGAAGTGGAACTGTTCCAGGGCGGCTACTACAAAGCCTACCGGGGCATGGGCTCGCTGGGCGCCATGTCCGGCAAAACCGGCTCGTCCGACCGCTACTTCCAGGACGCCGCCGCCGGCATCGAAAAACTGGTGCCCGAAGGCATCGAAGGCCGGGTGCCCTACAAAGGCCCGATGAGCGCCATCGTCCACCAGCTGATGGGCGGCCTGCGCGCCTCCATGGGCTACACCGGCTGCGCCAACATCGAAGAAATGCGCACCAAGCCCTACTTCGTGAAAGTCACCAACGCCGGCATGAAAGAATCCCATGTCCACGACGTGACCATCACCAAGGAAGCGCCGAATTATCCGGTGGGGTGAGACGCGACCGAAGCACTGCTTCGCAGCGCGGCTCACGCCCGGCCAAGGACGGCCGGGCAGGGCGCTCTGGAGAGGGGGCGTTGCGCCAGGGATGGCAAGCACGGCGCCTCGATGAAGTACAACAGACATTGAACTGGCCGGCTCACCCGCCGGCCTTTGCATTTAAAACACCGGCCCAAACCGGGGCCAGAGCGGACAAAGCCATGCAAGACATCCACGCCCAACGCATCCTGATCCTCGACTTCGGCTCCCAGTACACCCAGCTGATCGCCCGCCGCGTGCGCGAAATCGGCGTCTACTGCGAAATCCGCGCCTTCGACGCCACCGCCGAAGACATCGCCGAGTTCGACCCCAAGGGCATCATCCTCTCCGGCGGCCCGGAATCGGTCACCGCCGCCGAGACGCCCCGAGCCCCGCAAGCGGCGTTCGAGCAGGGCGTGCCGGTGCTCGGCATCTGCTACGGCATGCAAACCATGGCCGAGCAACTGGGCGGCACCGTGGTGGCCGGTGAAAAACACGAATTCGGCTACGCCCGCGTCACCAAGGCCGAAGGCAACCGCCTGCTCGACGGCATCGTCGACCACGAAGAGGGCGGCCAGGAATTCCTCGACGTCTGGATGAGCCACGGCGACCGCGTCGGCAGCATCCCCGAAGGCTTCGTCGTCTCCGCCACCACCGACAGCTGCCCCATCGCCGCCATGGCCAACGACGAGAAGCGCTTCTACGGCATCCAGTTCCACCCGGAAGTCACCCACACCCTGCAAGGCGGGCGCATCCTCGAACGCTTCATCCGCGAGCTGTGCGACTGCGACGCCCTCTGGACCCCAGCCAAGATCATCGACGACGCCGTCGCCGCCATCAAAGAACAAGTGGGCGACGACGAAGTCATCCTCGGCCTCTCCGGCGGCGTCGACTCCTCCGTGGTCGCCGCGCTGCTGCACAAAGCCATCGGCGACCAGCTCACCTGCGTGTTCGTCGATAACGGCCTGCTGCGCCACGGCGAAGGCGACCAGGTGATGGAAATGTTCGCCGACCACATGGGCGTGCGCGTCATCCGCGTGGACGCCGAAGACCACTTCCTCTCCCGCCTGGCCGGCGAAGCCGACCCGGAGAAGAAGCGCAAAATCATCGGCAACACCTTCATCGACATCTTCGACGCCGAAGCCGCCAAACTGAAAAACGCCCACTGGCTCGCCCAGGGCACCATTTACCCGGACGTGATCGAATCCGCCGCCTCCAAAACCGGCGGCGCCCATGTGATCAAATCCCACCACAACGTCGGCGGCCTCCCCGAGCACATGAAACTCAAGCTCGTCGAGCCCCTGCGCGAACTGTTCAAGGATGAAGTGCGCAAAATCGGCCTCGAGCTCGGCCTGCCCTACGACATGGTCTACCGCCACCCCTTCCCCGGCCCCGGCCTGGGCGTGCGCATCCTCGGCGAAGTAAAGAAAGAATACGCCGACACCCTGCGCCTGGCGGACCACATCTTTATCCAGGAACTCCACGCCGCCGGCCTCTACCACAAAACCAGCCAGGCCTTCGCCGTCTTCCTGCCGGTCAAGTCCGTCGGCGTCGTCGGCGACGCCCGCCGCTACGAATACGTGGTGGCGCTCCGCGCCGTAGAGACCATCGACTTCATGACCGCCCGCTGGGCGCACCTGCCCTACGACTTCCTGGAGAAGGTTTCCAGCCGGATCATTAATGAGATTCCGGGGATCAGCCGGGTGACGTATGACATCTCTTCCAAGCCGCCGGCTACGATTGAGTGGGAATGATCTGATCTAGCCTGCTGGTAAGGGCTTACTTAAAGGCCGCCGGNGCGGGAGCGTCGGCGGTTTTTGTAAGCAAAACACGCGGCCGAAATGAGGGCGGACTTTGACTGACATTCCGGAAAACGAAATCTTTCTTGTACTGCTTTGCAGCCTGTAATTTCATTAAGGCGATACAAGAACCACCTAGAGGCAACGAGGGCGGCAGGTTAACTTGGCCACAAGATAGCGTTTGATCTACCTTATCGAGGGGGTGGAAGTACCGAAGTTAGCTGCGCAAGAAGTTCATCCATATTCTTCGTCTCACACTCCCATATAATTACGACGGTCCAGCCCATCGCAGTTAATGCTTGCTCGGTCCTTCGGTCTCGATCCACGTTTTTCGAGAACTTTTCTTGCCAAAACTCTGTGTTTGTTTTTGGCGTGGTAGCCCTTTTGCAGTTGTGATGTCGATGCCAGAAGCAGCCATGAACAAATATGCACGTGTTGTGTTTTCTAAGAACAATATCGGGTTTTCCTGGAATGTCTTTCTTGTGAAGGCGAAATCTGTATCCCAGTCTATGAAGGGCCTTCCGAACTACAATTTCCGGTGTGGAGTTTTTATTCGGTACGGCTCGCATATTCTCGCTGCGTCGATTTTCTGGTTTTCTCATCAATCAATTAACGACTTAAGCTGAGCTTCAGAAATCAAGCCGCGATGTACGTCATCGTGGTCAACATTACAAAGTGTTATCAAGTTAGTAGCTCGATTTTCGCCTCCCCTGGCATGATGAATTATGTGATGGAGCTCAAGAACTGTTCTGGGATCTGCCGGGTTGTAATCATCATAGCTCCACCCGCAGATTTTGCATCTCCACTGGTCACGTTGCAAAACGGCAGACCTTACCGAATCCGGTATCCTCCTATCATGAGGCTTTGTTTGCCTATTCTCAGCCAGTACATAAACCCCCACTGGAATTCCCGGGCTGCCTGAGTTTCTGGTCATTATCGGCCAGCCCTCTTCCGTCCTAAGTTCCCTTACTCGACGCTGCCACTCTATTCGTCCATTTGCGAGATACTTGAGCTCTTCTCCTGTAACATGCTTGCCGATATTTTCGAGGAAATATTCAAGAATTTTTGCTTTCGTTCCGATTTTCTTCTTTCGAATCCTGTTTGCGTTGTGCCAACGATGAGCCGCATCTCTATCTTGGGTATTCTCGAGAAGCATATACGAGTCCGACTTGATGTCGGCAGGCAGCATTGAATCGCCTTCAAGCAAAAATTCCGATTCTTCTGCTAGCAACTCTTTAATTGTCGCCCCGCTCAGTATGGGCCACCCATCTTGGACGCGTAGCTCTCTGATCCTCCGTGCGTATTCGCTGATACCCGCGACAACCATAAGCTCATCGCCTTCTATTAACCGGCCTTGATACTTCTTGAGATAAGATATAATCCTGTTTTGCGCGTTACTAAGATTATCTCCTTGTATAAGAGAGCTGCCAAGGTCCCTGAGCTTGTAATTAACAGGAATGAGGGCGCGCACCTGTTCCCTGAGGTCATGCTCCGCTAGCTTTAAATCAAAATGGCGAAGAAGCCTGACCAAATCTTCGTAAAGGTTCTTGGGGTCGTCTCGCTGAGAGCGTCTCGCCATTACGCGGCCGCTCCATCAGCTTTAGGTTTTCTTTGGTCCAACAAGAGAGACGCATGCTTCGCAATATGGGAAGCAAACGCAGGAGGAACCGCATTGCCGATCTGACGCGCAATTTCAATTTTAGAGCCGCAAAATTGAAAGCTGTCGGGGAATGACATCAATCGAGCCGCCTCTCTGTGGGTTATGGGCCGATTTGACTCTGGATGTAAGTAACGACCCTTTTCCGGCTTAAAGAATTCGGTCCTGATAGTCACTGAAGGCCGGTCCCACCAAAGTCTCCCGAAAAGATCCGTCCCTCCAGACTTTTTATTTTTCCAACATGCAGGAGTAATATCGGGCCTGTTTTTTTGCAGATCGAAGCGGTTGCCACCTGGTGGTACGGCCTTATAGCGCTCCAGACTTTTCGGAGTGGGGTTGCGCCCGAAATGCAAATCCAAAGGGGGGGCTTCGTGCCTGATCTCGGTCCCCGCGGGGGCGGGCAGATCGGAGATGGCATCGCCCACTGTTTTCCACACAGGCAGTGCAAGGACCTCGCTGGGATTCTTGTGAGTCCTGGGCGGAGGAAAAGCCGTGACTACATTAAAAGACTCGCCGAAATCAATAGTTCTCAAACCTACGATTATAGTCCTTCTGCGAGTTTGCGGCACACCGTAGTCTGCAGTGTTAAGAACACAGGGATTGATCAACTCAAATCCCTTCTCCGCAGCTCTGCTTTTTATGGCCTTAAACTCATCGCTTTTAAGCAAGCCTGGGACATTCTCCATGATAAACATGGAGGCTCCGGACTTTTCTACTATGTCTAGGTAGGGTTCCCAGAGTGCTCTGCGTACGTCCCCCGTCCTATTTCTATTGAGGAGGCTGAAGCCTTGGCACGGCGGCCCTCCGATGACGATGTCCGCAGGGGGTACACTATGATGCATCAGCCAATTTTCGATATTCGTACTGATACAGTGGTCACCGAAGTTAGCTCGATACGTCTCGACGGCCGCTTCATCATTATCGATAGCTAGGATACTCTGAAAATCCCCGCAGAATTCACGGCTCGTGAACCCGAGGCTCATACCTCCAGCGCCACAGAAAAGGTCGATAAGTTTGTATCGTTTAGTCATCTTTGGGCTCCATCGGGCTGCCTTCGTCGACCAGATAACTGGACGGACGGGCAGTATATCGTGCCCTGGAAGGTCTTCAAGACCGGGAGGTTAGCAGATGACCGAAACAAGAACGAGAAAACCATTTGATTGCGTCTTAACTTATTGATTTTTATAGGAATGCCGGAGATGTTCCGACGCACCATGCTTACATAAAAATCAGCGTGAGCCTACATGTGATGTACTATGGGTATTACATCGTCTGATCGCTATGGGCTATTGAGGGTAGGCTTCAAGCTTTCTGCTGCCAGACACTGTGGCGCTGGTCTTGAGAAAGGCCGCGCCAGGGTCTCCTGAGCCAAGCTGGCTTGCGACAGTGTATGTGCAAATCTAGCACAAGGGGGGGGGGCTCCTCCGCGCCGACGCCGAGGATTNCTTCCGCTCCCGCCTGGCCAGCGAAGCCGACCCCGACAAGAAGCGCAACACCTGCATTGCATTCGGTCTGCCCTACGACATGGTGTACCGCCACGCCTTCCCCGGCCCCGGCCTGGGCGTGCGCATCCGGCGAAGTAAAGAAGGAATACGCCGACACCCTGCGTCTGGCGGACCACATCTTCATCCAGGAACTGCACGCCGCCGGCCTCTACCACAAAACCAGCCAGGCCTTCGCCGTCTTCCTGCCGGTCAAATCCGTCGGTGTCGTCGGCGACGCCCGCCGCTACGAATACGTCGTCGCCCTGCGCGCCGTGGAGACCATCGACTTCATGACCGCCCGCTGGTCGCATCTGCCCTACGAGTTCCTGGAGAAGTTCTCCAGCCGGATCATTAATGAGATTTCGGGGATCAGTCGGGTGACGTATGACATGAGGCTGATCCAGACCTGGTGGCTTTACACAGCTAGATTACTAGATATGCTTTTTATGCCAGATCTATCTGGCATTAGGATACGAGGAGACCATGCGTTCGAGCATTGAAAATTTCGGTGGAATTGACCGGATTAAATCCAGGTGTTGGCGCTTGGGTAAGCAATCGTTGCATGGTTTTGTAAACCTACATCTGTGGTTTTTGCTAAATGCATTATGAAAGCCTCAATTCTATTAAGACTTTTTGTGTCTAGTCGTTTCTTGCCGCCGGGTGTGATTGTCCAGTCATAAGCGGGAATTGAAAAGCCATGGGAAAAGCTGTGCCGCACCTTGAGGATTTGATCAAGAAAATCTCTCGTTTCTGTTGCATTTAGTCCGCCTCTGAGCCATTTCCAATCGTTGATAGGGTCGTAACCAGTACACTCAATTAAGAGTATTCTCGAATTATTTGAATTCGGCGTATTGAATTTTCTCAGACTTTTTTCAATAAAGGATTCAAGCCCGTCATGAATTAACGAATATTCCAAATCTAGAGGCTTTCTTGTGCACTCGCGGAACTCCTTTACTACATTATTTAGATAGCTATCCCATGAAGCCACGTGAGAAGCAAGTGCGGCATGAAGAAAGCCACGCTTCTTTTCATGGGATATAGGTCGCAATCGGGGATCAATTGCTACCTCTTGAATTCTTCTGCCGGCTGCAAGCCCAGTCAAGAACAAACTCAAAGACTTGCTGCCCATCATAAGCGATCCACGAAGCCTTTTAATGCCGCCTTGTAGCGATCTAAGGGTTCTTGATTTAGCTGGATCCGTTCTCCATCTAAAACTTTCGGGCCAGGGGTGATTTTGTGTAGTGGAGTGCCCGTTGTGGCGGAATAAACGCAAGCGCTGTGGTAATCGGGAACTTCAACAAATGCCGAGCTGGGCTTCTCTTTGGGGATTGCATAGAATGAGCGATGTTTATCATGAATTCTATCAACGGTTGCTTGAACACGCTCGTTCACGACTTTGAAGGCCTTGCTTGGCTTGCCGTCATACAGCGTAACTCGATTGGAAACGAATGTGTGGAGGCGAGGTTGATTAACTCCTTCCTCCATAGCCTTTTTTGAAAAGCTAATCTTTGCGTAGGTCTGCGTATGTTTGTCACCAATACCAAATAATAGTGCAATTACGTTTTCGATTGCGCGTCTAGAACTATCGTCAGCAGTAAACGGCACGATAATGTTTTCTGCAGCTACCAGTCCTAATTGGGTGTAGATAGCAAAGCTGGGGTTTAGGTCTATTACAAACATTGCATCTCTAGAGCCACTCCTGGCTTTGAGAGCTTTGACTAGATCATTTACCCAAGAAATAACTTGCTTCCAAGCATCGAAGGGAACTGCGAGTTGGGATGTTTGGCGAATAGCTTCTGATAAAATTTCAAGAAGGTTGTCGCCACATAATAAATAGAGATTTTCAGGAATATTTTTATTGTATTTGCATGGGTGGCTAATGTATTTATCCACGTCAGCAACCATTCTAAATGGGCTACTTAAACGCTCTTCTATATATCCGGCAATAGTTCTTCTAGGTGTTGATTCTGTCATCTGGCGAAGCGCCTTCGCTTCGATGTCAAACCCACCTAGAAGTGTTTCGGAAATATTTCCTTGGGGGCACAGGTCTATGACGTAAACATCCGAGTCTGGATTCGTATGTGCATACTCTGTAGAGGCGATAAACCCGAGAAAGCTCTTCCCAACCCCACCTTTGTTGTTCCAGAATGCGTAGCTTGACACTGATATTCCTTAATATGTTTTTGATTCTCGGTTTTCAAGAAAAAATAGCGATGTTCTGTGGGCTTTATATCAAAATTCCCTTGAATTTTACGTAAGCGATGAGTCGTTTGACGTCTGCCTCGGTGGCGATACTTCAAGTTTCAGCGAGTGCTTGCTAGGCAAAGTTGTCATCTTACAGATGTTCATACCAGTAAATGCATAAAACGGCAAGCTTGAAAGCGGTTGTTCGGCGAGGAATGGTTCTTGTTGCGTGGGGGCACCATAATAAATGGGCGGTGATTTATTGTTCGCCTTTCACTTCGTCGAGAAATGCGGATTCCCATTGCTGTGCGTGACTACGACCTAACAACGCAAGCTTCTTTACTCCCCGGACTTCGCTGTATTCAAGGTCCAGTTTATCCAGCCGTTCGGTAATTGCAGAGAAAAGCGCCTCCAAATAGCCAAACTGCTCAACAGCCAAACACGCCATATCACCCACTTCGGTCTGCTGGACATCGTACGCCTTGGTCATCTCCGCCTCCTTCAATTACTCTCCTTAAATCGACCCATCCAGTAGAGCGCAGACCTCGAATTACGGTCTACAGCCGATAAGTAGCACTTTCCCGCTTTGTTGAGACAACCATGATCATCTCCTCCACCCACGATTACCGCCTCGCCGCCCAACGCCGCCTGCCGCCGTTCCTGTTCCACTACATCGACGGGGGCGCGTACGACGAGCACACCCTGGCGCGCAATGTGGCGGATCTGCGCGATCTGGCGTTGCGGCAGCGGGTGTTGAAGGAAGTGGGGCAGGTGGATCTGTCGGCACGGCTGTTCGGGGAGGCTGTGAGCCTGCCGGTGGCGTTGGCGCCGGTGGGGCTCACCGGGATGTACGCGCGGCGGGGCGAGGTGCAGGCGGCGCGGGCGGCGGCGTCGCGGGGCGTGCCGTTTACGTTGTCGTCGGTGTCGGTGTGTCCCATCGAGGAGGTGCAGCCGGCCATAACGCGGCCGATGTGGTTTCAGCTGTATGTGCTGCGCGACCGCGGTTTCATGAAGAACGCGCTGGAGCGGGCCTGGGCGGCGGGGGTGCGGACGCTGGTGTTCACGGTGGATATGCCGGTGCCGGGGGCGCGCTATCGCGATCGGCATTCGGGGATGTCCGGGCCCTTTGCGGCCTGGCGGCGGATGCTGCAGGCGGTGACGCACCCGCGCTGGGCGTGGGACGTGGGCCTGCGCGGGCGGCCGCACGATCTGGGCAATGTGTCGGCCTATCTGGGCCACCGCATTCACCTGGAGGATTACATCGGCTGGCTGGGCGAGAACTTCGACCCGTCCATCGGCTGGCGGGATCTGGAATGGATTCGTGAGTATTGGAAGGGCGCCATGGTGCTCAAGGGCATTCTCGACCCGGAGGACGCCCGCGAGGCGGTGCGGTTCGGCGCGGACGGCATCGTGGTCTCCAACCACGGCGGGCGCCAGCTCGATGGCGTGCTGTCCTCGGCCCGGGCCCTGCCGGCCATCGCCGACGCCGTCCAGGGCGACCTGACGATCCTGGCGGATTCCGGTGTCCGCTCCGGCCTGGACGTGGTGCGCCTGCTCGCCCTGGGCGCCGATGGCGTGCTGCTCGGCCGCGCCTTCGTCTACGCCCTCGCCGCCGCCGGCGAGCGGGGCGTGGCTCACCTGCTGGACCTGATCGCCAGCGAGATGAAGGTGGCGATGACGTTGACCGGGGCGAGGGCGGTTGGGGAGATTTCTAGGGAGAATCTGGTGCGGGCGGGTAATTGAATTCTGGTGCCTTGGCGCCTAATCAAAAATCGAAGGTGAGAGAATCGTCGCCTTCGCCAGGTACTCGATATCCCCGGCTTCCATGCCCGCCGCTGAAAAAAGCTCTTTCCAGTGGGCTTCGACGATCTGCGTCATGGTGTCGACGCACTCGGCGGCTTCGCGTTCGCTCAGGCCAAACCGTTCCGCCTGGCTGAGGGCGTTGTTGAGTGTGGCCGCGCGGCCCTGGTGGCCGACCACCATGGCCAGGTCCGCCGAGTAGCCCAGCCGGGGCTGGGGGCAGATGTCGTAGCCGGGTGTCAGGTCGAGGGCTTTGCCGTCCCAAAAACAGGCGTGGTTGCGGGCGTGGTCGTCGGTGTTGCCGATCAGAATGTTGAAGACTATGCGCCGGAAGAGCTCCCGGCCATCCCGTTCGAAGTCCCTGGCGTATTGGCGCAGGACGTCGGCCAGTTCCAGGTAGCTGGCTTCGCCGGTGCGGACGGCGTATTCGTCCAGATCCAGCAGGGTCATGGCGCTGAGCATGTGGCGGCGGGTTGGGTGGGCGGTCGCGTGGGTGTCGCGGTCGAAGCGGCGCACCAGCAGCACGTCCTTGCCGGAGACTTCCAGGACCCGGGTGTCCGCCACGCTCAGGCCGGCTTTGGCGGCGAGCCGCATGGCGCCGTGTTCGGCGGCGATCATGTTGAGGGTGTCCCGGCTTGAGCTGAATTTGGCGACGAGATAGGACTTGCCCCGCCGGAACAGCACCTTGGGCCGGGCGCCGCCGATGCTGGTGCCGTGGTTCAGGGCGGCGTCCAGGTCATCATCCAGTTCCTGGCCGCGTTCCATTCGTTCCGCCGCTTCCAGGGCGTCCGCCAGCGGGCGGATCGGCTTGGCGCGGGGCGCGTAGGCGTCCGGTCGGTCGGTGGCGTCCAGGGCGCCAATGCGGTCGGCGCCGGCACCGAGCAGGTAGTCGATCTCCCCGAGCTCGCCTTCGAGGCGGTAAGGGGCCTCGCCGGTGGGGTCGAGGGTTTTGGCGATGTCCCGCTGGATGATGCGCCGCCCCCAGGCGTCCGGCGCCGCGTCGCGCACGGCACCGCTGAGCTCGTGGTCGAGGACGTAGGGCTCGCCGGTGAGCTCGCCCAGGGGGCGGCCGGGGATCGAGAGCGGGATGGCATCTGGCCGGGCGAGGTAGCTTTTGCCGTAGCGGAACACGTACTCGGCGCCATCCCAGGCCACCACGCCGCACACCACCGGTTCCGCCTGCCCCGGCGGAAAGAGCCACAGGTAGGCGCGATCAGAAATCATTGTCGACGTCCTGAGGCCGGAACCGGCGCCGGCTGGCGGGGCGGCGCGCGCCGGCACGGCCCTCGGCGACGCGGTAGTACCCCGTGGGCGCGGCGTGCCCGGGCTGCGGCAGGGTCGCCAGCAGCGGCAGGTCAAGCAGCCACAGCGCCGCCACCACCAGGCCGACATCGACCTTCGGGTCGCCTTTTTCCAGGGCGCTCACGTGCCGCCGGTCCACCTTGCCCAGGCGCGCGCCCAGGTCGGTCTGGGACCAGCCGCGCGCCTTGCGGGCCTCGGCGATCAGGGCGCCGGTGTCGCGCAAGGCGTCGAGAATCTGGGCCTTCTGGTAAACGGGAGAGTCGACTGTCCTGGGCATTTGTTCATTAAACCGTACAAAATGGCATTAAATGTACGGTATGGCGTGCCTTCTGGTCCGTCAAGGTTTTTCGGGTGTCATGTACTTATAAGTGTACACTGCTGTCTTTTTTGTACGTTTTAATGACCATAATGGCCGCTGAGACACATGGCCATGAGGACGCTTTTGGAAAAGCGTATAAATCGCAGTCATGCCACGATGGTACTGTCGGGCCTGGGCGCGGCGGGCGCATTGGTGGCCAAGTAAGCCGTGCCAGGCGCCGACTTTGCGGCGAACGACCAAGGATTTCTCGGTAGTTCGTTTCGTACAGCCCCTAGCGGCTGGCATCCGGCCGCGCTTCCACGCTCACCATCATGCTCCGCTCCAGCAGCCAGCCGCGCAGGCGGCGGGGCAGAAGGTTGGTGTAGACGGCAATCTTATTCAGCAGGCCGGGCACGTACACCACCTTGCCGGCGTACATGGCGTCCACGCAGAGCTTGGCGACTTCGGCGGCGGTCATGATGCCGGTCTGTTTCTTCACGGTCTGGCCGGCCTGGTCCAGGAAGGGCGTGAGCACGCCGCCGGGGCAGGCGGCGGTGACGCTGATCGGGCTGTCGCGCAGCTCGTAATCCAGGATTTCGGTAAAGAACCGGACATAGCCCTTGGTGCCGGAATAGGTGGCGTATTGGGGCGTGGGCAGGATGCCCGCCAGGGAGGCCACGTTCATCAGATAACTGCGTTGCCCGTGGGCGCGGGCGCGGTGAGGGTGGTGAGCGCGGTGACGTTGAGGTCGATGTCCCGCTGCAGGCCGGCCAGATCCTGGTCCGCGAACGGCGCCCAGAAGCCGGTGCCGGCGTTGTTGACCAGGACGGTCAGGTGGTCGTTGTGCTTTGCGAGGGTGGCATCCACGTCATCGAACAGCGCCGCCAGACTCTGCCGGTCGGCCAGATCGCAAGCCAGGGCGGTGGTGGTGATGCCGTGGCCGGCGGCCAGTTCATCGGCGAGTTGGTCCAGCAGCTCCTTGCGGCGGGCGACCAGTATCAGGTTCAGGCCCCGTGCAGCCAGTTGCCGGGCGATGTCCAGGCCAATGCCACTGGAGGCGCCGGTGATCAGTGCGGTGCTCATGCTATTTCCTCGCGTTGGGTTGGGCGGCAAGACAAAGGATCCCACTATGCCGCGCCCCGCGCGTGAAAGGCATTGGCCTGAAAGTACAGCCCGGAAGACACCAGTGCGCACCGGCCGGCATGCCAGGGGTGATCACGACCGCCGGGAGCCCACCAGTGCGAACCTGGCTCCCTGGGGATCGACGCCTTTGAGGGCGAAGTCGCCGCCGGGAATCTCATCCGGACCGTGAAGGATTTGCCCGCCGTGTTCGGTGATGGCCTCAAGCGCGGCGTCGATGTCGGCGACACGGAAGTAGTAGTGCCACATCGGCACCGGCATGTCGTCCGGCTTGGGCATGATGGCGCCGATCACGCCGTTGTGGCGGATGAATTCGTAGGCGCCCATCGGGCCCATATCCAATTCACCGTCCTTGGTCCAGCCGAGCGCCTCGAAGTAAAACGTCTTCGCCGCGTCCGGGTCGGTGGTGGCCAGCTCGTTCCAGGCGCAGTGGCCCACGCGTGGGCGGTCGGAGGCGAACGCCAGGCTGGTGTGGTCGCTGTGGCCGCGCATCACATAGAAGGGCGTGCCTTGCGGGTCGGTCACCATGGCGAGCCGGCCCACGTCGGGGATGTCGGTGGCGGGCATTTGCACGCTGCCGCCGAGGGCGGTGACCTTCGCTACGGTCTGGTCTACGTCGTCGACGCCGATATAGCCTAGCCATACCGGTCTGGCGCCACACTGTTTCATCGCTTCAGTGAGCGGCATCAGGCCGCCGATGGGGCGCCACTCGCCGGTGTCCTCGTCGGGGGCGTGGAGAATGCGGTAATCCACGCCGGGCTGGCCGCTGTCGGTGACCTGCCAGCCGAGTAAGTTGCTGTAGAAGTGTTGGGCCGCGTCCGCGTTGTCGGTGGCCAGTTCGTACCAGATAAATTCGCCGTGTTGGTTGGGCATGGTTCGCTCCTTATCGGTGGTGTACCCGATAGTCGATCCGGCCGGTCAGGAATCGACGGAGCGCGCCTCCTTTTTTGCGCCATCACTATGGGCGCTCTGGCCGGGTCCGGCGTGCATCCACACCCCATAGCCCACCGCCAACACACCGAGGCCGCCACCCAGCAGGCAGACACCGGTCCAGCCGTACTGCTGGTAGGCCGCGGCGGAGCCCAGTGAGCCCAGGGCGCCGCCGACGAAGTACAGGAACATGTAGCCGGAGTTGAGCCGGTTCCGGGCGGCTTCGTCCAGATTGAAGATCATGTTCATGTTGGTGATGTGCACCGCCTGCAGCGCCAGGTCCAGGAGCACGATGCCGGCGATCAGCGCAATCAGGGAGTACCCGCCCAGCCCCAGCAGCCCCCAGGAGACCAGCAGCGCCACCACGCCGAGCACGGTGAGCCGGGCGCCATGGCCCCGGTCGGTGAGCACGCCGGCGTGGCGGGCGGAGAGCGCGCCCATGGCGCCGGCCAGGCCGAACAGGCCGATGGTGGCGTCGGAATAGGACCAGGGCTCGCTGGACAGCAAAAAGGCCAGCGAGGTCCACAGCACGCTGAACATGGCGAAGATCAGGCAGCCCAGCAGGGAGCGTTGTCGGTGCAGCGGGTAGCGTGCGAACTGGGCGAACACCGAGCCGATCAGCTGCCCGTAGTGCATGGGAGTGGTCTGGGCGTAGCGGGGCAGGGCGCGCCACAGGGCCAGGGTGTTGAGCAGCATGAGCGCCGCCGCCACCCAGTAGACCGTGTGCCAGTCGCCCAGGCTGGAGAGCGCGCCGGCCACGGTGCGGGCCAGCAGGATGCCCATCAGCAGGCCGCTCATCACCGTGCCCACCACCTTGCCGCGCTGCGCCACCGGCGACAGGGTGGCGGCGAACGGCACCAGCACCTGGGCCACCACGGAGAACGCCCCGGTAATGGCCGTGCCGAGCAGCAGGGCGGCCAGGGAGCCGGCGCTGGCGCTGACCACCAGGCCGGCGGTGGCGAACAGCATCATGGTGACGATCAGGCGCCGGCGCTCCACCAGGTCGCCGAGCGGCACCAGCAGGATCAGGCCCAGCGCGTAGCTGGCCTGGGCCACGGTGACGATGATGCCGGCCCGGGCGTAGGACAGGCCGAGCTGATCCGAGATGGTGTGCAGCAGCGGCTGGGCGTAGTAGTTGCTGGCCACCACCAGGCCGGTGGTGGTGGCCATCAGCAGGATCAGCCAGGTGCTCAGGGCGGATTCGGTGGTGCGCTCGGCGTGCGTCATGGTGCCTCCTTCCGGTGAGGCGGGAAGTGTCGGCGACTCGGTGTCATCGGGCAAATGTATTATTATGATGCCAACTATCTTTTTTCGAGATGCACGCCATGAAGCTGAAGCAGGTGGAGTACGTGCTGGCGGTGGCCGAGGCGGGCAGCTTTACCGGTGCCGCCCGACAGTGCCATACGGTCCAGTCCGCACTCAGCCATCAGGTCGCTCAACTGGAAAGCGAGCTGGGCGTGACGCTGTTCGAGCGTAACTCCCGCTCGGTGCGTCTGACCGAGGCGGGCAGGGTGTTCGTTCAGCAGGGGCGCCAGGCGCTGGAAGCCGTGCAGCGCATCACCGATGAGGTGGTGGCCTCCACCGGCGAGGTGCGCGGGCGCCTTTCCATGGGCACCATCTCCACGCTCACCAGCCCGGACCCGATCGAGCTGCTGGCGCGCTTTCACCGCCGCTTCCCGCACGTGCGTGTGGAGCTGGTCATGGAGGGCAGTGAGAAGATGCTGGCCAAACTGGAGGAGCGCCGCCTGGATGTGGCGTTTATCGGCGTCTGGCCGGGCGAGACGGTTCCCAGTAGCCTTTGTAGCCGGTCGCTGTGTAACGAAGAGCTGGTGGCGCTGATGTCGCCGTCCCATCCGCTGACCGCCCACGACACGGTGACCCTGGGCCAGCTGGCGTCCTGCCCGGTGGTGGATTTCCCCGTGGGCAGCAGTGCGCATCGCCAGTCCGCGGAGGCCTTCGCCGCCCAGGGGCTGGAATATAACGTCCAGTTCGAGGTGAGCACCGTGCAGCATCTGGTGGCGATCGTGCGCCAGGGGTTGGCGGTGGGGTTGATTCCGCAAAGCCTGTCGCACCAATTGACGGACGTCAGCACCCGGCGGGTGGACAATGCGCCCCAGCGTTCGGTGCGGGTGGTGTGGCCAAAGACCGCCTCACCCGCCACCCGGGCCCTGCTGGCGTTGCTGGCGGTGGAGGACGAAGGCGCGTACAACGGGCCTGCGCCATCCAGCGAATAAAACAATGAAGCCGGCACAACGCCGGCGGCACAAAAGGGAGAGAAACCACGTGTTCAACCACATCATGATCGGTTCCAACGATATCGAACGTTCCAAGCGGTTCTACGACGCGGTACTCGGCGTGCTCGGCGCCGGCGAGCCGATCCGTAACGAAACCCCCGCCGGGATCGTGCGGCTGTTCTACCGGCACGACGGCAACACCCTGGCGATCACCCAGCCGCTCAACGGCCAGCCGGCCACCGGCGCCAACGGCGGCACCATCGGCTTCAAGTGCGACTCCCCGGAGCAGGTGAAAGAGCTGCACGACGTGGCGGTGGCCCACGGCGGCACCTCCGTGGAAGATCCGCCGGGCTTGCGCGAAAGCGCCATGGGCGCCATGCACCTGAGCTACGTGCTCGACCCGGACGGCAATAAGCTCTGCGGGCTCTACCGCGTAAAGTAAAACCTTATCGGCATGGAATTGGCCGCCGGAACGGGCCGGGTTGATTGACCGGCCCGTTCCACATCACAGGGAGGCAAGATGTGGGAATTCAGTAAGGTTCTGGCTCAGGGACTGGAAAAGGGCGATGTACTGCTGGTCATCGCGGCGACCCTTGTCCTCGTGGTCATGAATGTCCACAAACTCTCCTCCTTGCTTCTGGAGCGTAAGCGGCACCGGCTAAAGAGCGTGGAGGCCGCTCTACAATCCGAGCATGTGCAAGGCTTGGAAAGGGAGTGTTTGAAAGAGCGGGCCGCCACGGAGCATTTCTATGCGGCCACGGGCATCATGATGGAGACCGCGCCGCGTCAGAGGCTGCTCAGAATCTACGAGCNCAGCGGCGGGCGCGTGCAGTTTGTTCACTTTAAGCGTGCCGCCTCATACTTTCACTATGAGGATGGCAGTTTTGAGGTGCGGCTTGGCCGTTTTGAGCGTTGGCTCATGCAGTTGGGTCTGAGTGTTGGTATCCCCTTGTTCGCCTTCTCCCTCGCACTGCTTTTCATGACCCTCTTTTGGGTGTTCCTACTGGGTAGTGAGCCATGGGTACCTTGGAGTACCTGGTTGTTATTCAGCGTCGTGGGTTGGGCCATGGTTATATCAAGTCGGTCAGCCTATTCGGCGCACTGCATCCTCAAGGAGATGAAGCGCCAATCCGAGATGGGCAAGCCTGATGAGGGCGTATAAGTTACAGGGAGTTAGCGGGTATGGAAGCGATCTTTTTCAACGGCTGGTCAGTGCTGGGCCGCACGCTGNTGATCGGCGTGCTGGCCTATGTGTCGCTGGTGTTCATGCTGCGGGTGTCCGGCAAGCGGACGCTGGCGAAGATGAACGCCTTTGATCTGGTGGTGACGGTGGCGATCGGTTCGACCCTGGCGACTATCGTGCTGAGCAAGAGCGTGGCGCTGGCGGAAGGCCTGCTGGCGTTGGCGCTGTTGATCGGCATGCAGTTCGCCATTTCCTGGTCGAGCACGCGTATGCCGTGGCTGCGCCGGGTAGTGACCGGCGAACCGCGCCTGCTGTTGCGCGATGGCACCATGCTCGACGAGGCGCTGCGCGGCGCCCGGGTGACCCGGGAAGAAGTGCGCGCGGCGGTGCGCTCCTCCGGTATCGGCGCCCTTGGCGACGTCGCTGCCGTGGTGCTGGAGACCGACGGCTCCTTCAGCGTGATCGCCGGCCAACCCGGCGCCGCCCTGTCCAGCCTGGACGGCGCCAAATAGCGACACAGTCCTGTCCTACATCCATCAGAGCATTCAGCTCACACGATCTTCCGTTCTTGCTGACTGTCCCACCGGGGGTACAGAGCGAGTATGCCGGCTCATTCCCTGTGAACGGAGCCGGCATGAGCGAGATCGTGATTTTCGAGGAAGACGCCCAGAAAGTTGAAGTACGACTGGAGGGCGAAACCGTCTGGCTGACATTGTCGCAGCTTGCCGAGTTGTTTGGTCGAGACAAGTCCGTCATATCCAGGCATCTACGCAATATTTTCAGAGACTTCGAGCTGGAGCGGGAATCAGTTGTTGCAAAAAATGCAACAACTGCGGCTGACGGCAAAATCTATCAGGTAGAGCATTTCAATCTGGATGCGATCATTTCGGTCGGCTACCGGGTGAACTCCCACCGTGCCACTCGCTTCCGCCAATGGGCCACCACGGTCCTGCGCCACCACCTGACCCGCGGCTACAGCCTCAATGAGCACCGCCTGGCCCGGCAGGGCCTGTCCGAGTTGGAGCAGGCTGTCGAAGTGTTGGGGCAGACGCTGACCCGGCAGGAGCTGGTCTCCGACCTCGGGCAGGAGGTGGTGGGGCTGATCCTGGGTTACGCCCGCACCTGGCGCCTTTTGCTGGACTACGATGAGGGCGGGCTGGGCGTGCCGGCCGGTGCCCGCCTGGCGCGTGGTGTACTGGGACTGGACGAGGCCCGCAGGGCGCTGAATGCTTTGAAGGAAGAATTGCGGGATCGCAAGGAAGCGGGGCCGCTTTTCGCCTTGGACCGGGGTGATGGTTTGGCATCGATTCTCGGCAATATCGAACAGAGCATGTTTGGCGAGCCGCTGTACAAAACCCGCGAAGAGCGGGCGGCGCACCTGCTCTATTTTATGGTTAAAAGCCACCCGTTCACGGACGGTAACAAGCGCTCCGGCGCGTTTCTGTTTCTGCTGTATCTGCGCCAGGAGGGCATGAGGCTGACGCTGGATGAACGCGGTCTGACCGCGTTGACGTTATTGATCGCTGAAAGTGCGCCGCGCGCAAAAAGCCTGATGGTGCGACTGGTGATGAATCTGGTGGCGTAGCCGGAGCCGCTTAAAACCGGTCCGCCCGATAGGGCGCCATATCCACCTCGGTCGGCTCCCCATCCATCATCTGTCCGAGCAGCTGGCCGGTAATCGGCCCCATGGTGAAGCCCTGGTGGCCGTGCCCGAAGGCCAGCCACAGTCCGGGCAGGCCGGGGGCCGGGCCGATCACGGGTTTCATGTCCGGGGTGCAGGGGCGGGCGCCCATCCAGGGTTGCGGGTCGAGCCGGTCGCCCAGAGGGAAGAGCGTGCGGGCGACGGCTTCGGCGGCGGCCAGTTGCCGGTAGTGGGGCCGGGCGTCGTGGCGGGCCAGCTCGGCGCCGGTGGTGAGGCGGATGCCGGCGCGCATGGGGGCGAGCAGGTAGCCGGTTTCGGAGTCCATCAGCCAGTGGTGCAGGCGGGCGTTGTCGCGGGCGCCATAGTGCATGTGGTAGCCGCGTTTCACGAACAGCGGCACATGCAGGCGCTGTTGGTCGAGCCATTGCGTGGACCAGGGGCCGAGGGCCAGCACCACCTGCTCGGCGAAGAACGTGTCCCCGCCGACCACGGCCTGCCAGCCGTTGCCGTGGCGCGACAGCGTTTCCAGAGGCGCCTGGACGAAGCGTCCGCCCTGTTGCTGGAAGTGGTCGGCGTAGGCGGCCACCAGAGCGCCGGGGTCGGTGGCGGTCCAGGGCTGGGTCCAGTGGATGGCGCCGGCGAGGCGGGGCGCCAGGTCCGGCTCCCGTTGGGCGAGCGTGTCGCTATCCAGAATGTCGTGGGTGACGCCGTACTCGTCGGCGTCCTGTTGCGCCTGCCGGCACTCCGCGTCGAAGGCGTCGGCGGTGCGGAACACTTCCAGGTAGCCTTCCTGACGAATCAAGTCGTCGGCGCCGGCGGCGTCGATCATCGCCGCGTGGGCATCCCGCGCCCGGGTGATCAGCGCCGCGTATTCCGGGACGATGCGCGCGTAGCGCTCCGGCGCAGAATTGCGCCAGTACTGAAACAGGGGCAGCGCGGCTTGCGCCATGCCGGAGGGTCGATAGCGGATATCCACCCGCCGGTTGGGCAGCACCCGGGTCAGCGTGGTCAGATCGCGCGGGAAGCGGTAGGGCCGCACGGCCTCGCGCTGGATGATGCCGGCGTTGCCGAACGAGGTCTCGCGCCCCGGCGCGTTGCGGTCCACCAGGGTGACCCGGTGGCCGCGTTGCAGCAGGTGCCAGGCGGTGGAGACGCCGACCATGCCGGCGCCCAGAACCAGAATATCGCGGGCCATGTTCGCTCCTGTTATGAGTCACCAGGAAAGCATAGAAAGCCGGCCCGGCACTAGCGTCTTGGTGCGCTTGCCCACCGGTCCGCGCCGGCGTTTCAATGACCGTCATCACCGCCCACGATCACAAAGGGGTGTTATATGGACACGGTGTTACAGAAGCGGCTGGAACGGACGCTACGCGAACAGGCGCCCGGCCTGTTCCATTTCCCGGAGATCTACGGCCGGGGTTGGGGTGAGCTGTACATCGGTGATCGCGTTAAGCTCGGCAACGACTTTCTGAGGCTGGTCCGGCAGGGCCNTTTCCAGGGCATCGAGGACACCGGAGAAAAGAAAGACGGCGGTCGGGTTTACCGCAAGCTGAGGTAAGGTCGGGACGGTGACGGTGCCGGTAGAACAGCGACCGTGGTTCTGGCAGGCTTCGAAGCACCCCTCCAAATCGAAAGGCTGTAATGGACGATGGCGAATAAAGAAACCCGCTCCACGTTCAGCGCCAAATTGCTTCGCCCGAAAAAGCCGGGTGACGGCGAAGACTGGGCCTTCGTGGTGCTGCCCAAGGAGGCCAGTGCCAAGCTGCCCCGGCGTGGCCGCACTTCCGTGGACGGCACCCTCAACGGCCAGCCCTTTAATGCTCGGTTGCTGGAGCCGGACGGCCGGAAGAGCCATTGGTTGCGCATCGACAAGGCCTTGATGGCCGCGTCCCACACCGCGCCAGGCGACGTTGCCGAGTTTGGGATCGCGCCCGTGGCGCGGGAGCCGGAACCGGAGGTGCCTGAAGATCTGCGGCAAGCGTTGCAGGCGTCGCCCGACGCCCTTGCCACCTGGGAAGCCACCACCACCCTGGCGCGGGTGGACTGGGTTCACTGGGTGGTCACCGCCAAGCAGGCAAAGACCCGCGCCAAGCGGATCAACGACGCCTTGGACAAGCTGGCGTCCGGCGAAAAGCGGGTCTGCTGTTTCGATCCGTCCGGGTTCTACAGCAAAGCCCTGAGCGCGCCCGAGGCCGAGACGTAACCGCTGCGGGTCATGTTCCCGCCATCCGGATTGCGGCACTATAGGGCCACCCCTTTCGCGCACGGAGACACACAACAATGATAATGCTGATTCTCGGTTTGCTGATTTTTCTCGGTATTCACTGCGTGGGCTTCGCGCCGGAATGGCGGCAGCGCCGCGTGGACAGTATGGGCCTGCTGCCCTGGAAAGGGCTCTACAGCCTGATCGCCCTGGCCGGTTTCGTGCTGATTATTCTCGGCTTCCAGCGGGCCCGGCTGGACCCGGTGGTGTTGTACACGTCGCCGGCGTGGCTGGGCCACCTGAATGCGTTGTTCACCCTGGTGGCGTTCATTTTGCTGGCCGCCGCCTATGTGCCCGGCAACCGCCTCCGTGCCCGCATCGGTCACCCCATGGTGGTGGCCACCAAGGTGTGGGCTTTCGGCCATTTGCTCTCCATCGGCTTGCTGCACGACGTGGTGTTGTTCGGCGCCTTCCTGGTGTGGGCGATCGTGGCGTTCGCCCGGCTGCGTCGGCGTGACCGTGCCCAGGGCGTAACCTACGCGCCCGGTACCCTCAAGGGCGACATTATCACCGTGGTGGTGGGCGTGCTCGCCTGGGCGCTGTTCGCCTTCTGGTTGCATGGCGCGCTGATCGGCGTGCGGCCGTTCGGCTGAGAGGGCGGTCCGTGAACGACAGCGAGCTGAAAGCCCTGTTCGACCAGATGGCGCAGGGCTACGACGATCTGCTGCGCGTCCGTTAAGGCAAAGACTTCAAGGAAGAAATATATGGGCCAATGGAAATATCTGGCGCTGGCCGCGCTACTGTCGGGCTGCACCTCGCAACCGGCGAACATTGAATCGTTCCAACTCGCGGATAGCGTTGCCCTGGAGGCGTGTGGCGTTGAGTGCCTCAGGCGCCTCACCAGGAACGATGAGGGTTTCCAGCGCTACGATGCCAATGGCTGGCTGGTGGCGGTGAAGATGACCGAGGAAGATCGCTGGCTATGGGCGTTCACACCGGCGTCGCATCCGGCGCACCCCGCCGTGATCCGCCGCTCCCTATTCTGGCTTCCAACCGCGTCCCGGATCGAGACCGTCGTGCTCTGCGGGTTTGAAGATGAGGCGCGATGCCAGGCGTTTCTCGATGAGGTGTCCCGGAATAATGACGCCATTCGCGAGATGGGGTACCCGGAAGAGCCGGCCTATTACATGTATGAAGTCATTCAGACGCTGCGTGAGGTGGAGTGGGGGGCTTAGCGCCCCCCGGTCGGCTATTACTCGGGCCGGCTGACCGCGCGGACCTTGCCACTGGGCCCGCCGCCGCAGTAGAAGCTGCCGTTGCCGTCGTAGGTCAGCCCGGACACATGAACGCCTTCGGGCATGTCGATGCGCTCGAGCACGTCACCGGTCCGCGAATCAATGTGCCGCAGGTCGGCNTCGTCGCCTTCCCAGGTGCCGTGCCAGAGTTCGTCGTTGATCCAGGTGACGCCGGTGACGAAGCGGTCGGATTCCAGAGTGCGCAGTACCGCCCCGGTTTCCGGATCCACTTGATGGATCTTTCGTTTCCGGTACTGGCCGACCCAAAGGGAACCTTCCGCCCAGGCCATGCCGGAATCCTCGCCGTCACCGGGGGCGGGCACGGTGGCGATAATCTCACCGGTGTTCGGGTCGATCTTTTGAATCCGCTTTTCGGCGATCTGGTAGAGGTGGGTGCCGTCGAAGGCGGTGCCGGCGTCCGCCGCCACGTCCAGTGTTTTTTGTATTTCACCGCTGGCCGGGTCCAGGGCCTGGAGTTTGTCGCCGGTGGCCAGCCACACGTAACGGCCGTCGTATTCCACGCCGCCGACGGTTGATGCGCCGGGGAAGGGGCCGTACTCGCGAATGATTCGTGCTTGTGATTGTTTCATGGTGATGCCCTCCTTGTAGGTTCAGGCCATCCTAGCCGCCGGGCAGTGGCGCGGTGAGTAACAAGGTTGTCGTGAATCCGAGCACCGGCGACGCCACCCAGCGGCGCGCTCGGCCTTGGCCGATGGCTTCCACTTTGCCGGCGTTCGCCAGGGCGTCCAGCGCCCGTTGCACGGTGCGCTGGCTGGTGCCCAGCGCGAGTGCCAGGGCGGAGCTGGACCAGGCTTCGCCGTCGGAGAGAAACGCCAGTATCGGCGCGTGCTTGTCTTCCACCGGCCGGGCCAGCACCGTCACGTCGCCGGTCAGCGGCTCCAGCCTGAAGCCGTGGCGGGTGGCGTGCAGCCGGGCCAGCGGGCGGAGCGCTTTGCGCAGCCGTCCGATTTCCACGCGCAGCCGGGCGCGATGGGATTCCTCCACCTGGCGCAGGCGGAAGGCGCGCTCGATCAGGGTGTCGCGGCGGGCGTCGCCGGGCCAGGCTTCGGCCAGCGTGCGCGCCAGGGTGAACAGCACCGGCCGTGTCGCCAGTTCGATAACGGTGCCGGCCTGGCGCACGCTGTAGCGGCAAGCGTCCACCACCAGGGTGGGGGACGCGAACAGTGCTTCCACTTCATCGAGCCGCACCGGTCGGTCCTTGTCGTGCGTTACCAGCCGGGCGGCCGGCGCCTGCAGCACCCGGTGGGCTTTGTTCACTTCGTTGATCAGCGCGGCGATGCCGGAGCGCTGTGCCGCTTGCCCGGCGTGGTCCAGGGCGCTGCGTGCGGTGCCGGTGTCGAGCCGGCGCAGGGCGATACCGGCGACGGCCAGCTGGTGGGTGGCCTGCAAGGCCGGCGGTATGACATCGGGGTTGAGTGCCTGGAGTTGTTCCTCGGCGTCGTCGAGCCGGCCGATCAGCAACAGACGGTGAACCGTCAGATAGCGGGCGTGGGCGGCGTTCACGGTATCGCCGTGGCGCTGCAGGGTTTCCCGGGCCGCGTCCAGTGCCTTGGAGGAGGCGTGCAGGTCGCGGGCGGCCAGGGCCACCTCCGCTTCGGCGACCACGCAACGGGCACGCGCCACCGTCTCCTTTGATGTGAAAGCCCGCGCCGCCCGCCGCAACAGGGCCCGGGCGCGGGCCAGGTCGCCGAGCTGCGCCATGGCGATGCCGCGCAACGCCAGCGCCGGCGCATCGTCGCGCAGCGAGACATGGTTCAGCGCCCGCAACGGATCGCCGCCGGCCAGGGCCCGCGCCGCCGCTGAAATCAGCGAATCCATAGGGGTGCCACCATCTGTCTCCGCCTGTTATAACCGCCCTGAGTCTGGCAGTGTTGAACGAACGCGTGACGCGTGAGGTAATCCATGAAAGTGAAGCGCATTATGGCCAATACGGCCACTTCCGATTTGGACAAGGCCGACCGCTTTTACGGCGAGATTCTCGGCCTGGAACGGCTGATGGACCACGGCTGGTTCCGCACCTATGGTTCCCATGAAACCATGATGGTGCAGGTCAGCTTCGGGTCCGAGGGCGGTTCGGGCACACCGGTCCCGGATTTGTCCATTGAGGTGGACGATCTGGAAGGCGCCTTGTCCCGGTTCCGGCAGGCCGGGGTGCCGATCGAGTACGGGCCGGTCAGCGAGCCCTGGGGTGTGCGCCGGTTCTACGTGCGTGATCCGTTCGGCAAGCTGATCAACATCCTGCAGCACGAGTGAACCCAGGGGCGCGCCGGGTAACCCACTGTCCATCTTGTTTGGCACGAAAGGCCCGTTACAGGTCCGTCCGCCGGCGCCATGATGGTGGCCGACTTGGTAAAGGGGCTGACTATGCAAATCGATACGAGCACGCCGGTGATGGTCACTGGCGCCACCGGCTATGTGGCCGGGCGTCTGGTGGAGCGTTTGCTGGAAGAGGGGGTCACCGTGCACGCGGNGGTGCGCAACCCGNACGACAGCCGCAAGCTTCAGTATCTGAACGCCATCGCGGAAAAGACGCCGGGTAGTATCCGCTACTTCAAAGCGGACCTGCTCTCACCCGGTTCCTACGCGGAGGCCATGGCCGGCTGCTCGGTGGTGTTTCACACCGCGTCCCCGTTCACCACCACGGTGAAGGACCCGCAAAAGGAGCTGGTGGAACCGGCGCAGCTGGGCACCCGCAACGTGCTGGAAACCGTCAACGAGACACCGTCCGTGAAACGGGTGGTGCTGACCAGCAGCTGCGCGGCGATCTACGGGGACAACGCGGATCTGAAGCACACCGCCGGCGGTGTCTTCACGGAAGCGGACTGGAACACCAGCTCGTCGCTGGATCACCAGCCCTACGCCTACTCCAAGACGATGGCGGAGAAAGAGGCCTGGAAGATCGCCGACGCCCAGGACCGCTGGGATCTGGTCACCATCAATCCGTCCCTGGTGGTGGGGCCGGGCATCAACCCGAACGCTACCTCCGAGAGCTTCGATATTCTGTGTCAATTCGGCGACGNCACCGCGCGCCCCGGCGTGCCCGATGTGGGCATCGGCGTGGTGGACGTGCGCGAAGTGGCCGAGGCGCACCTGCGCGCCGCCTGGCTGCCCGAAGCCAATGGCCGCTATATTCTCTCCGGCCATAACACCGACTTCCCCGAAATGGCCGCCGTGCTGGGCCGCCGCTTCGGCAAAAAGTACCCGATCCCCAAGCGCACCCTGCCCAAGGCGGCGGTATGGCTGGTCGGCCCGGTGGTGAACAAAACCCTCACCCGCAAATTCGTCAGCCGCAACGTCAACCTGCCGTGGCGCGCCGATAACAGCCGCAGCCGTGAACAACTCGGTATCCAGTACCGCCCCTTGGAGGAATCCCTGAACGAATTCTTCCAGCAGTTGGTGGACAGCGGGCGGTTGAAAAAATAACGGCGCTCATCGCCACCAACCACAGCGGATCACACATCCCGCGGGGCCTTCGGGCCCCGGCGCTTCCGAACGCTTACCCGTCAGCGAGCAAATCTCTGACAACACAGCGCGCTTGTTGCCGACATCCCGTGGGATCCTGTCGCTCTAGAGTGTGTGGACGGCTGATCGCCTTTCTTTCAATTTGTACGCAGGTAACGTACAGTATGGATGCTGTGTTTGTGGAGCTCGCGCCGTTTCGCCGCCATCGCCTCTCGTACCTGGACGACGACGCCTATCGGTTGCTGCAGCAGCTATTGATGTCGCGCCCGGAGGCGGGCGCCCTGATGCGCGGGACAGGCGGGCTTCGTAAGCTGCGCTTCGCCGATGAACGCCGGGGTAAGGGTAAGCGCGGCGGCTTGCGGGTTATTTACTATTGGTGGCGCGGTGGCAGCCAGTTCTGGTTGTTCACGCTCTACGGTAAAGACGAAGCGAGTGATCTGACCGCTGAGCAACGAACCGCGTTGAAAAGGATGCTGCAGGTAGAAACAGAGGCCAGGAGAGGTTGATGAAACGGGATCTTTTTGCCGAACTGAAAGAGGGCTTCGCGGAGCTTGAAGCCGAGCGCCACGGGAAACTCACCCTGCGCGACCAGCCCGCCCGTTGGGCGCCGGTGGCCGGCTTCGATGCGCGGGAACTGCTGGCGCTGCGCGAGAAGCTGGGCCTGTCCCGGGCCGTGTTCGCCACCTATCTACGCACCAATCCCCGTACGCTGGAAAACTGGGAACAGGGGCGCGCCAGGCCGAACGCTCAGGCCGCCATCCTGCTCCGTCTTATTCAGCGATACCCCGATACGCTGGAGCGTCTGGCGCGCCTTTAACGAGATACCCGCTCCATCCGCCGTCATCCCGCCCGATGAACGATATCGGCCGTCGCCCGACCTGGTCTGGTCAGGGCCCGGTTAATGATTGAACGGCACCGGGCCGATCCGTGCTACACTAGCCGCGCTTCACCCCACCGCTTAGTGGGGACTTCCTAGCGCCATGGCCCCCCTAAGCCCTGCGCCGCCCGAGGAGTTCCCATGACGACCGTTATCCCCGTTTCTTTGCGAGCCCGCCCTTATTCGGCGCAGGCTCCGCCCGGCACCAAGCCCGCCGCTTTGTACCCCGCTTCGTCCGTTCTTCCCCTCGATCCACTGTCTCACCACGCACCCCCCTCCGCACATCGGGCCCCGTCACGCACCACCGCCACCGCGATTGTCTACTGCGAAGGCCAGTTCGGCGCCATCGACGGCAAGACCGCCAACGGCCTGATTCGCCACTCGGAAAAATACGATGTGTTGTCGGTGATCGACAGCGATCAGGCCGGTCTCGACACCGGTTCGATCCTGGATGGGGTGCCGAACGGCATTCCCGTGTGTCACGACCTGGCCGACTCGTTGCGCCAGGCGGAGACCGTGCCGGACTTCCTGATCTTCGGCATGGCGCCGGCCAGCGGCTTGTTGTCCGAGGGGCAACGCAAGGTGGTGCTGGCGGCGATGGGCGAGGGCATGAGCATCGTCAACGGCCTGCATGAGTTCCTTAACGACGACCCGGAGTTCGCCGCCGCGCGCATCACCCACAACGTGGATATCGTCGACGTGCGCCGCCCCCGGCCGAAGAAGTACCTGCGCATGTTCAGCGGTCGCATCCATGAGGTCACCTGCCCGCGCATCGCGGTGCTGGGCACCGATTGCGCCATCGGCAAGCGCACCACCGCCACGGTGCTGGCGGCGGCGCTCAACCGGGTCGGCCTCAAGACGGTGATGGTCGGCACCGGCCAGACCGGGCTGATCCAGGGCGCCCGCTACGGCGTGGCGCTGGATTCCGTGCCCTCGCAGTTTTGCGCCGGCGAACTGGAAGCCACCATCGTGGAAGCCTTCCACGCCGAGAGCCCGGACGTGATTATCGTCGAGGGGCAGGGCGCTTTGAGCCACCCGGCGTTTTCCAGCACCTCGTTTATTCTGCGCGGCGCCTGCCCCCAGGCGGTGGTGTTGCAGCACGCCCCGGCGCGCGCCTTCCGGTGCGATTTCGAGACCATGGCGATGCCCGAGCCGGCGTCTGAAATCAACCTGATTGAAACCTTTTCCGATACCCGGGTGATCGGTCTGGCCCTGAACCATGAAGGCATGAGCGACGAACAGGTGGCCGGGGCCATCGCTTCGTTCGCCCTTGATCTGGGTATCCCCGTCACCGACGCCCTTGCCCGCCCCGGCGGCGAGCTGGTGTCCATGGTGTTGGCGGCCTTCCCGGAGCTCACCGCACGCCTTACCGGAGAACGCCAATGAGCGCGCCGCGACTGGAAATCGACCTGGATAAAATTACCCATAACGCCCGCGTTCTGGTGGAGGATCTCGGCGAGCGCGGTATCGCGGTCACCGGCGTCACCAAGGCCGCCCTGGGCGCGGTGGAAGTGGCCAAGGCGATGCTGCGCGCCGGTGTCAGCGGTCTGGGTGACTCCCGCATCGAGAACATCGAAGCTATGCGCCACCAGCGCATCGCCGCGCCGATCATGCTGATCCGCTCGCCCATGCTCAGCCAGGCGGAGCGGGTGGTGAAGTCGGCGGACATCAGCTTCAATACCGAGCTGTCGGTGGTGCGCCGTTTGTCCGCCGCCGCCCAGGGCGCCGACCGCGTCCACGGCATCGTGCTGATGGTGGAGCTGGGCGATCTGCGCGAAGGCATTCTGCCGGTGGACCTGATCGGCGCCGCCCGGGAAGTGCTGCGCCTGCCCAACCTGGAACTGACCGGCATCGGTGTGAACCTGGCCTGCCACAGCGGCATGGCGCCGGACGCCAACAATATGGCGGCGCTGTCGACCCTGGCCGACGAAGTGGAAGCGGCCCTGGACGTGAGCCTGGAAATTGTCTCCGGCGGTAATTCGGCCAATCTCAATTGGGCGCTGGGCAAGGGCAAGGTCGGGCGCATCAATCATCTGCGTCTCGGCGAAGCGATTCTGCTCGGCTGCGAGCCGTTGCACCGCACGCCGGTGGACGGCCTGCACACCGACGCCATCACCCTGGTGGCGGAGGTGATCGAATCGAAGACCAAGCCGTCGCTGCCCTGGGGCACGCTGGCGGAGACCGCCTTCGGCGGCGACGTCACCTCCACCGATACCGGGGACATGAGCCGGGCGATTCTAGACCTCGGCGAGCAGGATATGGACCCGGGCGGTCTGGTGCCGCCGGACGGCCTGGCGATACTCGGCGCCAGTGGTGACCACCTGCTGATCGACTGCGGCAAGCGGCGCCTGCAGGTGGGCACCGAGGTCCGTTTCGCGGTGAACTACAGCGCCTTGATCCGTGCCATGACGTCACCGTTCGTGGACAAGGCCATGGCGCGGGGACGCACCGCGCGGCCGAGTCTTAACCTGGCCTGATCCACCCGCCGTGGCCGGCNATCGCCGGTTATGCCGAGCCCGTCATAGCGCGGGCCGGGATACCGGGTTAAGGTCGCCGCTATTGCCATCCGCAGCGGGACCCCTTGCATGAAACGCCACGTCTTCTTTCCCTCTCTGTTGTTGCTTTGCGGCGTGCTACTGGCCGCCTGCCAGAGCCCTCACAGCCAGGCTCCGCAAAGCGCCCCCGGCCTGGAAGTGCAGCCGCTTCGCCNCGGCATCTGGATGCACACCTCGTACAATACCTTCGATGGCGTGGTTTACCCCTCCAACGGCCTGATCGTCCGGGAAGGCGACCACCTGGTGTTGCTGGATTCCGCCTGGGGCGCGGAGGCCACGGAAGAACTGCTGGTGTGGATCGACGAAGAGATCGGCCTGCCGGTGGACCGGGCGCTGTCCACGCATTTTCACAGTGACCGCACCGGCGGCGTGGCGGTGCTGGAAGCGGCGGGCATTCCGGTCTGGTCGCACCCGATGACGCAGCGCCTGAGCGCGGAAGAGGGCAACCCGGTGCCGCCCAATGCCTTGAATGGTATCGAGGCCCCGGGCAGCGCCACCCGCTTCGGCACCGTGGAAGTTTTTTACCCCGGCGGCGGCCATGCCCGCGACAACATCATGGTGTGGCTGCCCGAGCAGAAGCTGCTCTACGGCGGCTGCGCGGTGCGCGAGCTGGCCACCGACAACCTGGGCAATACCGCGGACGCCGACCTGGCCCACTGGCCGCGGGCGATCCGCAATGCGCAGGCGCGCTATCCCGGGGCGGAAACGGTGATTCCCGGCCACGGCGAGCCCGGGGGCCCGGAGTTGCTTGAGCATATGCACACGCTGTTTGAATGAACCGGCGGTTGCCGCTGGCCGTTGAAACAGCCGGTCTTTAAACTGGCCGGCCTATGCCTTTCTCCACCTCGATGATGGATCAGGCCACGCCGCTCCACGCGGCGCGCCTGAACTACGTGCTCAGCCACCTCAAAGCCAGTGGCGCCCGTCGGGTGCTGGATCTGGGCTGCGGCGGCGGCTGGCTGCTGCATGAGTTGCTCAGCGACGACCAGTTCACCGAGGTGGTGGGGCTGGAGAGCAGCGCCGCCGCCTTGGCGGAAGCCCGGGCCATGCTGGCCGCCGACCTGGACGCCCCGGCGCCGCGTTTGCGGTTGTTGAACGCGTCCTATCTGGATCATCACCCGGCGCTGGCCGGTTTCGACGCGGCGACTATGGTCGAGACCATCGAGCATATTCCGCCGGGGCAATTAAGCCGGGTGGAGCAGGCGGTGTTCGGCACCCTGGCGCCGGCGACACTGATCGTCACCACGCCCAACGCGGAGTACAACCCGCTCTACGGCCTGGCGCCGGGCCAGCTCCGCGAGGCGGACCACAAGTTTGAATGGTCCCGGGACAAGTTCCGCCAGTGGGCGCGGGGCGTGGCGGGCCGCAACGGCTACCGGGTCGCCTTCGGTGGCATCGGCGACGCCGATATGGAGCTGGGGCCGCCCAGCCAGGTCGCGTTTTTCCGGCTCACGGCGGCGACCACGACAAGGACGCTTTTATGATCAGTGATGATGTTCGGCACGACATTCAGCGCCGCCTCCGCGCCGTGGAGGAAGAGCACGATGTACGTGTGCTGTTCGCGGTGGAGTCCGGCAGCCGGGCCTGGGGCTTTCCCTCACCGAACAGCGATTACGACGTGCGCTTTATCTACGCCCATCCCCGCGAATGGTACCTGTCGCTGGACCTGGAGCAGCGCCGCGACGTGATCGAGTGCGAGATCGTCAACGACATTGATCTCAGCGGTTGGGATATCCGCAAGGCCTTGAAGCTGTTCTGGCAGTCCAATCCGTCATTCGTGGAGTGGCTGCATTCACCCATCGTGTACCGGGACCAGGCGGATTTCGCGGAGCGGGCCAGGGCGTTGCTGCCCGACGTCTACGATGTGAATAAGGGCGTGCACCACTATCTGGGTATGGCGGAGAAAAACTACCGGGGCTATTTGAAGGCGCAGCTGGTGCCGCTGAAAAAATACTTCTACGTCCTGCGGCCGCTGTTGGCGATACGCTGGCTGGAGCGCCACCGCACGCCGGCGCCGGTGGCGTTCGAGCGGTTGCGCACGCTGGTGGCCGACGACGCCGACCTGGACGGNCAGATCGAGCGGCTGCTGGCGCGCAAGCANCGCAGCCAGGAAAAGGAATTCGTGCCGGTNATTCAGGCCTTGAANGANTTTATCGAGCAGGAGCTGTCCAGNNTNTCGCGCTGNTCNATCCAGACCGCCCCACCCACCGCGTCCCTGGAACAGCTGAACACCCTGTTCCGTGANTGCCTTTCCTAGGGCCGGACTCAGACCGCCGTGGGCAGNCGCCGGGTGACNTCCGGCGCNGCNTCGCCGGGCAACTCCAGCAGTTCGGTGAGAAACGCCTNCCAGACCCGGTANACCATAAAACGCCCCAGGCCNGGNAAACTNCGGAAGGTCACGTTGGGCAGGNNGGCGGCCAGCCCCCGCGCGCTGCCTATGGAAATGATGCGGTCGTCCTCGCCATGCCAGTGGAGAATGGGCACCCGGATCCGGCTCAGGTCCACATGCCAGGGATGCTGCATGCGCAGGTATTCATCGATGATGATGCGCGCGCCCTGGAAATGGCTGAGCTCCATCCGTTCGATCAGCCTCNCCAGCAGGTCCGGGTCGCNGAGCACCGCCTGGTCGTCGGNGCACAGGGATTTGGCCAGCCTGGCGAANTACTTTTCCGGGGCGCGCTGCACGCCGCGTAACGCGAGCCGGCCGATCAACACGAACAGGCGCGGGTCNCGGCGGAAGAGNCGCAGGAACATGGCGTGGATNCGGTCGAGCTTGTCCAGCTCGAAATGNTCGATCGGCACGGTGCTGGCNATCAGCCCGAGGCGCTCGAACAGGTCCGGNTACTGGGCGGCGGCGCACAGCGCGTAGGGCCCGCCGCCGCAGTAGGCGGCCATGGGCGGGCGTTCAATCCCCAGGTGGCGGCACAGGGCGCGGATGTCCGGACCGAAGTCGCGGAACTCCATGTCCGGCTGCGCGGTGGACAGCCCGTAGCCCGGGCGCACGATCAGAATCATGCGCAGCCCCTGTTCGCGGTACCAGTTCTCGAACAGGCGGTGGTCCGGAATGGTGCCGCCCAGATTGTCCAGGGTGAGCACCGGGCGGCCGTCCGGGGCGCCGTATTCGAACCAGCTCAGCACGCGGCCGTCGGCCAGGGTCAGGGTGCGCTCCGGGGTCTGGCGCAGGGCGGGCGGCTGAACGCTCTGCACCAGGGCGTGGCCCATCGCCTGGCTGACCAGCTGCACCTGGCTGTTGGCATTGAGCTTCGCCATGATCGATTTCAGTTGCGTGCGCGCCGTGTGCACGCTCACCGACAACAGCTCCGCGCTCTGGCTGACGTTGCCGATTTTGCACAGCAGATGCAGCAGCCGGGCTTCCGCGTGGGTGATGTTGAAGATCGCTTTCAGCGATTCCGGCGACGGCGCCACCAGACTGTGGCCGGCCAGCACCCAGACGATGGTACGCACCCGCGCGATGCGCCCGGGCGCGTCGGATTTGCGCACCGGCATGCACAGCAGGGTCACCGCGTCCCGCTGCGAGGTGAGCAGCTGGGTGCGGCGGCCGCCGGCCAGGGTGGTGACCCGTTTGACGCCCAGCTTCAGGGCCGGGTCGGTAAACCTCAGGCTGCCGTCGTCGAGCAGGGTGACGGTGCCTTCGCGCAGCCCCTGCCGGGCGGCCGGATTGCACTCCAGACACTGCATCCGCTCGTCGAGCATCAGCATCGGCCAGGGCATCTGGTTGTACATGGTGTTGAGGATGTGGGTGCGGTCTTCCAGGGCGTGCATATAGGCGCTGCTGCGCACCGCCCGCTCCAGGTGCTCGACCAGCCGGTCCACCGCCACCGCGCCGCCGGCCGGACCGCCGCCGGCATCGGCGGGGTCGGCGCTCCAGCCGGTAAGGGTATCGAGCAGATCCACCCAGTCTCCGGGGGCGAGCGCGGTCTCGTAGATACGGCCGATCAGGTCGTTATGGTTGTCATCCTGCAAGGCAGCGGCCCCGGGGTCCGGCGGTATGTTGCCTTGGATCATAGGAAGCGTGGGTCCGCACCGCAATTAAAAAGACCCCGGGTGTCCGGGGTCTTGGTCCGTGCCGTGTAGGGAACTACTGGCCGCTGGCGGGGACCTCCACCAGCACCGCCAGGCCGAATTCATCGGGGTCGCCCTGGGTGGGGGCGAAGCGCACGGTGAACACGCCATAGCTGGCGTCCTGGTTGAAGAAGCCGTCCAGTACGGTTTCACCGGAATCGGTGGTCGACGTCATCGTGGCGGCGCCGTTGGCCTCCACGTTCACCGTGGCGGTGCCGCTCAGTTCACTGGCGCTGAGCTCCAGATTCGCCGCCAGACCACTCTTGTAGACTTCGTCCAGGCTGCCTTCAAGGGTCGCCTCGGTGGCGCTGTCGATGGTGACGAAGCTGTTGAAGCGGCTGGTGATCAACGCCATCTGGGCGTCACCGTTACCGTTACCCGCCAGGTAGTTGGAGAGCTTAAGCAGGCGGTAGCGTTTGCCGACCAGGTCCGGCGCGGCATCCGGCAGTTTGACCAGAAGCGAGGTGTCGAAGCGCGCGAAGCCGGTTTCGTTTTCCGAGGTCACCAGGCTGATAAAGTCGAAGGTGTCGTTGATAAAGCCGTCCATCTCCTCGTCACCGATGGAGACGATGTCGCCGTCCTCGGTGATGACCACCGGCAGGTCGGTTTCCGGGGTCAGGGTTTCGTTGCTATAGCCGACGCTGCTGCTCAGGCGGTGGGAATCGGATTCGCTGGCGTCGGCACTGCCGTTGCCGTCGAAGGTGACCACATTGGTCTCGCTCTCCAGGGCGATGTCGCCGGTCTGGCTCTCCGAGGAGAAGTACACGCGGCCGAAATCGCCCACCAGGTCCGCGTCGGTCATGCCCTGCGGAGCGCGGGCGAACACTTCCAGGGCGCGGTAGGCCTCCTCGCCCCGGCGGTCCTGGGGATCCAGCGCGCCGCTTTCGGTGGTGCCGTAGCGTACGCCCGCTTCCCGGGCCACCTGGAAAAACAGTCCGCCGGCGGGCGCGCCCTGCAGGTTGTAGGTGGTGGGCGGATAGCGGAACGCGTTGTCGCCGTCGATGTCTTCCTCGAATTCGCCCTCCAGCGAGAGGATGCCTGTGTCGGTGAGCGTGGCGCTGAACGTTTCATTCAGGGTTTCGATATCGGTTTCATAGAACAGCGAGGCGGTGCTCACGGTATTCCCAGTCAGTATGGCGTCGGCGCTTTCTTCACCGGACAGGGTCACGGTGACCGTGCCGTTGCCGCCGTTGGCGAAGGTGAAATCGGTGCTGTAGAGGTCGTTGGCGTAGGTGCCGGCGGACTCGTCTTCGCTGTCGTGCAGGCCAAGGGAGAAGGCGTTGGCGCGGTAGTCGCCGGCCACCTCGGCGGCGTTGCCCGGTTCCTCGTTGATCACCGCCACCTGGCTTTCCACGAACTGGCCGACCTCTGTTTCCAGTTTCTCCAGCATTTCGGTGAGATCGGCGCCGGCGGTCAGATCGAACTCGTCCACCTTGCCTTTCAGTTCCACCACGTCGTTGACCACCAGCTCTTCAAGGTTGGTGCCCTGCTGGATGAACTTGCGCAGAACGAACTCCGAAGCCGGATCAATATCCACCTGCTGGTCCACCACCTGGGAACGCATCTGGGCGTTGTTACCGGTGATGCGCACCACCAGGTTGCCGGCCAGATTCACACCCTGCGGCAGCGTCAGGGTGTAGTTGCCGGTGGTGGAGGTGACGGCCTCCGCCAGGACCTCGCCCACCTGATCGCCGTTGTTGTCCACACGGATCAGCTCCACGGTGGCGCCGTCCACCGGCTGCAGCCCGGTGATCGCTGCGGCGGCCGGCTCGATCAGGGCGTTCAACACGATACGGCTGAAGGTGTCGTCGCGCAGCGAGGCCACGGTATTGGGCGGTGCGCTGGCCGTGCCCTGTACGGTGAGCGACTGGGGCGCCGGGTCGCTGGGCGCGCTGGACGAGGAGGAACTCCCGCCACAGCCGCTGATCGCCGCCAGCATGGCGATCAGGGTGATGAGATAAGAAACGGATTTGATCATGACAGTACCTTTTGACGGAGGAAGCAGACCATCCAAGCCTAGCCAGTGGCGCTATGCCCCCGCATACCCCAAACGGGGTAAGTGGGGTTGAAATCCGCCGGCGCGTCTCCAGGCACCCGCTAAGTGGCTATTCGCAGCAAGGAGGCGACCCTATGGTTACCCAACCCGTGATTCCAGAGACCATGTCGGCCATGGTGCTTACCGGCCACGGCGGCGTGGACAAACTGGTTCACCGCGACGATGTGCCCGTGCCGCGGCCCGCGCCGGGCCAGGTGCTGGTGCGCGTCACCGCCACCGCCAAGAACAACACCGATCGCAAGGCCCGCGAAGGTCTTTACCCCACCAAGGACAAGAATGAGGTGGCGTCCTTCCAGATGGGCGGCTCGGCCACGCTCACCTTTCCCCGTATTCAGGGCGCCGACGTGGCCGGGCGGGTCGCCGCGGTCGGTGAAGGCGTGGACCCGGCGCGCATCGGCGAGCGCGGCCTGCTGGACTTCAATCTCTACCCGGACGATCGCCGCGACATCAACCTGACCCCGGATTACTACGGCCACGGCGCCGACGGCGGCTTCGCCGAATACGTGGCGGTGCCCTCGGATCAATTCCACACCGTGGACAAGCCGGATCTGGCCGACGCGGAACTGGCGGCGATGGGGATGTGCTCCTACCAGACCGCGCTGCACATGCTCACGTCCGCCAACGTGCTCGCCGGCGAGCGGGTGCTGGTCACCGGGGCCAGCGGCGGTGTCGGCACGGCGCTGATCCAGCTGTGCCGGATCATGGGGGCGATTCCCTACGCGTTGAGCACGCCGGACAAGGCGGAGGCTCTGCGTGAACTGGGCGCGGAAGCGGTGCTCGACCGTTCCAACATGGAGGGTTTCACCGATCGGGTCCGGGCGCTGACCGGTGGCGTGCCGCTGGACGCGGTGATGGATCTGGTCGGCGGTGACATGACCGACCGCTTTATCGATGCCATGATTTTCGATATGAAGGCGCGCGACAGCTACCCACGTCTGAGCATCGCCGGCGCCAGCGGCGGCAATCTGAGCGAGATCATGTGGACGCGCATCTATCTTTATCAGGTGCAGGTGTTCGGGGTGTCCCACGGCACCCGGGAAGAGGCGGAGCAGTTGATCGGCTGGATCCGCTCCGGCGACCTCAAGCCGGTGCTGCACGCGGCTTTCAAGCTGTCCGACCTGCACCGCGCGGAGGACTACTTCGTCAGCCGCGGCAATAACTTTCTCGGCAAGATCGTGATCGTCCCGGACAGCCAGTGGGCGGACTTTGGCGAACCCTTCGCGTTAGAGGAGACGACCTGATGCATCAGGAGTTGAGTCTGAAGCTGATGGACACCCACGCCGGCGGCGATGTCAGCCGTATCGTCCTCGGCGGCATCGACCCGCTGCCCGGTGAAACCGTGCGCCAGCAAATGGAGTATCTGCGCGACGACGCCGACGGCCTGCGCCGGCTCCTGCTGGAAGAGCCCTACGGCATTCCCGAAATGTCGGTGGATCTGATCGTGCCGCCCTCCCACCCGGACGCCAGCGTCGGCTACATCATCATGGAAGTGATGGGCTATGCGATTTATTCCGGCTCCAACACCATCTGCACCGCCACCGCGGTGCTGGAGAGCGGGCTGGTGCCCAAGGAAGAGGGCCGGCAAAGCTTTATGATGGAATCGCCGGCGGGCCTGGTGCACATCGAGGCCCAGGTCCGCGACGGCGTGGTGGAGTCCATCACCTGCGGCGGCCTGCCCAGCTACATCCACACCCACCGCGCCACCATCCATGTGCCGTCGCTGGGCAACGTCACCTACAGCGTCGCCTACAGTGGCGGCTTTTACGCGTTGGTGGACGCCGCCGAGCTGGGCTTCCATCTGACCCTGGATGAAGAGGCGGATCTGGCGCGCTGCGCCCGCGCCATTGTCGAAGCGATCCAGGCGGAGCGTGGCTTTTCCCACTACACCCTGGGTGACGTGGGCCCGCTACCGTTCCTGCACTTCATGGGCCCGGTGGAGCAGGTGGGCGATCACTTCTACCGCTCCCGTTCCGCCACCTATGTGCACCCCGGCGTGATCTGCCGCAGCACCACCGGCACCGGCACCTCCGCGCGGCTGGCGCTGATGCATCACGAAGGCAGGATCAAACCCGGCGACCGCCTGGAAACCGTCTCCCTGCGCGGCTCCGGCTTTATCGGCGAGTTCATCGACACCCGCCGGGAGGAAGACCACGAGGTGGTGGAAAACACCATCACCGGCAAAAGCTACGTGCTGGCGCACTCCAGAACCGTGGTCAATTGCGAGGACCCGATGGTCGACTGCGGCGGGTTGCACCACATCCTCAGCGACGGCCATGGCTGACGGTAGAGACGGACTTGTGAAAGCGGACTTGTGGGAGCGGGCTGGGCCCGCTCCCACAAAGGTTCNAGCTAATCCGGGTCGCGGGCGTCGTGCAGGCGCTCCTGGCGCTCNTGNTCTTCCTCAAAGGCGGCTTTGATCTCGGCCAGGACGTCCTCGACGTTGGCGGCTTCGCCGGAGTCCTCGAATATACCCGTGAGTGACNCGTCCGGGTGCAGGTCGCCGGCCTCGTAGAGGGCCCAGATCTCCTCGCCGTAGCGGCTGCCGAGCAGGCTCGGGGCGTACTGGCCGTAGTAGCGCGTCATGTTGTTGACGTCGCGCAGCAGGAAGGCCTCGGCGTGGTTGTTGGCGGCGGCGTCCACCGCCTGGGGCAGGTCGATCACNACCGGCCCGTAGGCGTCCACCAGCACGTTGAATTCGGACAGATCGCCGTGGACCAGCCCGGCGCACAGCATCAGCACCACGTAGTGCATCATCAGGGCGTGGTCTTCCAGNGCCTGCTCCTCGGTGAGCACCACGTCGCACAGGCGCGGCGCCACGTCGCCGGCGTCGTCGGTGATCAGCTCCATCAGCAGNACGCCTTCCAGCATGTCGTAGGGCCGGGGCACGCGCACGCCGGCGTCCGCCAGGCGGCGCAGGGCGTCCACTTCGGCGGTCTGCCAGACCTTTTCCTGCTGATCGCGGCCGAACTTNGAGCCCTTTTCCATGGCCCGGGCACGGCGCGTGCTGCGCACCTTGCGGCCTTCCTGGTAGTGCACCGCCTGCTTGAAGCCGCGCTTGGCGGCCTCCTTGTACACNTTGGCGCACTGCACCCGGTCGCCGCAGCGGACCACATAGATGTCCGCCTCTTTGCCGCTCATCAGCCGGCTGATCACTTCGTCCACCAGGCCGTCATCGACCAGGGGTTGTATCCGTTTCGGGGTTTTCATGCCGCCCTTATACGCTATTCGCCGATGGCGGGCATCCCCTGGTGGAGGGGGTGGTTCACGGCGCTCGGCCGGTGGCGTCGAGTTCCGCCTCCAATTGCCGGTGAAAACGCGGCGCGCTGTACTCAAACGTGCCGAATGTGAGTACCTGATTGGCGCCGGACGGCAGTCCCTTCTGGATCGATTCCGACAGGTTGTAGTCCTCGGCCAGGGTGCGCCGGTACAGGTCCACGTTGGCTTGCCAGTAACGCTCCGCTTTGTCGCTGTCCGGGGCGGCGGGCAGCAGGGTGATCTCGTGGACACGGGTACGGTTCGGCCCGAGCGGCTCCAGGGTGCTGAACTGGGCGTGGTCGGGCTGCACCAGCACGGTGGTGTTGGGAAAAAAGAAGTACAGAATGTTGCCGTGCCGGCGCGGTTCAAAGCCGTCGGCGTCCGGCGGGTTGGCCGGGTCCAGGTTGGATTTGACCAAATACAGCCGGCGATTGAGNCCCGCTTCGTCGATGATCTGGAGGTTGTCGGTGAANAGGTGCGCGATGGTATTCCGGTGCGCCACCTTGAAGTGGTAGGCCTCAAGGGAACCGTCCACCAGCAGTTTCCAGTTGGCGGCCACCTCNTAGTGGCGCGGCGCGTAGGCCACGGGCGCGGACAGATCCAGNGCTTCCAGCTCGCCCATCAATGGATCGAGATGGCTGTCGATATCGCTGTCCGCGAGATNCGGGTCGGCGACTACCCAGACCAGGCCGCCGCGCTCCCGAACGGCCAGGCGCCGCAGCCCGGATTCCGCCTTGTTCAGNCAGGGAAAGCCGAACNCCTGGGGCAGCCCCTTCAGGCTTCCGTCCAGGGCGTAAGTCCAGGCGTGGTAGGGGCAAACAAAGGTCCGGGCGCTGTGGCCGGCGCCTTCGTCCAGCAGGCGGGCGCCCCGGTGGCGACAGACGTTGAGGAAGGCCCGCAACGCGCCGTCCTCCTGACGCACCAGCAGCAAAGGCACGCCCAGCCGGTCGCGGGCCAGCCAGGCGCCGGCGGCGGGCAGTTCGCTGCTGGCGGCCACCGCCTGGGNGCGGCGCCGCATCAGGGCCCGCTCCCGGTCGGCNCGGTCGCGGTCCAGATAGCGGTCCACCGGCACCTCGCCGGGGGCGGCCCGGCCTTCCGGCCGCGTCCCGTTGAGCGCCTCCAGGGTGCGCCGGTGAAGGTCTGCACGGACCTCAGGTTTCATGTTGGGGCTCCGGTGTCATCTTGTTGTTCTGATCGGACCAAAATGCGCGTGGCGCCGACAGTCTGTCAATGCGTCCCTCGCCGGCTCGGCGCGCTTGCAATGGTGAGGCCTCCTGTGACGTTATAGACGGCTTCGGCGTTGTGTCGTGGCGAAAGAGGAAAAGGGATGTCCAACCGGCGTTGTTTCGGTGTGCTGATGGCGCTGTTCGTGGTGTTGTTCGCGGTGCTGGCGGTGTCGCCCCGCGANCCGGCGACCTGGGCGATGGAAAACGCCGTGGCGGTGTTGTTCGTTATCGGTCTGTGGGTGACGCGCCGCTGGTTCCGGTTCTCGCGCGGCGCCTACGTAATGATGTTCTCGTTTCTGGCACTGCATGAGATCGGCGCCCACTACACCTATTCCCATGTGCCCTACGACCAGACCNTGCATACGNTCTTCGGTTTCAGTCCGGACGCGGTGATGGGNTGGCNGCGTAACCAGTACGACCGCTTTCTGCATCTGCTCTATGGTCTGCTGTTGGTGTTGCCGNTGAGTGAGCTCTGCCGGGAGTGGGGCGGGCTGCGGCGGCCNGGCGCGGCGCTGTTCGCGTTCAGCCTGATACTGGCCTCGTCGCTGCTCTATGAGCTGATTGAGTGGGGCGCCGCCGTGGTNCTGGGGGACGGCAGCACCGCCTTTCTCGGCACCCAGGGCGACCCCTGGGACGCCCAGAAGGACATGGCACTGGCCACGGTCGGCGCGCTGGCCTCGCTGTTGATCGCGGCGCTGGCGCGGCGTATACGGTGACCTCTAACCGGATTTTGCATTCGCGCCATATCCGCGCCGCCGTCCGGGTGTCTACACTGATCCCTACTCACCGAATGGCAAGGAGAGCACCATGACCTATAGCGCGGAGTACGCGACCGATCACCCCACCCGCGACGAGGTGGAGGCCATCCGCGAACCCACCGTGCTGGAGTTCGGCCAGCCCGGTTGCGGCTACTGCCAGGCCGCCGCGCCGCTGATCAAGGCGGCGTTCGCCGATTTTACCGGCGTGGTGCACNTGAAGCTGGAGGACGCCAGGGGGCGGTTGCTCGGGCGGTCTTTCAAGGTAAAACAGTGGCCGACGCTGATCTTCCTGCAGGAGGGCGAGGAAGTGACGCGTCTGGTGCGCCCGCGGAGCGAGCAGGCGGTGCGCGAAGCCCTGGAGAAAATCGACACCAAGGCCTACCGGGACGCCGACCAGGCGGGCACGGGCGGCAGCAAGGATCTGTGAAGAAGCGGTTTTAATTTGTGGCGCGCAATTACATTAACGATGTGGTTGCGCGTGCGTTGTCATGCTAAGTTTTCCCCAAATAAAAATAAACAAGGGTTTTCATAACAGCCCGATAACAATTAATGGGGTAAACAATGCGCATTGGTATTGTCGTGGATTCCACCTGCGATTTACCGGAATCCTATTTCGAAAAAAATAATATACAGATTCTTCCCATCTCCATTCGNCTGGGCGACGAACTGCTGGTCGATAAGCGCGACGCGCAGGCCACGCGGCGCTTNTANCAGGAGCAGCTGGANTCGGAAGGCATCCACGCGGAATCCATNCCTTATTCCGTGGATCAGATTCAGGCGGTGTTTCTNGAGCAGCTGGTCATCGACTACGACCTGGTGTTCTGCATTACCGTATCCGGCAAGCGCAGCCTGATTTTTGATAATGCCACCAAGGCGTCGTTCTCGATTCTCAAGCAGTACCAGAAAGTGCGTGCCGACGCCGGCGTGCCCGGGCCGTTCTCGATGCGGGTGATCGACAGTAAAACCCTGTTTTCCGGCACCGCGGTATTGGTGTGCGAAGTGGCTAAAATGATCGAGCAGGGCGCCAACCGTAATGCGATCCGCCTGCGTATCGATGAGATGCTGCCGCACATCTGCGGTTATATGGTGCCGGAGAAACTGGCCTACGTGCGCGACCGGGGTTTCAAGAAGGGCGAGCGCAAAAGCTTTTCCGACTCCATGCGCGGTGTGGCGCTCACCGTGGGGTCGGCGCTGTCCATGCACCCGGTGATCCGCATCCACGGCGGCGAGGAAAACCCGGCCACGGTGAACCGCAGCTACGAGAAGTCGGTTCGCCGCATGCTGACGCATGTCGCCAAGCAGATCCGCGCCGGAAAGTTGATGTCCGACCATGTTTGTCTCAGCTACGCCGGCGATGCCGCCCNCGTGCCGACCATGCCCGGCTANNCNGAGCTGGAAGACGCCGCCCGCGAGCACAANGTGCNGCTGCTGGTNTCCACCATGAGCCCCACCGGCGCCATNAANGTGGGCGCCGGCTGCCTGTTCGTGGCNTTCGCCAGCCAGGACGATNAGTTCGAGTAAANGGGCNNNNCTAGNNCTGNTCCTCNANGGNTTCCNCCGCGNNNGCCGGGGNGGCGNCGNTGGCCGGCCGGCCCCGCAGTAACNGNGCCGTCATCAGNGCGGTGCCGGCGATGATCACCGCGCCGATNNCNGANTTGGTGTGCAGGGCGGCGCTGAANCCGGCGCGGGCCGCNTCCANCACCTGNGNGGCCANCGCCGGGGGCAGTTGCGCGGCGGNGCCGATGGCGCCCCCCAGCGTATCGCCGGCGGCCAGGGCNTGTGCCTCGTTGAGCCCCNCCGGCATGGCGTCCAGCATATGCCGCCGATAGACCGCCGCGCCGACACTGCCGATCACCGCGATGCCCAGGGCCATGCCCAGTTCNGTGGCGGTTTCCGAGGTGGCCGANGCGGCCCCCGCCTTGGTGGCCGGCGCCGCGCTNACCACCATGTCNGTGCCGAGGATCATCATCGGCATCACGCCCATGCCCATGATCGTCATNCCCACCACCAGCAGNGTNAGGTCGTNGATATCGTTGACCCGCATCAGNGCCGCCAGNCCCACGGCGGCGAGCACCAGACCGCCGCTCACCAGNCGCGAATGNGGTATATANCGGGTNGCCGCCGGNATCANTAACGACGCCGCCGTCTGNACCACCGCCGGCGGCAGCATGGCCAGNCCCGCCTGCAGCGGCGACAGNCCGAGNACCCCCTGCAGNTACTGNAANACCATCAGCCAGGCGCCGGAGAGCGCCAGGATGGTCAGCATCATGGCCGCCACCGAGGTGCTGAAATGGCGGCTGCGGAACAGGCTCAGGTCGAACATCGGCTCNCTGAGACGGCGNTGGCGNCGGGTGAACACCACGGCCAGNNCCAGGCCCAGCAGCATCGACAGGAACGGNGCCGCGTGCACGCCGTTGCGGGCCAGATCCTTGAGCCCGTAGATCACCGCCAACACCATCGCCACCGACAGCAGGGCGCTGGGCAGATCCTGGCGGCCGGCGTTCTCGTCGCGGAACTCCGGCAACAACCAGGGGCCGCACAGCAACAACAGCAGCATCACCGGCACCCCCAGCAGGAACACCGAGCCCCACCAGAAGAATTCCAGCAAGGCGCCGCCCACCAGCGGGCCGATGGCACTGCCGACGATAAAGCCGGTCATCCACACGGTGATCGCCAGGGTGCGCTCACGCTCCACCTGGAACATGTTGCGCAGCAGCGACAGGGTGGACGGCATCAGCGTGGCGCCTGCCACGCCCAGCAGAGCACGCGCCGCGATCAGCGTTTCCGCGCTCTCCGANAACGCCGCCATCACCGACGCCAGCCCGAAGGCGCTGGCGCCGGCCAGCAGCAGCTTGCGGCGGCCGATGCGGTCGCCCAGCGTGCCCATGGTCACCAGGAAGCCGGCGATCATGAAGCCGTAGATATCCAGNATCCACAGCANNTGNTCGCTGGTGGGCNGCAGGTCGGCGCTGAGATGCGGCGCNGCCAGGTGCAGCACCGTCATATCCAGCGCCAGCANCACCGTGGGCAGCATCAATACCGCCAGGCCCAGCCATTCGCGGCGGGTCGCCGGGGTCGCGGTGATTTCATCGGGTACAGCGNGGNGCATGNTGGGGTCCTTTCAGTAACGTCCTTCTTCGCGCAACTCGGCCTCGATGGGCCGCACTTCGATAGCGCCGATGCGGGCGGACGGCCAGTGGGCGGCGATCTCCAGCGCGTGCTCGTCGTCGCGGGCTTCGATCAGGAAGTAACCGCCGATCTGTTCCTTGGTTTCCGCGAACGGACCGTCGGTCACCGAACGTTTGCCGTCGCGCACGCGGGCGACCCTGGCGCGGGTGGGGCTTTGCAGGGCCTGGGTGTCGAGCAGCTCGCCGCGCTCGCGCAGCGCCGCCACATAATCCAGGGTTTCCTGGCGCAGCGCCAGCCACTCCTCGCGGCTCAGGGACTTGAGGTCCTGTTCCGCTTCATAGGCCAGACAAAGATATTTCATGTTCGCTCCTGCTAACGGAAGGGGTGTCGCCTGGCAGTCGTCCTGGCGGCCGCCGTTTCGACAATCCGGGTTTCACGTTTTGTGGATACTTTTTCGCCTATCCAGTGTCCAGTGGTTTAGATTGACCAAAAGTAACGCCGCTAAAGTGACAAGGAGAGTGTCATGGTTTCACGTCGTGATTTCCTCAATACCAGCCTCTGGGCCGGCGCCGGCCTGGCGCTGGGTGTCCACCGCGCGGCCTTGGCCGCCGACGGCAAGGGCGCGCTACCCGCCGGCGAAAGCCTGCGCCGCCGCGCCATCCCGGCCAGCGGCGAACAAATTCCCGTGGTCGGCGCCGGCACCTCCGGCAGCTTCGTGGCCGAGATCGGCTCGGAGAAGTACCAGCGCCTCAAGGAAGTGATGGCGATCTTCTTCAATAGCGGCGCCACCGTGTTCGATACCTCGCCCAACTACGGCGGCGCGGACAAGGTGCTGGGCGCGTTGCTGGAGGAGGGCGGCTGGCGGGACCAGTGCTTCCTGGCCACCAAGATCGCCGCCGACAGCCGTGCCGAGGCCGAGCGGCAGTGGGCCGAATCCCTGAAGGCGCTGCGCACCGATAAGGTGGAACTGCTGCAGGTGCACAACCTGCGCGACTGGAAGACCCAGCTGCCCTATGCCCGCGAGCTGAAAGAGCAGGGCAAGACCAAATATGTGGGCGTCACCCACTACCTGGATCGCGGCCTGGACGAGATGGAACGGATCCTGCGCAGTGAACCGCTCGACTTTATTCAGATTCATTACTCCGTTAATGCGCCGGCGGCGGCAGAAACCGTACTGCCGCTGGCCCGTGACAAGGGCGTGGCGGTGTTGATCAACCGCGCCTTCGACGACGGCAAACTGTTCGCCCGGGTCAAGGACAAGCCGCTGCCCGGCTGGGCGCCGGAGGTGGGCGTGGAGAGCTGGGCGCAGATGTTCCTCAAGTTCGCCATCAGCCACCCGGCGGTGACCTCGGTGATCCCCGCCACCAGCAAACCCGAGCATCAAAAGGACAACCTGCGGGCCGGTTACGGGCCGTTGCTCAGCGAGGCGCAAACCCGGGAACTGATCGCGATGGACCTGTAGCGGCGTGAGCACCTTCGCCCGCTTGTTCAATCTGCACGGCCGGGAAGCGCCCTCGGTGCTGGCCGGCCTGTTGATGTTCTTCCTGCTGTTCACCGGCTATTTCATGCTGCGCCCGGTGCGCGAGACCATGGGCGTGGCCGGCGGCGTGGACAACCTGCAGTGGCTGTTCACCGGCACCTTCGTGGCGACGCTGGTGGTGCTGCCGCTGTTCGGCTGGTTGGCCTCGAGAGTGGCGCGGCGGCGCATCATGCCCTGGGCCTACGGTTTTTTCGTCGCCAATCTGCTGCTGTTCGCCGCTGTCTTTGTACGCTGGCCGGACAATCCCTGGGCGGCGCGCGGTTTTTATATCTGGCTGTCGGTGTTCAACCTGGTGGCCATTTCCCTGGCCTGGAGCGTGCTCGCCGACGTGTTTTCCACCGCCCAGGCCAAGCGGCTGTTCGGCATGATCGCCGGCGGCGCCAGCCTGGGCGGACTCACCGGGCCCGGCCTGGGGGCGCTGCTGGTGGCGCCGGTGGGCCACGCCGGCCTGCTGCTGCTGGCGGCCCTGTTGCTGGCGGCCAGCGCCGGCGCCGGGGTATGGCTGTACCGCTGGCGCGACCGCAACCCCTTGCCGGCCGGGGCGCGGTCGCGGGAGGAGAGCCGCCATGTGCCGCTCGGCGGCAACCCCTTCGAGGGCGCCGCCGAGGTGGCCCGCACCCCGTTCCTGATCGGCATCGCCGTGTTCGTGGTATTGCTGGCCAGTGTTAGCACCTTTCTCTACTTCGAGCAGGCGCGGCTGGTGGCGGAGCACTTCCCGGACCCCACCCGGCAGACCCAGGTGTTCGGCCTGATCGATACCGTGGTCCAGGGCCTCGCCATTCTCACCCAGGTTTTNCTCACCGGGCGNATCGCCCAGCGCCTNGGCATCGGCGTGCTGCTGGTGGCGGTGCCGGTGGTGATCGCCGCCGGCTTCCTGTGGCTGGCGCTGGCGCCCACNTTCGCGGTGTTCGTGGTGATCATGGTGGCGCGCCGGGCCGGCGAGTACGCGCTGGTGCGNCCCGGCCGGGAGATGCTCTACACNGTGGTGCCGCCGCAGCAGAANTTCAAAGCNAAGAACTTCATCGACACCGTGGTCTATCGCGGCGGCGACGCGGTCAGNGGCTGGGTGAAGCGGGCNCTGGANCTGCTCGGCGAGCTGCCGGGGCTGGCCATGTTCATCGGCGCCGGCATNGCCCTNACCTGGGCGGGCACCGGCTTTCTGCTGGGACGGGCCCAGCGGCGCCGGGAAGCGGATCCGGAGGCCCCNGNGCGGCGCTCTTGAAGCGCCGCCCGGGCCGCCGAAAACGGCCNGGGTAAACACGGCGTTTCACGGAAGGCTCACGCCGCCGTGACGACGATGANGGGTTTGGATCACCGGGAGCCCGATAATGATAACAGCGCGCCGCCTGCCCCTTTTNACCTTGCTCTTCGCGNTCCTCTGGTCGCCNTCCNTNCTGGCCGCCGGAGGNGATGACGCCGCNGGCGCCGTGCCCGCCCAGGTGTTGAGCGAGCAGGGACGTTACCGGGTGGAAGTGCGCCAGGTGCCCGAGCCGCTGCCCGAGGGCGAGCATTTCAGCCTGGGGTTGAGGGTGGTGAGCATGGATAACCCCGACGCGCCCCTGGAGGCTTCCGACGTCACCGTCGAGGCGGGCATGCGCCACGGCCGTGACGACGGTTTCGCCCACGGCATGCAGTCCGAACCGCAAGTGAGCGCCCGCGACGGCCTGATCCTGGTGGAGGGGCTGTACTTCCATATGGGCGGTGCCTGGACTCTGCAGGTCACGATCGATGGTGACGACGGCGAAGACCGGGCCTGGCTGACGCTGCCCTGCTGCGGGGGATGAGCCGGCCCTTGAGAGGCACCGCCGTGGTCGCGGCGCTGGCCCTGGCCGTGACGGTGCCCTGGCTGGCCGCCGATGGCGCCGGTGACACCGCGTTCACGGACGCCGAGCGGGCCGCGGTGCGGGCGCTGGCGGTGCCGCCGGGCCACACCCCGCCGGAAGTTCCGGACCCGGCGGTGGCGGAGTTCGGCCAGCGCCTTTTCTTCGACCGCCGGCTGTCCGGGGACGGCCGCTTTTCCTGCGCCTCCTGCCATCAGCCGGAACGCGCCTTCACGGACGGCCTGGCCCTGCCGAAGGCGGCCGGGCGCGGCCACCGCAACACCCCCACGCTGATCAACGTGGCGGACAACCCCTGGTTTCAATGGGACGGCGCCGCCGACAGCCTCTGGTCGCAGACGCTGCTGGTGGTGGAGAACCCCCGGGAGCTGGCCAACGACCGCTTGAACCTGGCGCACACGCTGTATCGGAATAAGGATTTGCGCGCCGCCTACCGGCGCCGCTTCGGCCCCCTGCCGCCGATGTCCGAGGGCGCGCGTTTCCCGGCCCACGGCTCGCCCCAGGCCGCGCCGGACTCCCCCGAGGGCCGGGCCTGGCGGCGCATGACGACGGCGGACCAGGACGCGGTCAATCGGGTGATGGCCAATCTGGGCGTGGCCCTGGCCGCCTGGCAGCGGCGGCTGGTGCGCTATGATTCGCCGTTCGATCACTTCGCCGCCGCCTTGGCCGACAACCCGGACCCGCCGCCGGACGACGCCTTCCCCGCCGCCGCCCGGCGCGGGCTCAAGCTGTTCGTCGGCGAGGCGCAATGCACGCTCTGCCACAGCGGCCCGGAGTTCAGCAACCAGGCGTTCCACAACCTGGGCGTGCCGGTCACCGACCACCGGGACACCGGCCGGGAGCAGGGGTTGCGGCGCCTGGCCGCGAGCCCGTTCAACGCCGCCGGGCCCTACTCGGGCGACGACGGCGACGCCGACCGTCTGCGTTTCCTGCCGCCGCCGGCAAGCCTGCGCGGCGCCTTCAAGACCCCCAGCCTGCGCAACGTGGCGCGCACCGCCCCGTACTTCCACGACGGACGCTTCGCCACGCTGGAAGAGGCGGTGCGGTTTTATCTGGACCCGCCGGAGGGCGAGGTTCTGGGCGAACGGGAAGCGACCCTGGATCTGATCCCCGACCTCACCGACCGCCAGGTGGCGGACCTGGTGGCGTTCCTGAAAACCCTGGACAGTGCGCCGTTGCCGGAGGCCGTTACAGCGCCGCCGTCCCCTTAAACGCGGTCACTTCCGCCACCAGCCAGTCGCTGAAGGCGCTCAGGCTGGGGTCTTCCGCTTTGCGCTCCGGCAATACCAGATGGTAGGCCTTGGCGGTGCGATAACTGTGCTGAAACGGCACAACCAGCCGCCCGGCCTCCAGCTCCTGGCGGATCAGGAAGGGCGGAATCAGCGCCACGCCCATGTCCTGCATGGCCGCCTCGGCGAGCATNGAGAACANCTCGTAGCGNGGGCCGGCCATGTCCTGGTCCACCCGCAGGCCCAGCGAATCAAACCATTCCCGCCAGGCGTAGGGGCGCGTAGTCTGTTGAAGCAGGGTCTGNTCGGCGAGCTGCNGNGGNGTNNGCACGCNGTTGGCNTNGAGCAGGCGCGGGCTGCACACCGGCACCGGCTCTTCGTGCATCAGCGCGGTGGTGCGGGTGCCGGGCCACTCGCCGTCGCCGAAGTAGATGGCGGCGTCGAATTCGGTGTCCGCGAACAGGAACGGCCGGGTGCGGTTGGTCAGGTTCACGGTGATGCCCGGGTGGGCGTCGTGGAAGCCGCGCAGCCGNGGCAGCAGCCAGCGGGTGGCGAAGGTGGGCACCACCGCCAGTTCCAGGGTCTGCCCGGGGCCGTGCTGGCCCATCACCGCCAGGGTGTCGCGCTCCAGATCGTCCAGGCGCGCGGTGACCCGGCGGCTGTAGGTGCGGCCGGCCTCGGTGAGCTGCACGCCGCGCCGGGTGCGCCGGAACAGCTTCACGCCCAGGAAGTCCTCCAGGTTGGCGATCTGCCGGCAGATGGCGCTCTGGGTCAGGGCCAGCTCTTCCGCCGCCTTGGTGAAACTCTGGTGGCGGGCGGCGGCCTCGAAGCCGACCAGGGCGGTGGTGGCGGGGATTTTTCGGCGCATGATTCACTCGCTTGGTATCAACAAGTGACAAAATAGCACAGGTTGGTGCAATTTTATCGTTTGAAAGCGGTGCGCCGTTCTCCCTAGGATGACGCCCAAATCCAATAATGACACCGGTTTGCGGCGCCCCGGGGCGTGACAGGCCGACTTTGGTTCGGAATGAAGAGGACGAATTCCATGGCACAGAACGCATCTTTTGATTGGGCCAGCCCGCTGCTGCTGGACCAGCAACTCACCGAAGACGAGCGCATGGTGCGCCAGACCGCCGAGCANTACGCCCAGAACAAGCTGGCGCCGCGTGTCCTGGAAGCCTTCCGCCATGAGAAGACCGACCCGGAAATCTTCCGCGAAATGGGCGAGCTGGGCCTGCTCGGCGCCACCATCCCGGAAGCCTACGGCGGCGCCGGCATGAACTATGTGTGCTACGGCCTGATCGCCCGCGAAGTGGAGCGGGTGGATTCCGGCTACCGCTCNATGATGAGCGTGCAGTCCTCCCTGGTGATGGTGCCGATCAACGAATTCGGCAGCGAAGAGCAGAAGCAGAAGTACCTGCCCAAGCTGGCCAGCGGCGAGTGGATCGGCTGNTTCGGCCTGACCGAGCCGGACCACGGCTCCGACCCGGGCAGCATGGCCACCCGCGCCAAGAAAGTGGACGGCGGCTACAGCCTCACCGGCAANAAGATGTGGATCACCAACAGCCCGATCGCCGACGTGTTCGTGGTGTGGGGCAAGACCGAAGACGGCAAGATCCGCGGCTTTATTCTGGAAAAAGGCTGGGAAGGCCTGTCCGCCCCGGCGATCCACGGCAAGATGGGCCTGCGCGCCTCCATCACCGGTGAAATCGTGATGGACAATGTGTTCGTGCCGGAAGAGAACATGTTCCCCGAAGTGACCGGCCTGAAAGGCCCGTTCACCTGCCTGAACTCCGCCCGCTACGGCATCTCCTGGGGCGCGCTGGGCGCCGCCGAGGACTGCTGGCACAAGGCGCGCCAGTACACCCTGGACCGCAAGCAGTTCGGCCGCCCGCTGGCCGCCAACCAGCTGATCCAGAAAAAACTGGCCGACATGCAGACCGANATCACCCTGGGCCTGCAGGGCTGCCTGCGCCTGGGCCGCATGAAGGACGAAGGCACCGCGGCGGTGGAAATCACCTCCATCATGAAGCGCAACTCCTGCGGCAAGGCCCTGGATATCGCGCGGACCGCCCGCGACATGCTCGGCGGTAACGGCATCTCCGACGAGTTCGGCGTGATCCGTCACNTGGTGAACCTGGAAGTGGTTAACACCTACGAAGGCACCCACGACGTGCACGCGCTGATTCTGGGCCGNGCCCAGACCGGCCTGCAGGCCTTCACCGGCGAATGACCGCTTCCCAGCCGGGCGCCGCCAAGGGCGCCCTGGACGGCCTCCGCGTCCTGGATTTGTCGCGGGTTCTGGCCGGCCCCTGGGCCGGTCAGATCCTCGGCGATCTGGGCGCCGAAGTGATCAAGGTCGAGCGCCCCGGCCGGGGCGACGACACCCGCGCCTGGGGCCCGCCCTATCTGAACGACGGCCAGGGCGCGCCCACCTCCGAATCCGCCTACTACCTGAGCGCCAACCGCAACAAGCAGTCGGTCACCATCGACATCACCCGCCCGGAAGGCCAGCGGCTGGTGAAAGAGCTGGTGGCGGAAAGCGATGTGCTGCTGGAGAACTTCAAGGTCGGCGGCCTCAAGCGCTATGGCCTGGACTATGCGTCCCTGGCGGCGATCAACCCGCGTCTGATCTATTGCTCGATCACCGGCTTCGGCCAGGACGGGCCCTACGCGGAGCGGCCGGGCTATGANTTTCTGATCCAGGGCCTGGGCGGCCTGATGAGCATCACCGGCCAGCCGGACGGCGAACCGGGCGGCGGTCCGNTGAAAGCCGGCGTNGCCCTCACCGACATCACCACCGGNCTGTACGCGGCCATCGCGGTGCTGGCGGCGGTGAACCATCGCCANCAANCCGGCCAGGGCCAGCACATCGACATGGCCCTGCTGGACGTGCANGTGGCCACCCTGGCCAACCAGGCGATGAACTTCCTCACCAGCGGCACCGCCCCCGGGCGCATGGGCAACGCCCACCCNAANATCGTGCCCTACCAGACGTTNCCCGCCGCCGACGGCGACATCATTCTCACCATCGGCAACGACGGCCAGTTCGCCCGCTTCTGNGANGTCGCCGGNCGCCCGGAATGGGCCANCGACGAGCGCTACGCCACCAACGCCGCCCGNGTNGCCAACCGCGATTCGCTGATTCCGGCCCTGCGCCAGACCACGGTGATGAAGACCACCGCCGANTGGCTGCGCCTGCTTGAGGAAGCCGGCGTGCCCGGCGGCCCGGTGAACACCATCGAGCAGGTGTTTGGGGATNCGCAGGTGCAACACCGGGGGCTGCGCATCGATCTNNCCCACCCGNTGANNNAAAGCGTGCCCCTGGTGGGCAGCCCCCTGCGCCTGTCCGGTTCGCCGGTGCGTTACGCCAGTGCGCCGCCGCTGCTCGGCGAGCACACCGGCGACGTGCTGAGCCAGGTGCTGGGCCTCGACACGGCCGCCATCGAACAGCTGCGGCGCGACGGCGTTATCTGACCGGAACGGACTGATTGGAGCGGGCACTGTCCATTGGTATGCTAGCCAAATGGACAGTGCCCCGATCGCCAACGTCACCNTGGACGACCCGTTTTACTACCTGCNCCACTTCCAGGAAGTGCTGAGCTGGGTGGNGTCGCGCCATGGCGATCTGCTGAACGACGACGAGCTGGCCTTCGTGTCGNCGTTTGGCGCACTGCCCCGGCCGGCCCGGGCGCTGCTGGTGCGNATGGTGANGCGCAAGGGCGANCACTTCCGGGCNGACAANCTGGTNTACCCGGAGATCGGCGACACCCTCAGCGCCGCCGCGCCGTTGATCGATCACGGCTGGCTGGACCCGGCCCCGGCGCTGGACCTGCCGACCCTNTTCCNGTTGTTCACCAAGGCGGAACTGCGCCCTCTGTTGCGTNAGCCNCTGGCCGCCGCCGGGGTGCCGGCCTCGGCNCGCAAGGCCGACTGGCTGGANGCGCTNTCCGNNCNCGAAGANNTNTACCNGGCGCCNNCGGACACGCCGGTGTACCGCCTCACCCTGATGCCCCTGTGCGACCGCTTCCGGNTGATGTTCTTCGGNAATCTNTANCANNACTGGTCCGAGTTCGTGCTCAGCGANCTGGGCACCTTCCAGTACGAGCCGGTGAGTTTCAGCCAGGGCGTGCGNCCGTTTCAGAGCCGGCGGGACGTGGACGCCTACCTGCACCTGAACGCCTGCCGGGACCGGTTCCAGGCGGGCGANGCCCTGGAGGAGGTGGAAGCNGCGCTGCCGCCNGCGCCNGANAGCCCCTGGGCCCGGGAGCGCTGGGACCGGCTGTGNTTCAAGCTGGCGCGGGAGTGGGAGCGGGCCGGNGAACTGGAACGGGCCGGTGCGCTGTATNNNGATTGCCGCCATCCTGGNGCCCGGGGCCGGCAACTGCGGGTGCTGGNGCGNCGNGANCAGTANGACGCCGCNCTGACCCTGGCCCGGGAAGCGGACCAGGCCCCGGAAAGCGAAGCGGAGCGCCAGCAACTGCGGCGCCTGCTGCCCCGGNTGCACCGCAAGCTGGGCCTGCCCCGGCCGACCCCGGCGGCGCCGGCCCGGCCCGAGGTGCTGCACCTGTCCCTGCCGCCGGCGGCCAGCGTGGAGCAGGCGGCGGCCCAGGCCCTGGCCACCCCCGAGGCGCCGGTCCATTACGTGGAGAACAGCCTGATCCCCGGCCTGTTCGGGTTGCTGTTCTGGGACGCGATCTTCGCGCCGGTGCCCGGCGCCTTCTTCCATCCGTTCCAGAGCGGCCCGGCGGATTTGCACCACCCGGAGTTTCGCCNCCGCCGCCGCGACGAATTCGACGCCGGCTTCCAGNCCNTGGCGNACGGCGAGCACCGGGCGCGGATCCTNGNCCGCTACCGGGAAAAGTTCGGCCGCCTGTCGCCGTTCGTGCACTGGGGNCGGCTCTCCGAAGCGCTGCTGGAACAGGCGCTGGATTGCCTGCCCGCCGACCATCTGGCNNTGTGNTTNGANCGNTTGCTGGCGGACATCGCCGCCAACCGCGCCGGCCTGCCGGACCTGATCCAGTTNTGGCCGGCGCAGCGTCGCTACCGGATGGTGGAAGTGAAAGGCCCCGGCGACCGGCTCCAGGACAACCAGCGCCGCTGGCTGGANTTTTTCATCGCCCGNGACCTGCCGGTGGCGGTCTGCCAGGTGACGTGGCAATGACCGACGTCATCCAGACGCCCAACACCTACACCGTGGCGGTGCGCGCCCTGTGCGAGTTCACCGCCAAGGCCGGCGACCTGGACCTGCGTTTCACGCCGTCGCCCACCGCCCAGGAAGGCATCGCCGGCCACGCCGTGGTGGCCGGCCGCCGGGGCGAGGGCTATGAAAACGANNTCGCGTTGAGTGGNGAGTTCAATCANCTGAAAGTGCGCGGNCGCGCCGANGGCTACGACCCCAAGCGCAACCGNNTGGAAGAGGTGAAAACCTTTCGCGGCGACCTGGACCTGATGCCCGCCAACCACCGCGCCCTGCACTGGGCCCAGGCGAAAATCTACGGCTGGCTGCTGTGCGCCGAGCGGGGGCTGGACGAACTGGAACTGGCGCTGGTCTATTTCGACATCGTCAAACAGAAGGAAACCCCGCTGCGCGAAACCCACAGCGCNGAAGACCTGCGCGCCTTCTTTGAAACCCAGTGCGGGATATTCATNCACTGGGCCGANCAGGAACTGGCCCACCGCGACGCCCGCGATCACGCGCTGGCTGATCTGGCGTTTCCCCANGANCGCTTCCGGCCCGGGCANCGGGANNTGGCGGAAGCGGTCTACCAAAGNGCCAGCACCGGCCGCTGCNTGCTCACCGAAGCGCCCACNGGCATCGGCAAGACCGTCGGCACCCTGTTCCCNCTGCTCAAAGCCATGCCCGGNCAGAANNTGGATAANATCTTNTNNCTCAGCGCCAAAACCCCGGGCCGCAAGCTGGCGCTGGACGCCCTGGAAACCCTGAACCCGGCGCCGCTGCGCACGCTGGAACTGGTGGCCCGGGACAAAAGCTGCGAGCACCCGGACAAAGCCTGCCACGGCGAATCCTGCCCGCTGGCGCAGGGGTTCTATGACCGCCTTCCCGCCGCCCGCGCCGCCGCCGCCAAGGAAACCCGGCTGACCCAGGCCCGCCTGCGCGAACTGGCNCTCGAACATAGCGTCTGCCCCTATTATTTGAGCCAGGAAATGGCGCGCTGGAGCGACCTGGTGGTGGGCGACTACAACTACTACTTCGACCTCAGCGCGCTGCTGCACGGCCTCACCACCAGCAACCAATGGCGNGTCGCCGTGCTCGCCGACGAAGCGCACAACCTGGTGGAGCGGGGCCGGGGCATGTACTCCGCCGAGCTGGATCAGGNCGCNTTCCGCNCCGTCAAAAAACAAGCGCCGGTGGCGCTGAAGAAAGCCTTCGAAAAACTGCACCGGCAATGGAACAGCCTGAACCGGGACAGCGAAGCNGAGGACCCGCANNCCGATTACCAGGTACAGCCGGAACNNCCCATCGCNTTNCTGAACACGCTGCAAAGCACCGCCGCCGCCATCACCGATTANCTCGCCGAACAACCCTTCGCNCTNGACAGCGATCTCACCCGNTTCTATTTCGANGCGCTGCACTTTTTACGGGTGGCGGAACTGTTCGATGACGATGCCTTTCTGTTCGACATCACCTGGCANCAAANCCNGAAAGGCCGCCGCGCCAGCCGCCTTTGTCTGCGCAACGTGGTGCCNGCCGCGCTNCTGCGCCCGCGCTTTGAAAGCACCCGCAGCACGGTGCTGTTCTCCGCCACCCTGCGCCCGCCGCGTTACTACGCTGATCTGCTCGGCCTGCCGGACAACACCGCCTGGAGCGAAGTGGCGTCGCCNTTCCAGGCCGANCAGNTGCAAGTGCGCGTGGCGCGGCGCATCTCCACCCGCTTCCGNGACCGNCCGGCNTCNCTGNNNCCNATCGCCGACCTGATCGCCGACCAGTACCGNCANCGGCCCGGCAANTACCTGGCCTTCTTCAGCAGCTACGACTACCTGGACCAGGCCCTCGCCACCCTGCGCCAGCGCCACCCGGACCTCACCGTCTGGGCCCAGGACCGGCGCATGGACGAAGCCGCCCGCGACGCCTTCCTGGANCGCTTCCAGGCGCACAGCCAGGGCATCGGCTTCGCCGTNCTCGGCGGCGCCTTCGCCGAAGGCATCGACCTGCCCGGCGCCCGCCTGATCGGCGCCTTCGTCGCCACCCTCGGCCTGCCGCAAATGAACCCGGTCAACGAACANTTCAAACAACGCATGGCGGCCCTGTTCGGCGACGGNTACGACTACACCTACCTCTACCCCGGCCTGCAGAAAGTGGTGCAGGCCGCCGGCCGCGTGATCCGCACCGAAACCGACCGGGGCGTGGTGCATCTGATCGACGACCGCTTCGCGCGNCGCGAAGTGAAAGCGTTGCTGCCGATCTGGTGGAGCGTGCAATAAAGCGCTGCCAGAGCCTTTCTGGGACCGAGTTCACACTTCGCTGCCGATTGGCGGATTTCTCACAGTCGATGTAAGCAATCTCTTATGCATATTGTTGACTGGCTTTGCTAGTTTTGGCGGCTCTAGGTTTGCCGCTCTGGGTCCGTGGGGGATCGACAGCGCAAGGAACAGCAATTTGGGGGTAGGGCATGGAGACGCCTTTTACCGGACCTGGTTTCCGGTTTCGTGTTGTGTTTTTTCTTTTTGCCGTCCTGATGGCGGTAGTCGGGTCATCACCGGCACAGGCTGATCTGGCGCAGGGACGCAACTGGTTGGCCAGTCAGGTCACTGACAATGGGGGTATGACCGGAGACGCCAGCCTGGCCACCGGTTTTCAAGCCACCTCGGAGGCCGTGGCACTGTGGCGCGCGGCGGAGNGGTCCGGCGGCCCGGTGATCGATGGCCTGCCNGCCTATCTGCAANCCGCNGAAGCGGACGCCAGCACGGAAAACCTGGCCCGGCGTCTGTTCATGGGGCTCGCTGTCAACGGTGCGGATGGCGACCTTCGTGACCGATTGTTGCGCCGCAAGGGCGAGCTTTCCGGGTTCGGTGCCTTCCCGGGCTACCAGCCCGATCCGCTTAGCACGGCGTTCGCTCTCGCCGCGCTGCGTCAGTACAACATCACCGGCGAGCCGGCGGCCCAGGCCATCGGTTTCCTGCTTGATAGCCAGAACGAAGACGGTGGCTGGGGCCTGGATGGGGAAAGCTCACAACTGCAAACCAGTGCCCTGGTGATGCAGTCATTGTGGGAGTTCCGGCGCGATTTCAATCTCTCCGGCGCGCTCGCTGAGGCACGTGGCTTTTTAACCCGTCGCCTTGCGGACGGCGCCGTGATCGGCACCGAGAGCCTGGCTCTCGCACTGATTCCGCTCTTGAACGAAGCGGTGGACCGGTCGCCCTACGATGACTGGGTGGCGGAACTGGTGGGCCGGCAGGGCCCCGCCGGCGACTTTGAGAGCGACACCTACATCACGGCTCTGGCGCTTCGGGCGCTGGCCTTGTCGGCGCAACCGCCGGCGGATCTCACGGTGCTGAANGGCACGATTGTCGACGCGGACAGCGGCCAGCCCCTGCCCGATGCGCTGATCGCCTTGCAAGGCCCACAGGACATCGAGGCGCGCAGCGACCAGGCGGGCGCCTTTCGTGTTACCGATCTCCAGCGCGGCCATTACCGCGTAGACATATCCCGTTCCGGCTATCGCACGCTGATTCTGAACACGGTATTGGATACCGGTGACAAGCGTGATCTCGGCGAGATCCGACTGGATGTGCGTGCCACCGACCCGGACACCGGCGAGCCGGTGACCACCGGGCTGATACGCGGGCAGGTCACCGACCGCCGCAGTGGCGCGCCGCTGTCCGGGGCCACCGTGGCGCTATCCGGTGGCACGTCGGTGATTACCGGCGCGGATGGACGCTATTTGCTGGACGAGGTCGCCGCAGGAAGCGTTGCGGTATCCGCATCGGCGCCGGGTTACGGGCAGGCCCAGGGCCAGGCCGAGGTAGTGGCCGGCCAGACACTGATTTTTTCCCCGGCTCTGGATCCGCAGCCGGACGGTGATGTGACCCTGTCCGGTACGGTGACCGCGCAAGAGGGCGGTGAGCCTGTCGTNGGGGCGATGGTAACGGCTCAGGTCGGTAACGAGAGCAAAAGCGCCACCACCGGCGCCGACGGCTTCTATCAACTGGATGACCTCGACGACGGCGAACTGACGGTGACGGTCAGCGCCGGTGGCTTTGAGNCGGCATCCGGNGTGGCGCAGGCTTCACCGGGCGCCGACATCACTTTTTCTCCGCGCCTCGTCGAGGAGGGCTCCCCGGGCGGCGAACAGCCCGGCGGCTTTACCGGCACGGTGGTGGACGCCATCACCGGGCGCGGTATCGAGGGCGCCCGGGTGCTGGTGGAAGGCGAGGGCTATCTGGAAGAAAGCCTGACCGACCNGGATGGCAGCTTCCAGATTGCAGGCCTCGTGGCGGGTGACGTGACCTTGGAAGTCAGCATGGACGGTTACCTGCCACTGACCGGATCCGGTGCGGTGGAGGCCGGCTTCATCAATGATCTGGGTGAAGTGGCCATCACGCCTCGGGACGAAGCGGTGAACAGCGTGACCGGNCGTGTGGTGGACGTGCGCACCGGTGATCCGCTTCAAGGCGTGCTGGTGCAGGTCGGGCCGCCGGGGAGNGCCACCGTGAACGGCGAAGGGCTCACCGGCCAGGACGGTGCGTTCGAGGTGCCGGGCTTGTTGCTNGCGGATTATGAAATCCGCTTCTCCCTGGATGACTATCAGGACAANNCGTTNCCACTGGTGATGACCACNGGCGGCACGCTTGATCTGGGTGAAATNCGCATGCGTCATCCNGGNGTCGACGCGCTGCTTCCNGATCTNGCNNTNCAGGGCCTGGANACCGCCGCGCTGANCTCGGATCAAGCAACTTTCGCCGCCGCCGGCTCCCTGGGCGTCANCCTGATTAACCGGGGNAACAGCGATCTTACCCAACCGTTCGAGGTGATCGCGTTCAGTGATCTGGATGGCGACGGCGTCTGGGGTGTCGATAACGAGCCCGTACTGGGCAGTCTTTCCATCACTGAAGCGGTGGAAGTGGATACNACCCTGGACCTGGAACTGGCCATCGAGGGGGNNCTGCCGTTCAGGGACGCGCCGATTTCGGTGATGCTGGATTCAGAGCAATCGGTCAGCGANCTTTCCGAAAGCAATAACCTGGAAAGCACCGCCGGCGAGTGCGTGAACAATCAGAAGCCCTATCTGGACCTGGGGCTGTGCATGGATTCCTCCGGCAGCGTTAGCCGTTCGGAGTTCCAGCTGCAACTCGAGGGCACCGCGCGGGCCATCGAAGACGCGGATATTGTGCCCCGGGATGGCAGTGTGCGGGTGTCGGTGACGCAGTTCGCCAGCGGCGCCTACGTGGAATTGGATCCGATTATTGTTGAAGAAGACAACGTCGCCGAAGTGGGCGATGCGATCCGCGCGATCAACAAGCGCGGCGGCGGGACCAGCATCCACAGTTGTATCGATCGTGCTTCGGACCTGATTACCANCGCGAGCCCGGCGGCCCCATTGCGTGTGATTGATGTCTCCACGGACGGACAATCCAACCAGTCCCGTGCGGTGGCTGCCTCCGAGCGTGCACGNCAGGCTGGTATTAGTGTGCTAAACGCGATCGGCGTGGGGNCCGGTGCGAACGAAAATCTGCTGAACACTATTGTCTTCCCCCAGCCCGCGGGCGGCGAGCGTGGTTTCGTCCTCACGGTGGATGGCTATGAAGAGTACATGGAAGGCATCGCCGGCAAGATTTCCAGAGAGANGCGCATCGCCGACCTTACGGTGGGCGCGCTGACCCTCCTCGACAACGGTAACGGGCAAACCGTCNGCCTCAGTGCCGTGCTGGGCAACGCCGGCTCGGCGGATATCTCCGAAACGGTCACGTTGACGTTCTACAACGGCGATCCATCGGCAGGGCAGGTGATCGGTGACGTTGAGTATACCGGCGGCCTGGAATCCGGTACCCGTCAGACGGTGGTGTTGGAGGATATCGACGCGACCCTGTTGTCCGATGACGAGGTACAGGTCCGCGCGCAAATCAGCGGAGAGGTCTCCGAGTGCAACACCGGCAACAATACCGCCTCCGAGACCGTGTCCGCGCGCCTCGGCGAGGTCTCGCTTATGTTGTCGAGCCACACCCTGGCGCCGGGCGAGCAGCTGGAANTGGACGCTTTGGTCACCAACAGCGGAGCGCTGCCGGCGGGCTACCAGGTGGCCTTGCATATCGAGGACAGCGACGGCGTCCGCGTGATCGGCTTCCCGGAACAAGGGGTCNCCGAGCTCGCCGCCGGCGAGGCGCAACGGGTGGTCGATCAATGGAACACCGGCGTTACCGTGGCCGGCCCTTACCGNGCGGTGGCTGTTCTTTACGCGACCGATGGCCGCATGCTTGATACCGACAGCGCGGACCTGGTGATCCGGCAGGGCGGTGACTCGCCCGTGCCGGTGGCTGATGTGCGCGTGGGTGTCGAGCGGGCGTCCTACCGGCTGGACGAGACCGCCGCTCTGGAGAGTCTGCTCGAAAATACCAGCGCCAGCACCCTGATCCAGAATGCCCGCTATCGGCTTGTGGTCAGCGGCCCTGATGGTGCCGTGCTTCTCAACGAGGAGCGACCGGTAAGTAGCCTGGCCGTGGCGAAGGTGCTGCCGTTCAGCGACGCGGTGTCGCTGGATAACACGCAACCCGGCACCCACAGCGTAGCGGGGACTCTGCTTAACGCCGATGGGGAAACGCTGGCGCGGGATCAGGCGACGTTTGATGTGGTCAGGGACCCGTTGGCTGCCGTGTCCGGCGAAGTCACCCTGGCGCAAGAGTGGGTGTATCAGGGCGACAGCCAGACCTGTCGCTACCGTGTCTCGTTACCCGAAGGCGCCGATCCCCGCACCGTGACGGTGACGCGCACCCGACTTGATGTGGACAACCGTGAAACCCTGGCTACTGAAAGCGCCTCGGTCACCCTGAGTGGCGATGAACCTTTGACCTTCACGGATTCGTTCAATACCGCCGGACGAACCCTGACACGACATGCCTGTGCATTGAGCGTAAGCCTGGACGGCGAGGTCCGGGAACTGGACCAGGCGTTGTTCCAGATTAAGGAGAAGCCGCTGTCGATCGAGACCGGTTTATACGCCTCCGATGCACCACGACTGCTGGTGCTGGCGGATCCGGTTCGTTCCACTTGTGAAGCCGTCACCGGTATCACTCTGAAGGCGGATTTCGAACAGCCGATCCGGCCACTGGATACGGTTAACGCCAAGGCGCTGGAAAGTCCGTTCCTGATTCGGGACCTGGAAACCGCCACCCCGCGCTTCTTCGACGGCGAGATGGATAACGACGGCGAGCGNCNCCTCGACCTGACGATCAGCGATCTGAACACCGACGGCGTTGAAATCCGAATCGACGGTGAGGATCTGGCGCAACGCTTCGAGAGCAAGCACAGCGTTGAGGTGATGGTGGATTACCCGCGCTTNCTCTGGTTCCGGAACACGCTGACCACCGGAAAGCGGAAGTTTCACTGCGGCAAACCGCCGGAGCCCGGCGACAGCCTGGGCGATTTCCAGGTGGTGGANGTCTCGCTGGAGGAACGCGCCAGGAACGATCAGCGCGACAATAAGCTGGAGCAACCCGCGATCGCCGAGCAGCGCGCCCGTCTGGACANCTTCCTGGCAAGCCGCGCGCACACCCTGGTGGATTCATCAAAAGCGTTCCGGCGGCAGCTCCATGCCGGTCAGCACCACCAGTATCTGCTGCTCGCCGATCGTGTGCCGCTGAATCACTGGGACGCCAAGTACCTTCGCGAAGCGGCAAACCGCGGCGAGGGCGTCATCCAGGCTTCCGGCGACCGGCCGCACCCGCTGCTTCTGANCACGGCCCTGGGCCTGAAGCCCGGTCACGGGCCGGGCCATAAGCCGCACCGGCCCCACACCGTGACCTTGNTGGACAGCGCTCTGGCCCAGGCCGATGAGCTGCCACTGCTGTTGCAGCGCCAGGTGCCGGCGACCCGTCTGCACGGGGCGGATCTGGCCGGTTACTTCAAGTCGTCATCGCATCANAAAGGACGTCATGNCGGTCATCACCACGGTTGGCCGCATCCGGAACCCAACACACCAGCGGTCACGCTCAATGAATACGGCGAAGGGCGCACGGTGTTCCTGGCCTTTGACTGGCTCGCGGAAATGACTGCCTCCAACCCCACCGGCGATGAACCCGGCGCCATGACCGCATTGATGGAGCAGGCCCTCGCCCACACCGCGCCGTCAATCCAAGAACCTGTGGCCGGTGAGCCGTTGCCGGTGCGTCTGACGGTTGAGAACACCGGCGCGGCCCTGGCTATGACCGTCAGCCTGGCCTGGGACAACGGCGCTGAGTTGTTGGACGCCGTGCCCGCCATGGGTAGCGATAACCAATGGCACTTCGACCTGGCCGCCGGGGAAAGCCGTGTCCTGCGAGCCTGGATCGGCTCCGGCAAGGATGATGAACATGTCCAGGTTGAAGCCGTCTTTGAAGGCCAAGATGCATCCGGCAACTCGGTGACGGCTTCAGAGCAGCTCACCCTGTCGTTGGACGACAGTGAGGCCAGCCTTGTGCAGGTCTATCGAGACGTTGGTACCGCGTACTGGCAGAGGCCCTGGGACATCGCTTTGAAGAAGGCGCTGATGGAACTGGGCGCCGCCAAGCATGCGTTGCACCACGGAAAGCGGGATAAGGCGCTGCGCTTCGCACTGAAAGCCACCTCGTCCCTGGCGGCGTCGCACCATTCGGAGGCCAGTGTGCTGCGGCTTGAGCTAGACCGGGCGATTCGGGGGATTCGCCCATGAAAACCACATACGGAAAAGGACCTTCTCTGGGGGAGACCATCATGGAACAGATTCGTCGCGCCGGTGCGCTGTGCCGCACCGTGGCCCTGGCAACCACCCTTTTGCTGCTTAACGCCGTCATCTGGCCGTCCTGGGCGCTCGCCATNGAAACCGAGCGCCACAAGGAGCAGCAGGAACAGGCCCGCTGGGAAGCCCGGCATCAAACCTTCGATCAGGTCTTGCGCGGCATTCGTGACCAGGCGCGTGAGCAACAACAGACTATCAACGAGCGACTCGGCGAGAACTCCGGAATCATGGCACGCGCTGCCCGGGCGCTGGGGCTTGGCGATGAAGCGCTGGCTGCGGAGCGCCTTGTCTGGCTGCAGGGAAAAGCGAAGGCGATGCACCAGCAAGCGTTGGCCGGTTTTGAAGAAACCGGGGCCCGGCTGGAGAAAACCAACGCCAGTGCTCGAATTCGCGACCGGCATGAGCGCGCGGTGGCGGACTATCGCCAGCGTTATCAACGTTTGCAGGAGCAACTGCGGTCGGTAACCGGCTCAACGTCACTGGCCGCTCAGAGCGANGCCACCGCGGAGCTGGTCGGTTTCCTGGAGCAGTTCCGCATGGAGAAGCCCCNTGACCCCTTCGACCCGAACAAGCTTCCCTGGCGGACCCCNGACCCGGACCAGACCCGCGCCCCCGCGAACAGCGCTTCNGAGTTAAGCCGCAGAACNGGCCTGCCCCTTTTCGATATGGGGNCCCAGGTCGCCAGTTCATCGGCGTCCATGGACGGCNTCCTGTTGGAAAGCGCGGTGGCCCCCGACGAGGAGCATCTGGCGAGTACCCTGGACGCGGATATCACGCCGGCCGTCGAAGCACTGGCGGAGGAGCTGAATCACGAGCCCGTGGCGATCTACCAGTGGGTGCGCAATAACATCGAGTTCATTCCCAGCTACGGCTCCATCCAGGGCTCTGAATACACGCTGGAANACCGTCGCGGTAACGCCTTCGACACCGCCAGNTTGCTGATCGCGCTGCTGCGCGCCTCGGACATACCGGCGCGCTACGCCATGGGTACCGTGGAAATACCCGCGGACCAGGTAATGAACTGGGTGGGTGGTGTCCACGCGCCGAGCGCGGCCGGCAATCTGCTCGGCCAGGGCGGTGTCCCGAATGTCGCAATGACCCGTGGCGGCCGCGTCGACAGCTTCCGGTTGGAACATGTTTGGGTGGAAGCCTGGGTGGACTTCCACCCGAGCCGTGGCGCGGACCATCGCCAGGGCGATAGCTGGATCCCAATGGATGCCAGCTTCAAGCAGTACGACTACGGTGACGGNATGGCGNTGGACCAGGAGGTGCCTTTCGATGCGCAAGCGCTGGCCGACACCATCGAACAGCAAAGCACCATCAACGAAGAAGAAGGCTGGGTGCAAGGCGTGCCCGGCGGCGCCATTGAAGACAGCCTCGAAGACTATCGAGCGGAGCTGGAAGCCTACATCGACAGCCAGGCCCCGGACGCCACCGTGGGCGAAGTNTTAGGNAGCAAGGGCATCAAGGAAGTGNTCCACGAGCAACTGGCGCCCTCACTGCCGTACCAGCGGATCACTCGCCAGCTGACTACGCCGGAGCTGTCGGATTCACTACGCTGGAAGTTCAAGTACCAACTGCACACCGACGCCAACGGCTACAAAGGCACCGAGCTGTTCACCATCGAAGAGCCNACCGTGGCGCTCGCCGGCAGAAAGCTCTCAGTGTCTTTCTCTCCCGCCACGCAGGAAGACGAAGACACCCTGGCAGGGTATCTGCCGCAACCGGATGAAGATGGTGANCTGGATCCGGGCCAGCTCCCCGACACGCTGCCCGGCTACCTGATCAACCTGAAAGCTGAGCTCGCCGTCGACGAAGACATCGTCGCCAACCCGGACGTGGAAGTGACTATGGGGGCCGGCTTAATTTCGGAGATGGGCTACTGGCAGCCGGGCCGGGGCTGGGACACTTCGGAAAACAACCCGATCGCCGGTGAATACCGTGCGCTNGCCCTGGACCTGCAAGGCATCAGCGCCCAGGCCGCCGAAGATCTNGAAACCAGCCTGGAAGACACCCGGGCCAAGTTGGATGCCGAGGACTACGCCGGCCTCACCAAGCAACAGCTGGTGGGTGACATGCTNTACAGCACCATCCTCGGCTACTTCGCACTCAACGACATGCAGGACCAGATCGGCGAACGNCAANCCAACAGCGTCGGCTACAGAGCGCCCAGCTACGGCCTGTTCAAAACCAGCCTGCAACCGCAATACTGGTTCGGCATGCCCNGNGACGTAAAAGCNAGCGGCNTGACCATGGACGTGGACCATATGAGCAGCATCCGCGTCGACAAAGACAACAACCGGGAACGCTGGGTNGCCNTNAACCGCGCCANCGGCGCCCGTATGTCCGCCATGGAACATCTCGTCCCGGAAGAAATGTACAGCACCGAAGACAACCCCGCCCACGGCATCAGCGCNGTAAANGCCCTGCAGCTGGCGGCNGCGGAAGGCCAGAAAATCTGGACCATCACCCAGAGCAACCTNAGNCAGGCCATGGCCGCCCTCNACCTGAGCAGNTCCGTGGAGGCCGACATCCGCAACGCCGTCCGCACCGGCAAGGAAGTCACCGCCCACGANGACACCATCAACTTCCACGGCCGCCCCTCCGCCGGCTACATGGTCNTCGACCCCGAAACCGGCGCCGGCGGCTACCTCATCGCCGGCGGCGAGAANGGCGGGTTTCTTGATTTTCTCTCTGAGTTTTCAACATGGTACGCCTTCGTTTTCTCAATTAAAGCCGAACTGGTTGCCTCTCCATCTGATGCGAATAAAGTAGCAATCCGAGCTATTGCGTCTACGGTGACTAACTTCCTGTCTTTGATAGGATTATCGATCGATATATTTGATATCGTTACGGCATGTGGCCAGAAAGGAACTGTTCTTACACTGTTCACTCTTCTTGGGTACTTGGGGCCACTGCTGTCTTTGATGTTCTTGGCCGCTCTACTGCCGGTATTTTGGGGCGTGGTTGCGGGAGTTGCGATAGCGCTATCGAGCCGTTGGTATAAGGAATTAACGATAGGGAGGTGCTCGTGAGCTTGTGTGGCCCTTCAGAGTATATGGTGTTCGCGGCGTCATTCGGGGCATTGGGATTTATGTCGGCGAATTTTGTGTACCTTGTTTTTCTTGTGCTTGATTTGGCTAAAGGCTGGGAGAGGGTTCGATGTAGATGGGAAGGAAATGAGTATTATTATTGCCGTAAAGGGGTGACTTACCGATCGGGAGCATTGAGCGTAAATTCCGAAATTCCATTTGATAGTGTTGATCCCTTCGTTCGTGATGATTACTGTTTTGTGAAAAGTAAAAACGCAGAAAGGTCGAGGCATGTTAACGAGTTTGTTAAACTGGGAAACCCATCTGCGATGGCGCTGGGNCCTTTTTTAATATTGTTATTTTTATATATTTTTTTGCCTGACTGTTTCCGGCAGCGGTACGGCGAGATGTCGGTATGGGCTTGTCTGGGCGTTGCGTTTGGTATAAGTGTAATTGCTTCCGTCAGGTGGTCATGCCGCGCCAGGGCCGTTGGTTAGTTCGGGCGTATCGACAATCTGATATTATTTTCGATGGTTTTGGCCGGGCGTAGCCATACTAACTCTTACCCGTCATCACTGCCGTCATTTTGGCCAAAACTCATGATTGGCGTTGTTTTTGTATGCTTTTCTGTTTTAGGTTTCATGTTTGATGCTTTCTATAAGACACAGGTACTCTGTTATGACGTCCGCGCGGACTTTCAAGGAAGTCCGACGTCCAAGAGTTAGAAAAATTATTATATGAGTACGTTGTGAAAACGAAAGAGTACATCTTTGCTTTTGGTCGACTCTGTTAAGTCTGTGCGGTGCTGGCTTTTTCTTTCAAGGTTTGCTGGCCAATGGCTTGGACTATATGAACGTGTACGAGGCCGTTGCTTTTGTTATGAGTCTATTTGCTATTATTGCTATGCTTTTTTTTAGTAATTTAATACTGGCTCTCGTTAATGCTTTGGCGGCTTTTGCTATGGCTGTGGCATTGGATGCTGGTTTCTCATAGCTTGTTTCGCAAACTGGAAACTGTCGATGATGTATTTTTTGATTATTTTTATAGGTTTTTTTCTCGTCTTGGCTTTTCTAATTCCTTTGTGCAGATTTTTAGTTATGGGGCCTTACCTGGAAGCGGAAATTGAAGATCTGGACGCAAGTATCGTTTATAAAAAAGAGTATGCGATGGCGCCCATGGATCATATCTTTGTTGTGGTTAAATACTCATACCGTGTCAGCGGTGCTACGCTGGAGTCCAATAGAATATCAATAATGGGGAAGGGGAGGTTTCTTTCTGAGGATAAGGCGAAGCGTTTTAAGGAAACTTTGTGCGAAAAGAGAATCTGCTATTACTCGGAAAAGAAGTCTAGTTTCTCACTTTTGTATAAAAGGTTATGGATTGCTGAAAAAGATACACGAGCAGCTGTCTTTATTGCAGGCGTCGCTTTGATTGCTATCGGTTTTTTTGGCCTCAATTTAGGTTGAGCGTTGTTCCAGTAGTCTAAGGAGATATGAAATATACTATTCCCAAGCTTTTTTTTTCCTTGGTGAGCTCCCTCGTATGGCTAATACGCCCCGGGCCGGGCAGCTTTACTTCCGGTATTCTGGTGTGATTGCGGGAGTTGCGATAGTGCTATCCAGTCGTTGGTATAAGAAATTGACGATATATTGCCAGCTATCTGAATTCTATATAGGTAACTGGCATAAAAGAGGCTAGCATTGTCACCTTTTGGATCGTTGTTTGTTAGCAGTTTTGGTCTTGTTGGTGATGGTGGAAATGAGGCCCATGGCCGACAAAAAGTAAATTGCACGCGGTGTTTCGCTCTGTGGTTATATTGATTTTAGCTTANGCGTGACCTCGACGGCNCCAAGGNCGTAAGTGTGTCAGCCCTGGAGCACCTGGTGCTGTCTTATTATGGCGAGGGGTGAGTGTCATGAATCCTTATCCTTTTTCATNGTCATCATTTTGGNCACAGTTCCTGGTTGGCATAATTNTCGTATATTCTTTCCTGGTCTTGGTCTCGTATTTGGTCTTGTCTATAAGAAGCAGGTACTTTGTTGCAATACCCGCGCGGCTTGCCGACGATGGNAATCATTCGAGGGGTAGAAAGTTCGTATATAAGTACGTTGTAGGAGGGAAAGAATACTCTTGTCGCTGCGGTTCGAGCCTCCTAAGCCTGAGTGGTGCCGGCGTCNTATTTGGCAAAAAAGANGGCCATAGATCGAGGTGCGGGAGCAGAGCTGTGATTTACTGCGACCCGGCGATTCCTTCGGTTTCGTGCCATAATAAAGAGGTTAAATCGTATNTTGTTNTTTTCTTGTCAGCACTGAACATTTCCTTTTTTGCGTTTCTGGTACTTTTATAGGATATGTAAATAGAGGGTCTATTCAGAAAATGCAGATTGGAGGAACGTGGCGGCCCTATGTTTTCGTGCGCGTTGTTGCTCTTGTCTTTTCGGTATCGGCAGGGTGGGTTTCGTGAAAAGTCTTATTATGGCAGGACTTGGGAGAGGAAGGCCAGGCTGGTTAGCATATCTTGGCCAGCTGCTCGGCAAGCCGAGTTATGTATATGACGACTCAGGCATGCTTAATATTATTTCTGATCAGCGCAATGGTGGTTTCTTTTTATTTGATCCTGCTTTGGCGTGGAAGACGGAGGAGGGAATCCGTTCTTCTAGATATCGGCTTTAATAAACTGCTAGGGCCGCAGGCGCGGAGTATTGCTCGATCGTTGAAGATCGAAGGGGCGGGCGCGAAGTCTATTCGCTACGGTTCGAAAGTCTATCTTCTCCCGGGCCAGGAAGGCAACTTTGTTGTCTGTGACCTGGTGGTGTCTGTTGGTTTTGCTAGATACTCAGGCTTCTCAATGGTCACTCTGCTCGGTTTCATTGGCAATTTTGAAGAGAGCTCCAATTTTGTTATCAGGAAGGCAAATATCCTGGAGACTCGCTTTGAGCTACGGAACGCTCTGCCTTTGAAGAACGACTGGTACATGTGGCACACGGGCGGGCGCCATGGTTACCTCGATAAGGTGACGNATCAGCTTGATGCNTTTGGAGAGTCTGCGATTTTGAGAAAGAGTGGTAGGTTTCTGAGTTTGTATTTTCGGAACAAGTATCTCAGTGAAGNAGAGATTCGGGCATTGCTCCCCGGGTGGCGGCTTCTCTGTCAANGNTTTTCTAATATTAATGAATAGGCTGTGCCTTTGTTGGTGACATGAATATCTTTATAGGATGTGTAGTCTATTCCTATCGGAAACTTAGATCTGCGGCGATAATTCATGCATGAGTACTTTTCTATGGAAGACGTAACGCGTGGCATGAAGACANCTTTCCGTTGTCTTTGGGGGTTCCATTTCATCGCGCTTCTGACATCGCCTTTGCCTCTTTATTTGGGAGGACTGCTATCTGTGTTCCTTTGGATGCTGCCCGCCATTTTCGTTAATTGGTTTTGGAGGAAAGGTGTCATTAAACTTTACTCTTTGTTGGTTTTGTTATTCTGGTTGGTGGTTGTTGTTTTTTCCAGTTTCATATCGAATACTTTTATATATTTTAATCCATTGCGCTAAGTGTTGGTCGCCATAATGTTATTTATGAGGCCTATGAATCCGGAGGTTAGTTGTCTCCGGCAAGATGCGAGAACCTTTTGGGCCTTTTGGGNATCTCGATTTGTGGGTATGCGGCATCGTTCCTTATATATTTGCTAGGATGAGATTGGAGCCGTTGTCTGGTTGCGTACTTTTGGGTGGGTTGCCCCGTTTGGGTGATACGCCTCCAGGCCGGGCCGCGCTAGGGTCGGCCAAGCCGAGAATACTAAAAGGAGAAATACCATGAGGAAGTTAAAGGCTTGTGCCCTGTCCCTACTGGTCGCCGCGCCGGCGCTGGTGTCGGCGGAGACGCCGAACGTTAATCCGGGGCAGTGGGAGTATCAGACCACCATGACCATGAGCGCCGGTGGCCAGGCGATGCCGGCCCGCACCGCCAAGAACAGGGATTGCGTGCGCCAGGAAGACATCACCGATCCGGATCTGTTCGGCGGTGACGAGCTGAACAATTGCGAGGTGTCCGAAATGGAGCAGAGCCGGTCACGCCTGCGTTATAGCCTGACCTGTCCGGGCCCGGACGGTTCGCCCTACACGATGAGCGCGGATCTCAAACTCCAGGGCGACACCATGGAGGGGACCATGCAAGGTGACATGGAATCCCCCATGGGGCCGATGAAAATGCGCATGTCGCTCAGCGGCAAACGCATTGGTGAGTGTTAGGCGGTTTTCGCGTACTGGTCCCGCAAGGCTTTGCGGTTGATCTTGCCGACCGCGGTCTTGGGGATCGCGTCGGTGAAGATCACCTTGCGGGGTTTCTTGTAGGAGGCGACCTGTTCGGCAACGAAGTCGATCAGGGGCTGCTCATCAATGTTTTGGTCCGGTTTGAGAGCCACGACGGCGGTGACCGCTTCCACCCATTGCGGATCCTTCAGGCCGATGACGGCGCATTCCGCCACGGCGGGGTGGGCGGTGAGTACGTCCTCCACCTCTTTCGGGTACACGTTGTAGCCGCCGGTGATGATCATGTCGGAGGTGCGGTCTTTCATGTGCAGGAAGCCGCGCTCATCGAACTGGGCGATGTCACGGGTGCGCAGCCAGCCGCCGTCCATGAACATCTCTTTGTTGAGCTCCGGGGCATTGTGGTAGCCGGCCATCATCGATGGTGCGCGCACGGCGATTTCACCGGGTTCACCTTGGGGTACGTCATTACCCTGTTCGTCGACCAGACGGATCTCCACGTCGATGCTGGGCTTGCCGCAGGCGCCGAGCAGCTCCTCTTCGTGGTCCTCGGGGCGCAGCACGGCGATGGTGAGCGGGCATTCGGTCTGGCCGTAGTACTGCCAGAATTTCTCCCGGCCCCAGGTGGCCATGGCTTTCTGGATCACCGGGCGGGGCATCGGCGAAGCGCCGTAGATCACCTGGCGCAGCCGGCTCACGTCGATCTCAGCGAAGCGGGGGTGGCCGAGCAGCATCTGCAGCATGGTGGGCACCATGTTGACGGCGGTGATGCGCTCTTTCTCGATCAACTCCAGGAAGGCGTCCGGGTCGAAGCCGGGCATGATCACGGTGCGCGCGCCGCGCAGCCAGAAGGGCAGCACGAACACGCCGCTGGCGTGGATCAGCGAGGCGGCGTGCAGCATGGCATCGTCCTGCTCCACGGCGACCAGGTTGAGCAGCACGTTCTTGCAGACGCCGGCGTAGGACGCCTGGGTGTGTTGGGCGGCTTTAAGCGTGCCGGTGGTGCCGGAGGTGAACAGAGTGAGGATCACGTCGTCCGGTNCCACGGNNACGTCCGGGTTGNCGGTGCTCTGGTTGGCGCAATCGGCGAGCAGGTCGTCACCGCCGCCGTCGGTGGCGCCGATGCCGTGGCATTGCAGGGTGGGGAGGGCGTCGCGCAGTTCGCTGGCCCGTTCGCTCAGGTCGGCGCCGTAGAGCAGCAGTTCGCAGCCGGTCTCTTCCAGCATTTTCCGGTGTTCGTTCAGGGACAGCCGCGCGTTGAGCGGCACCCGGTTGATGCCGGCTTTCACGCAGGCGAAATCCACCGGCACGCTGTAAAGGCTGTTGTTGAGCAGCAGCGCCACGCGGTCGCCCCGTTTTACGCCGCGCTGCATCAGGCTGTGCGCGAGCTGATTGCTAAGCGTGTGGGTCTCACTAAAGGTGAGGCTCCGGTCGCCGAANACGATGGCGGTCCGCTCGGGNTAGTAGCCGGCGCCGCGATTAATCAGGTCGAGATAGGTGGTGGTCATTCAAGCTCTCCTCTTGTCTGTTCATTGTCGTTATTCAAATTCGCCGTGGCGGCCGGCGCCTTTGGTGAAACGTTCGGCGCCGGCGATGGCCTCTTCAAAGACGATCGGGTAGCCTCCCGCGCCTTCCCGGGCGAGGGCATCGGCCAGCGGCTGNTCCCATTGCCGGTAGGCGGAAAGGCGGTCGGCGCGCAGGCAGCGTTGCGGGAAACCGGCGATGCTGTGCGCCAGGGCCCGGGCGGTGTCCAGGCCTTCGCCGTCGGCGACCACGCGGTTGGCGAGGCCCATGCGCAGGGCCTCGTCGGCGTGCACCGGGCGGCCGGTGAGGATCATGTCCATGGCGTGGCCCTGGCCGACGATCCGTGGCAGGCGTACGGTGCCCCCGTCGATCAGCGGCACGCCCCAGCGCCGGCAGAACACGCCGAACACGGCGGACTGCTCCGCCACGCGCAGGTCGCAGAACAGGCTCANCTCCAGGCCGCCGGCCACCGCATAGCCGGNCACCGCGGCGATCACCGGCTTGCTGAGCAGCATGCGTGATGGCCCCATGGGGCCGGGGCCGGTGCCTTCCGGTTCCACTTCGTTGCGGCGTTGCGGGTCGCCCAGGGCGGCCAGATCGGCGCCGGCGCAGAAGTTGCCGCCGGCGCCGGTGAGTACGGCCACGCTGACGCTGTCGTCCTCTTCGAAGGCTTGAAAGGCGTCGCGCAGGGCGTCGGCGGTGGGTCGGTCCACGGCGTTGCGCTTATCCGGCCGGTTAATAATGATGGTGCGGACGGGGCCGTCGGTTTCGACAAGGATCGGGGGCGTGGACACGGGGCTCTCCTGGGTTTGGCCATCGGGCGTTATTTATTTCCCTTTGTGGAACAAAGGGGATGGTTTGGATATATTTCACCATATGACTGCAAAAGACAGCAAGAGTTATAATTCGGCCGTGACCAACGGCCCGCCCGATGGTCAACATGAGCTCGGCGCGGCGGATCTGGTCCTGGACATTCTCTCCACACACGATGCCCGTCAGGTGTCGGTGGCGGCGCTCTGCCGCGCCGGCGAGGTGTGTGGGCTACGTGACCAGAACGTGCGAGTGGCGCTGAACCGACTGGTGCGGCAGGGCAAGATCGCCAATCCGGCGCGCGGTCTGTACGCGCTGAACCCCGGCGGCAGTGGTCTGTTCGGCGAGGTCGAGAGCTGGCTGAGCAAGGAACGGCGCGCGGTGGCCTGGCAAGGCGGTTGGGTCGGCGTGGTCGATGGCGCGGTGCCGCGACGGGAGAAGACGCTCTGGCGGCGCCATGAGCGGGCCCTGATGCTGCGCGGTTTCCGTGCCCTGGAGACCAGCGGTCTGCAGTTAAGACCGGATAACCTGCACGGCGGCGTGACCGCGCTTCGCGACGATCTGCGTGGGTTGGGCCTGGCGGATCAGGCCTCGGTGATCGCCATCAGCGGGCTGTCCGACGATGACGAGCAACGCGCCTGGAAGCTGTGGGANCTGCAAGGTCTGGAGCGCTTGTACCAGGACACGCTGGCGCGGCTGGAGCGNAGCCAGGCGGGTCTGCACACTCAGGCGCCGGAAGTGGCCGCCCGGGAGAGTCTGCTGCTGGGGCGTGCCGCCATCCGTTCGATCATTCATGATCCGCTGCTGCCGGATGCCCTGATGGGCGGTGACCTGCGTCACCGCCTGATCGAACGCATGCGCGCCTACCAGCGTCAGGCCAAGGCGCTGTGGATGGAGGTCCTGGAAGGGTAAAAAAAGCTCAAATACCCCGCCTCGTCCGGCTCGCCCATAGGCGAAGGCGGNGACGATGCTGGATGATGTGAAGTCCGCGTCAAGATTGCACAGGGAGTGCGCATGGATGCAGCAACACGTCGCCGGCGGATGGTGGAGGAGCAACTGGTTCGTCGAGGAATCCACAGCGAGCCGGTGCTCGGGGCCATGGGGCGGGTCCCCCGTGAACTGTTCGTGCCGGAGCAGCAGGAAGCCGCCGCCTACCAGGATTCACCCCTGCCGATCGCCGAAGGTCAAACCATCTCCCAACCCTATATCGTCGCTTTCATGCTGCAGGCCGCCGAGTTGGCCCCTGGCGAACGGGCGCTGGAGATCGGCACCGGCTCCGGGTATGCGGCGGCGGTGATGGCGGAGGTGGCCGGTCAGGTGTTCACGATGGAGCGGCAGGCCCGGTTGGCGCTNTCCGCNCGGCAGGCGCTTGAGAAAGCCGGATCNAGGAACGTGGAAATCCGCGTCGGTGACGGCACGCTGGGCTGGCCGGAGCGGGCGCCGTTCAATGTGATCGTCGCCACCGCCGGCGGGCGCGAGATACCGCGAAGCTGGAAAGAGCAACTCGCCGTGGGCGGGCGTCTGGTNATGCCGGTCGGGGAGACGCCGCGCCGCCAGATACTGATTAAAGTCACCCGGCTGAGTGATACTGAGTACCGGGAAGAAAGTCTCTCCGAGGTGCGGTTTGTCCCGCTGATCGGCGAGCAGGGCTGGAGCGAACCGGAGGCCCGCCGGGAATGGTCGCGGCCCACGGCTGACCCGGATGACGAACTGACCACGCTTTTGCGTGATGCCGTTGATCCGCTGCCGGCCGTGGACAGCCCGGATTTCGGCGCCTTTTTCGACCGCTTCGCGAATCATCGGGTGGTGTTGCTCGGTGAGGCGAGCCACGGCAGCAAGGAGTTCTATCAGGCGCGCGCGGCGATTACCCGGCGGTTGATTGAAAACCACGGCTTCAACCTGGTGGCGGTGGAGGCCGATTGGCCCGACGCCGATGTGGTCGACCGCTACGTGCGTCACCGCCCATCCGCCAGGCAACCGGACCCGCCGTTTCAGCGTTTCCCCACCTGGATGTGGCGCAACCGCGAGATGCAGACCTTCACCCGATGGCTGCTCGAGCATAACGCATCACTGCCGGAGCGGGACCGGGTGAGCTTCCACGGGCTGGATATCTACAACCTCAACGACTCGATCTCGGCGGTGCTGGCCTACCTGGAGAATGTCGATCCCGAGGCGGCGCGGCTGGCCCGCGCCCGCTATGAATGCCTTACGCCCTGGCAGGACGACCCGGCGCTCTACGGTCGCGAAGTGCTGAGCGACCGCTACAAAGCCTGCGAGGATCAGGTCGTCGCGCAGTTGCGCGACCTGCTCGGGAAACGTCTCGAGTACAGCCGTGACGACGGCGAGCGTTTCTTCGACGCCGAGCAGAACGCGCGTCTCATCGCCACCGGCGAGCGTTATTACCGGGCCATGTATCACGGCGGCGCGGAGAGCTGGAATCTGCGCGACGGGCAGATGTTCGAGACGCTGCAGCGCCTTCTTGAGCAGCGTGGGCCGGACGCGAAAATCGTGGTCTGGGCGCACAACTCCCACATCGGCGACGCCCTGGCCACGGACATGGGTGGGGCACGCGGCCAGATCAACCTGGGCCAGCTCTGCCGGGAGGCCCATGGTGATCAGGCGGCGCTGATCGGCTTCGGTACCGATCATGGCACGGTCGCCGCCGCTTCCCGGTGGAACGGGCCGATGCAACGGATGGCCGTGCGCCCCGCCCGCGATGACAGCTACGAAAGCCTCGCCCACCGCACCGGCATCGAACGCTTCCTGCTCGACCTGCGAGCGGGCCATCACGAAACGCTGCGCCACCGTCTGCGCCCAGAGCGCCTGGAGCGCTTTATCGGTGTCATCTACAAGCCGGAGACCGAGCGTCAAAGTCACTATGCCAAGGCCTCGCTGTCGGCCCAGTTCGATGCGTACGTCTGGTTCGACGCCACCGAAGCGGTCACCCCGCTCACCGGCGACAGCGGTGAGCCACCCGCCGACACCTACCCCTTCGGCCGATAGGAGCGCCCATGCATTCCGTACCCGGGAATCCGAAACGCGACGAGACACTGGCGCTGCGGCGCGAAGGCTATCGGTTTTTCATCAATCGGTTCGAGCGTTATAGCAGCAACCTCTTTACCTCTCGACTCATGCTTAAACCGGCGCTTTGCGCACGGGGACCGGAAGCGGTAGCCCTGTTTTACCGGAGCGACAAGCTGACCCGCGTGGGTGCGATGCCGCCCACCGCGTTACGTCTGCTACAGGACAAACGCAGCGTGCAACAGCTTGACGACGAGGCCCACGGCGAGCGTAAAGCCATGTTCATGGCGATGATGAACGAGTCGTCGATCGACAGACTGTGCGCCCTGTTCGCCGGTTGTTGGCAAACCCAGGTGCAACAGTGGCGGCATTGTTCCGATGTGAATCTGATGCAGGAGGTGCCGCCGATTCTGACCCGCGCGGTATGTCGCTGGGCGGGTGTGCCGTTACCGAACAACGAACTGGATCGGCGTACCCGCGAGCTCACCGCCATGGTCGAACAGGCCGCCACCGTGGGGCCCGCTCAGTGGCGTGCCCAGTATCTGCGCCACCGGGCCGAACGGTGGGCGCGTGGTGTCGTAAGGGGGGCGCGTCACCGCTCGGTGGGCATGGACGAACCTTTGATGTTGATTGCGCACCACCGGGAGGGCCGTCGTGTTTTGCCGGTAAAAACAGCGGCGGTGGAGTTGCTCAACATTCTGAGACCGGTGGTGGCGGTAACCCGTTACATCGCTTTCATCGCCCATGCCCTGCTGCATAACCCGCTCTGGGCGCGGCGATTGCGTGTCGGCGATGAAGCGGATTTAGACAGCTTCGTACAGGAGGTACGTCGCTTCTACCCGTTCTTCCCGGCGGTGGGAGGGCGTGCGCGACAGGCGTTCCAGTGGCGGGGGCTGGCCGTGCCCCAGGGGCAGTGGCTGTTGCTGGACCTCTACGGGACGAACCACGACCCCGCCCACTGGAACGAGCCATGGCGATTCCAGCCAGAGCGTTTTCTGGATGCGGAGATCGCCAACCTACTGGTGCCCCANGGCGGCGGTGGCGTCGACCACAGCCACCGTTGTGCCGGGGAAGCCGTCACCGTGGCGCTTATGAAAGAGGCGGTGCGACGTTTTACCCAAGGCATGCACTACCGGGTCCGTCAGCAAAACCTGGCGGTGCCGTTGGACCGGCTGCCCNCCGCGCCCGCCAGCGGCATGATACTGAGCGATGTTGCGCCGGCCACCGGCATGTGATGCTGTCGCGTGCTTACAGCGCTTCCAGAATCGTGGCCACGCCCTGGCCGCCGCCGATGCATTGGGTGGCGAGGGCGTACTTCACCTTTTCCCGTTGCAGCAGCGCCGCCGCCTTCCCGGTGATGCGCGCGCCGGTGGCGCCCAGCGGGTGGCCGATGGCCATGCCGCCGCCGTCCAGGTTCACGGTGGCCGGGTCCAGGTGCAGGTCGCCGATGCAGGCCAGCGCCTGGGAGGCGAACGCCTCGTTGATCTCCACCACGCCCAGGTCGTCGGCGCTCAAGCCGGCCCGTGCCAGCGCTTTCTGCGTGGCCGGGATCGGGCCCAGGCCCATCACCGCCGGGTCGCAGCCGGCGCTGGCCACGGCGCGGATGCGCGCGCTCGGGGTCAGGTTGTGGCGGGCGGCGAAGTCGTCGCTGGTGACCAGCACGGCGGAGGCGCCGTCGGTGAGCGGCGANGAGGTNCCGGCGGTGACCACGCCGTTCTNATCGAACGCCGGCGGCAGCTTGGCCANGGCGTCCAGNGAGGTGTTGGGCCGGATGCAGCCGTCCTCGGTGATCCACTCGCCGGTNCCGGTCTGGATGCGCACNATCTCGTCGCGCAGGCGCCCCTGCTCCCGGGCGGCGGCGGCCTTGTGGTGGGATTCCANCGCCATCCGTTCCTGTTCAGCGCGGGGNATGCCGTAGCGTTCCGCCACGTTCTCGGCGGTGCGGCCCATGGACACATAGGCGTCGGTGTATTCCTGGAGCCAGGGGTTGGGCGAGAAGTTAAAGCCNCCCTGCGGGACCTGGGTCATNGATTCCACACCCACGCACAGAAANGCGTCGCCCAGGCCGGCCTCGATGTTGGCGGCGGCGATGTGCACCGCCGACATGGACGAGCCGCAGAAGCGGTTCACGGTCATGCCGCCCACCTCCCGGGGCAGGCCGCTGAGCAGGCCGACGATGCGCGCCAGGTTGTTGCCCTGGGACGCTTCCGGGTAGGCGCAGCCGAGAATCACATCTTCCAGCAGCGCCGGGTCCAGATCGGTGCGGGCGAGCAGCGCCTTGACCACCTGGCTGGCCAGATCGTCCGGACGTACCCGGGCGAGCAGACCTTTGTTGGCGAAGTGAAACGGGGATCGGGCGTAGCCCGCGATAACGGCTTTCATGGTGTGNCTCCTGTGTTAGGCCCGCCCGGTGCCTGTCGCAGCCAGGGCAGACCGTTGAACAACGCCAGTGCCACCAGGGCGGCCACCATCACCGCGCACAGCGCGGCCAGATTGCCCGGCAGCCACCAGGCCACCAGCGCGCAACCGAGGGCCAGCACCGTCAGCCGCNCGACGCTGGCGAACAGCGGCCAGCCCATGCGCCCGGCGCCCTGGGAAGCGAAATACAGCGCCAGNCCGACACCGAGAAAGGCGTAGGCGGGCGCGACGATGCGCAGGTACAGCGCGCCGGTGGCGATCGCCTCCGGGTCGTCGGTGAACAGGCTCAGCCAGGCGTGGGGGAACAGCGCCGCCGCCAGACCCACGGTCTCGGTGGTGATCGCCGCCACCGCGGCGCCGGTCCAGGCGATGCGCCGGGCGCGCTGGAACTGGCCGGCGCCCNGGTTCATGCCCACCATCGCNACCAGGGCGGTGCCGAAGCCGAACACGATGGGGATCTGCAGATACTCGATGCGGATNCCCAGGCCGAACCCGGCAAGGGCTTCCATGCTGGTGCGCGCCACGAAGAAGGTNGCTACCACCACGCACAGATTCGACAGCACNGTGTTCAACGACGACCACAGGCCGACGCCGAGGATTTCGCCGAACAGGGCGCGCCGCAAAGGGTGGTGCAGNCTCAGCCGCACGCCNCCNCNNCCACGGATCAGNGTGGCNGCCAGAATCACCGTGGCGATCAGGTAATAACCGGCCAGCGCCAGACCGGCGCCGGTAATGCCCAAAGCGGGCACCGGGCCGAAGCCGAAAATCANCACCGGCGAGAGCACCAGCAGCAGGGGCACGCCGCCCACCATCACCAGGGCCGGCAGGCGCATGTTGCCGGCACCGCGCAGCACCGCCGACAGGCCGTTCATCAGCCACAGGAACANCACGCCGCTGAACAGAGCATTGGAATAGGCCACCGCCGCCGCCAGGGCGCNGCCCTCGCCGCCCAGGGCGCCGTAGATCGGACCGGCGAAACCGATCACTATCGCCGAGCAGACCAGCCCGAAGGCGACCACGATCACCACCGCNTGCAGGGCCAGGGCGTCGGCCTTGTCCTGATCGCCGGCGCCCAGGGAGCGNGCCACCGCCGAGGAGATGCCGCCGCCGATACCGCCGGCGGACATCATCATCATTAACATCACCAGCGGAAACACCAGGGCGGCGCCGGCCAGGGCGTCCACGCCCAGCAGGCCGACGTAGTAGCTTTCCAGAAAATTGGCCAGCGCCTGGGCCAGCATCACCACCAGGTTGGGGGCCGCCAGCGCCAGCAGGGTGGGCAACACCGGCGCCTCCAGAATCATCCGCGTGCGCGCGTTTGGCACGGCGCGCGGCGGGTTCAGGGTGGCGGCCTGGTTCACGGCGTTCACCGCTGCATGATCAGCAGGGTGGAGGTGGCGCTGGCGTAGAGCTTGCCGTTGCGGTCGGTGAGGCGGGCTTCGGCGAAACCGAGGCGGCGGCCCAGGGTGATCACCGTGCCTTCGGCGCGGACCGGGCCGGTGTCCTTGGTCATGCCCCGGTGGTAGGCCACCTTCAATTCCGCGGTGGTGTAGGCCTGGTCCGCGTCCAGGCTGGCGTGCACCGCGCAGCCACAGGCGGAATCCAGCAGCGCGGCGGCGTAGCCGCCGTGCACGGAGCCGATCGGGTTATAGACCTTCTCCGAGGGGGTGCCCTCGAACACGGCGCGGCCTTTTTCCACTTCCACCAGGGTGAAGTCCAGGGTGTCGCCGATGGCCGGGTTACGCTTTTCGCGCATCAGCATTTGCAGGGTTTCCAGGCCGTTCAGTGCGGCGTCGCTCATGGTGGTACTCCAGTCATATCGGTTAATGCGTGCCGGGCAGCTGGGCGGCCACGGCGTCGAGGAATTCTTCGGAAAGCGCCGGGTCGTCCACCGCCCGGGACAGCACCAGCGCGCCCACCATGGCGGCGCAGGCGGCCACCGCCTTCTGGCGGCGGGCGGCTTTGGCGCGGGTGGGGATGGCATTGCCGAGCAGGTCGATAAAGCGCTTCACGCTGCCGGTGAAGGCGGCGCGCACCGGCGGGCTTTGCCGCGCGGCATCGCCGGCCAGGGCGGCCAGCACGCAGCCGTCCCCGGGGGCGTCGCGGTGGCGCTTGGACAGGTAGCGGCGGGCCAGGGTGTCCATGGACGGTCCGTCGCTGTCGTTGACCAACCGCCGCCAGCGCCGCCCGGTGACGCCGATGGCGTATTCGCAGGCTTCCGCCATCAGCTGTTCCTTGGAGTCGAAATGGCCGTAGAAGCCGCCGTGGGTCAGGCCGGCGTTCTTCATTAGTTCGGCCACGCCGATGCCGTCGAAGCCCCGTTCGCGAAACAATCGGGCGGCTTGGTGGACGATCTGCTCACGGTTGGCGGCGGCCTGTTCCTTGCTGACTCTCATGCTGGATCTCTTGCGCCTGGTGGTCGCTTTTGGATGATGGGTATCATTTATATAATGATGATGGTCATCATGTAAATAGGCCGCGCTAAGAAAAGTGCGCCGAGCGGCGGACACCGGACTGTGCATGAATAACGAAAGTGTGGGCCGGCTGCTTTTCTTTTTCCCGGCAAAACCGTTCAATAGGCTGCAATAACGGTGATTTCTAAAAGCGAGGAGGGACTATGCAAAACGCCGATCTGGGCAAACTGATTCTGCGCCTGACCCTGGGGCTGCTGTTGTTGTTGCACGGCATCGCCAAACTGCAAAGCGGCGTGGGCTGGATTTCCGGTTCGTTGCAGGGTTACGGGCTGCCGGGTTTTCTCGCCTATGGGGTGTTTATCGGTGAAGTGATCGCCCCGGTGATGATCATTATCGGCTACTACACCCGGATCGGCGCGGTATTGATCGTGGGCAACATGCTGGTGGCGTTGTTGATGGCGCACATGAACGAGCTGTTTGCGCTCAGCAAAACCGGCGGCTGGGCCATCGAGCTGCAGGCGTTCTATCTGTTCAATGCGGTGGCGCTGTTCTTCCTCGGCGCCGGCAAATACGCCATGAAAAACTGAGAGAAAAAATTGTGGGAGCGGGCCTCGCCCGCGAAAGGCAAGCAAAGCTTGGCGGCGGGATTCCAGAGACCCTTACTAGAACGATCAAACAGGTCGCTGGAATCCCGCCGGGTGGCAGCGCCACCCTTTCGCGGGCAGGGCCCGCTCCCACAAGTGCCCCCTTTAAAGCGACCCGTGCATCATATTCTTGTTGCTGATCTGCCCGTTCAGGGTCCAGTAGTCATAGAGAATCCCCAGCCCGAACAGACCCACCGTCAGCAGGTAGATGATGCCGGTGATCCACTTGCCCATGTAGAACCGGTGCAGGCCGAATATGCCCAGAAAGGTCAGCAGGATCCAGGTGATGTTGTAATCCGTGGGCCCGGAGCGGTAGCGGATGTCCGCGGACTCATCCATGCCGGGGATCAGAAACAGGTCGATGATCCAGCCGATGAAAAACAGTCCCAGGGTGAAGAACCAGATGGTGCCGGTGATCTGCCTTCCATAATAGAAACGGTGGGCGCCCATGAAGCCGAAGATCCAGAGCAGATAGCCGATGATCTTGCTGTGCGTATCCTGATACATGAAAAACCTCTCCGTTGAATTGAAAACGCCGTTATAGCTCGACCTTGATGGCGGCAATCACTTTGTTCGCTTTGACGCGGGCGCGTTCCACGCTGTCGGCGCGGGCCACGGCGACGCCCAGGCGGCGGCTGCCGCTGACTTCCGGTTTGCCGAACAGGCGCAGGTCGGTGTCCGGTTGCGCCAGGGCCTCGTCCAGATTGCCGTAGCGCATGTCGGAGGACTCGCCTTTCACCATCAACACCGACGACGCGGATGGGCCGCGCTGTTCGATCAACGGCACCGGCAGGCCGAGAATGGCGCGGGCGTGCAGCGCGAACTCGGACAAATCCTGGGACATCAGCGTCACCAGGCCGGTGTCGTGGGGGCGCGGTGACACCTCACTGAACCACACCTGATCGCCTTTGACGAAGAACTCCACGCCGAACAGGCCGCGCCCGCCCAGGGCGTCGGTGACCGCTCTGGCCTGCCGTTCCGCCTCCACCAGGGCGGCGTCGTTCATCGGCTGCGGCTGCCAGGATTCACGGTAATCGCCGTCCTCCTGGCGGTGACCGATGGGCGCGCAGAACGAGGTGCCGTCCCGGTGGCGCACGGTGAGAAGGGTGATCTCGTATTCGAAATCCACGAACCCTTCCACGATCACCCGGCCCTGGCCGGCGCGGCCGCCGGACTGCGCGTAGTCCCAGGCGGCGTCGATGTCCTGCTCCTGTTTCACCAGGCTCTGGCCCTTGCCGGAGGACGACATCACCGGTTTCACCACACAGGGCAGGCCGATCTCACGGACCGCCGCCAGGTACTCCTCCCGGTTGCCGGCGAAACGGTAGGGGGAGGTGTTGAGGCCCAGCTCTTCCGCCGCCAGCCGGCGGATGCCTTCCCGGTTCATGGTCAGGCTGGCGGCGCGGGCGGTGGGCACCACGGTGACGCCTTCCTGCTCCAGTTTGAGCAGTTCGTCGGTGGCGATGGCCTCGATCTCCGGCACGATGAAGTGCGGCCGTTCCTGTTCCACCACGCCGCGAATCGCGGCGCCGTCGAGCATGTCGATCACATGGCCGCGGTGGGCCACCTGCATGGCCGGCGCGTTGGCGTAGCGATCCACGGCGATCACCTCACAGCCCAGCCGCATCAGCTCAATGCTGACCTCCTTGCCCAGTTCGCCGGAGCCCAGCAGCAGCACGCGAGTGGCGCCGGGCGCATTGGGGGTGCCCAGAGTGGTCATGGTGGCGGCTCCTTTTTGCATAGGGTTGCGTCGCCCGGGGGCGCGTCGAGGCATGATTGTAGCTGAAAGCGGCGGCTTTTTTAGCTGCAAGCTACGGAGTGCCCGCTCCCACAATAGCTTCGCCCGTCATGCTTGCGAGGCTTGCCGCTTCCGGGCGGCGACCAGGAACCGTACCATGTCGGCAAGCTGAAACGGAGAAGCCCGCGATGGCGCAAGACGATGAATTCTGGATGGCCCGGGCGCTGACGCTGGCGGAGAACGCCGCCGGGGAAGGGGAAGTGCCGGTGGGGGCGGTGGTGGTGCGCGACGGCGAGGTGATCGGCGAGGGCTGGAACCGGCCGATTATCGCCCATGATCCCACCGGCCACGCGGAAGTGAACGCCCTGCGTGACGCCGCCGCCCGGGTGGGCAATTACCGGCTGTCCGGCGCCACCCTCTACGTCACCATCGAACCCTGCACCATGTGCTTCGGCGCGCTGATGCACGCCCGCGTCGCGCGGCTGGTGTATGGCGCCAGGGAGCCCCGGGCCGGGGTCTGTGAAAGTCAGCTGGGTCTGCCCGAGCGGGGCTTCTACAATCACCGCATCGAGGTGATCGGTGGCGTTTGCGCGGAGCAGGCCGCGCAATTACTGCGCGACTTCTTTCGGCAGCGCCGTTAATTGCAGGTCTCCGGGGCCCTGCCGGCCGGCTTTGCCGGCCTTTCGCGGGCTGGGCCCGCTCCCACAATGGCGGGATCAGTCCGCGAGAGCGACCATGTTGGCGCGGTGGCGGTCGGAGTTGTTGGCCCACACCAGCAGGTCGTAGTAGCGGCGGATATGGCGCACGTACACCGCCGCCTGGCCGCCGGGGGCGGCACCGTAGCGCAGCTGATTCACGTAGGCCGGGTCGTCGAGCAGGGTGAGCCGGGTCTTCACGTCCTGCCAGAGGTCCGGGTCGTCGCCCTGGCGCTCGGTGAGCACGCGGGCGTCTTCCAGATGGCCCATACCCATATTGTAGGCGGCCAGCGCCATCCAGGTGCGGTCCGGTTCCTGAATGCGGTCCGGTATCCGGTCGTGCAGCTTGCGCAGATAGGCGGCGCCGGCGCGAATGCTCTGGGCCGGGTCGGTGCGGTCGGAGACGCCCATNTCCCGGGCGGTGCGGTTGGTCAGCATCATCAGGCCCTCGACCCCGGTGGGNGAGATCGCCTGGGCGTCCCACAGGGATTCCTGNTAGGCCATCGCCGCCAGCAGGCGCCAGTCGAAGCCGGCGTCCACGGACGCTTCCTGGAACTGGGCGGTGTAGCTGGGCAGGCGGTCGTCCATATGGCGGATAAAGCTGCGCGCCGCGTACAGGTTGAACTGGTCCACGTGGCCGTAGAAACGGTCCGCCAGCCGGGTGGTGGTGCCGTCCGCCTTGGCCTGGGTCAAAAAGCGCTGCGCCGCCAGATAGAGGCTGCGGTCGTCGTTGGCGCGGAACGCCCAGGCCAGGCCCTGATCCACGCTCAGGGTGAAACCGGAGGCCAGGTCCGGAAACAGTGAGCGGTGAATCGCATAGGCGTTGGAGTTGATCAGGGCGTAGTCGCCGTCGCCTTGCTCGACCAGGGCCAGCAACTGCTCGGCGGTGGCGTTCTCCACCTGCTCGAAGCTCAGCTCCGGATGATCCAGCTGCGCCGCCACCAGCATGTCCGCGTGGCGGCTGCCGGCGCGCACCAGCACCTCTTTGCCGATCAGGTCGGTGATCTCGGCGGGGCGCTGGTCACCCAGGCGGTACATCACCAGGGTGTCCACGTTCTGGTAGGGGGTGCTGTAGCGCAGTGCCTGGTCGCCGTCGTGCCCGGCCAGCAGGGCGGACGCGGCCAGATCGGCCTTGCCGCGGCGCACCGCATACTTAAGGTCGGAGGTGCTGTCCACCTCCAGCAGGCGCAGTTCCACGCCCAGGCGCTCGGCGAAGCCGCGCGCCAGTTCGTATTCCATGCCGGTAAGGCCGTTGGGGTCACGGTAGACGGTGGTCAGCGAGGGGCGCGTGGCCACCACCAGCTCGCCCCGCGCCTGGACACGTTCCAGGGCGGTGGGGGTGGGGCGCATCGCCACCATCAGCCCGACCGCGCCAAGCAGCGCGAGCGGGGCGATAAGGTGCCGGCCGGGGCGGAGGAAACCGCGAAGCCGTTGTAGCACTGTCATATCCGTTAATACCTCTGCTGGGTGTACTCCAGACAGGTCGGTACGGCCCGTGCCGTCCATCGCCGGACCCGGAAATCGGGGCGTTCGCCCCCGGGTCGGCTGTGACCTACATCACGTGTGCGCGGCGAATCTACCACCGGGTCTGGTTAAAAATCCAGCAATTTGTCCAACAATCATATTTGCTTGCACTTTTGGTGGGGGCCCTGGCGCCGGCGGTGGACGGCTTTTCGGCCCTTGCGGCGCGCGCATAGGAATTCGGGCGGTCATCCCTTATCATTGCGATCCTTATTTCTCCCCCTGCACGTAAAGGAAAAGCCGACCCCATGCTGATCCTCCCCGGTAGCCCGGCCCTATCCGCGTTTAGAAAGGAAAAACTGCTGGAAGCTCTGCCTCAGGTAGAGGCTCTGTCCGCCCGTTTCGTGCACTTCGTGGAGCTGTCTCCAACGGAGGGCGCCGCCGGGCTGGACGAGCGCGAGCGTCAGGTGCTCGACAGCCTGCTGGAATACGGCCCCAGCCTGGAGGACGCGGCCGTGGAAGAGAGCGACAGCGAAACCTTCGTGGTGGTGCCCCGCCCGGGCACGGTGTCGCCGTGGTCGTCCAAGGCCACCGACATCTGCCACAACGCCGGCCTCGCCAAGGTGGCGCGGGTGGAGCGCGGTATCGAGTACCGGCTCAAGCTCAACGGTCCGGCGGACCGGGGCGAGCTGATGGCGGCGTTGCACGATCGCATGGTGGAAGCGGTGCTCGACCGGCTGGGGGACGCCGAGGTGCTGTTTACCCACCACCGGCCGCGCCCGCTGACCAGCGTGGACGTGATCGGCGGCGGCCGCGAGGCGCTGGCCACCGCCAACGGTGAGCTGGGCCTGGCGCTGGCGGAGGATGAAATCGACTACCTGGCGGAGCGCTTCACCTCCCTGGGGCGCAACCCCTCGGACGCCGAGCTGATGATGTTCGCCCAGGCCAATTCCGAGCACTGCCGCCACAAGATCTTCAACGCGGACTGGACCATCGACGGCCAGGAGCAGGACCTCAGCCTGTTCGCCATGATCCGCAACACCTACAAGCACGCCAGCGAGGGCGTGCTCAGCGCCTACAGCGATAACGCGGCGGTGGTGGCCGGCCCGGTGGCGGACCGCTTCTACCCGGATCCGGGCAACGCCGGCTATCCGTGTGAGTACCGCTACCGCAACGAGCCGGTGCACATGCTGATGAAGGTGGAGACCCACAACCATCCCACCGCCATCGCGCCGCGCCCCGGCGCGGCCACCGGCGCCGGCGGCGAGATCCGCGACGAGGGCGCCACCGGCCGCGGCGGCAAGCCCAAGGCGGGCCTCACCGGCTTTTCCGTGTCGAACCTGTGCATCCCCGGTTTCCGTCAGCCCTGGGAAGACGACTACGGCCGCCCCGGGCGCATCGCCTCGCCGCTGGACATCATGATCGACGGGCCGCTGGGCGGCGCCGCCTTTAATAATGAGTTCGGACGGCCCAACCTGTGCGGTTACTTCCGCACCCTGGAAATTCAGGCGCCGGGCGTGGCCGGCGACGAGCGTCGCGGCTACCACAAGCCGATCATGATCGCCGGCGGCCTGGGCAACGTCCGCGACGGCGACGTGCACAAGAAACCGATTCCGCCGGGCGCCAAGATCATCGTGATCGGCGGCCCCGCCATGCTGATCGGCCTGGGCGGCGGCGCCGCCAGTTCCATGGCCAGCGGCGAATCCGACGAAGCGCTGGATTTCGCCTCGGTGCAGCGCGATAACCCGGAAATCGAGCGCCGNGTCCAGGAAGTGATCGACCGCTGCTGGGCGCTGGGCGAGCACAANCCGATTGTNTCNATCCACGACGTGGGCGCCGGCGGCCTNTCCAACGCGCTGCCGGAGCTGGTCCACGACCANGACCGGGGCGCCAAACTGTCGCTGCGCGCCATCCCCAGCGCCGANCCGGGCATGAGCCCGGTGGANATCTGGTGCAACGAAGCCCAGGAACGCTACGTGCTGGCGGTGCTGCCGGAGGACCTGGAGCGCTTCGAGGCGCTGTGCGAGCGCGAGCGCGCGCCGTTCGCGGTGCTCGGCGAGGCCACCGAAGCGGAACACCTGGAAGTAGCCGACGACCACTTCGGCAACGCGCCGGTGGACCTGCCCATGGACCTGCTGTTCGGCAAGCCGCCGAAAATGCAGCGCGCCTACGACCGGGAAGATTTCGAGCGCCAGCCGTTCACCACCGAGGGCATCGAACTCAAGGACGCCATCGAGCGGGTCATGCGCCTGCCCACGGTGGCCTCCAAGAATTTCCTGATCACCATCGGCGACCGGTCGGTGACCGGGCTGGTGCACCGCGATCAGATGGTCGGCCCCTGGCAGGTGCCGGTGGCCGACTGCGCGGTGACCGCCACCGGTTACAACCAGCGCACCGGTGAAGCCATGGCGATGGGCGAGCGCACCCCGGTGGCGCTGGTCAACGCGGCCGCCTCCGGCCGCATGGCGGTGGCGGAAACCCTCACCAACCTGGCCGGCGCCCACATCGGCTCGCTGGGCCAGATCCGCCTGTCCGCCAACTGGATGGCCGCCGCCGGCCACCCGGGCGAGGACCAGGCCCTGTTCGAAACCGTCAAGGCGGTGGGCATGGAACTGTGCCCGAAGCTGGGCATCGCCATCCCGGTGGGCAAGGACTCCCTGTCCATGCGCACCCTGTGGCAGGAAAAAGGCATCGACAAGAGCGTGGTGGCGCCGCTGTCGCTGATCGTCTCCGGCTTCGCCAACGTCACCGACATCGGCCTGACCGCCACGCCGCAGCTCAAAACCGGTCTGGACAGCGAACTGCTGCTGATCGACCTGGGCCGGGGCAAGAACCGCCTGGCCGGCTCGGCGCTGGCCCAGGTGTTCGGCAAGGTCGGTGATGTGGCGCCGGATCTGGACGACGCCGACGACCTGATCGCCTTCTTTGAAGTAACCCAGCGGCTGCTGGCGGAAGAGCGCCTGCTCGCCTACCACGACCGCTCCGACGGCGGCCTGTTCACCACCCTGGCGGAGATGGCGTTCGCCGGCCGCACCGGCTTGGACATCGTGCTGGACAACATTGCCGGCGACGGCCCGGAAGCCGTGGCGGCGCTGTTCGCCGAGGAGGCCGGCGCGGTGATCCAGGTGCGCGCCGCCGACGTTCAGGCGGTGCGCCAGCGCTACGAGGACGCCGGCCTGGGCGGCTGTGTGCACAGTGTCGGCACCGTGAACGACGAGGACGTGGTGCGCCTGCGCCTGGGCGGCGCGGTGCTGCGCGAACGTCCGCGCTGGGGGCTGCAGCGGCTGTGGTCGGAAACCAGCTACCGGATCCAGGCGCTGCGCGACAACCCGGACTGCGCCCGCCAGGAGTTCGAATCGATCGCCGATTCCAACGACCCGGGCCTGAACGTGCGCCTCACTTTCGACATGAGCGAGGACGTGGCCAGCCCGTTCATCAATACCGGTGCCCGGCCCAAGGTGGCGATCCTGCGCGAGCAGGGTGTCAACGGTCACATGGAAATGGCCGCCGCCTTTGACCGCGCCGGGTTCAGCGCCATGGACGTGCACATGAGCGACCTGCTCGCCGGCCGCGTCAGCCTGGACGATATGAAAGGCCTGGTGGCCTGCGGCGGCTTCTCCTACGGCGACGTGCTGGGCGCCGGCGAGGGCTGGGCCAAGAGCATTCTCTATAACCCGGGCCTGCGCGACGCCTTCAACCGCTTCTTCTTCCGCGAGGACACCTTCTCGCTGGGGGTNTGCAACGGCTGCCAGATGCTGTCCAACCTGAAGGATCTGATCCCNGGCGCCGAGCACTGGCCGCACTTCGTGCGCAACCTGAGCGAGCAGTTCGAGGCGCGCACCTCGCTGGTGGANATCCAGGANTCGCCGTCNNTNNTGCTGCGCGACATGGCCGGCACNCGNCTGCCGATCGCCGTGNCCCACGGTGAGGGCCGCGCCGAAATCAGCGACCAGGANCTCAACCGCAACATCGAACAGCGGCTGCTGGCGCTGCGCTACGTGGACAGCCTGGGCAACCCGGCGGAGCAGTANCCCGCCAACCCCNNCGGCAGTCCGCCCAGGGCGTCACCGGCTTCACCACCCGCGACGGCCGNGNCACCATCATGATGCCGCACCCGGAGCGGGTGTTCCGCGTGCTGCAGAACAGCTGGATNCCGGACGANTGGCGCCGGTTCGAGAACGGGCCCTGGTATCGGTTGTTTGCCAATGCCCGGAAATGGGTCGGGTGAGGGCNGTTAAGAGTTANCAGTTAATAGTTAAGAGTTAATAGTTAACAGTGAAAAGCGAAGTCAAAAGACTGGGCGCTTTTNCGGGATTGGAGNGGGGGAGTATGGCGGACGAGANGTATAACTATTTTGATATGTTGATCGCGGAGTCGCCGGAGCCGACGGCGGTGTCCGAGCGGCGTCGGGAGCTGGCCAGCGAGTTGAAGGCGATCAGNGAGCAGTTGATTCGNCTGGACGCGGATGAGGCGGCGCTGGCGGAGTACACNGNNCAGGCGCGGGCGNTGCGTGAACGCCTGGAAGGACATGGCCATCGCAGCATGCGCGATATTCTTGGCCGGCTGATNGTCGGCAAGGGCAGCCGCCAGGACGCGCTGGATATGGCCGACTTTGAGATCCTGACCGGCCAGGCGACGCCGCTGTCGCCGCCGCTGGAGCTGTGGCTGGACGGCGACACCGTGCGCGGCCGCGCCACCTTCGGGCGGCTGTTCATGGGGCCGCCGGGCAAGGTGCACGGTGGCGTGCTGTCCCTGGCCCTGGATATGCTGATGGCCAAGTGTCAGGATTTCGTCACCGGCCTGGGCATGACCGGCACGCTCAACATCCGCTACATGGCGCCCACGCCGCTGAATACGGAGATCCGCTTCGAGTCCCGCGTGACGAAAGTGGAAGGCCGCAAGCTGCTCACCGAAGCCAGGGTGTTCGCCGGCGACACCCAGACCGTGTCCGCCACCGGCGTGTGGATCTCATCCCAGGGCAACTATCAGTTGCGCGACGCTTACGCGCACCTGGCCGAGCCCGCCGACAACGACCGCGAGACCGCCTGAACCCGGGCGGTCCGACAGGGAGGCCCGATGACCGTCTACAAGCTTTGTTTCTACGTCCCCGAAGAGCATGCCGAAGCGGTGAAGAACGCCGTCTTCGAGGCCGGCGCCGGCCGCATCGGCAACTACGATTGCTGCAGCTTTCAGGTCGCCGGCCAGGGGCAGTTCCGGCCCCTGGAAGGCAGTGACCCTTACATTGGCGGCCAGGGCGAGATCGAAACGGTGCGCGAATTCCGGGTGGAAACCATCTGCATGGAAGACCACCTCAAAGCCGCCCTCAGCGCTCTGCGTCTCGCCCACCCCTACGAAGAGCCCGCCATCGACCTGTGGCGGCTCGAGGACCTGCCTGGTTAGGTTCGGACCAGGGTGCGGGCTTAGTGCGAGCGGGCCCAGCCCGCTCCTACAGGCCCGCTTGTATGTTGCAGGGGCAAGTCGGTAGTAAGAAGAGACTTGTCGGGGTGGAGGGACCAGGTCCGCATCTGACCCTAGCGTACAGACAGTGGGAGACATGGCCCCACCCCGCACCTATAGCGCCGATAAGGAATCCATCAGGCTGAGTCGCCACTCAGACCGACGATCGTTGGCAAGCCAGCGCCGAAGGNGCGCCCCGACAAGCCCGTTAACCCTAGCGTGAGGGCTTTCCCATGGCAATGAACACCCAGCCCATCCAGGTCGGTATCGACGTCGCGAAAGAAGAGCTCGTGATCTATCGTCAGGACCTGGATCAGCTCGACTCCCTACCCAATACGATCCCCAGCATCCGACGCTGGCTGAAGACCCTGCCCAAGCAGGCCGCCCTGGCGGTCGAGGCGACCGGCACCTACCACATGCCGCTTACCGAACAGGCCCATCGTGCCGGCCACCGTGTGTTCGTGATCGACGGCTACCAACTCAAGCATTACCGGGAAAGTGTGCGTGCCCGGGCCAAGACCGACCCCTGTGACGCGCGCCTGCTGGCGCGCTACCTGGCTCGAGAAGGCGACGACCTGCGGGCGTGGACGCCACCGCCCAAAGCCTACCGCACCTTGCAGAGCCTGCTGCGACGCCGGAGCAAGTTGATCCAGGCGAGGGTCGCCCTACAGCAGAGTCTCGGCCAGGAGCCTTCGCTGAAGTCCCCTCTGAAACGCTTAGTGGCGCAGATCAACCGGATCGATCAACTGATCCAGAAGCGGATGGAGCAAGCCGTTCGCCAGGCTGGCCTCACCGAGCAAGTGGCTCGGTGCGAGGCCGTTGAAGGCATCGGGCCCTTGAGCGCCTGCGCCCTGGTGATGGCCTTCCTGCGTGGGGACTTCCGTAATAGCGACGCCTTCGTCGCCTTCCTGGGACTGGACGTGAGGGTCCGAGACTCCGGAAAACAGGTGCAGCGGCGACGCCTCAGCAAGCGAGGGGATCCGGAGATCCGCCGCCTGCTGCACAACGCCGCCATGGCGGCCCGCCGGCACCCCTACTGGGCTAACGTCTACCAGCGCTACCGCGATCGAGGCCTGCAAACCACTCAGGCCCTCGTCATCCTGGCTCGTAAACTGGCCCGCATCGCCTTCGCCCTGATGAAAAACCAAACCTCCTATCAGGCAAAGGCCAGGCAGGCTTGTGGGACAACATAGAATCTCCCACA
>FUFK010042155.1_pt1 | contig 92064 bp, 73 predicted proteins | sample 1021851 | NCBI WGS metagenome assembly FUFK01 (sample SAMEA51879418, study PRJEB19060) | metagenome
CCACCGGATGGTTTGCGTCGTGAAATTCCGTGCCATTGAGCCATGGTGATGCCTCCTGCGTCGCCACCGACTGGCACGGGCTATATGAAAGCAACCCTCACGAGCAAGCGAGGTCGATTTCGGACAACACATCGCCTTCTCCGTCCGTGAGGCGAGCGAGAACACGATCGCCGGGGAACAACCGACCGACGCCCTCAGGCGTTCCCGTAAACAGCGCATCCCCGCCGGTCACGGGTGCCCACGCCCGGAGCGAGTCGATTTGATGGCGGGGTGTGATCGCCATTTCGCCAAGCGGCGTCGACTGGCGCACAACGCCGTTGACGGAAAGGGAGAGATGCAGCCCCCGCTGTGGGTTGACGAGGTCGTCCCATGCCCCCTCCCAAGCGGCCCATTGTCCAACAACGGCGCTGGAACGGAAGCACTTTCCGCGTGTCCACGGAAGTTGGTCAGCGCGCAACTCGCCCTGAGTCAATCGATCGGTCAAATCCAAACCAACGGCGACGGCCGTTGGCTCCAAACGTTCGTCCATGCGAACAACGCACTCCACCTCGTGATGAACCTCGCCGGGGTGAGACGACACCGGTAGCGGCCCGGCGCCGTGCAAGCATGCGTCGGGTTTGACGAAAAAAATCGGCTCGGAAAGGGGCTCATTACCGAGTTCAACAGCGTGTTTGGAGAAGGTCCGGATGGTGCACCACATCGCCATGAGCAAAGCAGGGTTTCGCAGTTCATCAACAGCGCGATGCCCAAGGATGATAGCCTTCTAACAGCAGCGCAGACCATGGCCAACGAGTGGAGCGTCCGGAAACGACGACCGGTTCGCCGCAAGCACATTGCGCCGTTGCTCAAGCGCCTTGAGGTCGACCTCGCCATCGACCTGAACGTTGACGGAGCGTTCCTCGAGATGGCGGAATACGGACCGTGGAGCATGGTCTTCGTCGACCGAACCCCGCTCGTGTTCGAACTGGTTGACGAAGACGATGAACGACGTGCCTTCCTGACCCTGCGCGGTTTTCTCGGACACATGGACGCCATGAAATGGGTCGAAGTGGACCATGGCGCCATACCGTTTCTGATGAACGGCGCCGACTGCATGGTGGCGGGCGTTCACGCTTCCGAGCCTTCGGTGAAGGCGGGGGACCTCGTCTGGATTCGGGACATGACGCACAAGCGACCGCTCGCATTGGGGTGGGCGATGGACGACGGCGAAATCATGGTGGAAAAAACCAAAGGAAAAGGGATCAAAACCGTGCACTGGGTGGGCGACGAACTGTGGGAGATGGAATGATGTCGCCCTCGAGAGGAACCCAAATAAGGGAGTCGTTGTGAGTGTTCAACATGAAGCGTGTTGCAGCGATGCTGGTTGTGTGTTGCTTGTTGATGACCTCAAGCCTGGCCGCCCAGGCCGGCAGCGCAACGGGCGGTGAAGACGTGAACCCCGGGGACGACGTTCCGTTCACCGTCCAGGAGCGAACCGCTCCATCTCAAGACGGGCAAGTGTGGACCCTGTCGGTTGCCCTCAACCAAGAGGCCGTCGACAACGGGACCGTCCTCGCCATCACGACCCAGATTTGCACCAACGACGGTGTCTGCGACCCACCCGTCAACCGTGACGTCGCCGTCAGCGAGGACGGAAGCACGTTCACGACCGACCTCACGCCGCCCACCGACCACTCCTACGTCAACTGGCGAGTCAAGGCGACCTACAGTGACGACTCCACCGAAAACTTCCCTCAAGGTGAATGGTACAAGACCTGGTCCACGTGCTACTACAACGAGGGAAGCTACGGTGGAATTCACTCGGACGGAAACGGATGCGATGTTCCTGCAACCGGCGAGGGTGAAGGGCTCTTGCCCTCCGCAGGCATCGTGGCGGTGATGACGGCCATGGGTTGTGCCGCTCTCCTCGCTGCCACGCGCCGAGACTGAATCACCGACGGCGATGATGTTCCACCAGGCGCTCAACGAATCGTCGCTGCTCCGTTCCCCAAGCGGTCAGCAAAACGGTGACCTCGCTTCGTGAACCATCGAGGACAGCCCCCGAGAAGCCCGGCATCTTCATGTCGCTGTCCACAAGAGGAAGATGCTCACCGTGAAAGGTCAGACGGCAACCGTGTCCCTCAGCCGTCGCCGAACCTGCATCGAAGGTCATGGTTGACCCCTGTATCTCGCATTTCATGCCACCTGCTCGAAGGAAGCGATGAAGCGCAGACAGGAGTGCTGCACCATCGGCTTGCTCAGCATCGCCAACACCGCCGTAGGCGGAGAGAAAATCAAGTTCGGTGTCGTTCTGTTCCATCAAGTGGTCCAAGCCGCGGCCGTCGGTGCTCATCCGTCCAACTCCTCTACAGAGAGGCTGGTCCATCCAATGAGGCGCCCGTCCGTTCCGTCGACCAGCAAGGAAAAGCTCCGGTCGTTCCCGTTCTCTTCCCACTGCCGCTGCACGTCGATCGTTGTCGCCCCTGATGTGTCGAGAAGGTCGCTGAAATCGATTCCGAAACCGGAGCCGGGAACCACCACGAGGTAGCCCATGCTGGTCGAATCGTGGAGACCGCCTCCGGTGAACAGCGCATCGGGACCGGTCAGGTCCGGATAGCGCTGAGCGTCCAGCAAGCGTGCTTCGATGTCGTGAAGCGGCAGTGCCTTTGGAATGGAATCTCGGTTGTGCGTGATCGATTCGTCGAAGGTGCCTTTGGCGATGAAGGTGCACGTCTGGTCGCCGGAATCGCCCGACACCGAAAAGTGGAGCCACCCCGCCGTCGTGTCTGAGTCAACCCACGAAATGTTCCATTCGGTGGCGCTGCCGTTCTGCTGATCCACCGCTCGCCACACGTAGCCGTCGTTTTCCAGAGCGGTCACGGCTCCGGAGGCCACGCCGCTGAACTCGCTGATGCACGTCATGGCCTGGTCGAGCGGGTGGGTGCGAACGGTGGAGTTGTCGGGAAGATGAGTCCCGTCCACGCCCCAGTCCTCGAGTTCGTCGTCGTCTGGGTTGAGGTCGTTTGCCTGAGGGCGGTTGTCGTACGTTTTCCCGAGTTCGATGGCCTTGAACCCTCGAGTCAGCGTGGTTCGTTCAAAGGTGTGGTGAAGTTCCAATTCCCCCTCGGGGAGAACCGCGTCGATGCCCCGCTGCTGCCAGGCTGAACAACTCGACTGAGACGTTTCGTCGCTGCTGATGGCAACGTCGACCGTTTGTCGTGCTGCCCACGGGCTGTCCGCGTCCAGCCACATCGTCATGGTGGCGTACCCCAAACAGAAGTCGCGCACGTCGCGATGACTGGCGGTGACCTTCCACATGTTGGTGGAGCCTACCTTTTCTGAGCCGGTGACCCGCCATTCCCAGCCCGAACTGGTACCGGTGGCGTCTTTCGTGATGTAGGCGTTTCCGAAAAAGTCGGCCAGTTCAACCGGAGCGATGACCATGCCAAGCCCCGGAGAGATTTCGTCAAGGTCCCCTAGGAGACCCCCTACGCCGTAGGAAAAAGCGGTTCCGTCGTAGGCCTTGTCCGAAAGGGTGGCTGAAAAATCCAGTTCCGTGGCCAGAACCACTTGTTCCCTCAGTTCCTTCCACGTTTTCAGGGTTAATTCAGCCGCTCCTCGGGTGGTGTCGCCCGGAAAATCCGCGCACTTTGAAGCGATTTGCCGGTGGCCTCCCACGACGAATTGATCGAAACTCATGTCGTTGACGCTCTCAACCGAAAGCCACGACATTCCCTGACCGCCCCGTACTTTGACGGCACCGAGACGGTCTTCCGACATCTGCGTGCTCAGCTCCATCGACCCGCCGTTGGTGATGGAGGCCGTGCTCTGTCCCTGGAAATCCAAGCTGATTCTGCAGTAGTTGGGTGGGTCCTCCAACCGGTCGGTGACCAATTCGACGTACTCTTCTGAAGCGAGGAAGGTCCCATCGGTGATCATGTAGCCCATGGTGTCGCCGTACCGTAGCGAATCAGCGGTGAACGGCTCGAGCTGGTTGTTGACGTAGTACCAGCCACCTGCTCCCAGCAACACCAACGTGATGAGAACGGCCACGGCTTGCGGGCGTCGGACCATTTCCAGGAGGGTCAGCGCTTTTGCATCGTCGGTTTTGGGAAGGGGCGTGGATGATGCCGAGGTTTTCGGCAGCGGGACGCTGGTTGCAGCCGTCCGGTCGGTCTCATCAGCGAGGTCGATGAGATCCGCCTCGAGCACCTCTGCGTCGAGGACCTCGTCGTCCGACGCCGTCGAGGTTTCGGAGGGGAGCGGCACCGTTGACATCGTTTCCTCGTCTTCGAGGGAGAGCATGATGGGCTCGTCTTCGTCGCCGTCGGCAACCGGTTGGAAGGTGGAGGTTTCCTCGTCGAAGACCTCGATGCCGAGCGTTTCCTTGTCAACCCCTGCCTCGAGGAGGCGCGCCAACAGTTCGGCCTTTTTTCCACTGGCCGACACATCGTTGAGGACGCACAAGGCCTTGAGTTTCGCCACCGTGAGTGTGGTGGTTGGCTCGTCTCCCATGGTCAATCCTCAGCAAACCGTAGGCTCAATGCCTTTCAAGGCTGGCGTTGTTTTGCAGCGGTTTTGCATCAAAACCGAACCGCAGAAGCAACTCAGGCCTGGTACGGAACGTATTCGCCCGCTTCGTTTTGTACGTACACCGTTTGGTCGTAAGAGCCGTCGGGCATCTTTCGGAAGAAATAACCGTTCTCTGCGGGTTCGAACGTCCCCTCTTCGGCCGACGCTGCGGGGGCCTCTGCGGGGGCCTCTGCGGCGGCCTGAGGCGGTTCAGCCGATTCGGGCGGACCCGACGGGCCGGCAGCGGGCGGTGGCCCCGGTGGTCCGCTCGGGCCTGCAGGAGGTGCTCCGCTCGGGCCGGCAGCGATTCGAGCCTGACTCGCCTCGGACAGCACCTTGGATTCGGTGGTTTCGTTTTCGCCTTCGAGGATGGCTCGCAACGCTGCTCCGTGCTTCTGTGCGCCGACAAAGGCGAAGGCGGAGAGGCCCAAGCACAACAGCCCGAGGAATCCACCAATGAACTGATTGGGGTAGAGTTTACCTTCGACGCTCAGCGTTTGTCCCGCGCTTGAAATCTTCTCACCGTCGGCGTCGATGTATTGGGCAGCAAGGCAGTAGTGGCCGGGGTCAATGTTGAATTCGAACTCGTACGTTCCGTCCTCGAGCACCCGATCGTCCGTGACCTGGTACTGCAAAGCGTGCGTGGCGTTTGTTTTGGCCTGCTCCATCTTTTCACTGGCCGTGAAATCCGTGCAGTCCTCGTGTTCGAACACGTAGACGGCGATGTTGACCACGGACTGGAGGGGCGGGGAGGTGGCCGTGACCGTCAGACGCATCGGTACGTCAAACATGTCTTCGCCGTCAAGAGGGAGCCCCCACACGAAACCGAGGTCCTTCTCAGCGGAGTTGCTGAAGCCGTCGTAATCGGCCGAAAACGGCATCGGGAACAATGCAAACAGGAAGAGCAAAGCGGCAACACCAAGGTAGAGAAACACGTTCCAGCGAGCTTTTTTCAGGCTTGCCTGACGCTCTTCGAGCGACATCTCCTCCATGGCTTCGTCTTGGTCCTCGTCCAAAGCCAGTGCACCCGCTGCGTCGGGTTCGTCTTCGGTCATGTGGCCTCCACATCCCCCGAGCACTTCAAGAGCGCGACACGGGAATTTAGGCCCGATGGGAACCGATGGAATCAAAAAGATGGCCAAAGCGGCATGATTCATGACCATGCGCCTGGCCGTTCTCAGTCGAGGGCCTCGGCTCTACAGCACGCGGCGCATCGTTGAGGAGGCAAGGAAACGCGGCCTCGACGTGGAAGTGTGCGACCCGATGAAGTTCTCGCTGGTGGTCAATCAGGGCAGCGTCGACGTGCTGCATCGCGGCCAAGCCTTTGCGAAAGACGCGGTGATCCCTCGCATCGGCCATTCCATCACGCATCACGGTGTCGCCGTGCTTCGACACATCGAACAGTTGGGCATCTGGACCGCCAACACCGGCCGGGGCATCATCCAGAGTCGCGACAAACTCAACGCATCGCAAATTCTTGCCAGGAACCGTCTCCCCGTCCCTAAAACGGTCTACGTCCGGGACATTCTGGATGTGGAACAAGCCATCGACACCGTCGGTGGCCTGCCGGTCGTCGTCAAGGTCACCCAAGGCACCCAAGGCGACGGCGTGTTTCTTCGCCACACCGCCTTCGAGGTCCGCAACCTCGTTCAGGGTTTGCTGATGACCGGGAAAGCAGTCCTCGTTCAGGAATACATCGCTGAGTCCCACGGGAAGGACATCCGCGCCCTGGTCGTGGGCGACAAAGTGGTGGCCTGCATGCGTCGCCGTGCTCGCGGCCGGGAGTTTCGCAGCAACTTCCACCTCAACGGCACGGTTGAGCGCGTTGACCTGCCCGAGGGTTACGCCGAGGCCGCCTGCCGTGCGGCGCGTGTTCTCGGCCTGAACATCGCCGGTGTGGACCTCCTCGAAGGAAACAACGGTCCGCTCGTTTTGGAGGTGAACTCGTCCCCCGGTCTGGAAGGCATTGAGAAGGCCAGCGGCGTGAACGTGGCCGGTGCCATCGTGGACTACGTGATGGAAGACACGGCGTTTTCGGAGGTTGACATCGGNCAACTGCTGCGAACCGTCCCCGGGTCAGGCGTGCTTTCACTGCAACTGCGCAACCACCCAAAGATGGTCGGGAAGCGACTGGACGAGGTCTTTGCCTCAACCCCCGTGTTCGCCCTCTCGCGAGGCGACCGCTTGGTCTGGAACCCCGACCACGACGTGCAACTTCGCTACGACGACGTGTTGGTCTGCTACGGCGAATTGACCGAACTGCGCGCTTCGCTTCGCCAAGCCATGCTGGGCGTGCCCCGAGAGGCACTGATGTTTGACGAACCCGGCGACGGTCCCGAGCAAACCGAAGTTTAGGGCCCCCCGCTCGCAGCCCAGGCCGGTCAGGCGCCGTTGTCTTCGTTTGCCGTCAATAAAATAATATATTCAAAATTGGGAAAAATCTCCATGGCGGATGTTGGAGGGCCACTCGAGTATTACCTCCGTTCCGTGGGCTCGTTTCTTGGTTATTGGCACTTGTTGGCAATTTTCAGCATTGCATCGGGCGTGTTTTTGCTTTTCCTTGCCTACTTAATTCTCAAGGCAAACCCCAGCAAAACGAAAAACCGGTTCATGGCGTTGATGCTTGTCACCGAAGCACTGCGTTGCTTCACATCGATGTTGTTCTGGCTTTTTGCATGGCCGGAAGAAATGCTGAACGTGTTGAAACCGGCGCGGGTGGTGTACTACACCATGTCGCTTCAACTGTTCATTCTGTACATGGCCGCAGCAACCTTCTACAGCAAGAAAAATTGGGCAACGAAAGTCGCTGGCTCGTTCAGGCTTCACAGTCTGTACCTCATTCCGATGTTCTGCTTGGCCTTCGTCCTGTCGGTGAGTCACGTGGCCGGGGGAACGAGCGTCGCCATCGGAGACATAAGCTGGGTGCATTGCGAGGACGTGGGCATCGGAGAAGGAAAGACGGCGTCCGGTGATCCTCTGCCCTTCGAGGTGACGTGCACCGAGGAATACGCATCCGTTTACCCACTGACCATGTCGAACGTCGCATTGGGGCCCTTGACCAGGGTGCTGCTGTTCATACCCCTCATCGGGGCCATCGTTGCAACGGTGGCACTTTCCCGCTCCAAGGTTCGAATCGACGAACAGAACGATGCAAACCTGTCCGGAGAGGTGAGAGCGGTTCGTCTCGGATTCATCGGTAAAACAGCGATGCAAATCACAACCACGCTGATTCTGTTCTGGATGATTGTGACGATCGGTGAATCACCGTCCCTGGAGACAAACGTCTTCAACCCAAATCTGGACACCACCCGCTTGCTGTTGTACATACCGCCTCTGATGCCCACAGCGGTTGTGGTCGCTGCTTTGTTTGAGGGAGTTATCTTCACCTACGCGGTGATCAAAAACGACATGTTCGGTATCGATGAGCAACTCCGCAAGACGTTCACGACCACTGTTTTCGCCGGTTTGGGAGCAATCTTGTTCCTGGTCAGCACCGAACTCATGGAATCCGTTTTCGACCGAGGGTGGATCGGCGGGGTCTTCATCGGGATGACGCTGCTGATTCTGCGCAAACCCATCATTGCCACCCTGGGCGGGGTGTCGTCTCGGCTGATTCCGGAATCGCACACCAAAGAAGAATTGGGGTATCTGGAGATGTATTACCTCGCCAAAAAGGACCACACGATCACCCCCAACGAACGATCGATGCTCGACCTGCAGGCCCGATCCTACGGCATCACGGAAGAGCGGAGAGTCTACCTCGAGCAGTGGTACGACGGCATGTGGGCAAAGGGCGGCAGCAACAACGATTTGGCTCGAAAATACGGCAAGAGCGGCATCAACATGATGGGCGTGTTCAGCACCACGGGCGAGGCCCCGATCAACGAAGGCGAAATTCTGGAAGCGTTCAACCGCATGGACATCAACAAGGACGACGTGATTTCAAAAGACGAGTTTTCGGAGGCGCCTGAAGTCTCCAAACTCCCGCAGGAATCTCAAGAGGAATTGTTCGATACGATCGACCTCAACGAGGACGGGGTTATTCAATTCGATGAATTCAGAATCCAAGCGCAGGTCACCGAATCGGAGGTTCTCGCCATCAACAAAGAACAGGTGTACATGGAAGCCTACAAGGTGGCGATGGAGGATTTCATCATCACCGACGACGAACGCAAAATGCTGAACATCCAGGCCAAAACGTTGGGCATACCCGAGCAGCGCGTGGCTGAGCTGGAGCGAGACTACAACGCCACCGTTGATTCGACCGAACGAGCATGATGCGCTGTCTCCACGACGCGTCAGAACGANCAACGCNGGTGCGTGCTCAGAAACAAGGGTAGGCTATGACAAAGCCCATTGCAAGCCCTCTGATGACGTCAAAACGAATCAGTGGTCTTTAACGGTCTGCCCCCTACTTAACGCTTAAACGCCCAAGTTAAGCATCGTCTTTTTGACCATAACTCTTCAGGACATATATCCGAAATATGTCTATTGTGTATTATTGAGCATCAAGTATAATCCGTATCAAAATTCCATGTAGGCTAGTGTAGTACCCAAACCATGCAAAGAAGCCTTGCTCTCATGTTAATTGCCTTACTAATGACCTCAACCGCCCTCGCTGGTTGTCTACAAAGCGGGGAAGATGGAGAAGTCGGCGCAGACGGCGTTGCTGGTGCTGATGGTGCTGACGGTGCTGATGGTGCTGACGGTGCTGATGGTGCTGACGGTGCTGATGGTGCTGACGGTGCTGATGGTGCCGACGGTGCTGACGGTGCCGACGGTGCTGACGGTGCTGACGGTGCTGACACTTCACGATGTCTTGCCGTTGATACTTCCACNCACCTTGCCATTGACTGCGGCGATCACTTTACGGTGTTTGGAGCCGACAATTCCGGTCTGACATGGAAACTTGTCGGAGCCTATGATAGCGGCCTTGGCGAAGGTGCAAGTGAAATTTCTGCGTACGATGCAGCCTCACACCGTTCGTTTGTCGTCAACGCCGTCGAGGGGTCGATCGACATTCTCGATTTGTCTGACCCAACAACTCCTACTCTTCACACACGCGTAGTTATCCCTAACGGTGAGCCTAACAGCGTAGATGTCCATGATGGACTGGTGGCTGTGGCTGTTGCGGGTGTGGGTGAGGAAGGTTCCGGAATGAGCAAGCAAGACCCAGGTCATGTGATGTTCTTTGATATCGAAGGAACTCTTCTTTCAACTGTGGAAGCAGGAGCGCTTCCTGACATGCTGACCTTCACACCTGATGGCAACGGTGTCCTTGTGGCTAACGAAGGTGAACCCAATGACATGTACACAATCGATCCAGAGGGAAGTTTGTCGTATGTTGACCTCTCTGGAGGCAACGCATCAACCCTAACGCAAGGTGATGTTACTCAAATCAACTTCAATGCCTTTGAAGGCCAGAGAGCTACCTTGGAAACGGAGGGTGTTCGGATGTTTGGTCCAAACGCCAATCTCAGTCAGGACTTAGAGCCAGAATACATCGCCGTGAGTCCTGATGGCACGCACGCCATGGTAGTTCTGCAGGAAAACAACGCTTTCGCTAAGGTTAACTTGACGACGTTGACTGTGACGGACATTATTGCCATGGGCATGAAAGATTACAGCCTTGGTATGTACGACTTCTCCGATAAGGACGACGGTGTCAACCTAGCCAATTACGCGCATGTCTACGGCATGTACCAGCCCGATGCGCTCTCGACTTTTTCGATTGGTGGAATCAGTTACTATGTGACCGCCAACGAAGGTGACGCCCGTGATTACTGGTTTGACGCTGCTGACGAAGCAGCATGTCTCGCTGCTGGCGGCTTGGAATACGATGATGAGGACGGTTGTTTGGCCTACTCCGAAGAGGTCCGACTGGATGACCTCGACCTGGACGACACTGTTTTCCCCAACGAAGACGACCTGCTCGACAAGGAAGCACTCGGTCGTTTGAAGACCACCACGGCTAATAACTGCGGCGATACCGACAATGACGGCGACTTGGATTTCATCTGTTCTTACGGAACCCGCTCCTTCAGCATCTGGGACAGCAACGGTGACTTGGTTTGGGACAGCGGCGACACCATCAGTGCGCTGATGGTCTCCCAGGGTGAATACATTAACAGCTACACGCAGAAGCGAAACGACGACAAGGGCGCAGAGCCCGAAGGCGTCGTTGTTGGCGAGATGTTCGGTAAGACCTACGCCTTTGTTGGTCTGGAAAGAGCTGGCGGCATCCTTGTGTACGATGTGAGCGATCCAACCGCACCAGTGTTCGACCAGTACATCTACCTCCCGGACCATGTGAGCCCAGAGGGCTTAGACTTCATCGCAGCGGCTGACAGCCCCAACGGTGCGGCCATGCTCGTGGTGGCTCACGAAGTCTCTGGAACCGTGGCTATTCTACAACCATTCGTTTGAGCGGTATTAAGGATAGTCAGAGGGCCCCTCTGAAGACATGCCCAATCACAGGGTAGCCTTGTGTAGGACCCATACGAAGCCCATAAACGCAAGTGAGGTGTCGCAATGGGCCTCAACCTAAAACCCACAAAGACAAACCAAAGTCAATTCAGTTTTGCATGTGTATGCTTATTCATTCCACATGGATTCTTCACTTACAAAAGGAGAGACTTCATTTGAGCGCGTTCAATCGGTTTGATTCCACGTGGCGGCGTCGCTGAACAAATCGAAAAACGCATCCAAGGACGCATCGATCGGCTTGGCGTAGCCGCCGCCCATGAAAACGACCAGCGGCACGTCTCGAGCAGCCTCGAACACGAGGTGGTTGCGCTGCCTCATGCCATCTCTTGACACGTTGAGTTTACCCAACGCATCCGCCTCCAGCCCGTCAACGCCGGCCTGATACAGAATCAGGTCGGGCTCGAAGGCCGTGCAGGTCTCCAACGCTTCACGCACGGTGCTGAGGTACACCTCGTCGCCCGAGCCGGGCGGCACCGGGAAATCATGGTCGCTCTGGGATTTTCGAAACGGAAAGTTGGTCGAGCAGTGAACCGAAATCGTGCATGCACGCGGTTCATCGGCGAGGATGGTTGCCGTCCCGTCGCCCTGATGCACGTCCAAATCCACGACGGCCACGCGTTCAACACCAAGATGTTCAAGCGCATGGCGAGCGCAAACGGCCAGGTCGTTGAACACGCAATACCCCGATCCGAACGCCCGATGAGCGTGATGCGTGCCCCCCGCCATGTTGCCCGCAACCCCGCCGTGGCTCAGCGCATGCTCCGTTGCTTCAACCGCACCGCCCATCAGAACGAGCGTACGCTGTATCATGGAAGGCGTCCATGGGGTCAGACCGATGCGTTTCTCCTCCTTGTCGGTGAGGTCACCGGCGAGAAAGCGGTCCACAAAATCCGCATCATGGGCCAGCAACAACAGCTCGCGCTCGATGGGCTCCGGGCGATGGATGACCATGCGCTGGTGGGCATCGGAGGCTTGCAATCGATTGAGCAAGAGTTGGTAGCGATCTCGGGGGAAGCGCGCCTCGGGATGAATGCCGTCGGTGTAGAGGGGGTGGTACCAGAGACCAAAATCGGTGGGAAGGCCTGCCCGGTCATCGCTGGGCATCGACGAGGATTTCATGGGTGTGCCACCNNTNGTNCGNTGATGAAAACGAGGGGCACATAAATGGGTGTTTGGTCGATAAANAGCGTCCAAAACCGACCTCCGGGAAAAAACAGCCTTACTTATTGTAACAAGTGAGCATTTCGGTCATGAAAGGAGCGGCGCTCTACGAGTTGGTCCTGGGCAATCGTACGGACGAACGGTTGCGCAGCGCAGCCATCAATCTCGCAATTGTGGGCTTTCTCATCCACGTAGCAGCATGCACGCTCCACGGCTTTTCCATGCTTGAACTGCCTGGCATGAACGGGTTCATCGATTCGTACCTCGACGCACTCTACACCCCGTTCTCCATCATCCTCGCCTACGAGGTCTACGAACTGATTCGAGCCATCCCCGAATCGTTTTCCGTCGCCATTGGAAAACAGTTCGAGGTGATGAGCCTTCTCGTCGTCCGCGACATTTTCAAGAATCTGGCGGACGTTGAGGCCACGCGAGGCACGGCCGTCGACAGCGATGTCGCCCTCATCGCACTCGAAGCGGTGGCGTTCCTCATCCTGTTCACCACGGCGCTGTATTTCCGAAGCATGACGCTCAACCCAAAACAACTGGATGAATCCGACGAGGCCGTCGCCAAGTTTGTCGACCAGAAGAAGACCCTGGCGTGCGCACTGACCGGTGTTTACGTTCTTTTGGCCATCTATTCCTTCACCACGTGGTCCCTCAGCACCGTGGACGGTGAGGGCGACCTGAGCCGAACCGTGTTTTTCCTTGACTTCTTCACCTTCCTCATTCTCTCGGACATCGTCATCCTGCTCGTGTCCTACAAGCACATCACCGATTTCCCCCAGCTGGCCCGAAACACCGGGTTCGTGCTCTCGACGGTGACGATCCGTGTTGGGATCGGAACACCCGGCTACACCGGTGCGGCCTTGTTCATTCTCTCAGCGCTGCTGGCGGCCGGTGTGTTGCGGTTGAGTCTCCAAGAAAGCAAAACAGCGAGCGCAGCCTCCCCGACAACGTCGTCGTCCTAACCGGTGGCTCAACCCCAGAAGCGGCGCGTCCGGGCGTACTCGACCTCGGCCTTGTGGATGGCCTGAAGCAAACCTTCGGTGTCCCCAGGTGACACCTTCACCATGAGGCGATTTGCCGTTGCCTCACCGATTCCACGCCCCATCATGCACATGATGGCCTCCAAACCACGGTTGGCAACCAAATCGGCGTTCTTCACCATTCTGTCCTGATCCTTGGGGTCGTCGGACGAAACCCACTTCTCCAGCATCTCCTGCAGGCCTTCTCGTGCCACAGCCAAACGTTGACCGCCGCATTTGAGACAGGTTCCGGGCCGCTCCATGCTGTGGAATCGAGCCACACGGAAGCGGCGAACGCTGTTGCAGCGCAAACAGCACAGCACGGCGCGCTCGTTGGTCAGTCGTCCCCGCAGACGCTCCCGAAGAGCAGCGTTGTCCCAGTTGGGCAGCAACATGTCGTCTTGGGTGCGGTTTGAAAGACCCAGGGGGCCTTGAGCCGTGATTTCAAGCGAGAGCACGCCCGACTGCAGACCCCTCAACACGTCGGTTGCTCCTTGCACGTCCATGCGCTCATGGAAGAGCTTGGACAACACCTCCTCCATGACCACCGTGCCCCGGTACTTGCGAAGCAGGGCCTGAAGATTGATGCGGCGAGGGTCCACGCCGTGCCGCAAAATGCCGAAGATTTTGGCAACCTGTGCAAAGCGCCAGCGAACCTGCCGTGAGTTGGGCACGGTGATGCTCAACAGTTGCTGGATGGCGTCGGGCGGCGTTTCCAAAAGCCAACCGGCGATGTCGTCGGGTCGGACACCACCGACCTGTAGGGCGATCCGTGTTGGTTCCACGATGAGCCGCCCCCAACTTCCGGATTTGGTTGACGCCATGGCGAGAAGGAAATTGCCGATGGCTTCGTTGATCTTCGAGCCCTGGCAGCAATTGAGCACGAAAGCGTCGTCCCGCTCTTCGAGGGTCATCACTCGGTCGGTTGGCAAGGTGCCCGTGGCCTCGACATGGGCCGACACCGTTTCGGCAAGCATGCTTCGAGCTTCGTCGTCAAGGGGGTAATCGGAAAGCTTCGAAGACCGCGATGGCACCAGCGCNAGGGGGTCGAGTTCAGGAGATGCGGGAGCGGGCAACAATCCGAGGTCGTGGGCGATGAGATGGCGGAGATAACCGACGTCCCGGGCCACCGATTCGGGAACCGGTGGTAATTCGCCCAACCACTGAGGCGCCTTGCCGTGGTCGTTGACCGGTGCGACCAACAGCTCGGACTGCTCGGGGTCGGCGTCGACGATGAGCCACGTTCGCCCGGCGATGACGAAGCGACGGGGGGTTCCATCGTCGTCTTCGCCCGCATCGTTCAGACTGAGAACGAAGGCTTCGTCGACGTTGCCGAGGCTTCGCCGGGTTACGGCGTCGCGAACACGATAGGTCTTCTTGTCCGGAATCATCGAAAGATGGTTGGACACCCATTCCCGGGTTTTTCCCGCCGTGGAAAACCATCCGTTGGCAAATCGTTTCGGTACGTCCACCGTTCGTTCGGTGTAGATCCGGGGGACGTCCTCGTCGGGCGTGGTGTAGAGCGGCAAGTCCTCGGGGAGCGACTCGCCTCGTGCAGCGGCTTCCTCCCGCGCGACGGTGTAAACAGCCTTGGGCCAGCGGTACCATTCGACCTCGCTGGGCACAGGTGTGAAACGAACGACCCAACGCTCGGCAAGCACCTGAAGCATGGCTTCGGTGTCCACCCGTTGCCATCCGTCGAACTGAGGTGCATTGGCGATGAGTCGCGTGGCTTCGTCGATGCTGACGGCCTTGAAGCAGTGGGCCATGAGGACGAGTTGGTTGGCAGCGATGACGCCCGGCCGCTTGCGCCACACCACGGGCTCGATGGCGCCGACCATGGCGCGCTGGGCAACGACGGCCGATTCCAAGAGATGGTCAACGTCCCACGAAATGACGTGGCCGCGCCCCACGCCACCCAAGCGGTGGTCGGCGCGCCCCACGCGCTGGAGCATGCGGTCGACGGATTTCGGCGAGTGCACCTGAACGATTCGACGGACGCTGCCCACATCGATGCCGAGCTCAAGGCTCGACGTGCAGACCAGCCCGGCGAGGACACCGTCCCGCAATTCATCCTCCATTTGCTGTCGGGTTTCAGCGGCCAACGAGCCGTGGTGAACGCCGATGCTCAGGTCCGGTGCCATGGCCTGCAAGCGCGTGGAGAGTGTCTCGGCGTCGCTCCGGCTGTTGACGAACACCAGGCACGGGGACTCTGTGCGCAAAATGTGGCACAGATGACGGTACGAGGCGTGTTGTTTGGGACTCAGGGATGCATCGACGGCCCCGATTTCGTCCTCCGGTGTGGGTGACGGCGATTCCACCGTGAGTTCCGTCTCCCGCTGACCCGTGGTGATGAGCGGTCTGGCCTTGCCCGGTGATAGCCAGTGCGCCACCGCATCGGGGTTGCCCACCGTGGCCGACAACCCGAGTCGCTGCACCGTGCGTCCAGCAAGCGCTTCGAGACGAGCCAGCCCAACACCGAGTTGCCAGCCCCGTTCGGACGCCGCCAAGTCATGCACTTCGTCGACCACCACGGCCTGCACCGAGGAAAGCATCGCTCGGAGGTTCTTCCCGCTGAACATCAACTGGAACGTTTCGGGAGTGGTTACGAGCAGGTTTGGAGGGTTTCGCGTTTGTTTCGCCCGCTGCGCTTGTGTCGTGTCCCCGTGTCGGACGTCCACGCGCAAACCGACGGCCTTGGCGAGCTCCTGCAATCGACGGTCGACGTCTCGATTGAGCGCACGAAGTGGGGTGATGTAGAGGATGGAGAGGGAAGTCCAATCCTCGGAAAGGCACCGGTGGAACAACGGAAGAATCCCCGCCATGGTCTTTCCCGACCCTGTCGGAGCGATGATGAGGCGGTCATGTCCTTCTGCAATCTCCGGAAGGGCGTGCTCCTGAACGGGGGTAGGTTCCCATCCACGCTCCTCGAGTGCACTGCGCAGCGAAGGGTGAAGTCGGGAGAACGCGCGCGACATACTCTCCCCACCCTCGTGGAGGATGCCCATGCCCACTCCATTTGAGGATTTGGCTGTCGACCGGAGTGCCCGTCAACGGTCAATCGTGATCGTCGTCGTAGTCTTCCTCGTCCTCGTCGTTTTCCCAGTCGGCTTCGTCCTCATCAAAGGCACCGTCGCCGTAATCGATGGACGTGCGAGATGCGATCGTGAACACAATGGCCAGCGTCAGGATGCTGAGCACGGCAAACATCCACGCCAGAGGCTGTTCCCGCACGGAGTCAAACCATCCAAAATACTGACCGTACGCGATGGTCACGGCGTGCTCTGCTGAGTTGTCGTCGTCGTTTGCTTCGGGCACTTCTTCTTCGTAATCCACCACAACCCGAATTCGGTCAACGTCCTTGGATTCCCAGACAACGGTCACGGGGTAGTGTTCATCTTCGTCGAGGCCGTTGATTCGAACGACCTCGAACGGCTCCTCGTCCGAGCCTGCGAAGAAGGCCACCTTGAACTGCGAACTGGTGTTGCCACCGGCGTTGTGAACGGTAGCGGTGATGTCGATGGACGCGCCCGGTGCGATGTGGTCGTCGCTCATGTCGATGTTCTTCACGCGCAGTTCGGCGCCCACCGCGCCGAGTCGGACCCACTGGCGTTCAAAGTCGGTGTCGTCGGAGGCCAACTCCGGAATCGGGCTTGCCTCGGAGTTTGACACCACCGGGAACTGATTGCCGGCTGCGTCGTACCCCGTGACGTAGAAGCCGACGAAATCACCGGCTTTGGGCACCACCATGCCGCCCGCCGTGATGTCGACCACACCGGTCCAAATCACGTTCTGACCGTCCTGCTGCATGCCGAGCAACGTTGAGCCTGCGCCGATCGTCATGGTGCGGGTTGCATCGCGCATGACCCAGTGAACCGTCTGTTTTGAGCCGGTCAAATCGGCGTCCTCGGTCCCTTGGAATTCCACCTCGATCTGGGTTAAATCGTTGGTCGCTGAGATGTCGATGACGTTCAATGGAGCGATGCGGCGCGTGACGCGAGGCGCTGCGTCGTCGACGACGACCTGAAGCGTGGTCGACACCAGCGTCCCCGTCATGTCCTCACCGCGACCCGGGATGTTCGTGATGGAAATGAGGCACGTTCTCGAAGGTGAGGACTGCAGGGTGAGGGCTGCGGAAAGCGGAACCTCAACGGCGTAACCGCCGTCGCTGGTCAACGAACCGTCGGACCAGAGTTTCTCGCCGTCAAACACCTCGACAAGAATACCGACGTCGCGCGGGGCTGGGGTCTGGCTGCCTTCATACACAACGCGCCCCGTGAAGGCCAATCGGTCGTCTTTGCGTACTCGACTGCCGTCGGCTACGGGTCCTGTGCGTGGCTCACTGATGTCTTCAACTTCAAACTCGGTGGGTGAGAGCATCAGGTCGTTTTCAACGCGGAACGTGTGTTCGAGCAGGAGGATGCGGCTGGGGTCCGAACTGCCCAGTTCTTTGTACAGCAGGGCAACATCGCCCATTTCCTCATCGGGCCAGTCCCAACTGAAGGTGAAGTGGAAGTCAAGCAAAATCCATGGAAGACCGGATTCGTTGGTGGTTTGGGTCATCGTGCTGGTGGGTGAAAGATGAATGAAGGGCGAGTCGGACCAGAACGTGTTGTTGGTTCCCGAGTAGGAAATGGACTGGGCGTCTCGCGCCGGGTTGGGGCCCTCGAAGTCAAACACCAGCGAGATGAACTCGAAGTCGATGGCGGTGTTGGCGTCAATGAAACCGAGGGAAATGGTTTGCTCCATGCCGGCGAACACCGCTTCGTTGTCCTCATGACCCACCCATTCCAATCCGGTGAACACAGCGGATGAATCCTTGCGTGTCCTGAAGGTGGCGTCGTCGTAAAGGAAGCCTTCCGAGGCTTCGAACTTGAGAAGTTCATCGTCGTCGTTCATGGCGGTGAAGTGCAGTGGATTTCCGGCTTGGTCGCCGCCGTCCCAGTAGTACGATACGCGGCCCATGTTGGGATTTCTGGAGGTGTCGATGTTGGTGATGAACCACTTGGAGCGGGCTTCGGTGGTGTTGGTGACCGTTTTGGAAACGTATTCCTCCGGGTCCGCCTCTCCGTTGCGGTTGGCGTCGTGGTCGGCTTCGACCCAGTAGTTCAACTCGAGCTCCATCGGATGGCCCACCTTGTCCTCGACCAGGATCTGCACCGCCTGCTCGTTGGTCGCCGCTTCGTAGGCGTCGTCCACGGGCGCAACCACCTTTCGTTCGGGGTGTGTGGCGTCCACGAGGTAGGTGCGTCGCCACTCTGAGTTCGGTTGCTGAACATGGTCGGGGTTTCGTTCGTTGTAGGTTTGAACCTCGTAGGTCAACCCGTCTGGAACGTCGATGTTGGGCAGGTCGATGGGAATGAAGAACGAACCGTTGTTGTTGGTGGTGTCGCGTGCGGTGCTTTCGACGTAGCCGTTTCGGGAGATTCGAACGTCAAAGGCGCTGTCCTTGGGTGCGTCCTCGGTGTCTTGGAACCACATGGCACCCACGAAGTAAACCTGTTCGCCTGCAGCAACCCATGCGCCGTCCGGGACGTCTTGGGAGGTCAACTCACCGTCGTTGTCGCGGACGTTCAACCAGCCCAGTCCAAAGGACCGATTGACTCGAAGACCTTCCGCCGACGTGAGCGGCTCGGGAGCGAAGCCGGCGGTGCCGCTGTCGTCAAGGCAACCGACGCGGAATCGGACGTTGTCCTGGTCGGGCATCTCGCTGGTGACGAAGAATTTCCAGTGAATCTCAAGGATGCCGTTGCTTTCCACCGAATAGGAGGTCGGGTCCACATCGATGTACTGAGCGGGGTCGTTGGGGTCGGGGAAGACGTCCCCGTACTGCCATGAGATGGTGGGCCAGTTGGCGGCGCTTCCGGCGGTCATCAAGGTCAGGTCGGCACTCACCATTGAGTTGGCCGCCTCACCGATGACGTGACGAGACACAACTTCGTACGGTGTGATTCGCTCGTGCAAGATTTCATTTTCGGGAATCACCAGGTCGAGGTTCACGGTCTGCATCGTGTAGGTTACCTCAAACGAGGTGATGGACAGTTTGCCCGCCGATTCAGACGTGAGGTCGATTGGAATGTCAACGGTACCGGAACCGGTGTTTGGAACGGCGTCGTTGAGTTTGTCGACCAGGGTGTTGCCGCCTTGTTGACTCGACACGGTGATCGGACCGATGAGCGCCCCGTCGGCGGCGGAGCGCTTCCAAGCCGACGCACCGTCGATGTTGATGCCGGGTTGATTGGGCGCATTGGAGTGCAACGCGATGGAAAGGTCGGTGAGCGAGGGCGTCGCCCCGGTGGAGGAGGTTGACAGCATGATTCGAACGCAATAGTACGACGAAGTGGCCGTCATCGACTTGGTCGTGTTGGGTGAAGTGAAGCTTTGCACACCGGACCCTCCCGTGCCGCACGTGGATGAGCTCGCTTTGTAGCCAACGTTGACCGTGATCGACGTTCCGCTGGGCCGTGTTTCGTTCCAGTCCACCGTGGCGGCGATGACGTTGCTGGCCGCCGTACCGACGTACTGGTAAGCGTAGTAGTAGCCGCTGGTCTGGTAGTTCGTCGTGTAGGTGAGAACCACATCGCCGAGCACCGGTGTTTTCGTCGTCGTACCGTTCAGCGTTGCACGCCATTTGACCGACGTCCCTGCGTTCGCGAAGTTCACTTTCTGGCCGACGTATCCGGATTTCCACGTCACTCCACCGTCGTTGGAAACATCGACGTTGATGCTCGTTCCGGCGGGGACGGAACCAAAGATACCGTTGACGTTGATGCTGTTGATGGCCTTGGAAATCGAGGTGGTCTGACCGACGATGGTTTGGGAGGTGAGGCTGGACGCCCTTGGGTCGTAGTGAGCGCCGTCGCCGTAAACGTGCACCTTGCGAATGCCCTGCGTGCAATAATTTGTGCCCGACCAGTGGCACGAGAACATCACCTTGTGTTCGTCGGTGTCCGTCAAGCCGTAGTGCCCGCCCCCCGGCATGGTTCGCTCACCCTGAGAAACGAGAAGGCCACTTGACATCGTGTAGTGATAATGGATNCTCTTGTAGTCGGTGTTCATGTAGTAAATGTTGTACATGACGTTGGGCATGTTGACGGTCAGGCCTGCGCCGTGGTCGTAGTAGTACGACGTGGAGGTCATCAACCAGGTTCCCGTGATGACGGTGGGTGAGGATGGGTTGACCTCCTTGAGGTAGTGGTTGCGCGCTGAGGCATCGTAGACACCGATGTACATCTTGCCCGTGTTGTCGTCAAAATCCACGCCGGTGATGTAGTTGGGGTAATTGTAGGTGTACGACGTTTGACAGCTCCACTGGACTTGCGTGCCCTGCGTGTTCCACCCGACGCTCCATTTGTTGATTTTGTAGTAGGTGTAGTGAGCCGTGTAGACGTTCCCGTTGTACACGTCGACGTCGTGAATGCCGTACATGGCGTTGCTCCCGCAGGAGTTCGTGAGGTACGAAGCGGTTCCGAGGTACTGGCCCGTGGAGGGGTTGACGCGCATGATGGCAGAGGGATTGTTCGTCATGTACTGGCTTGAATAGCGCAGAATGTGAATTTCAGAACTGTTGATCGGTACCACGACCCCCGTGTAGCCCCAAGGCGTGCTTGTCGAAGCGCGAATGTCGGCGAACTGCTTGGTCGGGCTCGTGTAGCCCTGGTCGCTCAAGGCCACGAATTGACCGGTGGTGTTGAGGTGGGCGCTGCCGAGCGTTGCAACCGACGAACTCGACGAGAAGCGCGGGGTTAGTTCCGTGGGGTTGCCTTTGAGGGTCACCGTCTCGGTGTCCACTTCGAAGTTGTCCCTGCGAGCGTAGGTGAACGGGGATGGCCGGGTCGTGGTCGAGCTGGTGTAGTCCGTGTCGCCCGCTCCACCGTAGTCGCTGTCGGAGGTGAAGTTCGTCCACGTCGTGGTGCTGGCTTCCCCGAGCAGGTCAAAGGAAGCCGATTGAACGGCCGCTCCGATGGGCAGCGTAATCACGCCTGCGGCACCGGTTCCTTTCTGTGAAAACGTGTGCTCGTAGGCTGTGCTGCCGTCCTTGAACTGGGTCTCGGTCGTGGCCGCGGCTGCCAGTGGAGACATCACCGAGAGCACAAAAAGGAGCGTGAGGAAGATTGCACGGCGCATTGCGGTCACCCGGGGTGCTTCGATTAGCCTTCGCATCGCATTTGAATGATGCCCCTCCCGGGCAACGCAGTCTTCTCCGGATGGGATGCCTAAAATGGGAGGATTGAAGGCCTCAAGCGCCCCCGTGGTGACCGGTGAAGGCATGAGCGAGGAAGGGACCTTCTTTGGCCGGCTGTGGGCAAAACAACACGGAAATCAGTTCGGAATCAGCGCCGTTGCCGCCGGCTCGAGCGGGGTTGTGTTGGTTGCGTGCATGTACCAGCTCTTGTTTCTGCAAGACCACGCAGAATGGAACGACTTCACCGGAGGCGCCATCATCGGCGCCGTTGTGTCTCTGATCGTGTTTTTGGTGTCCTTTCCCGAGTTCCTTCGCTTTCGGGGGTACGTGAACGTCCTCGAGGAAATCATGGACGTTCAGTCCACGCCCGAAATTCGCCGACGGAAGGCCGAGGGCGACGAAGCGGCTGAAACCCTGGGGGCGGGGCATCTTGAGCAGTGGAATGCATTCCTTGATANCAAAGGCGTGAAGCGGTGAAACGAGGGACACTCATGTCCGAGCACGACCCGCTGCGATCCTTGGTGCTGGAACTTGCACTTGCGGTGGGCATGATCGGGTGCTTGGTCGGCGCGATGTTCATCCACACGGGCTCCATGCCGCCGCTGGTGGTGGTGGAGTCAAGCTCGATGATCCACAGCGAGGATGGGGAAATCGGTAGCATCGATGCCGGCGATTTGATCCTTGTTCACGATCAGCCCGCCGACACCATCGTGACGTTTGCTGAAGCCACCAACCCTAAGTTCACCGCTTACGGATACGAACAGCACGGCATGCCCGGTGACGTCATCATTTACTCGAAAAACGGAGAGGAGGGTACGCCCATCATCCATCGGGCCATCATGCGGGTGGTGGCCGAACAAACCGTGGAACCCAACCGGTCGNCCACCGCNCCGTGCCCGGAGGAAGCGACCTACGACGAGGTTCGAGTAGCAGGGGACGGTCTGCCGGGCTCGTGCATCTTAACGTGGTCGGTGCCGGGCACCTCCGTGCGGGACGTGGTCAACATCACCGTCCATTTTGACGGAACCGACGCCGCTTACTACGACTGCAAACGACCAGCGCACAGCGGTGAGAACTACGTTGTCGAACCGTATTTGGTGGTCTGGCAGTGGGCCCCGAGCCACGAAGGGATGTTGACGCTGGGCGACAACAACAAGTGTTCGGTGGACCAAGGCGCCGGCGTCACGAACGGTTCAGCGGGCGTTCACAGCCCGTCGGGCGTGGTTGGACCCGTACGGGACACCTGGGTCATCGGCGTGGCCGGCGGTGAAATCCCGTGGTTGGGCACGGTGAAACTCATGGTTGGAGGCCCGAATGCCTACGGAACTCGCGACGTTCCTCCCATGTCGTTCGTGGGCCTGTTCACCGTCATTGGCGGCGTGATCTTCGCACCGGTGGCGACCGAGTCCATGTTTCGGTGGTTCCTGCGTCGCTCACCCGAGATGAAGGACCACCTCGAGGACGCTGACGTGCAGGATTTCGCTCTCGACGAGTCGGAATGACCGAAGGGCTGGCGCATCAATTCTCAACGAATCCAGAGGCGGCGAGCGCCTCGTCCATCGTCAGCAACCCCTCGCTGACGCGCCGTGCTGTTTCGAGCGAGATGGTCAGTCGCCCCTTTGACCGTTGCCGACTGATGCGCTGAAGATTCCGGAGTTCACCCGTGGTGGGGTTCACGGTCCGCTGTTCGTGCACGGCCTTTCCAGCCATCATTGCAATTTTAACCGCCGCAGAACCGTGCGCGTGCCGTCGTTGGCCTGCGCTGGTTCGGTGCTCGTTGACAATTTCGACGTGGAACCCAAGCGAGAGGACACGATTCAAGAGACGGTCGCGGTGAACGGGTGAGCCATGACCGATTCGGACCAACACCTGCCCGGGCAGCAGGTGATCGACGAGCTTGACGATTTCGTCCAGTGCCTGGTCGATGGACTCCATCTCGCGCTTCCCCATCAGAACACCCTCGGAAACAAAGGCGCAGCCGGGACGAGGCCCGGGGTCGATGCCAACCACCAGCATCTCGGGTGGAGAGTGGACCTGACGCGCCAAGAGCCAGGTTGAGATGGCTTCGCTGACGGCATCGGGGTCAACCGCCACCCCGCATCCGCCCAATTCAGCCACTTCTTCCGACGTTCCGAACCAGTACGCATCCGGCTCAATCGTGTCCCCGAGAGAAACCTGCTTGGCGGGGAGGTTTCGTTCTTGCAGCTCGGTCAAAAGTCGATGCGCAAGGCGAAAGTCGTCGGTACGGACGTACAGGCGTCTCACGGTGGTTGGATGCGCGTGTCCCGTTCTAACCTATCGGTCGCTTCCAGCGTGAGGCCTGAAAGAACGGGGCACGGGTTCGGCACAGCCGAAGTTATCAAGAACGATGGACGACGATGACGACCCATGACAGGCGCCTACGAGCGTGAACTGAGAGAGGTTCTCTCGGGCACCGAAAAAGGCGTAAACGCCGTCACGAGGAGTTGCACGCCTCAGGAAAAAGAGCGCATGAGCTGCGTGCGAGAACGCCCGTTCTTGGTCGTACGAGCGGCGGGATCGGGCATGGAAGGGAGCGGCGATTTGGTCGCTTTGCGGGGCGACTGCTCGTTCCCCATCGAAGTGAAATCAACGCGCGCTGAGAAACTCTACTTCTCCGGCCGCACCAAGGACCAGTTGAACGCCATGATCCGTGAAGGTGAACGTTCAGGTTTGATGCCGCTGTACGCTCACCGCCGCAAAGGCGTTCGTGGCGATTCCTGGCGAATNTTCCGAGTGGAAACCCAAGGTCTGAAAGGTACGTTGGCTCGCCTTGCCTCAATGATTCCTGCCTTGCCGTTGAATCGAAACGGTTCACCGTTCATCGATTGGGAACAAGGCATGCCTTTGAATCAATTCTTGGGCATGATGTGTTCACCCCAAGGCGGCGATCAAACGCCGCTTGGTCGTCTGAAAGAGCGGTCGGAGGCCAGCAAGACCACCACGCTGGCCGAGAACGAAACGACCTCCGTTCGGGACATTCTTATCGAACTTGAGCGACGGCGCTCGGCGGTCAGCACGACCATCAAAGGTAAGGAACCACGATTGTGAACAGAAGCATGACCACCAAGACCAGCGATGAGTAGCTCGACGCTCGTGCTGAAAAATGGTCGACCCACATGGGATGAAGGTCCCAAAGTTTGATTTTCCTGCCGATTCGTTTAACCCCGCTCAGGAAAGCATGCAGCATGTCTCGGAACATGTGGCCGCCGTCGAAGGGGACGATCGGGATGAGGTTCGTGAACCCGAGGAGAATGTTCACCCACATCAACCAGAAAAGGAGGTGGGTGCAGAACATCAACACCTCCGTTCCCAACACGGACGCCAGCAAACCGTCCCCTGCGACGAGCAGGGACTCCTCAAAGGGATGAATGGCGACGCCTCCAAGTTCGAACGGGATCATGAGGACGGTGAGGATGTGAAACGGAAGCGAAAGAGCTCGCTCGGCCAGCGACGCCTCAAACCGTGGTGAAAGCGGCCCCGCCAGTCGGTCGATGCCCGAGGTGCCGTCCGAGAGACCCTCGACGCCCAAGAACGGGTCACCGGGCTTCACCTCAAGGTTCTCCAGAACCTCTTCGCTCCAACCCAAATCGAGGTAGTACTGGTGCTTATCACCAAAGGTTGCTTGGAGAGTTTCCCGTGCACCGTCCTGGTGAATCACCACCATGTCCACGGTGTCGTTGGCTGCGTAGTTGGACATGATGTCTCGGAAGTCGTCGGTGGTGCGAACGGCCACCCCGTCGATGGACACCAGCGTGTCCCAAGGCTGCATGCCCGCCTCGGCAGCACCACCGTCGACCACGATGCCCTGAACGTGAATGTAATCGTCTTCGGCTGCGAACTGCGTCGCAATGCCACCGAGCAAGAGCAGCGTGATGAATGCGGTGAACAGATTCGTCGCCGGCCCAGCAGCAAACATTCGGAGGCGTTCCCGACGGGGTGCCCGCATCAATTCATCGGACTGAGGCTCAGCAAAGGCCCCCAACGGAAGCGGGCCCAGTTGGAGCAGTCCAAAGGAGCGAATCCGCATGCCGTGGCCTCGGGCGAGCAAGCCGTGACCGAATTCGTGGATCACGAGCGAAACAACAAACGCAAGCACACCCCACCCGAGCGGAATCACCGGGTTGATGCCGGGAACGGCAAGGAGTTGACTCGCCGGAAGGGGTGCTCTCGACGTCGGGGGCGAGACCAGCGAGGTGATGAAGGCCAGAAGGACGACCAGCGCAACCATCAGCATGGCCACCGAACAAACCCAGAGCGACACCTCACCGTACGCTCTCCAGAACCGACGAGGTCGCGCCATCCAGTCCAGAAACCGTTGCCCACGCTGGGTCCGAACCATCAGCACGATTCCCAGCGCTCTGGTTGCGTTCCAGCGGTCAAGGGTCCCGTTGCGTTCCCACGTGCGAATGAGGATGTACCACCCGATGAGCAGGGCGAAGACCAGGGTCCAATTCGCCTGAACAGACCCCCACGACCCCACCATGCATCGCCGAAGCGCTGTTCCGTCTTGAACATTGATACGCCCGCACCGCAGGCAACGTGGACAAACCTTGATGATGGGTCGGCCTTAATTCTCCTCCATGCACCCCCACAGCATGGCGATTGAAGTCTGGTGCGAGGAGACGTGGGGGGAACGACCGGTTCGCATCTCAGACTGGGCCAATCACGACGACATCGTTCAGGTGCTCATCCGTTTGTCTTCAAGCGTCCTCATCGCCGATTTCCTCCTGGACGTTGATGGGAAATTGAACATCCAGCAGCACCTTCACATCCCGCTCGAAACATGGAATCCGGGCTCCATCCAAGGGTTGCGCACAAGCGAGGGGAAAACGCGGTTTCAGCACCGGCGCCAGAGCATCTACCTCTCGAGTGAGCTCAGAGTGGCAGAGTGGGGTGCGGCCCTCCTCGAAGAGTGGTTGATGAGCATGCGAAGCGCCGTCAATCGTCCCAAGGACCGANCCCAACGGATCAACGAGATGAAACGAATGAAACTGTCCGTTGAGCGAAACCTGGAGAGCGCATCACTGGTCAAGGTCGGGGAAGAGAACGCTCGACTGAACGGGCAACTCGACCGCATCGATCGGCGCTTAGCGAACTGAGTCCTGCATGGTCGTGTCCACGCCAGGAAACTGATCTTCGCCTTCTCGGTAGACGGTCCGCATGTTGCTGATGAAGTTCTTTTCTTTCACGACGATGGTGTAGTTTCGAATCCCGTAGTCCTTCTCGCCGTCCATCATTTCGAGGAGAACCTGGAGGGTCAGGCGTGCTCCTTCCCGGTGAGGGTAGGCAAACACGCCCATCGAAATCGGAGGNGAGACGACCGATGAAACATCGCCCACCTCCTGAATGGTGGTGAACAAATTGGCGTAGGTTTCCGAAAGCAGTTCCCGTCGAGCCTCGTCCTGATTGGGTCGTCGGCAGTCGGGTCCAACGGCGTGAATGATGTAGGTGAAGTTGTCGGAAAGGGCAAACGGTTCGGTGACAACGTTCTGCGTCACGGCGCAGGGCGGCGCGTTGATTTTCCGCATCTCAAGGCAAATGTTGCGGGTGACCTGAGTCAATTCTTTGCCCGCTTTCTGGTGAATCATGCCGTCAAGACCTTCTCGTCCCGACAAGCGATTGTTGGCCGGTGTAATGAGGACGTCCGCTGAATGATTCCACACATCGCCACCCATCACTCGGAGGACGCCGTGCTTGCACGTGCGAGCCATGTAGAGTTCAGCCATCGTCCCTGAGAGGAGGCTACCCTTCATATTATCTACCCCGATTTGTGATGAAATCAGTCGAAATGATACCTCTTTCGAGACGGACCCGTGTTTCAGGAAGGCGATACCGCTAAAATGCGCCCCACGATGCACGGACCATGTCCACGAAAGCGTGCAGTGTTGCTTTCGTGGCCCTTCTCTTGACCTCGCTCGTTCCGCTCGCCACACCCTCGACGGAGCAACCGTTCAGCGACGACCGTCTGGGCGACGATCGATTTGCAGGGTTCGTGGTGAGCAACCAGGACGTTTGGAACCAAACCCCCTGGCCAATCACGGCCGTTCCAGAGGGCTTCACCTACGACAGCGTGACGGACTACAGCGACGTTGGCGTGCTCATCAACAACCTGTCCGAGGAAAGCCGAACCATCGGCTGGGCTTACGTCGCTGCTCGAAACATTTCCCTCGACAGGGTGTTCATCTTCGACGCTTCGGGTACGCCGACCGGGGAGACCATCAATCGAAATCAATTTGACACGTATTTTGCTTCACCGTTTCTTGAGATGCTTCAGAACCGCAGTTCCAACGGCCTGAACTATCTGGTCACCACCAAAGGCGTTCCGTTGCGCGTTTCAGGAGGTAACAACAAAGCAAGTTTTGACCAGGAGCTTTCCCTTTTGGGTGGAGCCTACAACAGCACCGTTGGAGGTGATTATTGGGGGACGCACACCTACGGACCGCTTGCTGGTAAAACGATGGAGCCCTTTTCGCGGAGCAAATACGGCTTTTTCCTCGTCACCCGACTGACGGGCTACACCGTGGACACCGCCCTCGACCTCATCGAGCGAGCCAACAACAGCCTGGGTCAACGGGGAACCTTCGTTCTCGACGTGGCAACCAATCGAAATGAATCGGGCTACAAGTTTTGGAACGACGATCTCTACACCGCCAACTCGACCCTCACCGGCATGGGCTGGCCCGTTCAATTTGACGAGGAAACCAATTTTCTCACCAATGTTTCAAACGTCATGGGCTATGCTTCGTGGGGGAGCAACGACGGTGACTGGAACCGAAACCATTTGCCCAACAGCGGTTTTGACACCTTGGATGGTTCCTGGCAGAGCGGTTCGAGGTACTGGACGCACACATCGCCGACGGTGGCCCCCGTGGACGGTTTCAACTGGACCTACCAGACCGACACGAAGCAGGGCGGAAACGGTGCGTTCGAAGCGAACATGAGAACCGATTGCAACCAGGACAGCGGCAAAGGCATCCAGGGCATTTACGGCGAGTATTTTGACAACGACGGCGTGAGCTTTTCCACTGCAAGCATGCCGACCCTCATCGACCGTCAGCCCGACCGTGTCCAAATCGAGGCCAACCTCGACCACGGGTCCTCCAACAACGCATACGCAGGGCTGGATGACCGGTTCAGAGACAACTGGGGGGCACGATTCAGCGGTCTTGTTGACGTTCCATACACGGGAACCTGGACCTTCTTCATCAACTCCGACGACGGTTCAGAACTGTGGCTCAACGGTGCATCACTGGTCACCAACCACGGTTCGCACGGCATGCGAGAGCGCTCGGGACAGGTCAACCTGACCGCCGGAGCTCATGAGTTCCGCATTGAGTTCTTCCAAGGTACCGGCCCTCACGGACTCAAATTCCTCTGGGAAGGGCCGAACACCCCAAAGGCCGTGATCCCCTCAAGTGCATTCTACGTCACGGGCGACGTTGCCCCCCAGGTCGACCGCTTGGTCCACCATTGGGCCTTTGAAGACGGGAGCGGTAACAGCGTCATCGACAACGGTACGGGCGGAGCAAACCTGACGCTCTCAGGCACCGACAACAGCAACTGGCGTTCCTGCCCGGACGGTGGATGTTTGTGGTTTGATGGAACCAACGACGTCGCTCGGGTGGAAGTGGACGATTACGCTGGAAATCTGACCGTGAGTCAGTGGGTGTGGGCCAACACCACCGCTCAGACGACCTACGCATCAACGCTGGCGGTCAACGATCAGGCAGGCTCGAACGCCTCGTTCCAACACATGGTTTCGAACCAGCAGTGGCGCCTTCACAACAACCAAACAAAACCGTTTGGAGACGTGGTCGCGAAACGATGGACGCACCTTGTTACCGTCTTTGACAACGGGGATGTCCGCCAATACATGGACGGTGTGCTGGTGAACGAGGACACCTACCCCAACGGAACGTACACGAACATCGACCTCTACAAACTGGGGGTCAATCGCGCCGGCAGTGCCTACTTCGAAGGCATGATCGACGAGGTGATGGTCTGGGACGTTGCCCTTGATGACGAGGAGATTGTTCGCTTGCGCCGAACCATCATCGACAACTGCACGCTTTTCTCAGGGGCGGGAACGGACGTGGCTTGGCTTGAGACCACGTATTCGATTCCGAGCGAACTGAGCGGACACGCCTGGAACATCCACGTTCACGGAAAACGGGAAGGTGAGGTAAACGGAGCCTTCGCAATCGTGGTGGAGGGAACCGATGGTGCGGGTACGGTTCTCAGCACCAACACGTCCAACGACCGAACCTTCACGACCTCGTGGGCCACCGAGACCATGCGGATGAGGCCTGACCCCTCGGCCAGTGAATTCACCATCCGNGTTGNGCTCGACATNGAAGCCACGGCAACGGTCGGTTCGTTTTTCATTGACAGCGTGGTTCTGAGGCCCATCCGCCCGCACATGGAATGGGTCAACGGNTCCATCGCTGACACGGCGGTATCAACCGGTGGCCGCTCGTTTGAGTGGGGGACGTCCTACGGGCAATCGTTGGTTGCCGACCTCCTCGAGGACGGCGTATCCGGTGTGAAAGGCTACGTGTACGAACCCTACCTCACGGCCGTGGGCCTGCCCAGCACCTTCTTACCAACCTACGCCTCGGGTTACAACCTTGCAGAGAGCCATGCAGCGGCAAACCTCTACACGGGTTGGATGGGCGTGGTGGTTGGCGACCCGAAAATGGCACCGTACACCAACGTCCTGCACGACGTCAACCTGGTGGCGGCGCGGTCCGTCGGAGACGTGAACCTGGGAGAGCCGACCACGGTTGAGGTCCTGGTGGAAAACCTCGGCATGTCAGGGTCCAACGGAACCCTTGAGATCCGCACCGTGCTCGGTAATTCCCTCTTGACGGCCAGTCCCTTGGTGCTTCCAGCGGGCGATGAGACCGGCAGCCGGACCACCGTGAACATCTCCATCGTCCCGCCGAACAGCGGGTACCTCGACCTGCGAATTCGGTACGTTAACGCAACCCCGGAACGAAATTACGCCAACAACCTGCGTTCGCTCTCGTTGGAGGTCAACGCCCCACCGGTCATCGACGACGTCTACTGCAGTGCATCGTCACTCGCACGCGGTGGCTACACGATTTGCACCGTGGAAGCATCGGACGACACCGGGATTGCAAGTGCAACGCTGCAGTGGCAGATCCTCGATGAGGACCAGACCGTAAACGAGTCCAACTGGTCTGTTTCAACCATGGGTGGAGTTTCATCGGTGCGATGGGAAACGACACTGGTCGTTCCCACCGATGCACCGCTCGGCAGCGTGACGGTGCGGGCTGAGGTGACCGACCTCAACAGCATGACGGTCAACGCCACCAAAGCGAACGTGACCCAGATCGTGGATGCACCGCCCACATGGTTCGGACCTCATGCATCGGGTGTTGACCCCGACGATTGGAACAACGCGTCCGGGGTTCCCAACAAACCAAACGCAGGTCTCCATCGCCACGAGCCCTCTGTTCTCACGGCGTGCGTGATGGACGCCGACTACCGGCTCGATTCTCCCTACCCCCGTTTCATGACCAGTCGGGGGGTACTGAGCAACGTCACGTACGTCTCACAGTCCGCCAGCGACCTCTATTGCTACACCGCACGGCTCACGCTCGAAACGGGAAGCGACCTCGACGACGTGGAAGTCGAGGTGCGAACGGCGGCAGGTTCCCTTCTTCTTCAACGCACGCTGCGGGTGGCCGACAAAGCTCCAGAACTGCAACTTTCGATGGAGACGACGGACGGCGAACCCTTGGACAGGGTGGTTGGCAACGGCGAGGAACGCGTGCGGATCACGGTGACGGATCTTGACGATCCCGAGACGTCGTTTGTGGGGGACGTCACGTTGCATTGGCCCGGAGGCGAACCGATTCAACTGCCACTCGATGTTTCACCCGGCGATGGGGTTGCGCTGGTGCCGTTGAATCAGGTGATGATTCCACTGGAGGCAGGCGATCTCGCCATCAGCGCTTCCGGCCGCGGGCAGCACGGTGCAACCGCTGCAGCATCCATCGACGTGCCGTTTCTCCTGACCCCTCCTGCGATCGTGTCGTTTGAGGCGTGCGACGGCAACGGGCGCGTTGAGAACATGACCTTTGGGCAAACCGCAACGCTCGTTGTCGGTCTGACGAGCGACCGTCCGCTGCAATCCATGAGCGCTCAGTTAACCCAATCGGGGTGGGCCGTCGTGGCTCCCTCGGTCAGCGAACCGGTGTGGGGACGTGAGAACGTGCCCGCAACCTGTCCGTTGGATCGTATGCCCGATGAAAACGTGCAGTGGTTGTATTTCAGACTCAAACTCGACAACTCTCTGGTGGACGGTGAAGGGCGAGCGGTGTTCACGGTCAGCGACCTCGACGGCCTGGTGAAATCCCAGTCGCTGGATTTGATGTTCCAACACGCACCGACCCTCTACGAACGGGTGGACTTTTCTGACGCTGTGCCCGGTACGGACCTCCACACCAACGTGACCGTGTCGGACCTCGACGGCCTCGAGCAAGTGATCTGTGCATACAACCTGTACGGAGAAGACGGTGCTCTGTTGACGCAGTCCGTTGTGCAAGCGGGCCCCGAGGGTGCGTTCGTCAACGAGTTGACCTATCGATACCCCGTGCCGTTAAGCCTCGGAAACACCACGCTCAACCTCAACCTCACCTGCATGGACAACCTCCAGCAAGCGTTTCACTTCAGCGCATCCGTTGACGTTGGGCCCTCCCCTGCTTGCTTGAATTGCGCCAATCAAACCGCCAACCAGCGTCCAGCTGCCGAGGTTGAAACATCCGGTCGTGGGTTGCTGCTCGGCGGTGCAGCGCTCATCGTCGCTGCGGGCGTTGGAGGATGGATGCTCCGTCGTCGGTCCGACACCGGACACGAGCCCTCGTGGGACGACGAAAACGAGTTGAATCCACTGCTGAACACCGAGGGCCTCTTCGACGAGGACGAGGGAAGCGACGTGTTTGACGCTGATGCAGACGATGTGGGCCACGATGATGCCAACGAGCTCGTTCCCGAAGGATGGACGATGGAGGAATTTGTGCGATGGCTGGANGGACCCGTGCCCGAGGGGTGGACGGAAGTCCAATGGGCAACCTACGTGGAAACCTCAACCGCTGCACTGGCCCAAAAGAACACGTCAGCGGAAGGGTGATGTGCCTGAACGCCCTGTGGCTGTCTGAGCGGCATGGCGATAGGATACGTTCTCATCAACGTTCAACCCGGAACAGAGCAAGAAGTTCACCGAGGTGTGAAGGACCTGCCGCACGTCACCGATGCCACCGTGTTGTTTGGTGATCACGACCTTATCGTCAAGTTGGAAGCCGACGACCTGGCCACCATCGCCAAAGCGGTGGTTGAGCACATTCGCTCGGTTGAAGGTGTGGTCAACACCAAAACCCTCGCCGGTGCGGACTTGGACTGACGAAAACCGTGTCACGGCGAAGCAGAGCTGGAAAAATCGGGTTCGGAATGGGGTACTGAAGGCCATATGTGCCGCAGTACCCCTGTTTTTTCGAGTAAACATTATATGCTCGACGAGAGAAGGGGCCACTGGAGGAAATCCAAATGGCAGACGGAAAGAAATACTTCGTTCTCATGGAGGGCGGAAAGGACACGACGCAAGTATTTGCAAGCAAGCAACCCCGCGGTGCAGCCTTGAAGGCAGCAACCCGTGGACACACCGACATCAAACTGCGAGAGCGTGGCACCAAGCGTGTTCACCACTTCACTGGCAGCATTTCGATGGTCGACAAGCCCGCTGGCGGTCCTGACTGGCTTCCTGACAAGATCAAGAAGGCCAACGTCAAGAAGCAAGGCATCATGCACCTCGACTGAGGTTGCAGCGATCGCTGACCTTCTTCCAACTCTCTGAGTTGTACAACGACCTCTCTCGTGCCAAGGCACGGGAAAGGTCCCTTCCCTTCACCCTCTTCTTCAACGATGCTTTCATAAGCGCGGTGCGCCTAATCCAACCGTCCTCAGGGACACGGGATGCACACCCGCTTCGGCGGGAGGCGGTGACGCCACATGAACGAACGAGGGAAGCGAACGCCACAACCGAAAGCGCGGCGACCAAGCCAGCTTCGCTTGACGGACGATGATATCACGCTTCCCGCACGGCTTGTCCACCTGCGCCACTTGCCGTGGTTGGCGGCCTATCAGCGGCAACTGCAGACCGAAAGTAAATCTGAGAACACCCAGAAATCCTACTTCTACGGCCTCCGGCCGCTCGTGGAGACGGTGCTCCCCGGTGAGGACGTGCTCGACGAATCATCCTATGAGTCGCTCTCCATCGAATCGCTCGCTCAGCGGATGGAACCCATGAACGGACGGTTGGACGTATGGGCTCACAGCATTTCAGGGCTCAAACCCACCACCTACAACGCTCGAATCGCCGCTGCTCGGCATTTCATCCGATGGTTGGGCCTTCAGTGGCCTGACCACCTCCAGCGCGCCCGCACCGGAAAACGCCTTCCGAGAACGCTCACTCGCCGAGAACTTACCACGGTCCTGGAGGCTGCCGAAACGAGTGAAGACCCCGTCGCAGCGTTGGTGGTGACCATGATGCTCGACACCGGCATGCGGGTCAGTGAGGTCTGTAGCCTCAACCTCGAAGACGTCGATTTTGACGACGGTTCGGCCCGAGTGCTGGGTGGAAAAGGCGACAAGGATCGCTTGGTGTTGTTCACCGAACGCACCGTTGGCCGACTGCAAGCGTGGATGCCCATCCGTTCACGTCTGGCCGATCGCAGCGAGCAGGCTTGTTTCGTCAACCGACACGGCCGCCGGTTGCAACCAAGAGGTGTCCAGCGACTGATGGACGCTCTGGGACAAGAAGCAGGGTTGCCCAAAGGGAAACTCACACCTCACGTCCTCCGTCACAATTTCGCAACCGGTTTACTGGAGCGAGGCGCTGATTTGGTGACCATTCAACGGCTGATGGGGCACGCCACCATTGCCACCACGCGCGTCTATCTGGAAATTTCCGACCAAACGCTGAGGGAAGTCTATCACCGTGCGCAATCCATGCGAGAAACCATGGATGAGCAACCGCTCGAAGCGGTGCCCGTCACCGAAAGCACACCGTCAACGAGCAGTTACGGCGTCCCACCGTCATGATGCGGATTTTTTCCGTTTCTGAATGCGTTCAGGACCACGCCACTTCCGATGGGGATGGACCTCGTTGCCTTGGTGGCCTTCAATGGGACAGTGTTTCCCCGACCGGCAACGAGAGCAATTTCCCTTTGATGGACGTTCAACCGACTTTCGCAGGCGACCGTACTTTCGCCTTGGCATTGCGGTGGTTCCGAAGCGAAGGTCCTCAAAGATAACGGCAAGTCTAGCGCTTTTTGAACCAAGGCATGTCCTGAACCGAACGAGGGACGTTGATCGTGTTTCCTCTTCGGGCTTTGTCTTTCGTGGTCTTCAAACCGGTGGCGGCCGATTTGGTCTTCTCGACAACCTTCTCGGCGACCTTCTGACCTGTTCCGACCGCTTTCTCCGAGGCGGCTTTGGTGGTTTTTGCAGCTTTTTTCGTCTGCGATTTGGCTTTTTCAGCGCCTTTCTTCGCAGCCTGCTTCGCCTTGGCGCCCACCTTCTTCGCCGCCCGTGCAGCGGTGCTGGTCGCTTTGGATGCGGTGGCTTTGGTCTTGCTCGCTGCCTTGGCGGCCGATGAAACCTTTTTCGCGGCCGTCGCTGAAAGCCCCGCTTTCTGAAGGTCACCGAGGCTTGCTTTCGCAAGTTTGGCAACGGTTCCCAATTTCGCCGCCGTCAATTTCTTTGCCGTCGCTGCGCCAACACCGGGCAGCGATGTGATGCCTGCACCGCTTGCTTTCTTGGACATGGATTCACCCGGTTGGTGGATGCTCCTGACCTGATTTGAATCTTACTGCACGCATCCACGGCGCNAAGAAGCGGTTCCTTCTTGTGGCGATGGACCCTCCGTTNAGCATGAGCGATGAGGTGCTGGGCGGTGAAGGGCCATCCGGTGCTCAATCGGTCATCAAACCCGACGCCTTGTCTGCAAACGACGACCGGAGTGGTCTCCATGGATGATGTACTCGACCCCCGCCGGACGGTCTTGGTTGCGCAGGTTCGTCGAGCCAATGCATCTCACAAATTCGACACCGTCAACAACCTGTTGCGTGGAAAACANTTCGCCGGACCCCATCGAGTGGTGTACCTTGGCGATGTCGCTCAGGCGTGTTTGGCTCAACTGACCAACGCCGAAACGCCGGTGTTTGAAGAACATCCAGGGTACAACGAACAGCGCTGGTCCCTGAGCACAACCAGCGGCGACGTGCGCGTTCACATCGCTTCACGGCCGTACTGGGCGTGGGGGCTGTTGACGTCCGGCTACCTCAACATCATCACGCTCGAAGGTCCGCTCTCGGACCGTGCCCGGTTGGTGTTGGACACCGTCAGTGCCCTCGGGCATCCGCCGTGGGAGATGGTGCATCAGCGAACCGCAGAACGATGGTTGTCGAGCAAGTTGCCCTCGCAAAACCTCAAGACAAACGAACGAACATGGCGCAGTTTACTGCAGTCGGCTCGAGACACCATCAGGGAATCGATTGAAGGCATGCAGGTTCGTTGCGATCAAGCACTGAACGAGGAGGACGCCAACCAGAACGAGTGGGCAGGGGTTCTGCGTGACGACCTCCACATGGCGCGTCGAGCGCTTTCAGAGGACAACGCGCCCGGAGTCGAGCGTGCGCTGGCCCGGTTGGAGGCCGGTTTGATTCAAATGTCCACTGCGTTTGATTCTGGATATGTTNCTGCTCCTGAAGCACTCCATTCGGACGGTTCGGACGTCCGTTCAATGCAGGATGAAGTCCTCGGTGGACCGATGGACAGCATTCATTCCAGCGACGAGGAGGTCGTGCCGTTTGTGGACCTGTCGGCTCCAGCCTCGGTTCACGAGGAGGAATAACCCGCGCGTCGCGTTCATAAGGGGGAGGTCAGTGGGCAAGAGTGGTCGACATGGCGGCAAAGAAGAAAAACGACGGCAGCGGCATTCAACAAGCCGCTGGTTTGATTCGGTATTTCGATGAGGAATCCGAAGAATCTTGGAAGATCACGCCCGCTCAAGTCTACTCCGCATGCATCCTGCTCGGTGGCTTCTTCTACCTCGTGAATCAAGGCGTTGTCCAAGCCATCTGGAACCTGTTCTGAGTCTAAAGGGATTGAATGAGGACCACCTTTTGGTCCTGCTCAGCCATGCAGCGAGCAACCTCCAGCGCCGTGGCAAGGTTTTCGGTGACCCCGACCACCTCTTCACCATCGGATGTTTGGAGCACCAGTCGATGGGTCAAATCGTGGAGCGTAGAGGCCTCAATTCGTTCAAAAATCCAGTGTTCGTTTTCGATTCGGACAAGGGCCGGCACCTCCGTCAAAGGCCCCATTTGTTGACCGACGCGTTCCGCTCGGGACGTCAACGACGCAAGGTCGCGAGAAGGTCGCCAAATCCGATGTCGGAGTGGCATTCGTAGTTTTCGTTTTGGTTCAACGCCTGCGCGGAAGGCTCGTGCCATGTGGGTCCCATCCCTGAAATCCGAGGATTTCAACCGCCGCTCCGTTCGTGCCCTCTTAAAGAACGCGACGAAGCGTGGGCTCAAACCGATGGTTCACGACCTTGCCGCGCTCGCTCAATGCGCAGAACATCCAAGGCCACTGCGGACGTCACGACCAAACCACACAGTGCAAAAACAAGAGCGTTGATGGGGGTGTTTGACGCTGCGCTACCGACCATGCAAAGCAACCAAGCAAGCGATGCAGCCACGAAACGCATGCTCGTTGAATCAACCGAGACCGCTCGCACAACAACCAGTTGTTGCCCTGCGCCTGCAAACAACAAACCCGGAACAAGCAACCAACCTCCGTCGGAAAAAAGAACGCCGACGGGAAGCACCATGGCAAGGGCAACCCTGAACCACCAGGCCTCTGGATGGTGCGCTGCGTCGAATCCAACCGTGGGCAGCACCATGGCACCAACGCCGAAAAAGAAGGCGAGCGAGGTCCAGCGCCACCCGATCAGAACGGCGTCGATGCCTTCGGGGTAGAGATGAACGCTGTGGACGACGCTTGAGGTGATGACCATCAGCACCAACGCCGAGACCCCAAGTCCCCAAGCCAGCGTGGTCGCCTGACGGCCCGCAAGAACTTGAAGGCCCTCTGCCGCGGTTGAAAAAGCGTGAACGGTTGTCATCAACGTGGCGTGAACGGCGATCAACAACGCAACGGCAAGTCGGACGTCGGTTCTTGGCCGAGCCCACCACGTGGACGTAAAGAGGTCCGATTGGAGAAGAGCAATCCACACCACGACGAGCGTGACCAGCGTTTTGATGACGGCTCGATGAAGCAGAAGCTGCGTCTCGCCGCTCGACGCCATGTGCGCCGTGGAGGTCAGCGTTTCACCCGCCATCATCAACAGCAACGTGGTGGCAGCGATGAGCGCAAGACTCGACCACCCTTTGGGGGCGATCGTTGGTGCATCGGGAGGAACCTCAACCGGTTGGTAAGCCGACGGTTCAAACAACAGCATCAGCACGACCAGGCCCCACCATCCTGCATGGGCCATCATCCGGGACTGGACGAAGGATGCGGTTTCGATTGAGGCTGCTCGGAGACTCGGCAATCGAGGGGACAGGATGGAGAAGACAAACAGGGAACACAACGCACCTTCCACCGCTCCTTGACCCGTCATGAGGACCTTGAAACGAAGGCCGAGGTCGGCCCCCTGACCGAGCATGAGCGCAACCTCTGGGTGATCTGCGTTGAGTGAAAACAGGTCTGCTGCCCTGGAGAGAAGCAGGCCGGCAGTGAGCACTGGAGGCGCCCANATGAACAGTCGCCGAAGCATACCCCGTTCCCGAAGCGGTTCCTTCAATTGGACTGAGAATGCCCAGAGCAAGCAACTCAGAAACAGCGCCGGCAGGTACCATGGGACGGACGACGCCAGCATGAACCCGAAGGCCAAGACCACCCTTTTCATCATGGCGGAAGACCCAAAGACACCCCCTCCGAGCCACCGATGTGCGAGGACCCACCGACGCTCACGAAGAACGCCGCGCCTCCGCCGAGCGTTCACCGCTGGCCGCGCTTGCTCGCCAGCTCGGAAGAACCATGGAAACGTGGTTGGACGTCGCCCTCGAACCGTTGCCCGAAACCTTTCGGATTTCCCTCCATCGCAGCGACCGAGACTGGACCGTCGAACAGGTGAAGGCTTTGGGCGCTGTTCCCCTCCCTTGGATGCCCGACGAAACGGGTTTTTCGATGCCGTTCGCTCGAGGGCGAGCACCTGAAGGATTGGCTCAACGCCTGATGGCTCTGCTGCATGAAACGGGACGGATCACCCGGCAAGAGGCGGCAAGCATGCTGCCCGTCCGTTTGCTTGAACTCAAATCAAACTCACTGGCACTCGACATGTGTGCAGCACCGGGATCAAAGACCACCCAGATGGGCGAACGGCTTCACCCCAACGGGGTGGTCGTCGCCAACGAACCGGTGTCGGGACGACTGAACATGCTGGTCAGCAATCGCAGTCGTTTGGCGTTGACCAACGTGGTGGTAACCCAACACGATGGGCGGCACTTTGGCCGCCTACCACCGCCCGGTTTCGATGTTGTGGTGGCCGATGTTCCGTGCACGGGTACGGCAACGAGTCGAAAAAACCGAGACGTCTGGTGGGATTGGACACCAAAAGAAGGCCGCAAGATGTTCGCCATGCAGGTGGACATTGCGGTGCGGGGGGCCTCGCTGCTGATCCCAGGTGGTGAACTGATGTACTCCACCTGCAGCATCGACCCCGTTGAGAACGAAGCCGTGGTGGCGGAAGTTCTGCGACGTTGTCCCTACCTCGAGCTGGTTCCGATTCATCTCGACGGTCTCGTGCTGCACGATGGGCGAACCGAATGGCCCGTGCTCGATGAATCGGGGGAACCCGCAAACGGCGAGGAACTCCTCAACCAGCCGTTCATTCAACCAAGCCATCTCGACCCCAACCTTCGCGTCGCACTGGGTGAAGGTGAAGCGGACGTTGAGATGCGCATCGCCGATCAGCTCAAGCGGTGCAAACGCCTCTGGCACGACGACAACAACACGGGTGGTTTCTTCGTGGCTCGGTTCCGCCACGTCGCCGAGGCGCACGCCGATGGAATCGCCCATGCCTACCGCTCGAGGCGTTCAATGCGACGCGACGAAGGATGGTCGCCAACGGTAAAGACGCCCCCGTCCCCAACGCCCAATTCTGTCGTGCTGGCCGACGAAGATGTGGTGAACCACGTGGAAACCATGTACGGTGTCGATTTGAGTTCCTACTCGTGTTGGCAACGAGGAAAACGGTTGAACGTTGCCCCGCCGATGGTCAACGAGCGTCTTTTCCAGCCACCGTCGCCCACCAACAAAGGGGACGTCTGGGGAGGGAATTCCTTTCACCCCGTTCGAGTGCTTCATGCCGGTCTGCCTGCATTTACGCTCAAAAAAGCCTCGTGGCGATCGCGGCAGGAAGCCCTCTACGCATTTGGCGAACGGTTCCAGAGCAACGTGGCGACCATCCCGTCCGACCTCTTCGTTCGTCTGCTCCGTGGGTGGGCACCTCTGGTCGAAGACTTCCTTGAAACGACAGCGGTGGAGAACCTTGAGTCGGGTGCATTTTTGCTCCGAAGCCAACTGCCTTGGGGCGAGGAGACGATTTCGGTGTGGATTGGGGCTCGAGTAACGCTCATGATCGACACGAACGAACAAAACATTCTCCGACACAAACTGAACCTCCCTTGGCGGGATGAGGAGGAATGATTCATGCGGTGGATGTTCGCAATCCTCACGGCCACGATGTTTCTGCCGGGAGCGTTGGCCAACGACGACGCATGGACGCTGCACGCCCAGGGCGACATCAGCGCCTCGTCGGAGCGCGGTCTGACCGAATTCTATGTCCCGCTCGCCCTTGAGGAATCGCCTGCACAACGGGCCGCTGATGTGCATTGGACCTGGTGGTCCTGGAGCGATGAAACNGGATCCTCGTGGCCCGACGATGATGCATTGTACCGCGCGTCAACCCAAAACATCACGATCAATGCATCTTCAACGGACGCAACCTTGGAACGGCATTCATGGCCGGCTTCGGCCCACGTTGAGGTGCAGGGCAAGGTGAGGGTTGTGTCCGCCGAGGACGGTGCGAGAATGATTGCGTTTGACTTGGACATCACACCGCTGGTCAATTTGAGCGACCACACCATCCTCTACGTGGTTCTCACCGAAGACGAGGCGTACGACCAGCACCAGCGATCCCTCCACCACCTTGTTCGAGAAATGCGTCCTGAGGTTGGCTTCTCGGTCAAAGCCAACAACACCACCTCGCTGGTGTCCATGCTGCCAGCGGACCATCTGGACGCGGCTGGCGTCGATCTGATCGAGGTCCCAACGGGTTGGTCCTACACCGTGGCGGTNTTCGGCAGTCCGGCCGAGGTCAACCTCAGCAGCCACCTGCTTTGGATGGCGCACGGTCCATTGCCGTCGCCTTCCCATCANTTGACAGCCAATCAAGCGTGGACGCCCGTCCTCCTGACCGCCATCGCCGTCGTCATCGCATCGTCCATGATCGGCGCGTTGAGCCGAAGGGAACGGGCGATTCCGCAACTCCAGGCCAGTTGGGTGTCGGCTGACCCACCCGTCATCGACCTCCGCGTGAACGCCGGTTCGCATCCGTTCAGAATCACTTCATGGTCCGTTCAGTCCCCGTGGAACTTCAAAGGACGACCGTCTCGGTTGACGATGGACGCTGGAGAGGAACGAACCCTTCNCGTTGAATTCAGGGACGTCGAGGCAACGGATTGCCATCTCGAAGCGGCCATTGAAATCGATGATTTCGGTGCGTGGAAACAACATCTGTGGCTGAAGACACCGTCAACAAACGACGGGGGACCCAAAGCCAACCCACCCGAATGAAGCCTTGAAAGCCTGCGTCCCCGTCCACGCTCTGATGCAACTTGACGAAACCGACCGAGCGCTGCTGTTGTTGCTGAACGAGGACGCACGCGTGAGCCACAGAGCGCTGGCTCGAACGCTGGGCATCGCCCAAGGAACGGTGTCGAATCGAGTCCGTCGTCTCGAGGAAACAGGCGTGATTCAAGGCTACCGGGTGGCGCTCAATCCGGCTCAGATGGGGTGGTCGATGACCATCATGGCTGGCTTGCGAATCCAAAAAGGCCGAATGATCGATGTCCAGCAGAAAATTTCCGCCGACTCGAGGGTGTTCGCCGTCTACGACGTCACCGGGGACTGGGACTCCATCGTGCTCGCCCGTGTGCGAGACCGTGCGGACCTTGACAACCTCACGAAAACGGTGTTCACGCTTGACGGGGTGTCTCGCTCGTACACGCACGTGGTGTTGAACACGGTCAAGGAAGAAGCGTACGCTCTTCCGGTTGACGAACGATGAGTCAATCGTCGTAAGCATCAACCAGGGGCCCGAGAACATCGACCAACCCGGACAACCCCTCAACCACCCTGGTCTCGGGCTTGAGGCAGCGCATCAAGGTTGAGCGGAGACGCTCATCGAAACGAACGTCCAGCGACTCCAGATTTCGACGAATGGTGGTTTGCAAACGACCTCCGGTTCGGTCCCAATCCATCAGCACGATGATGGTTGCCCCTTTGTCCACGGTGCTCCTTCGCCCGTACGTCTCCAGCAGATGCACGAGGACATCNTCCACCGACCATCCGCGGTTCAACACTTCGATGGCGCCGGTGAANCCAAACCGTTCGAGAGCGATTCGATCTCGACGACCTTCAACAAGAACGGCCGCTCCTGCGTTACGGTTACGAGCACGAGCCCGGGCAAGTTCTTGCGCTGCGTGGTGCCAACGTTCCTCGGCGTTCGATGAACCTCGCCCGACGCCGTGAAAGGAATCAACCGTCATCGAAGCGCCTCCAANCGTCCNTCAATGCGGCGAATCATCTCGTCCACCAAAACCCCCTCAATGCGGACGGATTTGAACCTTGAGCGATGCCCGGCCGTGATGATGAGCGCCTTCGAGTTGAGTTCGAGCACCTTCGCCAACACGTGAACAACGGCTCGGTTGGCCATCCCGTCCTTCGCTTCGGCCCGAACAGCCACCATCAATCGCGAGCGCCAACGGTTGAAACCAAGCAGACCTTGATTGGATGAATTGGGTTGAACTTCGATGTCCATGACAACCGACCCGTCAAGGGCTTGGGAAAGGCACAAACCGACGCTCATAAATTACACTCTGCGCGGGGGGTTCAAGTAGCATCGCTCGTATGTCTCGGCGAGGATGAAACCGGTGAAAAAACCGTTCAATTTTGAGGCGAAAAAATCGCGAAAAAAAGGCGTACCGGCACGCCATGAGGCAGTTCAAACAAACAGCGTTTCTGACCCCCATCAAGGAACGCTTAAGGAGGGGCTAAGCGGGCGGTCAGACAGGGTGGTTGCATGGTAGCAGAAGATACGGTATTCTCTGTTCTCTATGATAAGTTCATGTTTTGGTCCATTCTCGTTGGAATCTTCACATTCGGCTGGTTGTTCTTAGCCATGTTGAGGTATCGAGAAGGCGTTGAACCCGACACCACGCACGTCGACCACATTGAAGTGGGGTCCTTTCCGGTTGATCGGCACAACACCAAACTCGAGGTGTTTTTCTACGTGCTACCAACCGTGATTGTGGCTTGGCTCATCGTTCTCGCGCTTTCTTCAAACACTCAGGTTTGGGTTATTCCCGATGACGCCGAAGCCCACAACATGAAGATCACCGGGAAGCAATGGTTCTGGGAGTACGAATACGAAGATTCGCTCACGTGGGAAGACGACCCCTCAATCACGTACATCGACGTGGATTGGAGCGGGACAACCCTGACCGTGACCAGCACAACCGCAGCAGCGGTCAACGTCTCCATACAGAAGGGAGGCGACGCTCTCCCAAGCACGTCCATCGACACGGTGACCATGCAGGCCGTGGCTGAAGAGACCTTTGACCCGTACAAACTGAGCGTGGTCGAAGTCACCGACGCCGACGGTGCTGTGCTTCACACCTGGATGCACGTCCCGCGCGGGCACGTCTTCTCCTCCGCTTTGGGCGAGGACATGATCCTCCCCTGCGACGAAGACGTCGTGTTTGAGATGCACTCGGCACCCTCCGACGATTCGAACCCGAACTACATCGGTGTGCAGCACTCCTTCTGGCTGCCTGAATGGGGCGTGAAGGAAGACTTGGTCCCCGGCCTCGAGGGCGGCACCTACATGACCATCGAAGCCGATGACCCCGGTGTGTTCCCCATCCGCTGCGCTGAGTACTGCGGCAATCAGCATTCAATGATGATCGGGCAGGTCAAAATCGTTGCAAAGGACAACATGAACTGCGATGCGGACACCGGCGTGACAAAATCGTCCGACGGTGATTCCGGAGGTGACTACTGATGCGTTGGCGCGCCGCAACGGTGCTCGGTGTCTTGTTGGTCGCGTTGATGGCAGCTCCGCAATTCACGGCAGCCCCCGGTGGTATCGGTGCTGCGGGCAACCAAGGGTGCACCTGCCACGGCGGAGAATCGCCCGATACGACCGTTCTGGTGGACGGGCTCCCTGAAATGTACAACGCAAGCGAAACCTACACGTTCACCGTAACCGTTCAGAACGACGTCATGGAAATCAACGACGTGGACTGGAACGGCCGCGCTGGTGGCTACCGTATTCTCGTCTCGCACGGCGAGGTCAGCGCCGTTCCAGAATCAAACGGCCAAATCATGGACGCTGGCCTTTCGCACACGGAGGAGGCCAACACGGTACGCTCGTGGACCTTCGAGTGGACCGCTCCCGCTGCCGACGACCTCAACGTTGAGATGACGATCTACGGCAACGCCGTGAACGGCGGCAACGGCGCAGGTGGCGACCACTGGAACAAAGCCCAAGCCGCCATCCCCGGCATCAATGCAGGCGCCGTCGCCGCAAGCGCCAGCGCGCTGATCATCTTCGTAACCTCGATTGGACTGGCTGCGGGATTGATCTTCGTCGGCATCCTTTGGGTCTTCTACCGCAGTTCGCCTGAAACGTTCACCATGGACCGCTTCTGGGGCTTCCTCAAGCCATGGCTGACCACCACGGACCACAAAGAAGTCGGCATCATGTACTTCCTGTTCGGCTTCTTCTTCTTCCTTGTTGGAGGACTGTTGGCTCTGCTCTTCCGTGTCCAGCTTGCGCTTCCGGAGAACGATTTCCTTACCTACGATGAGTACAACTCGTTCTTCACCCTTCACGGTACAACCATGATCTTCCTCGCTGCGATGCCGATGATTGCTGGTTTCATGAACTACGTGTTGCCGTTGCAAATCGGTGCGAAGGATTTGGCCTTCCCGCGAATCAACGCCATGGGGCTTTGGCTGCTCGTCTTCTCCGCTCCGCTCATTTTCACCGGTATCTTCTCGGGTGAAGGCGCTGACATCACGTGGGTCATGTACCCGCCCTACTCTTCCCTCACGGAGGCGAACCTCGGTTCAACCCTGGCCGACTACGGTGCCAACCCNGGAACGACTGCGTTCATCTCCGGCATGCTCATGCTCGGGGCTTCGTCGACGCTGGGCGGTGTGAACTTCATCACGACGGTGTTCACCATGCGCGCCCCGGGCGTGACCTGGATGAAGATGCCCCTGTTCACCTGGTCGGTGTTCATCAGCGTGTTCATGCTCTTCATGTCCCTGCCGGCGCTCATCGTCGGTGTGGCGTTCCTGTTGTTTGACCACACCATCGGAACCACGTTCTTCGTGGCCGGCGGCGATCCGCTGCTCTTCCAGCACCTGTTCTGGTTCTTTGGCCACCCTGAGGTGTACGTGGTGATCGTTCCTGCTTTCGGCATCGTTTCAGAGGTGTTGGCCACATCGGCTCGCCGTTCGATCTTTGGCTACAAGTCGATGGTGTTCGCCATGGCCGGTATCGGCATCGTGGGCTTCATCGTGTGGGGCCACCACATGCTCACCTCGGGAATGGACCCCTTCTGGCGAGCGCTGTTCATGATCATGACCATGTTGGTCGCCATCCCAACCGGTGCCAAGATCTTCAACTGGCTGGCCACGCTTTGGGGCGGCTCTCTGGTCATGAAGACCCACACCTTGTGGTCGCTCGGGTTCCTCGTGACCTTCACGCTGGGTGGCATCTCGGGCATGTTTTTCCCGGTGGCCGGTCTTGACATTCACTTCCACGATTCCTACTTCGTCGTGGCCCACTTCCACTACGTGTTCATCGGCGGTACGGTCTTCGCTCTGTTCTCCGCCGTGTACTACTGGTACCCCAAGGCCACGGGACGCAAGCTCAACGAGACGCTTGGCCTCTGGCACTTCCTGATCGGATTCGCTTCCTACAACGCAGCGTTCTGGCCCATGCACGCTCTCGGCATCATGGGCATGCCCCGCCGCACGCACACCTACACCATCGAATCCGGCTTTGCCGAGTACAACATGGCGGTTTCCACGTTCGCCTTCATCTTCGGCATCAGCCAGTTGCTCCTCGTGTGGAACATTCTCTATTCGGCCCGCCGAGGCGAGCCGGTGGGCAAGGACCCGTGGGGCGGTTGGTCGCTCGAGTGGTCCACCACCTCTCCGCCACCGACGCCGTCCTTCCACGACATTCCAACCCAGCACGACAAGAACGAAGAATTCGGTCATCACAAGCACGACGGTCCGACCCTGAAAGAGAAACTCTGGACGGCTGAAACCAAGGGGGCGGAAGAATGAGCGGTGGTGAAGCGCACGTCGAGAACAGCGTGTGGATGCGCGCCGTCCTCATCGGCGGGGTCTTCCTCACCATCGGTATCCTCGCTTTCGGGGCGATGGGCGTTGGTGTGGCCAACGTCAAGCACGTCGCTTACGACGAAGCGAAGGTCGAATACTACGACGCAAAAGAAGCCTACGAAGAGGCAAAAGCCAACCCGGATTCCACCGAAGTTGAAGTTGCGGCGTTGAAGGCCGCAAAAGATGAAGCCCACCATCACGAGGTCGAGGCCCACCTCTCCTACCTGACATGGCGGACGGCGGGCATCACCATTCTTCTGATGTGCATCACGTACGCTGCGTTTGTTGGGTTGGGTGGGTTCCTCAACTCGATCTATCCTGATGAAGTGGAGCACGACAACCACGGCTACGGTGGCGACGACCACGAGCATCACGGCTCCGGTTCGCCCATCGTTTTCTCGCTCGGTGTCATGCTGTTCCTGATGGGCTTCCCATCCTTCCAGGGCACGCTTGGAAACCTGTTGTCCGGGGTTGAAGCCAACCTTGGAGACTTGGGATTGAGCATGTTGGGACTGACGGTGCTGACCGCAGGCGTAGCCAACTGGTGGAGGGAGGACCTTCCCTTCATTGGAAACCACGAGCAAATCGCCACCTCCGACCCCTTCCAGGGCCAGCACATTCGCAAGGCCGGACTGTGGGTCTTCATCATGTCCGAAGTGATGGTTTTCGCCACCTTCTTTTCCTCGTATCTGCGCATGCGGACGGAATGGTGCACGGGCTGGCAGGTTGACAACCAAAACGCGGCCTGTCGCGCCGTTGAAGACGTCGGCGGCGTGGAACACTTCGTCCTGGCCGGTGGAGGAACCACACTCGATGCTACGCTGCCTGCCGCCGATTACATCTACGAAATCAACATGCTGACGGCATCGGACTTCCTACGACCCAACGGCGGCATGCTCGACGGGCTTGGTGGACAAGGCGACTTCATGACCCTCCTGCCCGGTGCGGTCAACACCTTCGCCCTCATCATCTCGTCCTACACCATCGTCCTCGCCCTCAAGACGGCGAAGGCAAAGGAATGGGAAGCACCAAGCGGCTTCATGGGCAAACTCCTGCCCGACCAGAAGTCCGCGGTCCGAAACTACCTCATCGCCACCTTCCTGCTCGGGTCGATGTTCATCGTGCTCAAGCTCGTTGAGTGGAGCCACCTCGTGGCGGAAGGCTTCACCATCGGTACACAAGCCGGTTCGATCTTCTACATCTCGACCGGTGCCCACGGTGTTCACGTGTTCGTTGGACTGCTGGTCATGCTCTATCTCATCTTCAAAGCCGACACGGTTGGCTACGACGAAAGGAACGGTCAGGGCATCGAGTATTTCGGGCTGTACTGGCACTTTGTTGATTTGGCTTGGGTGGTCATCTTCCCAGCCTTCTACTTGTATTGAGGTGAACACGAATGGGAGAACACGAAACCACTGGAATCTTTGAATCGATCGTTGACAAGTTGCCCGGCGACTACGACATCTACTTTTGGAACTTCATCATCCTGATGTTCTTCACGTTGTTTGAAGTGGCCGCTGTGTTTTTCGAAACCATCCCCGGCACCGACATCCACATCACACTGTACGCTGTTTGGGCCATTTTGATCGGCGTTGGCGTCATCAAAGGGTACGGCATTGCTGCGTACTTCATGCACCTGAGGGGCGACCCTCGCATCTACACTCGAACGGCGCTCTTCCCCGTGTTGTTCGTCCTGCTGATGCTTTGGGGCATTGGACTTTCAAACCCGGGTTCCGTTCAAGGGCTCCCGGACTGGTGCACACCGAACTGGGACATCGCCGCACAACGATGAACATGATTCCAAACCGACGGTTGCTTGCCCTGATCCTTTCAGCGCTCATGCTGACCGGGACGGCAGCGGCCTACAACGGCAGTCTTCTGTCTCGGGGGCCTGTGGCCGACTTCACGCTGACCGACCAGCACGGGGACCCGTTCTCGTTTGAGGCCGACGCAGAGGGCGTCGTGGTTGTGTCGTTCATCTTCACGCGATGCCCCGACGTGTGCCCGGTCCTGACCATGTTGCTGTCCGCTGTGGAAGATGAGCTGACCGAGCAAGAGCGAGAAGACGTGACGTTTGTGTCCATCACCGTTGATCCGGAACACGACACGCCGGAAACGCTGCTCGAATATTCGGAGCGAATGGGTGCTTCGTGGCCTCATCTCACCGGTAATCTTTCCGAAATGGAACCGATATGGGCGATGTTCGGTGTGGTCGTTCAACAGAACGTCATCGATGTTCACGTCATGGACTATCAGCCGGGCGAGGCATCGGTCACCGTCGTCAACACCAGCAACGTCAGTGCTCAGCACATGTTTGACTGGTCCGGCTGGAACGCTGTCCACGTCCTCGCCGACGAAGCGGGGTGGGACTTGAACGTCTCCACCATCGAAAACGAATCCACCCTTACAGGCATCAGCGGCGTGGAGGCCCCGTCGGACGGAGCGTGGTCTTGGAAACTGAAGGTGTGGGACGTTGACCTGCAAACCTGGGTGGGGCACCTCGGTCCCGTGGAAGGTTTGAACGCCCTGGAAGCACCGCACGTAGCGTGGATGCCCTCCGATGGAAACGTCTCCACCCTCCCGGTGCCCGACGAGGAACAAGCCTCGAGCATGAGCGTGCTTTGGCCAAACGGAAGCGTTGCTCAGCACGGTCTGGATGTGTTCAACGCCCACCACATCACCCGCGGCGCCCTCGGAGGAGCCAACGTCAATGTGTCCATCAAGGACTCCCAGTACGGAAACTACGTGTCTGGCATCGCTGGAGAGCATGCTCCAGAAGACCGCGAATGGTTCTGGAATCTCCACTCGTGGAACGAGGCCAACGCAACGTGGGAACTCTCCAATCTGGACCTGGATGAGTACGCAGAACCAGGCCACATCGCTTGGGCACCTTCCTTCGTCAACGTCTCCACCGTTCCGTCCCCAAACGTTGGGGCTCCCAACGATGCAAACACTTGTAACGGCCACGGTTGGGAAATGGGGAGCGGCGATTCAAAGCACTGCATGTGCGATGAAGGGTACACGTGGGGCGAGGATGATCCCCTCAGTTGCGTGCTGGAGACCAGCGAGGATTACAACGTGGGTCACTCCACCATCACGTACATCCTGAACGATGAACTTGAGCCGACCGTGGCGTGGGCGGGCGACAGGTGGCGCGTTGAAGAATTCACGGCCGATGTTCGAGAGATGCTCGAGAAGGAACAACTCGCCGGGAACGAAGGAGGGTTCATCCCCTCGCTCTCCGTTGCGATGAGTTTGTCCGCCCTGATGTTGGCGGCGGCTGTCCTCCCGTCGTCTCGACGAGACAGCGACGCAAAGTAGGGGCGAAAGCAGAAAAAGCCGAGCGCCTCCCACGACCCGAAGCAGTCGTCGCATAGCCTGGTATTGCGCCGGATTTGAAATCCGGTGTCCCCGTGACTCGGGAGTTCAAATCTCTCCGACTGCGCCACACCCTCGATGTCTCAGCGGCAGGGAAGACTTCTCAAACTCCACCCGCCCTCATCGGTGCATGCGCAGAGGTTTGCTCGCCATCTGTCTCGTGTTCACCATGGTGCTTGCAGGTTGCCTCGGGCCTTCATCGGCCGACTGGGGGTCGGAGGACGGTTCGGTGAACGTGGAATTTTCCATGGAAAACACAACCGTGGTCAGCACCCTCGGGGACCAATCACGCACGATTGAGGAACTGAAGCCGGTTGGGTGCACGCCCGGAACCGAGGGAGGCGCCCTTGAAGCAAGCACCGGCGAACCGGTCCGCTTCACGGGCTACATGGCGGCCAGTCAATTCTACGACGCCCACAGCGAAGGCGTCGCTGGACTCCAGTTGGGTGTGACCACCGCCGTGGCGATTCAATCCATGACCTTCGCTCAGGCGGCTGCCGTTGTGGACGGGGAAGGGGCCCGCATCGACGTGTCGGACTGGAGCGTACCGCTCTATCCCGAAACCGGTGCAGGAAGCGTCGATCTTGACGAAGTGGATTCGGAATCCGAAACGTCTTGGTTTGTGCTCGGATTGATCCCGACGACGGAACACGTGCTCTACGGCATGCAGTCCCTCAACGAATGGCACCAGGCCGTCACCGTTCACGGCTACTTGGTCGAACCTGCAGATTCGGGCAGCGGGTACGGCTACAAAGCCACATGGCACAACGCCGACAACGATTGCTCGATGATGGTTGGCGCAACCAACCGTGAAGACGCCTTGGTGCTTGTCAGCCGCATCACCCTCGAAGACGCCGTGGTAACCTCAAACGGTGAAGCAAACGATGAGTGGGTGTTTGGCAACGTACCGTTCCTTGGCCGTGCTGGCTTCATTCTGTTCTTCCTCGCAGGAGGGTTTGGGGGTGCCGTGGGGCTGTTCGTCGTTTCAAACCGATTGATGATGAAATCCGCCAAGTCATCGATGCGAACGCTGATCGGTGAAGAGGGGATGAAGAAAGCAGCGAGCGTGAAGTCCGACGCCAAGGCCGCGAAAAAGGCCGGTATGGAATCTCCAACCCAACGGCAAAAGCGGACCGAAAACGAGCGAAAGCAGGCGGAAAAGAAGCAAGCAACGGAACGAGGCCCGCCGAAGAACGACTCGCCTCGGAGGAAAAAAGACGACGATGCATTGGGTGGGTTTGACCTCGACAGCGTCCTCGCGTCAACCTCAACCGCCGGTTCGGGCGGGTCCGGCCCCACTGGAAGGAAGAGTTCTGTTGTCGTCACCGATGCCGCCCAAGAGATGGACCGGATGAACGTTCGAGAATCTCAGACCTCATCGTTGCCACCCTCCATCGGTCAGCAACGCACGACCTCGGTCACCGGTTCAATGAACAACGTTGGTGATGAAGAACAAACCAAGCCGACGGTTCGACGGCGAAAGGCCGTCAAGAAAGCGAAGCCAAGCGCTGAACCTGCCCGAGAGACGACCGTCGCTCACCACGAAGAGGAAGAAGAATTCTCTGATTTTTCGTTCTAAGCCGGTCGCATGATGAAAACGGCGTGCTTGACGACCTGCATCGAAAGAGGGGTTGACCCGATGTTTTCACCGTCGATGTTGATCGCCGTCGGCTCCTCGGTTTGAATGCTGAGGTGCGTGAAACGGTGGTAGTCAACCCGTGGATGGAAAACGTGCCTCCCCTCACGCTTGAGCATGCCGAAGGCTTTGAGCACGTCCCTTCGACTCATTTTTTTGAGGATACCGATGTCCATCAGACCGTCGTCCATTGAAGCACCCGGTGCCAAAGGAAGCATCGAGCCCCCCGTTTGACTGTTCTGAACCAAAAAAAGCGTGAAATCGTCGGTGATGAATCGATCGTCAAGCGTCAGCGTCGCCGTCCGTCGACGAGCAGCGAGGATGGCCAACAAAATTCCAACATCGTAGCGGGCTGGACCCATCCATCGCATCTTTTCAGCTTGGATGGTGGAATCAACGCCCAGCCCCCACGTCACCAAATTATGAGAATACCGTACCATCGAATCCCCCGTCGAGCCCGGCAGGCCTTCGGTGAGTTCCACTCGAGCCAAATCCAGCGCCTGTGCGCGTCCAGATAAGATCGTGTTGATGGCGCTGTCAACCGAATGCACGCCCAAGTCATGCGCTTGTGAGTTACCCGTACCGGCCGGCACAACGGCAAACGTCTCCTTTCCAGATTTCCCGAGGAGCATTCGGCCCGTGATGACCTCCGACAACGAGCCATCGCCACCGACCACGGCAACGATGTCACCCTTCTCCACGACCAAGGCCGAAGCCATCGTCACAAGATGACCGCTGTATGCAGAGTAGCCACAGGTGGTGGACACGCCGGCAGCCTCCAAACGTTCAACCACCTGTTCAGCAACGCTCCGTCCCCTTTTCTTCCCGGCGAACGGGTTGACCAGCAGGTGAACCCGAGAGCGTTCATCCCGAGGTTCTCCCGGATGAACGAAGACCGGTGCAAACACGGGCTTGTGAGCACCTTTTTTCCGCTTGCTGGAGGGATCTGAACTGAATCCGATCGGTTCGTTCAACCCCTCGGACGGCGTGCTTCCCATGCCACAAGGTGCAGGCTTGCACGCTTGAATCCTTTCCCTGTGGCACCGTTTTGCAATAATGCACATTGAATAAAATATGAATCAGAATGAATAAATCGGTTGTTTTGACGGTCTTCGCCCCGTGAGCCCATGCAAGCAGTCATGAACAAGAGGTCCGTGGGCGGCTCGTGAGCGATGACTGGACCGACCACGAGCGCGCCCACATGGAGCACGCGTTGCTGATTGCGGAGCGTGGCCGGGGCAAGGTCAGTCCCAATCCCCTCGTTGGCTGCGTTTTGGTCAAAGACAACGCCGTCATTGCGGAGGGTTGGCACGACCATCTTGGTGGTTTGCACGCTGAACAAATGGCCATCCACGACGCCGAGGAAAAGGGGCATTCCCCCAACGGGTCCGTGGCGTACGTGACGCTTGAACCGTGTAACCACTTTGGTCGCACTCCACCGTGCACGGAGGCCCTCATGTGGGCGGGCGTGAAGGAAGTCATCATCGCTCATCACGACCCGAACCCAACCGTACGAGGAAACGGTTGCAGTGCGCTCGAAGCAGCTGGCATTCCCACTCGAGTCGGTCTTATGGAGGCGGAAGCGCGCGAGCAGATGCGAGGTTTTCTTCACTGGTGTGAGCATCGCCGCCCGCTCGTAACGGTCAAGCTCGCCCTTGACGCTCACGGCTCCGTCGACGATCGTTCAATCGATGCCCAACGATTCACGTCACCGGGCTGCCTCGAGAAAGTGCACGAGCTGAGAAGGGATTGCGATGCTGTGCTGGTCGGTGTGGCGACGGTGAACAGGGACGACCCCAAACTGACCGTCCGCTTGGTCCCCGCCTCCCGTCAGCCACTGCGTGTGGTGCTGGACCCGAAACATCGAATCAACCCCGACGCTCAAATGATGCACGAAGAGGGCGAAACCTTGCTCATGCAGGAGAACTTCAGTGGCCTGCCCTCGCTCCTGCATCAACTTGCTGACCGTGAAATTCAACGTCTCCTCGTGGAAGGTGGTCCCACGACCGTCCACCGGTTTCTTGAGGAAGGGTTGGTGGACGAGGTGTTTCTCATCCGCTCCCAAATCGTTCATGCGTCCCCCGTGCCCTCGGGCATCACCTCGGACGTGCTTGCTGCAGCAGGACTCGAGATGGTTCACGAGTACGTTTGGGGTGCCGAGCGTGTCGAACACTACCTGCGCTCGGATTAGCGCAGTGTAAGGACGTCGTTCCATCGGTGCGAGGATCCCTTACGGAAAAGGCCCTCGTGAAAGGCACGTTGTTGCATGTGAACGCACCGAGCCAGACGCCCTCGGTGGTTGTAACATCCTTGGCGGGTGTGAACCACCACCAGAAGTTCATCCAAGGAAATGCAGGGTCCTGTTGGAGCGGGGGCGGGCTGCGAAACTCGCTCGGTGGTTCCGTCCCACTCCACCGCTGTAGCATCGGGTGGCTGGAGTTGCGCGTCGTGCTCGAATCGGACGGCGCCTTCGGCAAGTTTCACCGGGCGCCAGGTTGAACGAACGCCGTTGTCCAACCATTCACGAATGACCGAGAGTTGTTGGCGAGTGGCCAGGCCGATGTGCGATCGTTCCCACCAACCCGGCGTACGAGCGAGGGTGACGTGGTGCACGCCAGGGTAAGCATCACGCGGATCCAGACCGTCCGCCCATGTCCGACAAATCCCCTCGAGACGAACCGTGAACAGAGGAAGCGTGCCGATGTTGATCTCCTGCAGGCGGTATGGATTGGCCAGTTCGCCTTGCAACAAGATGGGTCGGCGCTCATCGATGAGCGGTGAACCATCGGCCGCGAGCAGTTCGTCCAACAACATATCCTGCGTTCCAAAACGACGAACATGAGCTTTGAGGTTCTCTCCTTCAAGAACGCCCTCGGTGGATTCGTTCGGTAGCCGGTCGAGGGAAATCAACTCACGTTGCGTAAACAGAAGGGGGTGGTCGGGGAGAGGGAGCGGTGAGTTGCTCGAAGCGTAGTGCCACTGGCGCGGTGAGCCTCCGTTCATGACCAAACCTGCCCGAGGGATGTACATCAAGTTCCCTTTCAATTCGTGTAGGTTGCCTCGAACAAGCACGCAGGGCACGTGACCTTGATCGGACGAACGTCCGGTATTCCCAGCGCAACCCCGCATGCGGGACAAAGGATGGCTTGTTGGACCTGTTCCCTTCGCTCTTTCGCCTCTCGCGTGGGGTCGTATTCGAATCGAAAACGTCCCTTGTCCACCATGTTGGGGGTTGACACCGGTCGTGCTTGGTCGAGACCTGGAATCTCCTTGTGCGACGTGTCCCACGAAGGTTGTGTGGCCGATTGGTTGGTACCACTTCCAGCGGCCATGGCCGCTCTCAGGGTCGTTTCGTCCACACCGTAATGACGACAGAGACGGTCGATCTCAACCGTTTGCTCGTAGCCAGACATCGACCGAACGGTTTCCAGTTCCTTGTTTGGAATGGGACTCATGGTGACTGCACCGCATCCGACGCTATATCTGTTGAGGAAACGTGATGCATCGACGATGGTCGTCGTTTCCGGAATCCGGAACCCTGAGGGGGTATTTCGGGAGGGTTCAAAAACGGTGGGCAGACGGAGCCGGTTGAGCACCATGGTCAGCCGCCCCTTTTCCAGAGCGTCTTCCAAGTCCGCAGCCAAAGCCAACGGCGTCCGTGGCGTGACGTGCGGGTCGGTTATGCAACACGCCAATGCACTGTTGAACAGCGACTCCGTCGCCACCGTTTTGGACGTGCTGACCAAGCAGAACTGGGACCACGTGTTCATCGTTGATGAGAACGGGGTGCCNATGGGAAGAATTCATGCCGTTGACCTGCTCAAGATGGTTGCAAAAAAGACGGTCAACAGGGACGTTGCATGGATGCACTCAATCCCGGCCCAGCAGGCCCTCGTCCATCCGCCACTCACGGTGAGAACGAGCACGCCACTGCTCAAAGCGGGCGCGCTGATGCTGACCCACGACCTGAACCAACTCGGTGTGGTTGACGACGATGGCGTCCTCGTCGGTTTCGTTGGACACAGCACCGTGGCTCGGGTGTTGCCGCGATTCTTGCTGTGATCAAATGCCCCAGTAGCGATCGGCTTGTGCCTGGCGGGTTTGCAAGGTACGGACCACCGTGGTGACCATCCAAAGGACGACAACCCAGAGCAGCGGCGTGGTCAGGTCGGTCAGGATCATCTCGACGCTGAATTCGTAGGCTGTGCCGCTGAGCACGCGGATGGCGATGTCCAAGGCAGCGTTGAGGAAGGAGTAGACCACCATGCCAAAGACGCTGAGAACGATGAGGCTTCCAGAAAATGAACCTCGTTTCAAGCGGAGAAGCATGAACCCGGCGGTGGAGGTCAGGAACGCAATGACGGTCCAGGCCAGCGACGAGTGAATCACGGTGAGCCAAAGCACCGACTGTGAGTTGGCGGCTCCTTCATCGAGTCCAAAGGCTCGCCATCCTTCAGCAACGGCAAAGATTGCACTGAACAGGGTGGCCGTCCAGAGCAGGGATGAAAACATGGCAGCGTCGGCGTTTTCACGCATCTCTTGNATCACGCGGTTGACGGTCGATTCGATNCCGGCGCCTTTGCTGAAGATGTAGAGGCCGAGCACCANAGGAAGGGCACCGATGACAACCCCTCCGATTTCGTTGGGCAGCATGATGCCGAGGCCCAAAATTGCCAGCACGGCGCCGAAAGGAATCATGAATCGAGAGCGCCATTTGGGGTCCTCCAGCGCCTTGACGATGTAGTAATAGGTCCCCTCGATGCCTTTGGATTGCTTCACGATGATTTTCTCGGTGTGGTCGATGCGAACCTGCGAGGAAATCAGCGGCAGGACGCTCTCGTCCTCGGCTCCATCGGTGATGAGGATGGCTTGATCGGGCTGGAACGCAGAGACGACCTCATCCAACTGTGCGGCAATGGCACGGTCGGAGCGGACACCCACTTTCTCGTCCCCGGTCAAGATGGCAATCTCGACCTCGTCCTCCTCGGATTTGCCTTCTGCGAGGTTGTCGTGGGCTTTGAGCGCCCCGAGGATGGCGTTGGTGTCGCTCTCTTCGGGATCGGCGATGCCGAGCTTGAGCGCTGCGGTCAACACCTGCCGGCGACCGACCACGGGACCGCGTATGGACGTTTTCAAACCGAGGTCGTTGTCCCGGTCAACCGTCAGCACCAACGTTCTGGTCATGAGCATCCCCCGTTTGGTTGAGCCACCGCGGTTCTTTCTTTCAAACCCTTTTGCAAAATCCCCGAATTCATCGGCGGGTCAAGAAACAGTCCGCGGCTGTCGAAACCGTACGGAAGCAGCGTCGTCGTGTCCTGCAGGAGGATCCTTCCAATCGGGATCACCCGGTAGCACCAAACCGCTTCCAAGAGCGACGAGTTCAGCCGATAGTCGACGCTGCTCCTCCACGAGCAACGCCCAATCCTTCGAATCGTCTTTCCATATTTCCCAACGATTCAGGTTTTGATAACTCGTGACCAACCGTGCGTAAAGCTTCAGATGCAGTCTGGCGGACACCGGCCACCAAATCATAAACAACAAAAAGACACCAAACCCAGGTAATTTGGTGATTTCCAACAACAGCCAGTGCGAAAGGAGAAGTCCGTTCACGGGACTCGCAGCGCTCAGCAACGACCACGTGATGATGGCCGAGGCGACCACCCACCACACCGGAAACATGACAACGGCTGANAGGACNTTCACCGTCCCAACAACCGAGGCATCGATGGCGCGCCGCTTCAACGCCCGGCTCAAGAAACCGTTTGCCTTGTAGGGAACGTAATTTCCGGCGATGGCACTCCATGTGACCAAACCGAACATCCAGACGAGCGCCCAAATCCAATGGCCAAAATGCTTCACATAGGTCAGGAACGAGAGGCGTTCTGGTCTGGCATCCACGTCGTACGGAGTGATGCCGCGTTGCTCCAGAATGCCAAAATGGGCCTCGCAACGTTTTGCAAGAGCGCTGGTTGAAGCGGGCTCATGCTTCCCCATGAACTCCCACCCGGCTCTCAGTCTGCGGGCAGCGAGGACCGAGGCTGCGTAGGACGGTTTCTTCAGTTCCTCACCGGTTTGTCGCTGTTTTTCTGCGTAAACCAAACTCCGTCCACGCCAAATCATGGTGCGTTCAGCCCATGTCGTCTTTGAATGGTTGGCGCGTTGGAGCTCGACCTCAAAACGTTCGGTCACCTCGCTCACCCAAGTTCGGTCATGTTGATGATGTTCCGGTGATTCGTTGCCACCCTGCGGTACCGGCGGAACCTCCATCACGCGCTCCATGACCACGGCGGCGCGCTCGCGAAACCGCTGGGATTCTGAATAATGAAGGCCCACTGGGACAACCTTCGGTCGAGGGAGCCCTCGGTTGTCCGCCTCACGAATGGCGTCGAGAAGAACCCAGGCGGCTCCGGAACGAACCCGACGGACGCTGGAGTCCGCGTGGGTCTCACCTTCGGGAAAAATCAGAACGTTTCCCCCAGCAGCAAGGGTGGAGGAAAGGGTCCTCAGCTGCAGTCGATTGCGTTCTCGAGATGCTTTCGAATCGTCGACGTCTTGCAAACGTTCGATGGGCACCACGCCGGACGCTTTGAGAAGCCGGCCCAAAAGCGGTGTTCGGAACAAGGTGTGCTTGCCAACCGTCGTCAGTTGCTCATCGACGATGGAGGTCATCAACATCGGGTCGATGAGTCCACTTGGGTGCCAGGTGATGTACAAAACACCGCCCTCTTCTGGGATGTTCTCTAGGTCGACGACGGTGATTTCCCTGAACCAAACGTTGGTGAGAAACCGATAGAATCGTCGAACGAGTCGATACGAAAGGGGCGGGGGCGGGAGGCCAGATTGCTCATCCTCACCCTGCTGCATGCCTCCGTGGTTGGATGTCCGCATTTAGAGAAGACGCCTGCCGTTTGCGCTCAGGCGTCGGATTTGGGGTCTGCCTCGGCCTCGGGAGCGGCGGAGCGAGCCGTCAACCGTTTCCAGCGTTGTGTTGCACGTATGTACTTCAGAGGGTGGTCCATCCACGACTGATCGCAGGTTCGGTTATCACCGGGGAGAACAGGGCAGTTGTGGTTCACCTTGAGTTTCCCGCAGCCCGCCGGCGTGTATTCGTGCTGATAGACGTGTTGGACCTGATAGGAGGTGGTGGCTTCACTGAAATCGGGTGCTCCGCGGAAGAAATTGACGCAAGACGTCTCAGGCAGCGCCAACGTGGCCGACATTGACGCCAAGAACAAGCGGCCAAAATGATTGACGTTGACGCCAGCAGAGAGGTCGGCGATGACCTTTTGCATGCACGGTGGCCAGTCGCTCTCCTCTGCACCCACGAGCGCGATGGCTTCGCTGGCTTTGTTGGCCATCAGATTGCGAACCATGCCCACGGGTTCGGCAAGACGCACGGCCAGGTCGGTGGTGACCTCGCCCATTTTTTCGAGCGCCTCCGCTTCAATGCCCGCTTTGATGCGTTCGCGCAACAACCGAGCCACCTTTGCGGAGGATGCGTATTGACGCTCGTTGTGGAGTTTGACCCAGCCCCGGTCAACATCGACGTTGGGAAGACGCCAACGATGGCCCGTGATTTTCGGGCATATTTCGATGAAGTCAGCCAGGCCCACGCGCCATTCCTCGGTCGCCGTTTCGCGGGACATACCCACCGCACCAACCGAGCCTGAAAGGGGTGCGGTTGGGGTGGTGTGGGTGATCTCCACCTGTGAAAGATAGGTGTTCGCAACCGTTCGAAGATTGTCCAAGTCTTGGGTCAGCAATTGCTCGGCACGTGCGGCCTCTGCCTGTGCCCAACGAGCGATGAGCCGCTCGTCCTCGCTCGCACACATCACCAAGCGAGCGTAGTAGAACGAGAACGCCTCCACCAGGCGACCTTCCTCGGTGTGAATGTCACCTCCGGCGACCTGCACACCTTCCTTGGACTGGATGGAATCGATCAGACGTATTCGAGCACGCTGACGGGCTTGCTCCATCCAGGAACCCTCCAACAGTTCATTCAGGTCGATGCTGTGTCGCACGGCCATGGACCGAATCCAATCCGAGGCTTGCGGGAGGAACGGGTAGCGAGCCAGCGTCACTTCGTCCGCAACGCTGGGCGGCGTCGTCGGAACGGGCATGTTGGGAGGACGAGGCCACGGATTATGAAGTCCCGTATGGCGCGGTCTTCTTGACCTGAAACCGATTCCAGTGGGGCATGACGGCATCCCCCCACCCGTCGCTGGTGAACGTTCAGCACGACGTGAGGGCGCATTTTGGATGGAGCTATGAGGGTGATTTGGAGAGCGCTCTGGGTTTGCAAATGGCATGTGACGACCACCCGGCGGCCCAACGTTTGGGGTGGCTGCCAAGCCAACGGGAAGAGACGCTTCGGGCCGTTGAAACCATCCTTCATCGGGCTTCGACCGTGGTTGTTGTCGGCGCCGCTGTTGAGGCGGCCGTTCTTGAGCAGTCTTTCGATGAAGGGACCGTTTTTGTGGCTGCAGACGGGGCCGTTGGCGCATGCTTGGGCAGGGTCGATGTCGCATGCGTGGTCACGGACCTTGACGGTGAGCCTCACCTCTCCAACGCCGCACGAGAAGGTGTTCCCTTCATCGTTCACGCCCACGGAGACAACACGAAAACATGGAGAAAATGCATCGACCGATGGGCGACTTCGGGCGGGCCTCGTTTGGTGCTCACGCACCAGACGGATGAAGCAATTCCGGGGATGCACAACCCGGGAGGGTTTACCGACGGCGACCGAGCGGCATGTTTCCTTTCTTGGCTGGACGTCCCACCTGAAAAAATTCGCTGGGCAGGGTTCGCCACCGACCGGGTTGGTCCGTGGTCGGGAACCACCGACCCGCAGCGAAAACTGGCGAAACTATCGTGGATGGAGCGGGTGCTGCGTTGCATCGATGCGCGCTGGGATGAGCGCTGCTTGGAATACCGATGAGCATCGTTGGTGAACAGAAGTAGAAGAACAAACAGGAGGAACGGAGCACATGACCAATCGGCGAACGTGGCAGACCGCTCTGTTGTGGGTGGTCGCATTGGTGATTGTCAACGCCCTTTGGTTGAACGTCGTCGACCAGTCAGCTCCAAATGAAATCAACGCTGAAAATCAATTTCAAACCCACCGAGAAATTGACATCTCCTCCGTGTTTGGAAACGACGACCCCATCCCGGCGGAATTGACCACGAGGTTTTCGAGCACCTCGCTGGACAACGCCAACCTGAGTGTTGCCATCAAAAGGGACAACATGACCGTCGTTGCATCGTGGTCGGGGGACTTGACCAGCGCGGACGTGGTGTGGAGTGGGGCGTTGGAACCCGGGAGGTACACCATCGAAACCCTGGTCGAAGAGGGCGTGCTTGTGGAGCAGAACCTGGACTTGCAACCGTTTGCTTCCGTCCAACCTCACGGACACGTTGTGCTCACACTCTTGCTCGTTGCCCTCGCTTGGGGCGAGCAAGGGGTCCGTGCACTCCTCGCCAAGCGGAGCCCTTCGGTCAACAACGACCGAATCGAGAAGGTACCGTTCAAATCCACTGGGCTCCAACAGGACGACGACTCAATGCTCTGGGAAGAGAACGATTCACCGTGGAGAGACCCCCTGCGATGATCAGAGGAAATCCGAGAGCGACAGTTGCTTGGCTCGATCGTTGTTGAACAGCGAATCGGCGCTCGATGCCAACCAGTCGGCGTTCTGCCGCGTGTACAGGTCAACGCCGTAATGGTCCATCACAAAGCGCATGACTTCGATGTATTTTCGGACAGCGCCCTCCGAAACGGTCAGCGCCAAATTTCCGTTGCACAAACCACCTTCGGATTTGGCGACGCCCATGTTGGCCAGCCCGCGCCCCGTCTCCTTTTTCGGTTGAATGCATTTTCCGGAGAGGGGCATCCGACGGTACGAGTGAGCGCATTTGAGACATCGAACTTTCTGCCGCCCGTAGGCGTTGAGGTTTCCTCTCAAGTCCGGTAGGAAGTGAGACCGAACAACGCTGGAGGCGACCTGGCGAACGTTGACCCCGCGGAGCCGTTGCCCGAGTGCCAGTTGCCCGTTCATCTTGTCGATCATCGTTTCCAACGTCTTGTAAGCGGACAGCGCTGGACCGTCGTCGAGTGCATTGCAGTCGTGGGTGAACCCGTATCCACGCACCGCAGCGACGCTGCCGAGGCGTCGCTCGACGAAATCCATGCGCCCCTGAATGTCCTTGGGGTGCGGTTGTTTCAAGGTCGCCTCGTAAAAATCGCGCTCGTAAAACCAGCCCGAGTCCACGTTCAACGCCTCTTTGTCCACCTCCGTGGGGTTGAGTCGGGTGGTCAACACCAGCGGTGCGTCCATCTGACCACCACGATTGGCAGGTAAAATGTCACGACTAAAGTTGAGCAAACCGTCCATCAACAACATGATGGCGTCCTCGTCTCCGTCGCAGTTCCTGCGCTTTGCGGCATGGAACAGTGGATGCGCATAACCGCCCGAACAGTCCGCCCAGCCGATGATCCTGGACAGCACGCCTCCGCTGGTGTGCGGAGCGAGGGCACAGATGAGATGCCCAATCAAATCGTCTGCTCTCTCAGCGTTGTAGTACGGTTCCATGTTGTAATACCGCACCAGCAATTCATCGACGTACTTGGCCGTGCGAAGCAGAAAGTCGGCCGCACCCTTGGCCACGATGAAATCCTGGGGAAACAGTTCCAGAATCTGTTCATCGTGTTCCAACGGCTGGCCGCGATGGTCGTGGGTGTACCCAAGTGCGTGGAGCGTTTTCCAAGGTACATCGATTTCACGGGGACGGAAGTGGGTGGTGGGAACGTCGCTCATGTCAAAGCGAACCGTGCCGTCTCTGAACACCGGGAGTTCATGCCGAGCACGCAAAATGCCTTTCTCAATGGCTTCGGGTGTTTGGTCTCGGCTGTTGAGCTTTTTCATGCACTTCACCTGCACGGGGAGCCGGTCGATGCCCAAACGGATTCGGGCGTCTTCAACCATCTCGTCCATTCGGACGGACTGGACTTCACCGCGGCGATAGGCGTTGGAGCGAGTGGCGTTGGCCGTGGTTCGCCCGTTGCATGGTTCACCCGGTTTTCCGTCGCCGTGAGCGTCAACGGCCCGGTGATGGCACCGAAGGTACGGCGATTCTTTTCCACACACCGTGCACGTGCGGCGACCGAGTTGAACCCGTATCGTTCGTTTGTCAATGGCGTTGTTCAACAGGCGCTGATTTCCGCCGTGGAGTTCGATGGGGAAAAGGGAATGAGTCATCGGGTTCATGACCCGAGGGGCTGCTTTCTCCGGGCGACCCATGCGGCAACCGATGCGCATGGGTGCGCTGTGCTCCCAGCGCAGATCCGACAGTTTTCTGACGAGGACCATGATGCCTTCAACGGCGTGCTCGTCTTCCATCCGCTGTGCTGCAAGATAGGTGGCCGGGTCGACGGGCCCTTCGTCCAGCACCGAGGCAGCTGCGTCCCGTCCAACCTGATCGGTTTCCGCAATGCCCAGCCCACGCTGACGTGCGCCTGTTTCGGCAGCGATCCGAATCGTCGCTCGCTCTTTCTCCAACACCGATTTTCGAGCCCGCTCTTCGTCCAGCACCCGCTTGGCCTGTCGCAGTGCGTCAATGCGCTCCAACGCAACGGTCCGTGCGTTTTTCTGACGCAGCGGAGCATCGCCCTCGCTGTTGAAACCGAGGGCCTCAAGAAGCGATTCCCACCCAGAAGTGACGACGATGTCGTCCCCGTCGTGGTGGTGAGCGAGCCCGAGCACCATCAGCGATGCCTTTGCAAGACCGTGCTGCTGGAGCGGCCATCCTTCGGGGGACTCGGCGGACATGAGCGGCGGCTCCACCTCAACGCTGGGTCCGGGCAAGCGCACATCGCTCAACTCGGGCAGCGATTCCGGTTCAAGTTCGTCCATGGTCGAAGCAACCCAGTTGCGCGCCCCGCCCGATAGCCGAAGCCAGCGGTCGGCCAGCGGTGGTCGTTGACCTTCTGGGGCTCCGGTGTGTTCGGACCCCTGCTCGATGGTGGCGGTTTCCAACAGGTCCAGAAACGCAGGAAGCCACTCCAGTGGGAAGTCCTTGAACCACGGGTTGTGCGGTGGAGGCAGCGACGCGCCAAATCGGCGCGAACAGCCAACTGCCTGAGCCCACGTTAGCGACCGTTGCCGCAGGCGTTGATGCCAGTCGCAGCGAACCCAAAACTGCGCGTCGGGGTCGTCCGTCTCCTCTGGAGGCACGCCCGGCGCACCTGCGGGCCAATCCTCCCGATTTTCTCCGAGGATGGCGAGGAAATCCGACACATCCTGGTGGGAAACAAGCTCTGCAAGAACGTCGCTCGCCCACCAGTCCATCGTGTAGCCGGCAGGAACCAGGCGCTTGTTGTTCTCCAAAAATTCGCCATAACCGACGACCAGTTCGCCGTTGTCCCACACCTGTTTCACGGATTGACGCAGTTTCACGAAGGCGGAGGCGTCGTCAATGCGCAGAAAGCGGCCATCCTCAAGCACGACCCAAGGCCCCTCAGCCTCGTCGCAGGGCGTGATGGCACAGGCTTTCCCCGGACGTTCAATTTTCATTTGTGTCCCGATGGTGATGAAGTCGTCCAGAGCCAGCATGGAAGCGGTGTTGGTCGAAGCTGCAGCCAAACCGGAAGGGCGCGACCGTCCGTATCGCAGCCTGAATCCGCCCGGTTGCAGCGGTCCTCCAAAGACAGGGCGGCCGGCGATGATGTCTTTCATGAATTTCGTAATCGGCGGAATTTGCTGGCTCTTGAAGCCCTCAGACTCGCTGGACTCCTCCTCTTTCCCTCTCGAGGCAAACTTTGCAATGAAATCCCAGCCGGGCATGTTCAATCGCTCGGTGTGCTTCTGAATCTTGGGCGCTTTGAGGCACATGCCCTCGCCAATGACCAACAAAACACCGCCTCGAATGCGAGGTTCGTCGATGTTGCGCACGTTTCCATACCCGGCGCACTCGATTCGTTCGGTTGACTCGCCGTTGATCATCACGGGGCAGGCCCGAACGATTTCATCGATTTCCTGCGGTGAGGGGCGGTACTGGAGGTTTCCACGGTAAAGTCCGAACTCTTCCTTGACGCGCTCAACCTCAGGATCCGTTGGCTGGTAGTGGCCGACGTTGAGTTCTCGCCGGATCATGTCGGCGATGAGCACGGCGAGCGCCTGGGCCGTACCCCCCGCCGCACGAATGGGTCCGGCAAAGTGAACGGAAACGAACTGAGAGCCGTCGACGTTGTTGAGAAGGCGCACCTCGCTGATGCCTTCCAAAGGCGCAACGAGCACCGCTTCCGTGAGGACCGCCAGACCAACACGAAGACCAACGTCAATCGATTTCTCAAGGTCGTAACCGAGGTCCCGAAATCCGCGAGCGACCGACTGGGCGATGATGATCGATGTGGTTTCACGATCGTGCTCATCGAGCAACGCTCTGATGTCGTCAGCCACCTCATAGCCATCGAGGTGCTCAATGAGCAGTTTTTCGGTACGCCCTGCGAGGTCGGAAGCTCGGGGGATTTCAACTCGGTCTTTGTGGTCCAAGCCTTGCTTTCGGGCCGTTTCAGCGATCCGGTAGGCGTCGTCCGTTCGTTCGTCCAACCAGCGATGATACGCGTCCATTTCGCGCTCGAGGCGGTCGGTGTCCAAACCGATGAGCGGGTTGTGGTCTCCCACACTCACGGTCTGCTTGGCGTCAACCATGTTCACTCGACCGGTGTTCCCGCCGACCCTTTATCATCAACACGGTGCGATTGAATGGCCCTTTGAGAACCGTGCACCAAAAGGAAAGTTCTTGTTGCGACCGCCAAGGAACAAACCATGGGCGTTCACGACTCGGTTCGAAACCACCCCGAGTGGTCAACGCTTGCCGGGCTGGTGCGCGATTTGGCGTTTCTTGACGGCGGTGACGATGCGGCGTTTACGCTGGCCAGCGGGAAACAATCGCGCTGGTTCTTTGACACAAAACCCGTCATGATGCACCCTCAAGCCGCAGCCATCATGGGAAGCCTGCTCAATCTTCGCATCCAAGCCATGGGGGGCGACTTCGTTGGAGGGCTTGAACTGGGGGCCGTCCCGTTGGCAGCGATCGTTGTCGCATCAGCCGACGCAGCACCCGGTTTACGGGGATTCATGATTCGCAAGTCGCCCAAAGGTCGGGGGGGAAGGAAGACGAACAATCCACCGGGCATCGAGGGGGCCTCCCTTGAAGCCGGCGGCGACGTTGTCATCGTTGAAGACGTGACCACCACCGGTGGCTCGTCCATCCTCGCCGTTGAGCGCATCCACCGAGATACGGACTGCAACGTCGTCGGCGTCATCAGCATCCTCGACCGAGAGGAAGGAGCGGAGGCGGCGTTTGCTGAGGCCGGTCTCCATTTTGAATCGCTGTTGACGCGGTCCGACATCGTGAATCTTTGAGGAAGAGGTATGCATCAAGCGGTTTCACCCGTTGACGCGTCGGCCGAAGGACTGGTCGAGCAAGCTCAAGACGCAACGGCTCCTCAGGGCCTTCTTTTTCATCACGCCAACGAAGGACGCCCGCTGGCAACGCCGTGGCAAATCGCCGCCCTTCGAGCGCAGGCGTTGATGCAAATCGACCTGCCCGACGGCTTCATTCTCGACTGTGCTTGCGGCAGCGGCATCCAACTCGCTGCGTACGCTGCAACGCTTCAGCGTCCGGTGCTCGGCGTTGAATTGGCCCCGGAGCGGGCGCAAGCGAGCGCCGTGAACGTTCGCTCCGTTGCGTCCCACACCCGAGGGACGAGCGAAGCATGGTTCCTCAAAAGCCGCGTCGTGTGTGGAGACGGCACCGACGCAAAGGGTGTTTTCTCTGCGGTTGGAGAAGACGCCAGCAACGTTGCGTTTCTGCACCTCGACCCGGCTCGCCCCCGCAACAGCCGAACGCACGCCTTGGAGGAAATGCAACCGCCGTTGCACCGTGTTTTGGGTCAGTGGGCGCCGTATTTCGAAGAACCCGCCCTGCTGCTCGACCTTTCACCCCGCTTGACTGAAACCCAGCGAGATGAGGTTGAGGCACTCGTCGATGCGGTGTGGCCGGGGATTGCTCGCACCTGGGAGTGGACCTCTCGAGGCAGGGGGCGCGTTGACCGATTGGCCCTCTGGCTGGGCAAGGTCGCCGACCCCTCAGCGGCCCGGCGATTTGTGCGGGTGCCGGCCTCGCTTGCTGACCGTCCGGTGGTGTTGTCCATCGCAAACGACCCACCGACGATCGAACCGAAGCATCGTTCACCGCAGCGCGGGGAACACGTCAGCATTCTCGACGCTGCGTTGATGGAGTCCGGTCTGATGTTGAGCTGGTTGGCTTCCGTGGCGCCCGACGACGACGGTCGCTGGGCCTTCGTGGAGGGTCGTCGACCGCAACTGCACCACGACCGCCCTCTTCGATTGAATTCGAGCGACAGCGCTCTCGTGCAGGCAACCGGAAAGGTGGTGGACTTGCTGAATTACAGACCCGACGAATCCACCGTCGACCGGTTGGTGGAAACCGCTCTGGAGCACCGTCTCGGGTCGGTAAAATTGCGCTACGATCTCGACCCGTCCCTGCAACCGAAACTGCAAGGTTCCTTGGACCGACAACTTCGCCGACGGCACGGCGACCGCGAGGGTTTTCTTGCGCAGCATCCACACGGCGACGTGCTGATGCTCTGCGTTTGCCCCGGTTCGGCCGGGGAAACCGGTCCGATTTGATGGGTTTTCACGGCTCAGTGGCGCGAATCCCTCCATCGCGGTCTTGATATATGGGAGGTTGGTCGGAGGGATGCTTGACACTGTGGTGTTAACGTTGAGGCAGAGGACATGGCGCGACCGAAGGACGAAGACCTTGGTGATGACTTTTCATACATCTTGCGAATGGCCGATACCGACATGGACGGCCTGAAGCCTCTGGCAACGGCCTTGACCTCCGTCAAAGGCGTCGGTGCCCGAACGGCCATTCAGATCTGCAAGAACACCGGATTCGACCCTTACGCACTGGCCGGCTTCCTCGACACCGACCAGCAAGAACAACTCCGCGCTGCCATCGAATCCTACGCCGAAAGCGTTCCCCTCTGGATGCTTAACCGACAGCGAGACCTCGAAACCGGCAACGAAGTTCACTTGACCGGTCAGCAGGTCCGATTCACGCTCCAAGACGACATCAACCGTCTTCGCACCATGAAGTGCTACCGTGGCATTCGCCACGCTTCCGGCAACAAAGTTCGTGGACAGCGCGGTCGATCCAACGGCCGTGGCGGCCTGACCTTGGGTGTCAGCAGAAAGAAGTGATGGGGAGGATTTGACATGGGAGAGCCGAAGTTTTCACGACCCAAGTACGACACACCTTCCCATCCCTGGAAGGCCGACCGCATCGAAGAAGAGCACGCCATTCAAGGCAACCACGGGCTCAAAAACATGAAGGAGATTTGGAAGGCCAAGTCCCAACTCCGACGACACCGACGCCAAGCCATGCGACTCATCGGAAACATCGACACCACCGAAGGGCACGGCAAGCGAGAGCGAGAAGACCTCCTTCGCTCGCTCCACCACAAAGGACTCATCGAGTCCGATGCTGAACTGGGCGACATCCTTTCGCTGAACACCGAAGACGTGCTCAACCGACGCCTGCAAGCTCAAGTGTATTACAAAGGACTGGCGTGCACCATGAAGCAAGCCCGCCAGCTGGTCACCCACGGTCAAATCTGCATCGGCGACCAAAAAATCACGATTCCATCCTACGCCGTGAGCCGAGACGAGGAGGGCGAACTTCGCTACCACCCCGCCTCGCCGCTCAACGACCCCAATCACCCCATCCGCAAGGCCATTGAGGGCGTGCGAGAAGCCGCTTCTTACGAAGACGAGGACGTGAGCCCAGAGGCCACGGCCGAATTTGCTGAAGAAGTCAAGGAAGCTGCTGAAGCCTCCACCGCTGCCATTGAAGGAGGCGATGAGTGATGCCCCGCAAAGCCATTGTCAACATCTTCAGTTCCTACAACAACATTTTGATGACCGCCACCGACCTGACCGGCGCTGAAACCATCACCACCTGCAACGGCGGTGAAGTGGTCAAGGCTGGCAAAGACAAAGGCGGCCAGTTCGCCGCCACACGCGCCGCTGAGCGCATGGCCGACGCACTCAAGGACAAGGAATTCAACGAACTCATCGTCAAATACCGTGCGCCCGGTGGAAACCTTTCCAACAACACCGGTCCTGGAGCTCAAGCCGCCATTCGCGCCCTCACCCGTGCCGGGATGACCATCACTCGAATCGAGGACGTCACGCCCATTGCCCACGACGGCACCAAGAAAAAGGGCGGCCGCCGTGGCCGCCGTGTCTGAACAACAAAGGTGAAATCGATGAAGACAGAGATCGTAGAAGGTTGGCCACAAGGCAACGAGATTCGTATTTTGATCAGCGAAACCGACCCCTCCCAAGTGAACGCCATCCGTCGTGCCCTCATCGCCGACGTCCCCAAGTTGGCCATCACCCGCGTCGACTTTTCCCAAGGCGTCACGCAAGACAACAAGGGCGAGGTCGTCGAATCGGTGAACGTCCTACCCGACGAGGTCTTGGCCCACCGACTCGCCATGATTCCCATTCCCACCAACCTCGAGGAACCCCTCTACACCCCAACCGAGTGCATCAACTGCAAGGACGTCATCGAGCGAGACAGGGGGTGCCCTCTGTGCCAGGTGCTCTACACCCTTTCCGCTCGTGGACCCTCGGCAGACGCTGACGAAGAGTGCAAAACCGTCTACGCAGGCGATTTAACGACCATCTCTGACCCGTATTACGACATTCGAGACGAGCACAAAACCATCCCGCTCACCGTCCTCTCAAAGGGCCAATTCCTCGAATTCTACGCCTTCGCTGTGATCGGTCGTGGCCGAGACCACGCCAAGTGGTCCCCGGTTGCTGCGGTCGGTTTCCAACCTCATCGCATCGCCGTGCTGAACAAGCCAAAGAAGGCCAGCGTGCTGTTTGACCTCGGCTTGAGCACCTCGGACGGAACACCCATCAACGCCAAACTCTTCGGCAAGGACAAGAAACTGACCGATGTGAACCACGTGATGGACCTCGAACAAGCGCTTCATCAGGTGGGCGAAGGCACCGGCCGAGACGATGCCTTTGACGACGCCATCACGCTGGAAACGGTGGACGGTTCGTACGTGTTCTCCTACGAGACCGATGGCAGCCTCGACCCGGTGGTGGCGTTCAACGCTGCCCTTGGAGAACTCAAGAGTCGATTCGACGATTTGAGTGAAGATCTGATGTCCGCTCTGGCTTGAAGAAGTCAGCGTGGAGTTCATCAGCCAACACCTCTTGGCATCAAACCATGAAGACCACCACCGTCCAGCGATGCGGTGGCCACATCACGCTGCTCTTCACCGTTGACAAATCCAACACGTTGATGCGAAGTCAAGGCAGCAAAGGCGCCGGATTTTCGATTCATCACGGTGTTGAAATCACCGCTGCACTGCATCGAGAACCGCCCCACGCAACGGAAGTGATGAACGGGATCAAACCCGATGAGCCGCCTCCAAAACGGACGGTTGTTTCGTCCAAAATTTCGGTTCAGACCGCCTCCGGTGAGTACCTCGAGCGCATCGATCTGTACCTTGATTACATTCAGGCCTGCAGAGACGCAACCTTGCTGAGAGACGACGAATGGCTCACGCTGGATGTTCGTTTGGAATGCCCCACAAGCCAGGGGTTTGGAATGTCTGCTGCCGGACTTGTGGCGCTCGGAAGAGCGATTCACGTCCTTACAGGGCGAGGGAGAAGCGTGCAGTACCTCAAGATGGCGCATCGCGTTGAGCGAACCCATGCCGGTGGTTTGGGTGATGTGTTGGGGGCTTCGGTTGGCGGGGTCGAACTTCGACTTGCTCCGGGAGCACCGGGCTGGCCAGGTCACGCCGTGAGTTTCGAAGCCAAGGGTTCAGTCCTGCTGGCTTGGGATCCTCTTGAGGAGCGCCACACGTCAACCTACATCGACGATTTGGAGTGGCAGCGTTCGATCACACGCGCCGGTGAAGCAGGCGTGCAGTCCCTTGCCACGGCAGACTGGAGCGTTGACCGATGGTCGGATCTGCTCCGGGAAGCTCGGACGTTCGCAACCGCTTCCGGGATGTTGGAAGAAGCGCATCGAGTTCGAATTCATCAGGCGGTGCTGGAAGCCGTGCAGCGCGGGGGCTGGCAAGCGAGCATGGCGGTGCGATTGTGCATGTTGGGCAGTTCGGTGGTGGTTCTGCCTCGACGCCTGGATGAGGGCCTTCGGCCGGAAGATTTGGAGGCGCTGCGAGGCTACGTCGTCGAACAGGGATTTTCCTGTCTCATCTCCTCAATCGGTCCGCTCAATCGTCTGGATTGAGGCGACTCAAATCGATGGGGCCTGCGTCAAGCATCAAGACGCCGGGCAGAAACAGGTTCTCCGAAAATCCGTGCCGGAACATGATGGCTCCGCTGCCCCACTCCTCGATGTAGCGATTCATCTGTTTCTTCATCTTTTTTCGCTGGAACTCCACGTCGGCCCCGTAGAAGTGTTTGGCATCGATCCATGCGACCGGTTGTTCGTTGATGTAGACGTGATCCAAAAACAGCAGATCCGGCGTTCGAACCGGGCGACCAAGACGTTCAGACTGCTCTTTCACCATCTCAGGTTGTCGACGGAGTCGGATGCCCTGAGCTTCGAACCAATCCGCGAGGATGTCTTCAAACAGATCCGCCTTCACCTGAGTCTCCGACTGATCAACGCTTGAAACACGATCTGCGGCCTCGGCGGCTTCGAATTCATCGCGTTCTCGCTGTTTCATGCTGGTCGGGTTTCGAAGGCTGTCTTTGATGCGTTTTTTTGACCAACCCATCGATTCAAGCACCGCTCTGAACACGTTAACGGGAGGAAAATCGTAGCGCTTTGACAGTTCTACAATGGATGTCCCGGATCGGTAGTGACGAGCCAGTTCTTTGCTCTTGGACCTGAGTCGATGGTGAGAATACACGGTTTTCTGCTGAAGCAGAGCCGAACGCAGCGACAACGCCTGGTCCAGATTCATGCCCTCCGACCCCAGGGATTGAGCGATTTCGTCAACACGCTCATCGCTTAACCAACCAAAATCGCCGCGTTTGACGACCATACCGGCAACCCGCTCTTCCGCTTTGAGTGAAACGGGCTCTGGTGTCCACGACAACCGAAACGTGCGGGGTGCCTCCATGTCCTCAGGAAAAGCCATCGGTGCAGGCCGACGATCGAAGCGTTGCTCGGCAGCGGCGTTCATCGTGCGAACCTCCGAAGCGTAGCGTTCCATCTGGTGCACGCGCTTCGGGCCGCCGTATCGACGTTGAGAGGACGAATTGCGCCGCTGATTTGATCGCCGACGCTGGCCGTTTGAACCACTCATGGTGCTTGTTTTGGCCGACACTCAATGAAGGCTCCCCTGCGTATTGACGATTGCGCGACGGGTTCTTATGGCAGAGCACGGTGGAAAACGCATGAGATTCAGCACCTCCCTCGCAGCGATGGTTGTCTGCATGCTGGTCCTGGCTCCGTTCTCAAATCCTGAAGCGACCGATTCAGAGAACAAGCTGATGTCTGAACCCGTGATGAAGGCCGACGCCAGCAACCTGAGCGGGTGGCTGGCAAGTGCTGGAGGCTCGAGCGCAGAACGGGTCCAAACCATGCTCTCCCTGCCAAACGGAAGCATGATCGTGGCCGGTATGTTTGAGCAGACCATTGAATTCTACGGCGATGTGATCGGCTACTCAAGCAACGATTCGTCGTTTGGAATCGATTTCTTCGTTGCCTGGATCGATGAAAATGGAACGTGGACTGAAACGCTGTCTGCGTCCAGCAGTGGCTTGGACGGCATCGATGAGATGGCCCGGCTGAGCGACGGAACGCTCGTGATGGCGGGGACGTTTTGCGGGATGACCAAAGGCGATGCATGCAACCTCACCCTTGCTGGACTGGATCCTCTGAACAAGTCCAACGACGACGACGACAACGCCGTGTTCCTTGCAGCCATGTCCCCGACGGGCGGGTGGATGTGGGCGACCTCCTTCTCAAACAACTACCAAACGTCGGTCATGGATTTGCTCATCACGCCCAACGACGAGGTGCATCTGGCGCTCCTGCACCGAGACACGTTGATGTCGGGCGACGATGTTGCACCCGGCAGTCTCTCGGAAGATACGCTTGCGGTGCTGGTGCTGGACAGCAACGGCAATCACATGCACATGAACACCGTGTTCTCAAGCGAGAGCCTCGATGGTCTGGGCTCGCTTTGCATGGATTACACGGGCCAGACCTATCTGGTGACGTCCTTCCTTGATCAGATCAACTTTGGCGACCATGAATTGACCAGTTTCGGAGGGTCGCACATCGCCGTTGGACAGTACAACTCTGGCGGCTGGTTGTGGGCAAGCGGGGCCGGTGGAACCAGCGACGCATCGGTGGCGGATTGCGACGGTCGAAACGGCGGCGGAGTGGCCGTTGTTGGCGATTTTATGCAGAACCTCACCTTTGGCGACATCGAGATCGGACCGTCGGTTTGGTTTGACTTCTACGAGGCTCACATCGGATCGGACGGAACGTGGTTGCACGCAGCGGGTTTTGGAGGCTCAGGAGCGGACCACGCCGTCGCCATACACATCACCGAACAAGGTGATTCAATCGTTCTGGGGAGGTCCACCGGAACCATCACCCTCGGAGCGTACACCCTCACCGACATCGACGGTCTCAACGATGGAAACCATCACGACCTGTTTCTCGCGCGGCGCCAAGCCAACAGCAGCTGGGACTGGGCACTTTCTGCGGGCGGTCCGGGCGACGACCTGCCCGTCATGCTCACCATGAGTGCCACCGGTGCGCCCGTGATTTCCTTTGTTTCGAACGACGACGGGACGTATGGGGCTCACCCCTTCACGCAAAGGCAAGGTTACGACCTCGGGGTTTGGATGTATGAAACCGACCTTGATCTCGACGGGGTGCTCGACGGTCTGGACAACTGTCCCAACCTGGCCAACAGCGATCAAGCGAACCTCGACAACGACGCCTACGGTGACGTGTGCGACGACGACAAGGACGGCGACGGCGTGTCCAACGGTCTGGACGATTGCCCCACCGGGGACGTTGGATGGGCGGCCAACGGGATCTCAGATCACGACGGGGACGGATGCAGAGACATCACCGAAGACCTTGACGACGATGAAGACGGCATCTTCGACGAGTACGATGCATGTCCAAAAGGACCCGTTGGATGGGTCTCGAACGAAGAGAACGACATTGAACAGGACGGATGCTCTGACCAAGACAACGACGAGGACGGGTTCGTTGACCAAGCGGACAACTGCCCGAACGTCGCCAATCCAACGCAAACCGACCTTGACAACGACGGGCTTGGCGATGCGTGCGACAGCGACAAAGACGGCGACGGCGTTTCCGTGCCCGACGACAACTGTCCGAACGACATCCAATCCTGGGTCTCCTTCTCGTGGAACGATTACGACGGCGACGGATGCCTGGACGAAACCTTGGACGAGGACGATGACGACGATTCGGTGCCGGACACCAGCGACGCTTGTCCGCTCGGGGAAAAGAACTGGGGGGAGCAGGCCGCTGAATTGGACAACGACGGCGACGGGTGTCATGACGACCTTGAGGATGACGACGACGATGAGGACGGCATCAAAGACCCCGTCGACCGATGCCCCCGCGGCCTTGTCGGGCAGGCACAGCCCGGACAGGACAACGACGGAGACGGGTGCATCGATGCGGTGGAAGACGACGACGACGACCAAGACGGTGTACTGGACCCCGTGGATGCGTGCCCCAACACCGAGCCTTCCGAGCAGGTCTCCGCCAACGGATGCAGCCAATACCAGCTGGACGATGACGACGACGGCGTGGTCAATGCGTACGACTTCTGTCTAAGTTCCCCGGCCGGCATCACCGTGGACGAGCGTGGGTGTGAAACCAACGTGGCCAGCACTGCGAGCGAAGCCGACGATGAGGGCGTAAGCGTCGCCACCGTCCTGTTCGTGCTGGCTGCTGCAGTGGTGGCCTACGCAATTTACAGTAGCGCTCAACGCCCGGGACCGCCGCTGCCCAAGACCGAAACCGTTCAGATTCCACCGCGTCCTGCGGGCATGGATGAAGAAGCGTGATCAAGCGTAGACGACGGCTGGGGACAAAGGCATCGCCGAGCTCGCACGACCTGTTTGGTCGTCGGCGCTTTCACCGAGCACAATCACGACGGCCTCAAGTCCCAACTCTGCGGCGATGAAACCGCTGGCGGCGTCAAGCACCGCNTGTTCATCCATCGCTGAAGCGATGACGCCCTTTGATGCGTCGTCCCATTTGAACACCTGAGGGAGCATTTTCTTGCCCCAGAAACCAATCATTTCGCCCTTTCGTTCCCCTTGAGCCATCGGCATTTCGGTGAGAACGGGAATGAATTGTTTCGGATGACCGCCGTCCGTGATGAACGACAGCGCTGCTTGTGCCATGCTGCGCTTCCACGACGGTGCGACGACAAAGGTCGCCTTGGATGCGGGCGTTCCAAGATGTCGTTCGGCCACCACGCGAACCTTGCGGGCTTGCTCAAGCACGTCCCGGATGTACTGCTCAGCGGACAACAGAAGGCGCTGACTCTGAGTAAGTGGTGCAGGAAGGGACATCGTGCTCCCCGACACGAACGCCGATTTGGAATCAAGATCTGCCCACCACTCCTCGGCGAGATGCGGAGTGGAGACCGACACCATTTGAGACCACAACGGCAACCAGCGATGTGCGACGTCGAGGTTTTCTCCGCCTCTTCGCGTGTACCAGTTGATGTCTTTGATGATGTCGTAGTGTGAAATTTCAACCGCTCGACGCAAATCGTAGTCGTCCATTGCCGTGCAAAATTCATGAATTCTCTGCGTCATTCGGGCGTCCAACCAATCGTCCATGGGTGAAGGGCGCACCTTCCACGACGTGATTTGGTCGGGCATGGACCTCATTTGCACCATCACGCGATGGTTGGCATCGAGCGCGGTGTCGGACCAGTCCATTCCTGCCGTGGGGTTTGCAGCGAAGAGAATGAACAACCGCACCGTGTCGGCCCCGTACAGCTCAATCATCTCCTCAGGAGAAACGGTGTTGCCGAGTGATTTGCTCATTTTGGCCGATCTCGAACCGAGTTCAGTGTTGCAGTGGGGGCACGGGCTGCCCTCGTAGGATGTGGGGAGCGTGATGCCGCAGGGTTGGCAAAAAGGGGCTGCCTTGTTGACCATGCCCTGGCACAACAGTTCGTTGAACGGCTCGTCCACGTCGGTCAATCCAAGATCTCGAAGCGCCTTGGTCATGAATCGAGCGTAGATGAGGTGCATCTGAGCGTGTTCAATGCCCCCGCAGTAGAAATCCACCTGCATCCAGTGGTCTGCGATGTGTTTTGCGAACGCCTCGTCGTCGTTGAGCGCATCGGTGTAGCGCAAAAAGTACCAGCTCGAATCCATGAACGTGTCCATGGTGTCCGTCTCTCTTCGGGCCGGCTTGCCGCATGTTGGACAGTCCACGTTGAGGAAGGTCTCGGAGGTTTCCAGCGGATTTCCATGGCCGAAGACCACGTCGCGAGGGAGTTCAACTGGGAGGTCTTCATCCGGCACCGGAACGGCACCGCAATCGTCACAGTGGATGACAGGAATCGGCGTACCCCAATACCGCTGGCGGGAAATGAGCCAGGGTCGAATTTTCCAGTTGATGGTTTGGTGCCCCCTTGAACGCTTCTCGAGGGCCTGGCACACCGCATCTTTGGCCGCTTGGCCGTAGAGACCATCAAAGCCATCCATCGGGCTGTTCACCATCCATCCATGCTCAATCTCTGCTTTGTTCATGGGTGCTGCAGCATCGCCACCCTCTTCCATGACCAGCACGCGTTGGATCGGGATGTCGTATTTCGTTGCAAAATCAAAATCTCGTTCATCGTGTGCAGGGACGGCCATGACGGCGCCCGTTCCGTAGGTTGCAATGACGAAGTTTCCGAACCATATGGGCACGCGCTCATCGGTCAACGGATGGATGGCATAGCGACCCGAGAAAATTCCTTTTTTCTTGTTCATGTTTTTGATTCGGTCGAATTCAGCGATCGTGGACATCTCGTCGTGGAACGCCCGCCATGCACGCTCGTGTTCCGTACCGGACACGAGGGATTCGGCGAGTGGATGCTCTGGAGCGAGCGTCACGAAGGTCGCGCCGAACAGGGTGTCAGGACGGGTTGTGAAGACCTCGATGTTCTCTTCTCGACCCTCTATGCCGAACAGGATGTTGGCCCCCTCCGAACGACCCAGCCAATCCAGTTGGAGGGATTTCACGTGTTCGGGAAACCGAATGGTGTCCAAACCATCCTCAAGTTCTTGACAGTAAGCAGGAAGGTCGAGGAACCACTGGCTCATCTCTTTTTGTGCCACCGGACCGTTGCATCTCCAGCAACGACCGGCCTTGACTTGTTCGTTGGCAAGCACGGTGCTGCACGATTGACACCAATTGACGGGAGCAAACTCACGCCGAGCCAGTCCGTTCTCCATGAATTTGGTGAAGAACCACTGATTCCATTTGTAATACCGAGGATCGTGGCTCTTGAGCGTTCGCCGCCAGTCGTACGAGAACCCCATCCGTTTGATCTGCTCGGTGATGGACGCCATGTTGCGTTCGGTGATGTCGTGAGGATGGCCGCCCTCGGAGATGGCGGCGTTCTCTGCGGGCATCCCGAACGAATCGAAGCCCATGGGATAGAGCACATCAAAACCCATCAAGCGCTTGTATCGGGCCACTGCATCGCCGATGGAATAGTTCCTGACGTGGCCCATGTGCATCTTACCGGAGGGGTAAGGGTACATCTCAAGGCAGTAGAATTTCGGTCGGTCGGGGTGAATGTCAGCGTGGAACAGCCCTGCATTGTCCCATTGCTGTTGCCAGCCAACCTCGTCAACCGGCGTCGTTTCCACTGACATGCTGCGTCACCGTCCAATGGACAGGCCGACCCAATCGCCGACACGCTATGAAATCCACGCTTCGAACGGCCTCGCATGATGGGGGTTGCGAGGGAACTCAAGCAAGGTCGTCTTTGGTGAAGTCATCGCTTGTTTCCAGCAGGAACACCGCCTCACGGGTGAGTTTGTACCGGTTTTTGACACCCATTTTCCTTCGCTCGACGAGGCCAAACTTTTGCAGCGTTCGCAAATGATGGGAAATCAGTTGTTGGCTCTTCTCAAGCCGCTTCGCCAGTTCAGCCTGGGTCGGGAATTGACCCAGCCCGCCGTCGTGGTCGAGCACGTTCAGAATCTTTCCTTGCAGACTGTTGGGGTCGGGCGACAAAGGCGGGACGGGCAACTCATCCTCGGGCATGTTGGGGTGAAGTTGGTTGGTGAAGGGGTAGAAGCGGACCAGCCGTCCATCGGATTTACGCCACACATGCTCTTCGGTCTCCAGCACACGGAGGTGATGGGTGATCTGGCCGTTGCTCATGTCGAGGGCGCTCATCAAGGCTCGGAAATGGCAACCGGGGTTGGCGGTTAAGTACCCCATCAATCGACCGCGCTGGTAGCGCCCGTCGGTCGTCTCGTGGGTCTTTCCAATCAGACCGAGGAACCAGAGACCTGCGGCCGTGGCTGGGATTCGCAATCCTTCGTTGGTGAGGGTGGTGACCACCAACAGCGAGAGCACGGAGGTCGTGATCACGACCGTGATGACCGATGCTGCAGCGGTGGGCGATGCTGTTTCTTGGTTGTCTTCAACCGGGGTTGCGGCTGCCCCGGCGGCGTCGTCTTCGGACTGCAACGGAGATTCCATTCGAACCTCATGGACTTCCACGGACGGAGCGAGATAGTCCGAACAAGCAGGGGACGCTTCGGCGTTCGAAACGACGTAGACCCCTTCGACCAGGGAACTCGGTCTCCACGTTGGGACCGTTCGGGCGTTGGACAGGAGGTAGGTGGAGCCGTCAGCTTCCATCATGTGGCAAGTGCCTTGGTCGGTGAGGAGACCCACCCACGTACCGACCAGCTCGAAGGTGTCGGGTTCGCTGGGCGACGAATCCGCTTCCTCTGCATCCGTGTAATCGGCCGGCCATGCAAACGGCATCGAGGTGGAAGCGGCGGACGTGGACAAAACAGTGAGGCGCATGGTGTAGAAACCGTCGGCGAGAATGGGCGTTCCGTCTTGGACCAACCGAACGTCAAGCGCATCAAATTGCAGCGATTCTGAATCACCGGGAAGCAGGACTTTCCGACCGTCGTATGCATCGCAAAGGGTCTGGAACATGTGGACAGAGGTTTGCTGTTCATCAAAGAATTCAACTTCGAACGAACACGGTTGAGCCATTCGCAGGTGGTGAGGCTCAAGGCTGGAAACGGCCGGCGAGACGCGCAGGGTATCGTCGCTCGACCATTCAAGCGTCGCTGCNAGCGAGGCCGATTGCACCGATGTGCACGGGTTGGCTTCACCCGGGTGGAAGTCAAGGCGCTGCGTGGCGCTCATGCCGAGTTCTGGAAGTTCAGCCACGACGGTGTAGACGCCGGGTTCGGCTTTGCATCCGTCGGCGGTGAAGAAGTTCCATTGGGGCAGCGTAAATCGCTCGGTTTCTTCGCTGTCAAGCGTCATTTCCAGTTCAATGTCCAGGCAGTTTGTTTCATCCCGGCTGTCAAACACAACGTTCCCAAGATCGTCCACCACCCACATTTCCGCCTTGCACGACGTCGTGAACTCCAACACCGCTTGGTCGTCAAGCGGGTTGTGAAGAAGCACTTCACTGACCAAAACATCGTTTGATCCGAACGAAGGAAGTTCGTTGCCGCTCAGCGCCAGCACCATCTCGAGAGCGGGAGGTGATGGGGGGTTGTTTGCTGCCGGTGCGTGGTTGTAAAACGGCGAAGCACCCGAGGTGGCGATGGAGACGCTCGATGACGACCCGACGCTGAACTGCTCCACGAGGATCATTTCACCGGGCATGAGAAGGTCAACGTTCGACGTGCAGGATGCGCCCAATCGGTGGACGCTGTCGACCGTAATTTCGAGCGAGCAGGGCGTGGTGGAAGGAAGAGCGACGCTTTCTGCCGAAGGGTTGTGAAGGTTCACCATGTGGAGAACGGGCCCGGCGACCGTCCGCTGGGAAGTCTCCACCGAATACACCACCCCGTCGGGAAGAGCGACCGGGGTCTGAACGGTCACGACCGAGGCGGTCGAAACACCGGAGGAGTGCATCAGTTCAACGGTGTATTCTCCGCTGTGAAGCCACGCACCCGCGTTGTCTCTCATCGACCACGTCACGGGTTCGTATTCGATTCGCTCACCCGCAAAAACGTCCAACCCCTGTTCGCGCACCGGGCACGCTTCGGCACCGTCGACGACTTGAACGCCGGTGGCGTTGTAGACGTTGATGTACAGAAGGCACGATGGGTTCACGGTGAGGGTGATGTCCGGCCCGCTGTTCGCCAGGGTCGGGACCAGAACGAGCGGTTGGTCGGGCGAATACCAGGAACGGTCGGAGCTTGTCTGCGGGACGGCCTCGAGTGCGACGCCACCCTCGTCTGCCGAGGCCATGCCGATGAACAACGAGGTCACGAGCAACCCCGCTAACATCAACATACGGCCTGTCGGCTTCTCGCCCATGTGAAAACATGACCCGTTCTCCTTTGAAAGGGCAGCGGTGCAAATGGTGTGTGAGGAATCACAGGTTTTCGAGATCCATCATCGTTGGTATAGCAGCGTCCTGTGCGGCCTGCTGCTGCATCTCGTACTGCTTCCACTCGGGCAGTCCCTCGGTACCTTCCCAGCCAAGCGCACGCGCTTCGGCGTAGTTTCCTTCAGCAAGGTAGTGCTGAATCCATGCCTGACGACGCTCTTCTTCTTCTGCAACGGAGGCTTGCGACAACTGTTCCTCTCGCTTGTTGGCCATGGCCCTGCGCCTACCAGCGGCTCTTGAGACCTGAGCGACAACGATCAAAGCGAGCAGGAAGATGATTACGCCGCCCATGATTTGCAACGTTCCGCTTTCACCGCTCAACAACGACGAACCGCCGCCACCGTCGTTGGATTGCAGGCTGGGATCGGACGTGATGCTGCAGGCTGCCGTGGATCGCGACCCCTGCGAAACGTCGGGGTCCCACGGGCACGGGTCGGCATCGTCGGACACGCCGTCGTTGTCGGAATCCGGACAACCGTATTCTTCGTTGGCGGTGGAGGTGCCGGGTACCTTGGGACACGCATCGGGTTGGTAGGACCCAGCAACGGCGTTATCGCCATAACCGTCGCCGTCAAAGTCGTTCCACTGCGTGGGTCGAAGTGGGAAGTTGTCGACGCGGTTGGAGCTGTTTTGATTGTCGCCCCAGCCGTCCCCGTCCATGTCGGACCACTGGCTGGCGATCTCCGGGAATGCATCGCCTCGCTGTTCTCGCAGCACGAGGAAGATTTCACGGTTCTCGGAGTCGACCTCGGTGTAGTTTTCCCAGAAGTAGTTGTCACCCCAGCCGTCGCCGTCGAAATCGGCCCACTGCTCGTGGTCGGTCGGGAAGAGATCGTCGACGTCAGCGTACCCGTCCAAATCCTGGTCCGGGCAGCCGTGTCGGCCTTCTTCAAACGATTTTCCAAAGACGTCCACGCAGTCGTCGCCGCTCGGGACGTTGGTGTTGTCACCAAATCCATCGCCGTCGCTGTCCGCCCACTGGAACGGGTCGGACGGGAACGCGTCCAACGGGTCGGTGACGCCGTCAAGGTCTGAGTCCGGGCATCCACGGCTCAACTCAGCCTGCGACTCGCCGTAATCGAGCGGACAGACGTCGCCGTTCTGACCGTCCGAGTTGTCGCCGTAGCCGTCACCGTCTTCGTCGCTCCACTGGGTCGGATCGGTTGGGAAAGCGTCGCCGTTGAAGCCGCCAGGGTTGTCGCCGTAGCCGTCACCGTCGCTGTCCTTCCACTGGCTGGTGTCGTCCGGGAAGGCGTCGGGGTTGTTTCCACTGGCGTTGTCGCCTCGATTGTCACCGTCCCGGTCGGACCACTGCGTGGCGTCGTCGGGGAAGGGGTCGCCGGCGTTGGAATAGCCATCGCCGTCCCGGTCAGCGCACCCGATTCGATCAACGGTGGAAGAGCCGGGGTTGTTGGGGCACTCGTCGGGTTGGTTCCCATCCGGGTTGCTGCCAAACCCATCGTTGTCCTCATCGCACCACTGCGTGGGGTCGTCGGGGAACGCATCAGCACCGAAACAATCGCTTGTGCTGGGCCAACCCGCCGTCGGATCGGAGTATCCGTCGCTGTCGGTGTCCGGGCAGCCCAGACGGTCGTATTGAGAATCACCCCAAGCGTTTGGACACGCATCGGCTCGGTCGCTGTTGGGGTTGTCGCCCACCCAGTCACCATCGCTGTCCATGTGCTGAGTTCGGTCCAGCGGGAAGACATCGGGTTGGTTGGCCGCAGGGAGGAGCAACCCAGGCCACTCGGGTGGGCGATAGGTGTTCCACGATTCGTTTGCGTAGTTGTCGCCGAAACCATCGCCGTCCGTGTCGTTCCACTGGGTAGGGTCGTTGGGGAAGGCGTCACCGGACTGGTTGACGTGGTACTGGTATTCGTCCAAATCGAAGAGATAGTTGTCCCCGTATCCGTCTTCATCGGCATCGACCCACTGGCTCGGGTCAAGCACCGCCCAATCCCCTTCATCGGACCAACCGTCGCCATCCGCGTCGGGGCAACCGTAGCGGTCTTCGGTGGACGTACCTGGCGTGGTGGGGCAAGCATCGGGCTCGTTGGCCGGCGCTGGATTGTCGCCATAACCGTCGTCGTCGGTGTCGTTCCATTGGGTTCCATCGGACGGGAACGCATCGACGACACCGTCGCCCTGGTCGGTTGTGTTGTAGCCGTCGTTGTCCTCGTCGATGTCAGCAAACCAGTAGTAGACGCCCTCGTCGTTTCGTCCGTGAGCGGTCACGATGTGAGTGGAATCAGGACTCCAAGCCACGCCGTAAATCACGCCGCACTGGTTGTTGTTTCCAGAGGTGCAACCGCCAGGACGTGGACCGTTGAACGAATCGATTTGCGTGCCGCTGTACGAGTCGTACACCCGTGCGGTGGCACCATCGGCTTGGTACCAGTACATGCCGGAAATGACCTGAGAACTGTCCGATGAGAAGGTCGTCGATGCGCAGGACGTGGTGGTTGTCTTTTGCCAGATTCGATTCCAAGAGCCGCTGCCGTACTGATACATGTCAAAACTTGCGGATTGGCCTTCCCAACCACCGCACATCGAAATGAAGTTCCCATCGGGAGACCACGCCAATGAATTGACCGCTGCGGGAGGGTTGGTGAACGTCCAAGTCGTCGAGCGAGAGGTGGTGTTTACGATGTAGATGTCGCTGTAGCCTGCGAGTGCGATGTACTGTCCGTCGGGGGAGTGAGCGAGGTCGTAAAACAAATCCTCACCGTTTGGGTTGATGGCGTACAGCTCTGTCCCGGTCAGGACGTCGTAGACGGTCACTTCCCCGTTGGTGCCTTGGTTGGCGTTGTCGCGGCCAATCGCCACGGCCACCGTGGAACTGTCGGGCGAAAATTCCACGCTGTTCACTTGATCGTTGCCACCGACGTCAACGCTGATGGCGCCGTGAACCGAGGTAAGGTTGCTGCTGTAGTAGATGTTGATGGTGTCGTCGTTGAGGCCGGCGGCGACGTACATGCCGTCAGCAGAATAGTCGACGCTGTTCACGTCGGTGTTGGTGTTGGCCGAGCGAAGGTTGGTCCACGTGCTCGCGTTCCAAATCCGAACGAAGCCGTCTTCCGAGCCGGTGACGATGAACTCGCCGCTGGGTGAATAATCGACGGCGTAGTAGTCGTTGGACGAACTGGTGGTGAACTCGTTCTGGTAGTTGGGATTGGTGATGGCCCACGGGTCGCTGAAATCAGAGGTCCCGTCGCCGTCGCGGTCCGGGCAACCGGTTTTGTCCACGGTGGAGGTGCCAGCAGCCCACGGACAGTCATCAGCGCTGTCCTGAACGCCGTCACCGTCCGAGTCTGCGGCCTGAACGGCGAGACTGGTCACCGATGCGAGAAACAAGAACACCATGAGGACAGCGCCGTGTTTTCGATGCGAGCGGGTCTCGGCAGATTTTGCCATGTTCTTGCTACCTTTGTCCCTATAAAGGGCTTTTTGCCCAAATGCTCAAACAGAATCAGCGGGGGTTGGGGGCACAAAGTCTTGAACACATGGAGAGAACAGCAGCATGCATGGCGGGCGAGATTCCCAAGGTGAACGTCGCCGCCAAGGATCGTGTTCTGCTCCACCTTCTGGCCAACGATGAATGGGCCGATCGGTACATGGTGCCGCCCGCCCTGACTCGACCGGGCATTGCGGAGGCCTGCGCTCAACACCCACCCAACGTAAGCCGCTCGATGCGCGACCTCCTCAAGGAGATGCTCGTTGAGGAGCACACTCGGGCGGTTCAGGGTGACGAACGGCGACAGAAAACCTGGCAGCTCACGGAAGAGGGTCGGCTCCGAGCTCAACAGCGGCATGTAGCCCTGGAGGACACGAAGGTGTTGGTGCGCAGCATGGAGGGCGACCTGCTCGAGGTGAAGGCGGTCGAAGCCGCGAAACTGCTTGAAACAGATCTGAGTTTACTCCAAATTTTGCTTCATGCCCAGCACGAAGGCGTCCTGACCTACGGCGACATTCGTTTTGGAAGCATCCGAAAGTCCACTCAAGGGGACATGCCGGAACCCGGTCGTCTGACGCCGCTGGTCGGGGTGCATTCAACGTACGCCAACCGGCCTCCGACCACACGTCCCGTCTACGGACGAGACAGCGAATTGGAAACACTGCACGGTTGGTTTGCAGAGCGACATCCGTGCATGGTGGTCCACGGGATTGCAGGAATTGGTAAGTCGACCCTCATCGCTCACTGGCTGCAGCAACACATGGAGACCGACCCGCATCTTTCGGTGTGCTGGTACACCTGTCAACCGTGGGACCGAGCGTTGGGCTTGGCCACCAGCCTGCTCCACCGGTTCGGCATAGACGAGTCGCACGACCCCTACCGAATCATCGAAACCCTCCCGCTGACACCTGGAGCCGATATGGACGTGGACGCCTGGCGACGCAGGCTCACTGCGTACATGACGGACGCCAACACGATTCGTGAACGCTTCAAAGACACGGCCGGCGGACCGCCTCCCTACTGGCTCATCGTTCTCGACGATGTCCACCACATCAGTGAGAAGGCCCGCCACTTGCTCGGCTCGTTGCTTCAACTTGCGCAAAAAGGCCCGCTTCGAATACTGTTGGTTTCGCGAACGGAATTGAGTGTGTACGACCGACGGGACGTTCACATCCGAGACACGGTCCGAGAGTTACCTCTCAAAGGGCTCAGCCTTGAAGCCACGCAAGCATGGCTTTCAAGCCTCAAAGCAAAGGATGCACCGCCTGCTGAGGAGGTCCATGCGGCAACCGGAGGCCATCCTCTGGCGATGGAGCTGTTGGAACTCTACGGTCAACCGACCCACAAAGACTGGTTGCGGTTCCTCGATGAGGAAATCCTTCTGCGCCTCCCCGAACAAGAAAAGGAGTTGCTGGCGACCCTTGCTGTCGCCGAATCACCGGTTCCTTGGAAGACGCTTGCCGGCGGTGTAGGCTGGAACGGTACGCCGCCCGATAATCTGCTGAAGCACGGGCTTTTGCTCGAGTTGGAGGAAGGCATGTGGCTGCACGAGGCACTCCGAGAGCGGTTGCTCAGGGACGTGGGAGACCCCTTGGAAGACCGCAAGAATCGGTTGGCCTAAGCTCAGAAGTCGTCGGCCGACATGACCTCGTCGATCCATGAAAGCAACTTGGGCTTGGGCATGCTGCCCACCTTTTGGGCCACGATGGAACCGTTGCGGTAGATGAACAGAGCGGGAATGCTTCGAACCCCAAGTTGGGCCGCCGTAGCGGTGTTTTGTTCGGTGTCGACCTTGGCGACAAGAATCTCACGCTCTTGCGCCACGGCCTCAAGCACGGGACCGATCGCCTTGCACGGAGCGCACCAAGGCGCCCAAAAATCCACGATCACCCACTCGCTGTCGTTCACGGTGTCGTTGAATTCGCTGTCGTTTACGTTCCGCACCTCGCCCACGGTTTCACCCACTTGCTGCTCAGGTTGAGATGTTATAGGCGTTTGGACGCCAACCCATGGCATGAAAAATGGCAAGTCTCATCAATCGGCGACGGTTGGAACGGACCGAGGGATGAGATGATCATTGCACCCAGCGTCCTCACCGCCAACCTCGCAGACTTGTCCACCGATTGCAAGGAGGCCATGGAAGCAGGGCTCGATTGGCTTCACCTCGACGTGATGGACGGAAACTTCGTGCCCAATCTGACCTTTGGCCCGCCCGTCATCCGGAGTCTTCGACGTGCGCTGGGTCCCGACGCCGTGTTCGACGCTCATCTGATGATTGAAAACGCCGAGGCCTGCTTCCAAGACTACATCGATGCTGGGTGCAATCACCTTTCGGTTCATGTTGAAGCGGTGAAGCACCTCCATCGGTTGCTGAACGCCATCCGGGAAGGCGGAGCGACGGTGGGCATCGTGCTCAATCCAGCCACGCCGGTTGAAGCAGCGCTCGAAGTGTTGTCAGAGGTGGACCTCGTCCTGATCATGAGCGTCAATCCTGGATTTGGCGGTCAATCTTTCATCCCCAACGTCGAGAGCAAAATCCGCCGCCTCTCGCAAGCCATCGAACAACAGGTAGCGGAGGGCGGACGAGCGGTGCAAATCCAAGTTGACGGTGGGGTCAAGTCTCACAACATCGCCATGCTCAGGGACTGGGGCGTGACCAACTGCGTCGTTGGTTCAGGACTCTTCAACGACCGCGCCAGCGTGGCCGACAACCTCGCTGAAATCCACCAAGCGCTCAACTGACGGAGGGCTGGCCATTCAGATTCTTGTCGTTTCGCTGCTCTATCCGGTTCCGTTGAACCCAACGCGAGGCGTTTTTGTCGAGGACCATGTTGAGCTGTTGAAATCGCTTGGCCACGATGTCAGAGTCGTGAATCCACTTCCGCGGATGCCGCGTTATGCTGAGGCAAGGCGTTCAACCCTCGCCGGCGTGGCCAAAGCACCGAAACGATGGATGCACAACGATACGATGACCTTAGTGCCCCGATTTTTGGCACTGCCCGACCACCCGTACCCCCGAATCACCGCTACAAGTGTGGCTCGCAAAGCCGGCTGGGTGGAGAAGCAGTTGGGCTCGTGGAGACCGGACGTCATCGTGTGCCACACCCTCTGGCCGGCGGCCATCCTCGCAAACCGGCTCGCGCAGCGATGGTCGTGCCCGTTGGTGGGCGTGGTCCACGGCTACGATTTCGACGTCGGGCTGGACCTCAAAGGCGTGGGCGACCGGGTCCGGTCCGCAGCTGCGTGCTGCGATGCATTGGTGTGTGCATCTCAGCGGCTCGCCGACCTTGTCCGAGATCGAGGGGTGGACGCCCGACGTGTGGAGACCATTCCTTGCCTCACCGATGTGGACCGAGAGTGGCGACAACCGGTTCGTCCAATGAAAAAGGCCTGGAAAAAGGAGCCCATTGACATCCTGTTCCCGGCCGACCCGAGAAGGCCGGAAAAACGCCATCTTCTTGCTCTCCAAACAGGCGAAGTGCTGGAAGGACGTGGATGGGTTGTGGGCATCACAACCCTTCGCCATCAGCCCAGGAGCATCGTTTTCGACCGAATGCTGACCGCCGACGTCACGCTCATCACGTCTCGCAGGGAAGCCGGGCCGTTGGTGGCTCGAGAATCGCTGATGTGCGGAACACCCGTTGTCAGCGTCGACGTCGGCGAGGTCGGGCGGTATCTTCCAGAGGAATGGGTGCATGGGGACGACCCCGAGGCCCTCGCAGACGGAATTGAGCACGCCCTTCGGCACGGATGGCAAAGCGAGGACACGGTGGACGAACGCCTTGCCTTCGCCTCGCTCGAGGCGGTCAGTCAANCGTGGACCGGGCTGCTTTCCAGCCTTGTTTCGTAAAGCCGAACAACGGCAAGCCGACGACCCACCACCACGTGCTGGAGATCAACCCCCCAACGACGAACGACGTGCAAACCATCGCCAAGATCCATTCATCTCTGCGAGCAACAATCGCAGCGAATTCACCGCTCATCCACCAGGAGAGCATCAGCAACACCCCTGCTGAAAGGCTGCTTGCAGCCGCAGCGGCGTAGAGCTTTTTCCCCGGGTCGCTCGACCCGTTGAGGACCAACACCGCTCCGAGTGCAGTGGCGGCAAGGAGCACCAGGGCGATGAACAACGTGAACCGCCAGGGGCGCTCGCCTGCCATCAGCGCCGTGTAGGTGGGCGTGGCGAGAAGGGTCATGCCCCATCCCGCCAGCAAAACGGTAAACACATCGATGGCGGACGCCCCGTAGGTGCCGTCCAAATAAGCCTCGGGGAAAGCGATTGGGGCAAACACCGTCACGACAAGATGGCCACCGAAGAGACCGTAGGGCAACAACCCAAAACACATGTCGAAGGCGTTGTTCAATGCTTTGCGGTGCTTCGTCGGATTAAACCGTGCATCACCGAGAACGGGAAGGAGGGCGGCTCGAACGGCAGCGGGCACGACCAGTCCAGCGAGCCAAGCCAATTGAGCAACGTGGAAGACGGCCCCCAGCTCAGCGCCACCCGACGCTGCAACCATGAATTTCTCAATTCGAACCACGTAGGGAAGAATTCCCAGCGTAATGGCGAAAGGAAGGGCAGAGAGCACCAGTTGGGCCGTGGATGTCCAACTCGAACCCAGCGCATCCCATCCAACATCCGACGGCGTCGCCGGAGCCGTTTTGACCACCCAATACAGAGCCAGCAACCAACCAGCAAGCGCACCGAGCAAGAAAGCGCACGTGAACGCCGTCGCTGAAGTGGACCCCTGCCAGGCCAACAAACCGTACAAAACCACCGTCAGGCCGCGCTCAACGACCTTTGTGAGGGCCTCCAACCGTGCTTCGCCCAACACCCGAAGACCGGAGCGAGGTGCGTAGGATGCCACGTGAACCAGAGCGATGAGCGAAGCAGCGAGGAGAAGCCCGACCGGCGCCTGAACGTCCAACCAGGACTCGGGTCGCAGCAGGACGGCAACAACGATGAACGGAAGCACGGCCACTGCCTGCANTCGATAGGTGCGCCACACTGCCGCAGGGACCAACGATGGCGCTCGGGTTCCGTCGCGAGCGAGCAGGGTGGGCAGACCAAGGTCAACCACAAGAAAAAGCGAAGCGTAGAGATCGATGGCGAGCACCATCCATCCGTAATGTTCAGCCAACAGAGCATGGGTGAGGATGATTTGCCCGATAAACGCCAGCGCTACGGCCAGCAAATCTGCGCTCACCAACCACGATGCATCTCGACCCGTCGAAGGGGTGCGACCTCGAGGCTCGGTCATGATTCATGCAAGGTGAGCAGGCTTTCAATGGATTCCACCGTTCTCAAACGTGGTCGTCCTCTTCCAGACCCCACGCCCATCGACTTACGGTTCCACGTTCCCCCTCGGACGTCCCGACGCGATGGACGAACGGCGACCTGCGAAGGGCTCGCTGCAGAATGTGAGCGCGGACCTCCCGCCCTTCCGCCTCAAGAGCTCGTACGATTTCAGGCGTGGTGGCCGGTCCGTTTTTCCGGAGCCACCCGACAATCCACTCGGCTTGCTCCCGATTGGCTTTCCGCTCGTCGCTCCATCGTGACGGGCGCGCCATGGAAAGACTCGAGCGGTTTGAATCAAGAAGATTTGTCAGTCCTCGTCGTCGAACTTCAGGTCGCGGGCGCGCTGCATGGCGCCCTCGTCGGTGAACCAGAACGTTGGGGTGGGTCCCAGGTCTTGGTCCCAGCGTTGGACGGCGCGCGCAAACATTTCCCCATCGGCGTATTTCTCGCACCACCGAAGAAACCACTCCGCTTGGGCCTGCATGGCCTCATCGCCCTCGGACTGACGACGCAGCATTTCGGCTTGGAGAGCGGTCATCATCATCCAGTTCGGTGTGAGGGCGTAGGTGACGTACGGGTTGCGCTCCATGTCCACGCTGCGCCATTCGGTCCACAGCGAGAACACTTGATCGTAGAGGTATCCGATGGTAAGGACGCCCAGCATGACGGTCAGGAAGATGGACAGCAAACCAAAGTAGGTCGCCGGGACGCCGGCAACGGTGTCGCTGAAACACACAGCGTCGCTGCATGAGGCTTCAAACCGCCAGCGAACGTACGGCCAAACCAGCAGCGTGATGGTGGTGCCCCACAGCAGCAATCCAACGACGGCCTGCGATTGTTGCATGCGCCAATATTGACGCATCACCCATTTTCGAAACAGGGAGGGAGAGCCGTCTTTCGTCATAACAACAGACTTCCTAAACGTCGTTCATTTAACAAAGAAACCCTTGAATGGACGGCTTGCGAGTTGTTTCATCGGCCGGCCTGTTGACCGATGTACGCCAGAACGTCGTGAATCACCTGACCCATCACCCGCACGTTGTCCTGCGTGAGGTGAGGTTGCATGGAGAGGTCGCACGCAAACTCAATGTTTGCAACGGTGTTGACGAGTTCGTCTTGATGGGCCTTGATGTACTCCCACTGACGATAATCCCGAGCGTTGCGATGGGTCCCAAAAATCTGCATCGGTATGCCTTCTTGTTTCATGAGGTCGATGAATCGGTCCGCTTCTTCTCGCGACAGCCCCACAAGATGAAATTGCATGGTGTCGCAAAACGGATCGACCTGCTCCAGCGGCATCGGAATCTCAATGTTCGGGTGGTCGTGAATGAGCGAATGGAGCAGGTTCCAGTTTTCCACGTGAATTTGTTTGATGGTCGCCAATCGGTCGATTTGAGGGGTCAGCATGGCGGCGGTGACCTCCTGCATTCGCATGGAATAGCCCGGTACTTGGTTCTGCAAACGGTCCATCAGCTCGGCATCAAGATCGTAGTGCTTCATCCAAAGGCGCTCGTAGGACCCAGCGTAGAGGACCGCTCGGGCGGCGTGTTCATCGTTGTCGGTGATGAAAATACCGCCCTCGCCGGCGGAAAGCCCCTTGGACGACTGGGTTGAGAAACAGCCAATCTCACCAAAGGTCCCGAGCAGTTTCCCGTTCCACAACGTTGCGTAGGCGTGAGCGCAGTCCTCGATCAGGATCAGCCCGTGTTTCTCAACAACGTCCATGATGGCGTCCATGTCGGGGACGTGCCCGCGCATGTACGACATCAACAGGACCTTGGCACCGGTTTCCGCGGCTTTCCTGTCCAAATCTTCAGGGTCCATCGCCCACTCTCGGTTGCTCTCGACGAGGACGGGAACGGCACGGGCGTGCTCGATGACGCTTGGAACCGCGTGGAACGTGAAGGCGTTGGTCAGAATGGTGTCACCGGGTTGAACACCAACGATGTTCAGGGCGATGAACATGGCGGAGCCGCACGAGTTGGTGCCCACCGCGTGCTTGACCCCCATGTACTTGGCAAAATTGTGTTCAAAGGATGCCGTGATGGAGGCTTCCTTGGTCTTTGGCTGATAGCGGTACATCACGCCTGCGTTCATCGCTTTTACAGCGAGGTCAATGCCGGCTTGCGGAATGGGTTTGAACGCTTTGTTGTCGAAATCAACAACGCTCGGGCCACCTTCGGCCACAAGTTTTCTTGACTGCTTGGGTGATTCCATGCTGGTCCCTTCGGAGGTTCCCTCCGGCCCGATGATTTTCAATGTATTGAATCCGAGTCCGGCTCGTTCAACCACAGCCCACCGGCAAGTTCCTCCCATTCGATGGATTGTGGGTGGCACGAATTGTGGTAGTTGGTGAATTCACCGAAGTACCACTTGCCGTCGGCCAAAAAGAGGTCCACTCTGGCGTAGTCGATGTCCTCGGCCAGTCGTTCCCCGATGTGTATGAGTTCGTCGATTCTTTTCCTGCCCAAGATGGAAACGATTTCGTCGGGCGTGTGCTCCTCGCTCCATCGGCAGTTGGTTTGGTGAATGCGCTGGCCGTCGAGCGTGTAAATGGATTGGGAATGCGAGGTCATTCTTCCGGTGTCGTACTGAATGAAGCCTGCCTTACCGTGGAACACGTGGACCTTCCAATCGTTGGGGAGATGATTGTCGTCGGTGAGTAACTCTTCAATCATCACGCCCCTTGGTTTGATGTTTGCAGCCCCCCATTCAATCGGTGCGGGAAACGGTTGGCGCAGGCACCAGCGGAGCGTCCGTTCGATGCGCCATTTCGGCCACGGTTTCCCGTTTTGATCGCGCCAGTTTCGGATGACACGGTAGCGGTTGTCCGTGCGTGAGAACAAGCGCAGTTTTCGTGGAACGTTGGCCAGCGGCACCGGTCCGTTGTCCATGATGAACAAGGCGTCGCCCGACCAGTGGTTGGTTTTGATGACGCAGCGCTCAGGAAGGTTGTCCCAATCGATGCTCACGTCTTCCGACCAGTGGTAGAGTTCTGTCAGGTGGCACACCTGTTTGGATTCAACGAGTTCACGCGATCGGTATTTGTCCTCCATCAAGGGAAGCAGCGGGTTTCGGTCTTCGAGGCATCGCTTGAGCTGAAGCTGGCTGTAGTGATTCGCTTTGGACTCGTCGAGGACGTGCCACGGGTGAACACCGCCAGGGAGGAGGTCAGCCATCGTGTCACCGTGTGGACTCGTTCGCTTTAGACTTGGCACGCTTCGTCCGGTGGACGGGTGAATCACGCCTGGCGGCCTGCATCAAACATTTCGCGAAGGCTGCCGTCTTGCAGCATCTCGAGGGCGATGTCCGACCCGCCGATGAGCTCGCCGTGGACGAAGACTTGGGGC
>FUFK010045011.1_pt1 | contig 91869 bp, 63 predicted proteins | sample 1021851 | NCBI WGS metagenome assembly FUFK01 (sample SAMEA51879418, study PRJEB19060) | metagenome
CCTAAGGGAGCAAACGCACCAGACTGGCTACCTGACATGATAAACAAGGCCAACGTGAAGAAGTTGCGAATCGACCGTATGTGAGCATAGTCTGAGTCCACTTTTACACTTGGTTTTCGTGTACAAGTAGCGGAGGCTAAGGATTCTCGAACCAGAGAAATTTACTCCGAGCGGAATCTCTTTCGGGCCCTTTCTGTCCTTTCAGTTTCAAGCTTCTTCGCCTCTTCCATTCTAGCTCTCTCGGAATCTTGAGCTGTAGTAGCCTGCTTATTGTTCCCGGGATCAGCTGTCTGCACGAAATCTTCCGAAAAATAGCTTAAAACTCCAGATGTTAGGTTTCCTACGGCTTTAATTGGGTTTACCAATGGGTCGAAATATTCTGTTACTACCCTTTCTTTCAGTGGAATCAGGGCATTATCCGTAATTTGTATTCCTGCAGGACACACTTCAGTGCAACACCTCGTGATATTGCAATAGCTTATTCCAAAGTCATCTTTAATCTCTGGAATCCTATTCTCAGTATCCAACGGGTGCATCTCTAAACTTGCGAGTCTAACAAAGAAACGCGGTCCTGCAAACTCATCGAATTTCTGGTGCTCCCTCATAACGTGACATGTGTTTACACAAAGCATACACTCAATACAAGACCTAAACTCTTGAATTCTGTCAGCCTCATATTGATTGAATACCCAATCAGGGTCTTCTGGCCCGTTTATCGGCTTAATTTTCCTATCAACCTCGTAGGCCCAGGAAGTATCCGTTACCAAATCCCGAACCAATGGGAATGACTGCATCGGTCGAATATCCACGGGGCCTTCGTAGTCGCCCATTTCTTCCTTTATGTCATCCATTCTTGTCATGCACATTAGTCTTGGCTTACCATTAACTTCTGCACTACAAGAACCACACTTACCCGCTTTACAGTTCCAGCGACAAGCTAGGTCCGGGGCTTCTTCTGCCTGAATTCTATGAATCACATCCAGTACAACCATGCCCTCATCTAGATCCACTGTATATTCTTTCATTTCTCCAATTGGAGAACCAGAATCATCCGGATGTCCTCTGAAAACACTGAATGTAATTTTATCCATACTACTCCTCCTCCTCTAACAAGTCTTCTGAGTCTAATAGATCCCTCAAATCATCAGGTATGGGAGGATAGGAAGTATAGTCGATTTCCATCTTCCCATCTACTTGTTTTATTCTACTATTTACCTTGCCCCATTTTGCATTATCAGGGGATGGGAAATCATCCCTAGTATGACCTCCCCTACTTTCCTCCCTCATCAGCGCAGACAGAGCACACATCCTGCTTACATCTATCATAGCTGCTATCTCTAATGCTTGGTGCCAGCCAGGATTGTAGACTCTCCCGCCTGGAGACGTAGTGTTCCTGCCCCTAGCCTCCAGATCATCTAGGTCCTCCAGAGCTTCTTCCAGAAGCTTGCGTGTTCGGATAATTCCTACTTTATTCTGCATCATTACCCTGAGATCATCTACCACCTTTGCAGGATTTTCTCCATCTTCCCTCCTGAGCGGTTCAAGCATCTCCGTTATCACGCTGTCAATTTCCTGCTCATCTATCTCTTCGAAATTATCCACATGTCTCGCAGACTTCGCTGCATACTCTCCAGCAATCTTCCCGAAAGTAATGAGGTCAGACAAAGAATTCCCACCCAGACGATTCGCTCCGTGAAGTCCAGTTGCAGCTTCACCCGCTGCAAAAAGTCCTGGAACCGATGTCTCCTGGGTGATAGGGTCGACGCGCACTCCTCCCATTACATAGTGTGCTGTGGGGCCGACCTCCATCGGCTCCTTCGTAATATCAACTGCCGCAAGCTCCATGAACTGATGGTACATTCCCGGAAGCTTCTTCTTGATCTCCTCAGACTTTCTCCAAGAGATGTCCAAGTAGGCTCCTCCGTGTTCAGAAGCCCTGCCTGCAGCCTTCTCACTGTTGATAGCCTTCGCAACTACATCCCTTGTTAGCAACTCCGGAGGCCTTCTTTTTGTAGCAAGTTTTCCAGCGACTACTTCTTTCACCCATTCACTTGATTCGACCTCAGTATCTGCGAACTCTTCTCGGTACATCTCTGGTACATAATCGAACATGAACCTATCACCTTCAGAATTCGTTAGCATGCCGCCCTCCCCCCTTACTCCTTCTGTGACCAAAATACCCTTTACAGACGGAGGCCAAATCATTCCGGTTGGATGAAATTGAACGAATTCCATATCTCCCATCTCCGCTCCTGTCCAATATGCAAGAGCATGACCTTCTCCGGTGTACTCCCAAGATCCGGAGCATACCTCCCAACACCGAGTAATCCCTCCAGTTGCTAGCACGATCGATTTAGCCCTGAAAAGATGCAACGAACCGTCCGACCTATTGTAAGCAAAGCAACCCACAACTCTACCATCCTTCTTGAACAAATGACGGACAGTGTATTCCATGAAGACCTCCATTCCCGTATGGATACCCCTCTGTTGTAGAGTTCTGATAAGCTCTAAACCGGTCGCATCCCCGATATGGGCCAGCCTGGGATATGTGTGACCTCCGAAATTCCTCTGACTTGTCTTCCCCTCTGATGTTCGGTCAAACACCGCACCCCATTGTTCCAACTCCCTTATTCTGTCCGGAGCCTGTTGTGCATGGACCTTCGCCATCCTCCAGTCTGAAAGGTACTTTCCGCCCTTCATAGTGTCTCTGAAATGTATCTTCCATGAATCTCTGTGGTCTTTGTTAGCTAATGCGGCGGCGGCACCTCCTTCTGCCATTACTGTGTGTGCCTTTCCGAGCATAGATTTGCTAATCATGCCAACTTTGGCACCGTTCGAACTTGCCTCTATAGCGGCTCTCAATCCTGCTCCGCCTGCTCCTATAACGACAACATCGAAGTCCCATTCCGAGTAAGATTTGTCCATACAATCACCTAAATTTTGAAGCTAGGATCGTTTAGAATCCCTTCCGCGACTGCCCAGACAAATAAGTCCCCCAAGAAAACCATACCCAGGCTTGTCCAGAACCAGAATCCATGGTGGACATTTGTTTTGGAAACAAACCTGAAGATATTTCCCTGGATTTTCTCAAATCCTAAACTCCATCTTTTATTACCGCCTCCAACCAAGTGCCTAAATGCGTGACAAGAGGTAACATACATTGTCAACAGAAAAGACTCTGCAGCCAAGACAAATGTTCCAACAGACAGGCCATACGTATTAGTTCCATCAACATCATGAAATCTTAGTGTGTGGAATACGTCGATGTACTTCATGAAGAGAATAATGATGGCAAGGTAAAGCATTATTCTGTGAATGTTGTTGAAAATAAATAATCCTCCTTCCCCTCTATAGCCCAGAGATTTGGAAATCTTTGGTTCTGCCACCACACACGCCACCGGACTAGCAAAGAATGTTCTGTAATAGACGCGCCGCATATAGTAACAAGTGCCTCTGAAACCAAATGGTATCCAGAGTATCAACATAGCAGAATTAGCCCAGGCAGGGACTTCCAGACTCCACAGGTGGATTATATCGGGAGAGAAGATTGGGCTAGTTACTCTATGATCGTCGTAATGAATCGCTCCATCAAAAAAAATCAATCTTAGAAATGTGTAAACCAAGGCAGCCGTAAGGGCGGCTCCCATCCACAGGGGTTCCATCCACCACCGATCAATTCTATTTGTCTCGCCGAAGCCTTGGCTAATTGGAAGTTTGAAACTAGTAGCCATTAGTCCAACTCATTATCGTCCCGCGGGACACCCAGTGCATCCCACGAGGAACTCCCATTTTAATCCAAGTTTGTACAACACTGCGTTTGAACAAGCATTGCAAAACTTACCAGATGACAGTTTCTTGATTTAGTACCTGAAACGACTCCAGAGAGAAGAAACAAGAAATTGGCCATCAAAAATGGGAAATGTTCACGATATGATTTAATTTGGTAGTATTATGCAGGGTGATGACCTTGTCACTTCCATCTGCCCGAATTGCAATTACATGCCAGGAGCATGGCTTCCCGGGGTCAGGTGTCCTGAATGTGGAGAACCGATGCTCTAAGCCAGTGAGGCATAGTCTGCTTCTGCCTCTTTGACATGTATCTCATCCACATCCATTTGAGCGAGCTGGAGTTTTCCAGATAGCTCGTCGTTCACAGCATGCCAGTATGAGTAAGCTTCTATCACCCATATTCCTGACTCTCTGGTTCCATTTCCACTGTCCTTAACCCCACCAAATGGCAGATGCGCCTCAGCCCCTGTGGTGGAGTTGTTTATGCCCGTCATTCCAGCCTTTATTCCGGTCTTGAAACGGTATGCTTCAAGCCTATCGTTAGTGTAGCAAGCACTGGATAATCCAAATGGAGATGCGTTGGCTAGATGGAGGGCATTTTCGAAATCATCGGCCCTAACTACAGTCACGACAGGTCCAAAGATTTCTTCTTGGAAGCACCGCATTTCCTCTTTTACGTCTGCGTAAACATGCGGCCACATGTACGAACCCTCCGAAGCGTCACCTTGGAAATTCTCCGGCTTGTTTTCATTGGTAATTCTGCCTTCTCCCCATAGTTTGGTAGCCCCGTCTGTTTCACATATCCCTAGGTCCCTTAGGAAATCACTGGCATACTTTTCCGATATCATAGAACCATACAATACATCGTCATTTCTCAGTGAGTCTCCGATTTTAGTTTCCTTCACCTTTGCCATGAATTTATCCATGAACTCCTCGTATATGTCCTTGTGAAGTATCAGATTCCCCAAGCTAGTGCAACGTTGACCAGCTGTTCCGAAAGCAGCCCAATACGCACCTTCTACCGCATTTTCGATGTTCGCCGATGGCATCACAACTAGGGGATTCTTACCTCCCAACTCCAGTGAACACGAGACTAGGTTCCTTCCACATACCTCTCCGATCATCTTTCCAACGGGTGTTGAACCGGTGAAACTGATTTTATTCACTAGTCCCTCGTCAACCGAATCAACAAGGAACTGCCCCGCTCCACTTCCTTTGCCATGAATCAAATTGACCACTCCATTGGGTAGCCCTGCCTCGTGCATTATTCTAGTAAGCATGAATGATAACAGGGGAGAGTCTTGGGGACTTTTCCAAACGCAAGTGTTTCCGCACATTATTGCAGGAATCATCTTCCAGAAGGGCACCGCTGAAGGGAAATTACTAGCATTTATGATTCCACATACGCCGAGCGGTCTCCGGTAGGTGAACAGCTCCTTGTCAGGTAACTCTGAGTTAACCGTCTGACCATACAATCTCCTTCCCTCCGATTGGAAAAATAGGCATGTGTCGATTGCTTCCTGAACCTCACCTGCGCTCTCTTTCAGAGTCTTTCCTATTTCCCTAGATTCCACTCTGACAATATCGTCTTTGTGCTGCATTAGCAACCTTCCCATGTTTCCAATAATCTGGCCCCTAGTCGGAGCGGGCGTCTGTGACCATTGAGCGAAGGCATCCCTAGCTGAAATCAGTGCCTCGTGAACGTCTTCCTTTGTAGACAATGGAAACACTCCCACGCAGTCATCCAACCATGCTGGGTTCCTGCTTTCGAACGTCTCGCCATCGCTTGCTGGACGCAACTCTCCNTTGATTATGTTGTAGCCCATTACGGTGGGACTGCCGTTGGGGTTTTCTCTGTTTAGATATCTCGAACCCCGTCTCAAGTACGTGTGCCATGTAATACGGCGGATACTACTTCTGAAATGAATTATGCGCATCGCTATGCCTTGTTCCGGCAATCATTTTACACTGTGGAGANTCCTAGGTTGCAGGGTTTAACAACCCCCTATGCACGAGAAGTGATGGTAGGGAGTAAGAAATGTCACCAGACTCTAACGAATCATTAACTTTGAGAGTGGCGAAGGCGATACCAAGTGACGTGGGCCACGGACGAGCGAGAGTCCCATTCGACAATGACCTGAACCTAAAACCCGGAGACATCGTCGAGATTGAAGGAGAGAGGAAGACTGCGGCTATTGTTTGGAGATGCAGACCAGAAGATGCTAATCTTGGAGTTATTCGGATTGACGGAATAATTAGGAAAAACTCTGGAGTAAGTCTTGGAGACAGAGCCGAGATTCGCAAAGTCGAGGTCGAGCCTTGCACCAAATTGGTTCTGAGCCCAGTAATGGCGAAGCAACAGAAAGTTAGGTTTGGGCCCGGAATCGAAGGATTCGCAAGACGAGGCCTGAACAAGAGGCCAGTAGTTGCAGGAGACAGAATATTCATCCCAGGGATGACACTCTTCGCCGAAGCATTGCCTTTTGCTATAGTCCAGACCAGTCCCAAGGGGATAGTGCAGGTGCTTCCCGATACTGAGATCGTGATCAAGGAGGATGGCGTTGATCAAGAAGAGGAGAATATGGTTCAGACCATCTCCTACGAGGATATCGGAGGAATTGGAAACCAACTCCAAAAGGTTAGAGAGATGATAGAGCTACCTCTAAAGCATCCTATTCTATTCCGAAGGCTCGGGATCGACCCTCCGCGAGGGGTTCTTTTGCATGGACCTCCAGGCACTGGAAAGACACTGATTGCAAAGGCAGTGGCGTCAGAGACAAAAGCCCATTTCACATCCATAAATGGTCCGGAGATAATCTCGAAGTACTACGGCGAGAGTGAGAAGCAACTCCGTGAGATTTTTGACGAGGCCGCAGCAAACGCGCCAGCAATCATATTCATCGACGAACTAGATAGCATCGCTCCAAAGAGAGAGGACGTCACTGGAGAAGTAGAGAGGCGGGTAGTCGCACAACTGCTTACACTTCTGGATGGGATGGGTGGCAGGGACAATGTCGTTGTAATAGGGGCCACCAACAGAAGGGATGCAATTGACCAGGCCCTAAGGAGGCCTGGAAGATTCGATAGAGAATTGGAGATTGGTGTCCCAGACAAGGCAGGCAGGGGAGAGATACTGGAGATTCACACTAGGGATATGCCAATCAGTGATGATTACAATTTGGAGTGGCTACTTGACCATACCCATGGTTTCGTAGGAGCCGATATCTCAGCCTTGGTAAGGGAAGCAGCGATGAAGGCTCTTCGACGTTATCTCCCAGAGATAGATCTGGACGAGGAAGAGATTGCTCCTGAGGTAATCGAGAAGATGGAAGTCAGGATGTCAGACTTCCAAGAGGCAGTAAGAGAAATCGAGCCAAGCGCTCTCAGGGAGATATACGTACAGGTGCCAGAAGTTACCTGGGAAGAGGTAGGCGGTCTCCATGATGTCAAGGAACGACTGAAGGAGAGCGTAGAATGGCCATTGAACATGCCCGAGAAATTCGAACATTTCGGAATAACTCCGCCAAGAGGTATAATGCTGTTTGGCGCACCTGGTACGGGCAAGACCCTCATTGCAAAGGCGATTGCTAACGAGGCCAAGGCCAATTTCATATCCATAAAAGGACCAGAACTAATTTCTAAGTGGGTTGGAGAATCCGAGAAAGCAGTCAGAGAGGTGTTCAAAAAAGCGAAGCAATCCAGTCCTTCGATTGTCTTCCTTGATGAGTTTGAGAGCATTGCTGGAATGAGAAGGAGCCATTCCGGAGAGGGTTCAGATGTCATGAACAGAGTAGTGAACCAACTTCTGAGCAGTCTTGATGGGGTGGAAGGAATGGAAGGAGTAATCGTAGTCGCGGCAACCAACAGACCTGAAATGATCGATCCAGCACTGATGCGAAGTGGGCGATTCGAACGAGTTCTACATATTCCCCCACCTGATAGAGACTCTAGGTCCGCAATTTTGAAGATTCACACAAAGGACATGCCCCTCGGGAAGTTCAAGATTGACGATCTGGCTGCTAGTATGGAGAATTACACGGGTGCTGATATAGAGGCAGTCTGTAGAGAAGCAGCCCTAATTTCAATGAGAGATGAGAAGAAGACAGTAACTAGGAAGCACTTTGAGACCGCAGTGGAAAGAGTCAGGCCGACTGTTAACGATGAAATGATGCAATACTACTCAAAGCTGGAAGAGACACTAACCAGTGGTCTTGAGTCTGTGAAGCGCTCCTCCGGCACGATCTCCGGAATTGAATTAATTTGAGGAATATAATGAAGACCACATTCACCCAAGAAATAATGACCAGGCAAGTCTTAGATGCTGCAGGCGATCTTCTTGGCCATCTGACCGACTTCTCAGTAGATGTTGACACTGGAAACATTGTTGCAATCCTGGTCGTGACTGAACAGGGAATCGATCCTTCCGAGCTTCCGTGGCCAACAACCGACGGCCTCCTCACAATCCCTGTCGAGGAAGTAGCTAGCGTCGGTAATGCTGTGGAACTCTCCAGATAAGTCGATGCAGCATTGTTCATGGTCACATAACGGTCATAAAACGTTCTTCAGGCTCAATAATCATATTTGAGGTGGCCGGACGGTGGATTGGAGAAAGATAGGCGGTTTTCTCAATACCCGAAGGAACAAGAGGATAGCCTTGCAAGCCTCCTTCTGGGCCGTGCTCCTGCTTCTAATCGTATCAATCGCAATTACTTATGTAGTCCCTGGACAGACTCAACAGTCCGCATATGGGGACGAGTGGAACGATCTTGGATCATTTCGTGAGGAACTGAACAATAAGGGAGTGGAGACAACAGCGCTGGTATCCAGTCCGCTGCTTTTGAGTGACATTGATCATCCTGAGCAGACCATCTTTGTGATATCCGGTGTGGAGAGGGATACAATTTCACTCCCACGCTTCACCGGCGAAGATGACCTGATACAATTTTCTGAGGGAGACGGGTACACTTCTTCAGAGATTGTTGCAATCAGAGAATTTGTCTCGAGGGGCGGTACGCTGATTCTCATGGACGACTTTGGATATTCGAGTAACCTTGCCTCGGAGTTTGGTCTCCAATTCACTAACCATCGCTTGTATGCGGACTATAGCTACGACAACGACCTTGGGTCTGATTTCGTATGGGTAAATACCACCTCAGCATTCAACTTCACTTCGTCACAAGGAACACAGACCACGGTTAATCCATGTATCAGAGATATCGATGGAGATGGAGTTGTCGACGTTCTCGATCAAGATCCCAGTGACCCAGAAATCGGAGCACCATTCGTAACAGTCCAAGACTCCGGTCTTTGCGCACACCGGTTCCTAGGCACAGATCCATCAACAAATCAGCCCAGATGGGATTGGTCACAGGATTACAGCATACTCACCAATACTCCATCGGCGTTCGAGAAGACTACCTCATACAATCCTGCGGAGAGACGCTATGTCATCTCAAAAACCACTCAGGACTCGTGGATAGACAATAATGGAGACGGCAACTACTCAGTTGGCTCCTTTGCTGCGTTTGGTCTTGTGGGGGACGAGCAGGGCCCGTTCCCAGTCTACGTCAGATACTGCGAGGCTATTCTTTGTCGGGGTTCAGAGACCGGGAGAGTCCATTTCATATCTGATGGATCAGTTCTGATTAACTCATTGTACGATCCGGAATTCGCTTCGATATACTCCGGCATGGTACCAGAAAACGACAATAGGAAATGGATTCTAGATGTAGTAGCAGAGGCTCTGATACTGAACGATAATGGAACTTCTCCAGGAGAAAACGCATTAGTTATCTTCGACGAGAGCAGGCACCAACAGCCCACAATATTCGGTGACACGTACAACCTAGTCTACTACCTACTGATCTATTTCACTAATGATTGGATGGCCATGCTGATACTATTCCTTTTCCTGTTCATTCTGCTAGAGGCTGTACTGATCAGGAAAGAGGACCCAGAGGACTGGAGACACGTTTTCAGAGTTGTTTACTATGGATTCGGAGATGCTGAGAGATACAAGTACTACCAGAGGCCAGAGAAAATCAGACAAGTTCTTCTCACTAGGGTAAGGAATCTCAATGCCCTAACAATGGAGGAGTTTGATGCAATGCCGGCCTCCGAACTTCAGGGAATGATCCGTGATCCCGTTCTTGTTCGCTTCCTTTTCGAGGAGAGGAACTACAGGCCAGATGAATTGGTTGGTATTGTTAGGAGAATAAAACAATGGGGAGAGTCTGGGGGTGTGACGAAAGTTGTGGACTAGGAAAGCAGCAATTATGTTAGCAGGAGGTGTAAGCCTAATCTTGGTCGGAATGATGATCTCCAACTTCCAGATGATGATAATCGGTCTAACCTTCATCGCTTTCATATCTCTAAATGGGTGGATAGTAGGTCAGTCTGAACTAGAGATAACACGATTCGTGCCTCATTCGAATGTATACAAGGGAGACCTGATCGAGGTTTCGCTAACAATCACGAACAAGTCCTACAGGAGAACACAGCTACTGGAAATCTTTGACAACGTGCCCCATGAGATGAAGATAAGACGAGGTATCAACCAGATTAGGATAAACCTGGGACCGGGGCAGTCAACCAAACTAGATTACATGCTCAGGTGCCCGCTTAGGGGGCACTTCTCGATAGGACCTATTTCTGTAAGACACCGTAATGCCTTCGGTTTGTTCGTGAACGAGTCGAAGATAGAGGATCTGTGTGACATAACCGTCTTCCCACAGGTAAGGGACGTGGAGGACGCNATGCTGAGAGCNGACGTCCCGAAGATGTANACGGGAGCCACNACACTCAGNACTCCTGGGCCNGGGATGGAGTTCTACTCGCTCAGGGAGTACCTCTCCACCGATCCGATNCGATCAATAAATTGGAAGGCGTTCGCAAGAACCGGTGAAATGATGGTAAATCAGAAGACTAGGGACGCAGTTACTGATGTCTTCGTAATTCTCGACACAAGAGAGGTCAGTAGAATTGGGACCGTCCTGAAGAATCCTCTCGAGATGGGCGCATCTGCAGCGGCATCTCTAGCCAGCCATTTCCTGAAAAGGAAGGACTCCGTTGCCATGGTGACCTATGGGAGCAGGATGGACTTCCTACCGCCTGATTCTGGCGATAAGCAGCAGTACAAGGTGTTGAGTCGCTTGGCTTCTGTTTCCCCCTCCGGATCGATGCCTCTCCAGGCGGTAACAAATGCACTTTCTCCGAGAATCAGTCGCGGCTCTCCTGTCTTCATAATCAGCAGTCTAGAGGGCGATGGCACCACTCTTCCTGCAATCAGGAACTTGTCTGGAAACGGGCACGAGATAATCATCCTGTCACCCAGTAGCGTTGACCTCGAGAGACTAGTAAGCCGCATCCCCCGAATGGCCTACGAGGTCCTCAAGTTGGAGAGACAGAATCGATTGACTGCCGTATCGGGATACGGGGCCAAAGTCGTGGATTGGATGCCCGATGTCGAGCTGTCGCAGGCTCTGGTACAGTCGAGGGGGTGAGAAATTGGAACTATCTGAGAAGAAGGAGGAAATAACTGAGACCCTGCATATTCCTGTACTGAGAAAGAAATGGCAGATATTAGTCCTACAAATAACCTCCACCGTTTCGCTTTTGCTCTTACTCAAGAGGATGAGCGATATCTATGGCCATTGTAGCGATGATTTCATTTTGAACAATAACGCGGATACCTGGTGTCCCTCATACGAACACACCAGAGGCCTAATGTGGATGGAAAACGCCAATGGACTCCTAATACCGGATTTCCTTTTGGGTGTGGGGCAGACAGGCACGATGTCCATGATTGGACCTTTGGTCTTGTGCCTATTCGCAACTTTCGGGATAGAAAGATTCTGGTCATCCTCACAGGAGCTGCAGAACAGAATCAAGCAGGTGGCTGGAGCATTGCTTGGTGCCTGGGTAATCCTACCATTCCTATTCTCTTGGATTTTAGCAACATTCTCCAATGGCTTCCACTTCCCTTGGAACAGCAACGACTCAATGAATCACATAGGGGAACTGTTCCATCCATTGGGACTCATGGGAGAACTCGTGTTCCTAGGAATTGTATTCGCACCAGTCTTGGTAGGACTAATCGGGATATGGGGTCTTTCGAAGAGATTGATTACCTGGGTGGTAGGATACTACATTATCGTAATCGCATTCCACGCAGTCCTTACCTTCGAACCCATAGTCTCTGAGGTTGACGTAGGACTACGTGCGCTTCCAACCCAGATAGGAGAGGGCTCCATGTTCGGTGGCCTGGTTTCCCCGCTTGCAGGCTCTCTAATTGGGGTAGCCATACTGATGCTTATTTTCTTGGAGTCTGGGTCTGCTGCCATATCTCACATGGAATACGCAGCCTCGCTACCTGAGGAGTCCAAGAGAGATCCTGAGTATATCAGGCAGTTCAATAACGTGGTCAACTCTCATCTAATCCAATTACTAGTGGTAGTATCCTTGGTAGGAGTTACCACGGCTCTCGCTCTGGCATTCGATGACCTGATGATATCTATAGTTGGAATACTGGAGGGTACTCAGTGGACTGGTCAAGTAAAGGAATCGCTGGAACTACAGATGACATACGGCAAAGTAATCTCTGCAGGCCTCTTCATCATAGCAGTCGCCGGACTAAGATTCGTGGTCCCGTGGCAGATTGTTTCTGGCTACGTGGAATCGGGAATTTCGAGGCTTCGCTCTAATTAGGCCCTAATTCTAACGTACATCTTTCCAATAGCCGTCGCGATTAAAGGAATCACTGTAACCAGTCCACAAACGGTCATCACGCTAGAGATAGCACCCATACTCGGCTCTAGAGCCTCTTCTATTTCTGGAAAGGCAACAATTCCCAAAAATGACAGAGCAAACAGCGAAAGCCTGTCAATCGTGGGGGAGAAACTCTTGTCTCCAATCTCGCTCCTATCCGGTAGGATTTCAGAACTGCCCATGGCCTTCCGGTGGATAGTCAACCAATCAAATCACCGGAGGATGGTTTGAAGCCTATGTTGCCCGACGAAGCTACATGACAGGAGCCATCGAGGTTCAGACTTGCAGCAGGTGTCGCTCCGATGCTATCGTCTTCCAGGAGTACAGTGGGCAACATCTGTGTGGGAGGCACCTTTCTTCCTCAATTCGAAAGAGAACCTCAAGGGAACTGAGGGCACAGCTAAGTCTTCCAAAGAACGCCACCAAGGCAGATGGATCACCCTTCATAATCCTGATAGCTGTTTCAGGCGGAAAGGACTCTGCAGTCCTATTATCGATGATGGCTGACATAATCGGAGGCCGAAGGGATGTGGAATTGGTGGCGGGTTGCGTTGACGAAGGAATCGATGGATATCGCGCTCCATCGATGGAATTTGCGAGAGAGCTGGCCGACTCACTTTCCCTTAGATTCGAGACTCTTAGCTATGAGGAGATGGGGTACGGAAAAATGGACGAGGTGGTCAAACTCATGCCTGCAATGGGGCAGAGTCATGTTGAGGCAAAGGGACTCATGCCATGTTCATACTGCGGGGTCTTCCGTAGGCAGGGACTGAATGCACTGGCTGAGAGAGTTGGTGCCGATGTCATGGCATTAGGTCATAATCTGGATGATATGGCTCAGTCCATTCTTATGAACCTCCAAAAGGGTGAGATTGAAAGGTCGGTCAGGCTAGCTCCACATACCCATTCCAAGATCGATGGATTGGTTCCTAGGATTGTCCCACTTCGATGGATACCCGAGCAAGAGATCCATGCTCATGCCCTGTTTACGGGACTCCCCATTCACCATGGAGACTGTCCTCATGCCCCCGGTGCTATGCGTCAGCAGAGTAGGTCAGTTGTTGCTAATCTCGAGTCACTGACTCCCGGAGCAAGACACGGCCTACTCCACTCCCTTGATAGAATAAGAGAGATGCATTTGATGGCNAATCCAGACCTTACTCAGGATGTAAAAAATTGCAANGAATGTGGNGAGATTACCAGTCGAGAGGTCTGCCAGTCATGCACGATGAGAAACTGGCTATCTGAGGCCTCCTGATACAGATTCACTTAGAGGACGTTTTCAATTAACTCATTGATTTCTTGATCACGTCCACAGTAATAGCACCTAACTTGTAATGGGTTCCTCGATGTCACACGCATCCTTTGTGGCAATGGTTCTCGGTCGTTCTTCGTGATACAGTTCCAAAAGGAGCACTTGGCGATATTTAATAGGTCATCAGCAAGTTCTACCTTCATCTTCTCAGCAACAGCATGATTTCTGATTATCGCTATACTGGCAGCAGGTGCTATCAGAGCAAGCCTGTCCAGGTCTTCTTGGTCTAGCTCTCTATCCTCAATTTTTAGGACATCCTTCCTTCCCAACTTATCACTGGGCACATTCATTACTAGTGAAACCGGAGTAGCTCTGTCAGTATCTATCCTTAGAATCCTGATTACCTGCATTGCATTGCCTGAGGGGATGTGATCCACTACCGTGCCGTTTCTAATTGCGGTTACTCTCCTCATCTCACTCATCAATTCACCTCCTTGGGCACATCTATCCCTAGACTCCTGCACAGAAGCGCCATCCTGGTGGGGACGCCATTGAAAGCCTGCTCGAAGTATCTAGCGAACTCGGTGGAGTCCACGCCTGGGTCTATCTCGTCCACCCTTGGTAGAGGGTGCATGATAATCATCCCCTTCATGGCACCGGAAAGATTCGATACCCCGATTTTGTATATCCCAGCTACCTTGGCGTACTCGTCCTCGTCGGGGAACCTCTCCTTCTGGATCCTAGTTACGTAGATCACATCCGCCCCTGCGATTTGATCCTCCAATGACTCTGTCTCCATGATTTCTGAACCGTGTTCTCTGAGATCCGAAACTATCTCTACTGGCATTTTCAGCGTTGATGGCGATACCAGAGTAAGTTTGGCACCGAACCGAACTAATGCATGGGAAAGGCTGTGAACCGTTCTACCATATCTCAAATCTCCGACAAGGACCACATTAAGTCCTTCTAGAGTACCATGCGCCTGTCTGATAGTGAAGAGATCAAGCATTGTCTGGGTGGGATGATTTCCAGCACCATCACCAGCATTCAGAATAGGAATTTCCACTGCATCTGCGCTGTATTGGGCTGCACCTTGTCTTGGATGCCTAATCGCTGCCACATCAGCATATCCGTCAATCATCTGCATTGTGTCATAGAGGGTCTCACCCTTCGCTACTGATGTGCCAATAGAAGTAAAGTTCAGGACGGAACCACCGAGCCTCTTCATGGCAGTCTCAAATGACATTCTGGTCCTAGTTGAGTTTTCGAAGAACATATTTGCCAGCACCTTTCCCTGGAGGAGGGGGAGGTAAACATCTCCTCTGGCAACCGGAACTAGTCTCTCGGCATCGTCCAGAACGGCAACGATTTCCTGGTTGGTTAGGTCGTCCATAGTGACTATGTCGCCCATCGTTATCTGACTATCGCGGAAGCAGCCCTCTCATATGCCTTGTCATTGCATAAAATGCTCAATTTCTCCAAACCGGCGTCTTGATGTGTGAAGCGCTGCCTCGAAGTTTCGATGATAATCAGCCGAACCCCTCTCAGAGTTTCGTTCTGTGGAGGTGGAACGGATATTGATGACTTCTCGATGTCAGAACCAAAGGGGGGCAGGGTAGTTTCAGCTGCACTGTCCAGATACGTGTATGTTACCATAAACAGGAGGTTCGATGATCGGATTCGAGTCTCTTACTCATCCATGGAGGATGTAGGTTCTCTAGAAAACATTCAACACGGTCTGGTTAGGGAGGCATTGAGACTAACTGGAATAGAGTCGGGCGTAGAGATTACCACTATTGCTGATATCCCAGGACAAGGAACCGGACTCGGGTCCTCCTCTTCGGTCACTGTAGGTCTACTCAATGCGATGCATGCTTTCCAGGGAAGGGAGGCATCTAAGGATCAACTCGCTGAAGAGGCTTGCCAGATCGAGATAGACACCTTGGGTGCACCGATTGGCAGACAGGACCAGTACGCAGCCTCTTTCGGAGGAGTCAACTCAATCAGGTTCGGAAAGAATGGAGTCCAAGTTGAACCCATCGAGGTTTCAGAAGGATTGTCCAAGAAATTCTCCGAGAATTTCACCCTCGTTTTCACAGGAATGACTAGAAGTGCAAGCAAGGTCTTGTCTAAGCAATCTGATGATGAGTCTGACAAGAACAATAGGATGAGGGAAATTAGGAAGCACGCTGATGAGGCAGCTTCCTTTATACAGCAAGGAGATCTTGATTCACTAGGGGCCATCCTAAATCAGACATGGATATCTAAGCGAGGAGTCTCCTCAATGATTACTAATACACAAATCGATGATTTGTATGAGAGTGCGATATCCTCCGGGGCAATAGGAGCCAAGCTACTAGGAGCTGGAAATGGAGGCTTCCTCTTGGTATGTGGAAATCAGCAGCTCCGAGGCATTTTACAAAGGGAACTAGGGGCAGGCCATCGGATGTTCCCCTTAGAAATTGACTTCTCTGGCTCCCGAATAATCTTCGGAACTTGAGAGAGGTGCCAAGATGACACCCGAAAAAAGGAAATCAGAGTATCTAGCAACCCTCCTCATTTCTACTCTGCTCATGCTTTCTCAAATTATGGCATCTCACAATTCATTGGAGGAACACGAATCGGATTCAGGTTTCTCAGATTCGAACGGTAATCAGACAATTCAAGGGCAGTCGTTCCTTAATTTCACCAATTCAATCTCACATAGCTCACAGGTGAATGCGACTTGGTTTGCACAGGTGTCCGTTCTCGAGAGTTACGGAACCGATCTTCTGGAGAACAGATCGATCGGGCTCTTGAACCAGATAGATCAGGACCTAGGTAACTCGGATGGGTGGATAGACGAATCGGAAGCCAACTCTTTCTCTGAACTGGTAGTCTCTTCCAGAAACTGGACAGACTCATTTTCAGGTGGTTGTTGCACATTCGACTATTCTTCCATGTCAGTAGTTGGATCCATTGACGTATCTGTCAATCCTCCGGAAATAGGGCCTACAAACAGAACTGGGGGTGAATGGGGGTGGACGGAGAGTGGAAATCTGATCGGTACTTCCGATGGCAGAACTCTTCGATTAATCGACCTCCCAAGAGTAGGCGCTTTGATTGAGGAGGTTCCCCTGATGGTCTCTCTTCCTGAGGGCTGGGAGTTCAAGTTTAGCCCAATGTCGGAGATAATTACAGGTAGCCCAAGAGCATTCGTTGTCGACAGGTCTCAGGCCCCAGTTGCCTATGACATCAGGATTACAATTGACCGTAACATGCCTCCGATCCTTTCTGCGATAAGCTTCCCTCAAATTTCCTCAACAATCTCACTGGCAAAGTCCTCTTTGTTCTCTGCAACGTGCTCGGATAACCCATTGGAAAATCCGAGAATAGAGTGGACGATAAGCAGAAGCGGAACAACAATTTCCTCATTCGAGAATGATTGGATATCGGTCAAGCCCAGCGATCTAAACTTCACCCATGGCGACGTAATGAGCGTGAACGCAACCTGCATTGACTTCCACGGATCAGTATCGCATTGGAACGACAATCCCACCGTTGACGGAATCCCACCAGACTGGAGCGGGAAGTTCACAGTTAATGGAATCGAGGGACAGGTAATACAAAATGGAAGCCAAACGCCAATTCTTGCACCGGCGGGGAGCTTGGTTAGATTCGATGTCAACGCATCCGACGACTCATCATTACCGGTATTGCTGGAGTTGTACACAAACGTATCAGAGGGATGGAGGCAAACCGGTTTGAATCAGCAAACCTTCGAGTTCACCGCCAACCAGGGAATGGGCATCAATGGCGCCGATATGGGGATTGATGAGAGGCACTTGCAGAGGGCACCATCTGAAATCCTCATGGCACTGGTCGCTACCGACGATGCCGGAAACACGGTCTTATCGGAATGGACACTCAGAGTCCTGGATGCAAACCCCCCCACAGTAATTCCACGATTATTCTCCGATGGAATAGAAATTGAGTATGACGACAAAATACATGAAAATGATGAACTAGAGCTTAACCTCTCTCATTCTTACGACGACCTCGATCCAATAGGCGACGTTTCATGGTCCATATTGGTAGACGGCGAAGAGATATTCCAAAGTAACCCAGACTGGTCGGTCTTCGAACCAATAAGCCTCTCATTTCTCACCAAGGGCACTCATAACATCACCGTGAAAGCAACCGACTCCAAGGGGAATGTCAGGGAAGAACCGATCTCGATTACTGTTGAGCCTAGGAGTGGGGCTCACATCAGTGTGGTCGAAGCGACGCTTCCTGATGATGCTAGGATTGGAAGTAGCGTGATGCTCACGGTGATAGTACAAAACGATGGTTCCGATCCTGCGTTTGCTCGAGTGTGCCTATCAGATATCTGCGGAAGATGGACAGAAGAGCCATTTGCAGCCACATTGGAATCAGGCCCTGGACAGGCGACGATAGAGTTCCAGTTCGAGATGCAGAACGATACCGTCGAGGATCTATACCTCAGCTGGGATAGCGCTTCATCAGGGACATATGGGGATATTCCAATAGAGGTATCTCTAAAGAAACAAGCAGGAATCGCAACATCACTGATCCTGGTTGTTATACTCGGAATATCTGCATTATTATTTGCATGGTACAGAAACTCAGAATAATCCTGTCCCTGCGCTGAACCTGGAACCGTATACATATTGACCCCCCTTTATGTACGGGCATATGGTGATGCTTCCAGACTACCCCTCTCGTGTCGTCGCCAAGCATCGAACCAGGGTGGAAAGGGTATCTTTGCTCTTTCAGTTAATCCTAATTTCACTCGGGGCTTGGTGGCTCTTCTCTTCTTTTGGGTCCGAATCATCTCCGCTTAACAGGTACGTACCGGTATTAATTCTGTTCTCCTCTGCACTACTTCTTCAGGACCTAGTAGAATTCGGACCAACTGAGAGAATGCGAATCTCCACTGCATGCTGCATTGCATGGCCATTACTGCTGGCAATGGCATCGGTAAACCGTGTTGAAGGAAATATCGCCGCAGTCCTCACTCTGATTCTTGTCTCCGCAATTCTGTATTATATCTCGAGGAGTTTGCTAGGATACGATGTGAAAACAAGGAGATGGAGGGGAATGATGACAACAATTGGATTCACTATTGCGATTCCGATAGTCCTGGAATCAAACATCGCGTCTCTTTTGATAATGTCAATTGCCGCCTCATTCACCACTATACCAATACTGTTCACGAAAGACGGGCTAGAGGAAGAAAGGAAAGATTTCTCTGAACAACTTAAGGATGCAGAGAGACATATCCTTGGTCTACAGTCTGGGAACACACTAATGCAACAACCGAACTCCCTACTAAAGATGGCCAGAGAGCAAGGTTGGAAAAATCCTGAAAGAGGTACTGAACTAATCTCAGAGGCCAAGAAGGAAGCAACCAGGATTGCATCATTTTTATCTGACGTCGAAGAAATCAGGGAGCAATCTGAAATGTCCATCAATAAAGCCGAGAGAGTAACAGGTTTCCCAGGGAGGCCAAGGAAGATTTTCGAAGACGCCTTGACCGAACTTGAAAACGGCTCACTCAGGGCTTCTGAAAGCAGGTTCAGGGAGGCTAAGTCCGAGGCAGAGATGATTGAATCCAACTGGCAGAATGCCGTAGAAGCGATTGATGAGGCCGAGAAAGCTATTTCCGATGCGCAGGGTCACCTGGTCCAAGGACTTCGATCAACTCTAAATGAAGCGAAAAAAGCCATGGAAAATGAGGATCCACAATACGCATTGGCAATTGTTTCAGAGATACCATCCCAGATGGTTGATGTTGAAGGACTAATGTCGCAAGCAAGAAAATCCTTTGAGGAGGCCAAGAGCGAGGCTTCTTCGTTTGATTCGGGCTCCATTGGAGATCTGAATAAGAGGTTGGAAGATGCAAATGAGGCCTTAGATTCTGGAAATGCTTCTCTCGCAATCGGACTCTCGGAAGGAGTGACTAGGTCAATTAGGAAGGAATCCGAAGCTAAAACCACTGTTCAGAGGTCTCTTAGACAGGTCAAGCGCATCAAGGACAGGATACCAGTTGGAGACTCGGGCTCTGAGTGGAGTAGAAGACTGGATGAGGCGAAATTGTCTGCAGATAAAGGAAAATGGATAGAGGCCGCAGAAAGTCTGAGCGCACTAGCCGAAGAGCTGGATGATTTCCACTCACGACTCGAAGAGGCCCGAGAGATGCTCGAATTCCTGGATGGGGATTGGAGAAAACTCAGGAAAAGGCTAGAGTCATCGGGATATGGAGCGGATAACAAAGACAGGATTTCAACCGAGGGATATCTTGCAGCCGCAGAGAGGGCTCTTTCAGAAGGGCAGATCGACGATTGCTTGGAATCATTGGGAGAAGCAGACTCGTCAATGGAAGTACTTCGTCGTCTAGTCTAGGAAATCCCGATTCTCAATTAACCGAGCCTCTCAATTACCAAGACTCCCTCCCTGAATTGAAGCGGACATGGTCTAGTGGTTATGACAGCAGGTTCCCAACCTGCTAACCCGGGTTCAACTCCCGGTGTTCGCACCAATATCCGGTAAACGACTGAAACATCACCGACACATGCCGCCAATTTGTTTAAATCACAGATGTCGATGTTTACGTTTCATGGACCAAACACTGGACATGCAGGTCGCCGCGCTAATTTTCCTGGCCGGCACTAAGAGCCTCGTCACCAGTGAGCACCCTGGTGGCGTTGAAATGACGAGCGAAGTAGAGGAGGATTCGGAAGATCCAGCACCGAGAAATATTCCTCAAATACATGAGCCACTGAATTACGGCTCAATAGGAATTTGAAACTTCGTTGTTGTGTACTGGCCCACTACTGTATTGAAATAATGAATCACGGAGGTAAAGATATGAGGAGAAAATCCATTCGAGCTTTCTCGATGATGCTCTTGATGATGACAGCCGGCTGTCTACAGGCTGTGGATGGGGTCATCGAGGATATCGATAGGACCATAGATGCAATGGAGGGGGACTATCCCAAGCTAGATCTACCAGAGAGAACTAGATCTTCTCCCTCTCTACATACCTACGATGCATGNGAGACACTTCTGGAGGATCTAAAGACGGCAGTGTACGACGAGATGATAGTTAATCTGGACCAACAAAGCTACTGGCATTGGGTCACAGAGCCAATTATGATGAGGATGGATGGCGGATCTATCTTCGCGGAACCAGATTTGGATCTTGCTGATGACTCGGCTACTGATACTGGAGGGTCTGGATCCGAACAGACCACCGAATCCCGTGAGGGGGAGTTTTCAGGTACGAATAATCAGGAGGCGGGTGTAGACGAAGCGGACTTCCTCAAGACTGATGGTTACCACATCTACATGCTTAACGGTCGATTGCTACTGATTATGGGAGTTCCTGAATTTGGTGAACTCACATTGGAGTCCAACCTAACAATAGAGGGAAACCCTACTCAGATGATGATTGAGGGGGACAGACTGGTTATCTCCTCTTCGATATACTACTGGTCTCTACCCGAAGACAGCGATCTCAGGAAGGTGATGTCCGAGGAAGTCACGGCCACCGACCCGTTCAGTGACGTGACCTACACCTACACGAAGGTTCGGAACTTAGTCAAGTACACCGTGGTAGACATAACTAATCGATCATCTCCAGTTGTCGAGAAGGAGATGTACATCGAGGGCAACTACCACACGGCAAGGATGGTTGATGGGACGGTTCGCTCAGTAACACACCTATGGACATACTTCGACGGAATCAGAAACTGGGTCGAATTACCAGAGGAGTACTGGTCAGTGGAAGATACTGACGAGAGAATGGGTATCTGGAACGATAGCGTAAAGCAGACCGTTCTAGACAATGAGCAGGTCATCTCAGAGCTCACTCTGGATGACTTCGTCCCTCATATTTACGAAATCAGGGAAGGTGAGATATTCACACATCCTCTGACCTTTGAGCAGTGCACAGAGTTCTCAGCGAGCTCTGATAGCGCAGGACGGGGTTTCACTACCATTATGACAATGCAGATGCTCAATGAAGAAGTATCTCTAGAGGTTGACCACATCACATCCTCATGGGCCCATGTCTACTCCTCCGAGGACACCCTGGTTCTAGCCGAGCCAGCGAACGACGGCTGGTGGTTCTGGAGGAACTCTGAGTGGGAGGATGCCACGAACATCCACTCATTCGACATCAGTGATGCTAATCACACCACCTATCTCGCTTCCGGAAGGGTTGAGGGGACTGTAAACGACCAGTTNTCAATAAGTGAGCACAATGGCTCGATTCGCGTAGCCTCGACTTCCGACAACTGGTGGATGTGGTGGAGGTTGGCTGAAACAGACGAGAATGGCGAACCGGTCTGGACAGGACCCACAAACCAAGTCACTATCTTGATGGATGATGGAGAAGGGAGGCTCGATCAAATCGGTTTCCTCGGAGATATTGCAGAAGGAGAGACGATTTGGAGTGCTAGATTCGTCGGAGATAGGGGCTACCTGGTGACTTTCATGAACATTGACCCGTTATGGGTTCTCGATCTCTCAGACCCCTACAACCCGATTGTTCTGGGGGAACTGCACGTACCAGGAGTGTCAACTTACATCCATCCAATTGACGATGATAACCTGCTCACCATTGGAATAGCAGGAGGCGCGGATGGGCTCGGTCTTGATTGGTCCATTACTCAAGTCTCCCTTTTCGATGTCAGTGACACCAGTAATCCGAGCCTATCGGATACTCTTCCACTCACTCCTGCGTACGTCGACGAGAACTGCGAGGACATCATGACCTGCGGCTGGTCTTGGTCCTACTCCGAAGCAACTTACGAGCACAAGGCATTCACCTTCTGGGCTCCTGAGTCACTTTTGGCAGTCCCACTGTCCACTCACAGGTACGTCTACGACGAGATTGAGATCGAGGGTAAGGTCTACTCTCACTACGGGTATGAATACGTCTCGATGCTCAAGATGATCGATATCGACACCGAAAACGGATCCCTATCAAATCACGGCGAGGTTGAGCACTCTGAGTTCTACAACGGGGAGGGCCTGTCAAGTTGGTGGTCAGGCTCGACGAGTATCAGGAGATCGATGTTCATGGGGGACTACGTCTACGCCTTCTCAGCTGGCGGAGCTACAGTCCATAGGACGACCGACCTACAAATGATGGTCGAATTGGAACTCCCCGGAAATGAGCCAGTAGAGTACAACTATGTCTCCGAGGAGCCTGATAGAGTCGATGAGGACTCAGAAGAGTCATCTGAAGAGACAGAGACATACCCATGCAACGAGTCAGACGCGGAGGGTTGCGAGGACTAGCTAGGGCTACTAACCGAACCTTAGTGCTCTACCTACTGAACCTGGTAGTGCAACCGGCAATCCACGTAGTGCTCCGTTTTCCTCTCTTTTGTGGACTATCTCGCCATCCACTATCGTGTATCTTGGCCATCCCGTAAGCTCCATACCATTGTACGGAGTCCAACCAACCCTTGTCCATGTATCCGCATCAGTTATGGTTCGCTTAGTTTCCAAGTCGACCAAAGTCAAGTCAGCATCATATCCCTCAATTAAGGAGCCCTTATTCTGAATGCCGTATACCTTGGCAGGCCCCTCACACATCCAGCTAACTACTTCTGAGACACTACATTTGCCATCCAATGCGTGAGTCAGCATTAGCGGTAACGATGTCTCGACACCTGGCATTCCAGCCGGTGCGTTAGGGAAACCCACAGATTTGGACTCCAGTGTGTGAGGGGCATGGTCGGTGACCACGCAATCTATGGTGCCATCCTTCAGACTCCTCCAAAGAGAATCTCGATCCTCAGTATAACGAATTGGCGGATTCATCAGAACCCTCTCTCCTAGAATCTCGACATCATTCTGATCGAAGGTCAGGTGCTGGGTGCACACCTCGGTAGTGATGAGATCGCCTTTGTTTTTCTGTAACCATTCTGCTTCCTTCTGGCTTGTCAGATGGACGATGTGGAGACGATGATCGTGATCCTTGGCTAGTGAGGCCGCTCTTTTCGTGGCTAGGAAAGCGCATTCAACATCTCTGCACTCTGCATGAGAAGCAATGTCAGTACGATGTTCAAACTCTGCAGTACGCTGCTGCAAGCGTTCCTCATCTTCCGCATGGGTCGCGATAATCCCCCCTGTGTTGGCGAAGATATTCTCCAGTTGCTTTTGCTCATGAACGAGCAGGTCTCCAGTACTGCTGCCCATGAAAATCTTGATTCCACAAACGCCATCCATTCCTTCCACGCTTTGCAAATCTGCGATATTGTCGTTTGTAGCACCTATGAAGAACCCATGATGGGTAACAGACTTCTTTGAAGCGATAGCAATTTTTCGTTCCAAAGTCGAACGATTTGTAGCATTGGGATCGTTGTTTGGCATGTCAAGGAATGAGGTTACTCCTCCCGCAGCAGCAGCTCTACTTCCGCTCTCTAGATCTTCCTTTTCGGTGCTTCCAGGCTCCCTGAAGTGAACATGAGGATCAATTGCTCCTGGAAGCAAGTGTAAGCCCGTTGCATCGATCACTGCCTCATTACTTCTAGCATCCAATCCCCCTCCGGGTGCTATGGTCGAGATAGAGCCACCAGAAACACGCAGGTCTCCTTCAACAACCCTATCTGGCAAAATCAGGGTCGCATTCTGAATTAGCAAATGACCATCCATGGTGGGTTCCTATGTTGTCGGAACGCTGACATCACAATACTGTTGCCATCGCTGACTCATTTTCATCCCCCGCTCGCTTCAAATAATCGAGGCCCCAGCGCGGAGGTAGCGGGTTGGAGTAGTCAGGTTATCTCGTCGGGCTCATAACCCGGAGACCGATGGTTCAAATCCATCACCCGCTACCAGAAAATAAAGTGAAAGTGAAAAATCGCTGTACTGCAACGATTCTCAAAGAATGACTNCTTTCATAGAGCGACCAGGGGTCCTTCATTTGTTCATATACCCCCGATTAAAGACAGGGAAGTATTGGTGAACAGGATGAGCGAAAAAACAGCAAGTGAAAGAATGGAAGAAGAAGAAATTGTAATCGATGTGGACGATGCAGAGCCCACTATCGAGGATCTCCCAGGCGTGGGTCCTGCAACTGCGGAGAAGCTTCGAGAAGCAGGTTTCGAAGAACTACTTGGGATAGCTGTGATGAGNCCATCTGAACTATCAGACCAAGCAGAACTGGGAGAGGCAGTAGCCGCCAAGATTATTGCAGGAGCAAAGAAGCTAGCCAATATTGGGGGTTTCGTTAGTGGAGTAGCACTTCTAGAGAAGAGGAAGAGAGTCCAAAAGTTGACCTCAGGAGCTTCATCTCTGGACGAACTACTAGGTGGAGGTTTCGAGACTCAGTCAATAGTAGAGGTATTCGGAGAATTCGGAAGTGGAAAGACGCAAATTGGACATCAGCTAGCGGTGAACTGCATTCTTTCTTTGGATCAGGGGGGACTAGATGGAGAGGTGGTTTACATTGACACTGAAGACACTTTCAGACCGGAGAGAATAGCCCAGATGGCAGAAGGAGTGGACATGGATCCTCAAGATGCTCTGGATAGGATACACGTAGCCAGAGCTTACAATTCTGCTCACCAGATGTTACTTGTCGATGAAATCAAGAGGATGGCAAAGAGTATTGATGTGAAAGTGATCATTGTCGATTCTCTGACAAGTCACTTCAGAGCCGAGTACGTAGGCAGAGGGATGTTAGCTCCCAGACAGCAGAAGCTAAACCGACACATGAAGGAACTCAAGCAGGTCGCAGATGTGCAGAATGCGATCGTTTTGGTGACAAACCAGGTTCAGGCGAAACCAGATGCGATGTGGGGAGATCCCACCAGAGCAGTAGGAGGGCATATCGTCGGACACGCCAGCACATTCCGCCTTTACCTCAGGAAGTCAAAGGGGGGCCGTAGAATTGCTCGCCTGATTGACAGCCCTAATCTACCCGAGGGTGAGGCAGTCTTTACCGTGACATCCGAGGGCCTGCGTGACTAGCGCGCAGGTCTCGGAGTCCGAAGACTAAGCAGCCAATTCCGATAGCTCTGACTCGACCATCCCGAGTAGGGAGAGGAAGTGTCCCTCATCGAATCCTAGTCTCAGATCCGCTGCTTCAAAGAGCTCCGGCAGCGTCTTTGTGTTCCCGAGTGACATCGCTTTCGCATAGTCATCCAATGCCTTTTGCGGATCTCCCATTTGTGTCTTCCATAGCTGCAGTGATCCGAGTTGCGCTATTCCGTATTCAATGTAATAGAAAGGTACGCCGAAAAGGTGACCCTGCTGCTGCCAAGAAACCTCTCTGAAATCTGTATGACCAGTCCAGTTCATGTCAGATCCGAATTTGTCCCTTATTGAGAGCCACACCTCCGCTCTTTCCTCCCTGGAATGGCCCGGGTTAGCGTAAATCCAATGCTGGAAAGAGTCTATGGTGGCTATCCAAGGAAGCAGGAAAACCACTCCTTCTAGATGCGTCCTCCTCGCCCTTAACGCGTCTTCTTCATTCTCGTAGAATTTGTCCCACCATGGTTGTGTTAGTAATTCCATTGACATAGATGCGACCTCGGCGAACTCGATAGGATAGTCTCTCTCATCAATCAGTTCCAGATGGCCACAGTACAGTGAGTGGAAGGCATGGCCTGCTTCATGAATCATTGTCTCCAAATCACCTTGTAGACCAGCCGCATTCATGAAAATGAAAGGTACCCTGCTCTTCTCCAAGTAGTATTGGTAACCCCCTGGGGCCTTGCCCTTTCTGGTGTCCAGATCAAGGGTATCCATTTCTACGAGTCTGTCGAATTTTCCACCGAGGTCTTCTGAGATTTCATTGAACATATCTGACAGTTTCTCTACCATTTCTTCAACCGTATCGAATGGCCTTAGCGGATCTTTGCCGTGTATATCAGGGCCAGAACCTCCCTTTTCATTAACATCCCACGGTCTCAATTCGCTGATTCCAAGACCCGCTCTCCTGTTCATGTTTATCTCATTGAGTATTGGGATACATACAGATTCTACCGAGTCATGAAATTCTAGACAGTCTTCAATGGTATAGTCGAACCTATGCATCGCTCTGAACATGTATTGCGTGTAACTTTCGAATCCTGCGTTGAGAGCGATCTGGTGTCTTATCGAAATCAACTCATCGAAGATTTCCGAAAGCCTCTCGTTATCCTCCATCCTTCTCCCTGCCATAGTGGTCCAAGCAGCCTGACGCTCCGATCTATCGTTTGATTCTAGGAATTTGCTCATCTGTGGGAATGTCATCTCTTCTCCATGGAAATCAACTGTCATAGCACCGTTTATGGACTGAGCCTCTGTTACTAGCTCAGTCTGCCTGACTCCAAGAGGGATGTTCTCTTTTCGGAATATCTCTATATCATTCCTCATCCCTCTAAGCATCAGGTCGTATCTTTCAGGGAGGTCATCAACGGATGGATGATTCACAATCCTTCTATTCAGAGAATCCGAGAATTCAGACAGCCTGGGCCTTACATTGCTAACAAACTCTAGGAAACTACCTTTCTTCTCCTCGCTCTCTGTGTCACATGTCATCCCAATGTACAACAGCGCTCCAGTCTCAGAAACATGTTCTGCTAGTTTGGATGAGTCTGAAATTAGATTCTCTAAGCAACCTGAACAGCTTAATTTCCTTTCCAAGAGGTCCCTAGTCAAGGGCTCTAGGTTTTCCCACTTAGATGCATCTAAGTCATCTGGAACGAAGTCATTCCCCATCTTAGCCCTCACTTCTTTACCGACATAGGGCCCAGAGGCAAGGGGCCCTCTTCTCTAGTCCACTTCGCGCACTTCCACTCTTTCACAGATGTCTGAACCTTCTCCATTACCTCTTCCTTGTCCGGATGATCGGGGTTGTTCTTCTCTATCCAGCACGCAGTACAGTATCTCTTGGCATCATGTATCAGGAAGTTTCCTGATGTGCAAGCAACACCACAAACTATGCATGAACCGTATCCGTAGTACTTTGGCATGTTATGGTTATCTGTCAGGACACCCATCTATCAACATGACTGATGAGAAATCACTTACCTTAGGCTTGAAAGCGATAAATGCGTAAGAAACGCATCTTCAATATCCGAAACCTTCGAGTCTATTCGATATTCACTCCCTATTCTCATGAGCCCTTCAATCGTAGGAATGGGTCTTTCAGGAACTAATGAACCTCTAAGATGCTCTATGAGCTTGATAGCATCTTCATTTGAATCATTGAATGTGTCCAGTGGAATCGAAAACTCGCCGAAACCAACTCCTAGTTCTGAATCTGGTAGCATGACTATCCATGCCTTTTCGTCACCCAATGAGATTCCAGACCTCTCGAATGCCTTGTTTATCTGTCGAGTACCCGAGATTAACCTTAGAAACTCAGTGTCTGCAGTTTTGGCTACCATTTCTCCGGAAATCTCGCTCCTTCTAAGTGCGTACCATGCAGTCCAAAGGTGCATCTCGCTCGCAGCGGACTCGAATGCCAGAAGCATCCATCTGTTGCTCGGTCTAAATTCATTGATGATTGAGACAATAGAGAACACGTTGCTGATCGGTTCAGGAAACCTAACCCCCCATGCCGGAAACCAGGGAACTGGATGCTCCGAATCCATGTGCTCGGATGGAGTCCCCTAAAAGAATTTGATTAGCGTGACCTTCTCACCGAATTTCCGGCCGATCTAACCAGATTGTCAACGAGCTTTGGGCTCCATCCCCTAAGGTCGGAGAGTCTTGCCCTATCCCTTTCAGTGATTTCTGAAACGTCCAAAGCGGTTGAAACTCCCAGAGTATCAGCCATCTCTCTAGCTCTAATTCTGCCTACACCTTTGATTGAAACAAGTCCTAGGATGTCAGCCCTGCATCCGTACCTTACTCTCCTGTGTACCTCGTCAATTGAATCATACAGAGCTTTATGGGCATCACGTTCGATGCTTGCTAGGTATTGGTCCTCTGAAAGGATTCTTCGCATCGCGAATAGCAGCCATTCCATCAACTCGACTCTGCCCCTAAGATCTCCGGGTTGAACTCCCCACTCCTCTTCGATACTATCCAAGGAGGCTTCCTCCATCCATGATTGAACCACTAAGGCACCCTTCATTCTTCGTTCCTGTTCAAGATCTATAGATTCTCCCAACAACTCTCTTTCATGCCCATGCAAGACCCCCAGTATTGTATCGTAATCACTCTTCCTTGGCCAGAGAGGAAGGAAATCAGGAGTGCAAGAAGCCAGATGAAGGAGAGTTAAAGGAGACACCTGTCCAATCTGGTCTTGACCTGAAATAATTTCCATTGCCCTATTCAGACCATCATGGATTATCTTCCCTGAAATTGGGTTAAGGTAGAGTCTTGAAACTCTTGAGCCCAGAGAAGTGGGAGAATATGTCATAGCTGCTGGTTCCGGTACCCAACCCTCTGAAACCTGGTAGGAACTAGCCTTGGTGAATCCAAATATTGCTGGGCCGGTTCTAGGAGATAGAACCGGTTTTCGCCCCTCTTCTTTCTTGAAAAGATCCAATCCTGGAATTGAAGTGGCAGAATTTGCCCAAGATGGCATCTCGTCTTCCCACGTTTCTTCGTCACTAGACTCTGAAACTCTGTCTTTAATCTCCCTCTTGACTTCCTGGGACTCTCCAGTCCTTTCAATCATTGAGTTCTCGCAAAGCCAATGGAGAACGTCATCAGTTCTGGCTTCCAAGGACTCTGCAGGCATCTGGCTAGCCAGGAAAGTCTTAGATAGGAACCGCGAAATTCCGTCTCTGTCATTTATTCCTGCAGTTGCGACTATTGAGAGAATGTGAGCTAGTAGTGCACCATCCTGTTCGGCATGTTGTGCGCTCGGATTTGCCAGCTTAGATGTAACTTGTTCTGATTCTCCTTTTAGGTAAAGCTCTATTAGATTCGACTCATCTTGAATGTTTTTAGAAACTAGGAAAGACTCTCCAAAGTCATCAAAACCAGGCCTTCCGGCCCTTCCCATCATCTGCCTCACCTCCATTACTGGCAGGGGCATGCTCCTCGATGCAATTGTACTCCATCTTCTGGTATCTCTGACAACAACCCGACTCGCTGGTAAGTTTACTCCTTGCGCTAGAGTTGGAGTTGCGACTATACACTGAAGATTTCCACTCCTGAATCCATTCTCTATTACCTTTCTCTGGGAGGATGTCAAACCAGCATGGTGGAAACCTACTCCTCCTCTAACTGAATTCGAAAGAGCCTTCACAGTGGCCGAACCATCCTCCCCCCTCCACAACTGCTGTGACATGGAGGTCCAAGATTCAACCACTGCCTCAGTGAAACCCAGATCTCCACTTTCTAGCTTAGTCTTCAAGTGACCTGAGAGCTCTCTCGCCTCTTTCTGTGCAGATGATCTCGAAGAAACGAAAACTAGCATCTGTTTCCCCTTCTCAATAGTGTCGTTCATCACAGAATGGAGGTTTTTCTGAACACTTCCTTCGAGACGCTTGGGTTCTGGTAAATTGAAATCCGATCCCGGGCTCTCTACCGAGTGATACTTCATATCCAATCCTGTCAAAGTACCTGAGTAGAGGGCTATTGGTCTCCAGTTAGAGGTTACTAAATCTGCCTCCAGCCATTCGGACAACTCCTGTGCATTTCCTACTGTAGCAGAAAGAGCCAAGATCTGTACTCTCGATGAGCTATGTCTTATTCTGGACAGTAGAATCTCAAGAGTAGGGCCTCTGGAAGGATCTTGCATAAGGTGAAACTCATCTGCCACAACTATTCCAATGTCATCCAGTAGCGATGGCTTAGATCGCAGCATTGAGTCTAGTTTCTCGCTAGTACAAACTAGTACGTCTGAATTTTCCACTAGGCTTGTTTCACTACTCCTGTCCCCGATAGCCAGACCAACTTTCAGTCCAACGCTCGAGCACACCTCCTTCAATTCCTCGTATTTCTCCGATGCTAGAGCCTTTAGAGGAACGATGTAAATTCCTCTTTGTCCACTCAAATCTCCAATCAGCCTGTTTGCCAGTGTGATATGAGCAACTAGGGATTTTCCGCTTGCAGTAGGAACTGCGAGCATCAGATTTCTACCCTTGAGGGTGTTCGGCAGTGCTTCCGCTTGTGGTGGAAATAAACTATTTATTCCCCATTTCCCCTGGAGCATATTCTTCAGACGTACATCGAATTCGAACTCTTCTAGACTTGAGAAAGATGCCTCATCCCCGTCGTCCATGGGGGGACTCTAATTCGGCCGTTCTAAAGGATGCCGAGTGATTATTAATTCCATCTATGAAAGGCTGGATGACCCTCCTTTACTGCAACGAATAGTCCTGTTCCAGTTGCGCACACTTCTCCATCTGCAGAGAGGGACATCTTCACGTTGGCCCTGTCATCTCCAATCTCAGTTACTTCTCCCTTGACGATTAGAGTACTTCCCATTGGGGTCGGACGCCTTAGTTTGATGCTATATGATGCAGTTACAGTACATGGAGGCTCGGTATCTCCTGCCTTGTCCATTAGTGCAATCGCCGCAGTCCAGTTTCCATGGCAGTCGAGAAGTGTCCCGATAATCCCTCCATTAATCATCCCAGGGAATGCCTGATGACTCTCCTCAGGAGTAAATTCCATTTCCAAGCCATCTTCTGTCCTGAATGATCTGATTCTAAGGCCATCCTCGTTAGAGGGACCGCAACCAAAGCAAATACTCGTTGGGGCATGAATTTCCTGAACGGAAAGCCCCTCTCTATCGCCCATGACTGTCGTTAGGGGTTATTCCGAATTGAATTTTCCCAAAACCTCACTCCGCATTGTATTAATTTGCCAATCCCTCGGGCCAACAGTGCCAGAAGACGAACAGGCCACTTCGATTCCGACCTCAGATGCAGAGGAATCCAAACTCCCCCCCCGCGCTAAGAAGCGAAGATTCGCTCCAATCAAGATAGCTAATCAGATTCCCATGAAGCGAAGAAAGGAGATAGAAAAAGCTCTGGGAGAAGTGGGGGAGAGCCCTTCCAAATGGTCTCGAAATGAAGGAACGAGGAATCACGTATTCATGAGAAAGAGGATAAAACCAGGAACAATTAGACACATGGAATACGAACTCCTGGATGTTGAAATCGGAGAATCTTGGCCAGTCCCGATAAGCATAATTCACGGCTCGAGGCCTGGTCCTGTAGTAACTCTCCTAGGTTCAATACATGGAGACGAACTTGTAGGGCCACTAGCCCTAACTTATCTATGCGGACCCAACTTCATGGGAGAAGACCGAGTCATAGACGCTAGTGTATTGGCTGGAACAATCCGAATCGTACCCATAGTCAACCTTCCCGGATATCGGAGGATGATTCGAGACTTCCCTGATGGGAGGGATTTGAACAGATGCTTTCCGGGAAAGTCCGACAGCAATACCACCTCAAGAGTGGCCTACAAGCTATGGAGCAATGTCATCAAAAGCAGTGATTATGTGGTTGATCTCCATTCCGCGGCGAAGGGAAGGACAAATATCCCCCAAATCAGAGCAAATTTAGCCCATGCAAGCAGTAATCGAATTGCGAGATCCTTTGGAATAGAGACTATTCTAGATAGCGAGGGGCCAAAAGGGTCCCTAAGGAGAGTAGCCAATCAGGAGGGAATAGCCTGCATCACTTACGAAGGAGGTGGTTCGGATGAGGCAGATCCGGAGTCAGTTCAGATTTCCATGTATGGAATAATCAATCTTCTAAGGAGTCTCAGAATGCTTCCAGGTTATCCTAGCAAACCGAGGTTCAGGATTCTTGCATCGGGATCAGTCTGGATTCGTTCCGATCAAGGGGGCCTGTTGGACGTCTTAGCACCCGCTGGAAGCTTCGTTGAGGAAGGAGAGATAGTTGCAACTATTACCGATCCAGAGCTTCCGGGTATTCAGCATGACGTCAAGTCCCCCATACGTGGGCTCCTAATCAGCTCAGCAACACATCCGTTCGTGAACTCAGGGTCTCCGATTGGTCATCTATTGCCAGTCAAGAGAGGAGTATCTACTTTGAAGAGGAGGCTAGATAATGAGGGTTGCCTGATAATCAGTGGTTCCGATGGAGAGCCTCCATGGAGAGAGGATGATGATATCGAGGACATCGCAGTATTTGGGGAGTGGTCTGGAGGGTCCCCAGATGCAGAATGGGGTCCAGAAGGTTCGACGTACGAGGAGGAAGACAACTGATGACCAATCTTTTGTCCTCTTAACTACGGGTTTTCATCGTTCGACCAAGATATATCTGGAGCAGAAGGCAAAACCACACCCCTGTTTTCGGGACTTATGGCCAGTCTCTCTGGATTTACTCCATATGCTTCGAGGGCATCTTGTAACTCTTTAGCCCTCGAAATTCTGATTCCAATCAAGAATCCTCCTGCAGAGAGGGCAATAAGGAAAGTGACTATCCCAATTATGCCTGTTGGGCTAGAGAAAATTGAGGAAAGCCAATTCATTGATTGCGGCTCTACCCAAATAGTCACCATGATATTCCACTCTATTTCAGTGTAGTAACCGTCTTCTGAGACGACCGCTTTTAGCTTCTGAATTGACGACCCCTCATCGCAGAATTGTATATGCATACTTTCCTCTGTATCTCTGCAATGGATCGGCATCAGAATGACAGTCTTCCCATCTTGGCTGGTGTTGACTTCCAGAGAATAACCACTCATAGACCAAGTGATTACGGCGTCAACCGATGACTGAATCCCATAGACTGAGATTTCAAAGGACTCATTCGCTGAATCCCAGGTAACTGGTATCGAACTAAAGGTCTTAGGACCATCGTATATATTCCCGTTTTCCAAGAAAACAGTACCCGACGACTTATCGTAATTTGACAATATTAGACCTAGCCTGTTCAAAAACTCATCCTCTTCTCCGTCGCAGTCATCATCAACGCCATTCCACTGTTCGACAGCACCAGGGTATGTACTTCCGACTAGATCGTCACAATCGTCATAATCGTAGAACCCGTCATTATCTCGGTCATAGTCTGCGAACACCGGACTAGAAAGGCCACGAGCAATTTCAGTTCCATCGTCTACTCCGTCTTGGTCCGTGTCTGCAGAATCGAATGATGTGCTGTAGTTGTGATACTCGGAATAGTCACTCAGGCCATCACCGTCAGTATCTCTTTCGTAGAAGTCCTCATCCACTAAATCGTCGCAGTCGTTATCTTTTCCATCTAGGTCCTCAGGACGCTCAGGAGCCCTTTCGAAGTCATCATCATCACAGTCTTGGAAATGGTACCAGCCATCTAGGTCAGAGTCAGAATCTGCAACAAGCGGGTCAGACATGAACTCATTCAATTCAGTCCCATCGGGGAGTCCGTCCCCGTCAGAATCCCCGTCATTAGGATCCGTGGAGTATTGGTGATACTCTGCATAGTCAGTCAATCCATCCATATCTGTGTCAATCCAGAAGAAGTCTTCGTCTATGTCTTCGTCACAATCGTTGTCTAGTCCATCTAGGGACTCAGTCACGTCTGGTGCAAAACTCGAATCGTTGTCATCACAGTCATCGAACCAGTAAGCTCCATCGCCATCTGCATCTAGATCAACTATTAACGGATTACTACCGAACTCCAACTCCTGCCGATCTGGTATTCCATCCCCATCTGAGTCAGAATCCTCTGGGTTTGTTCCATGTATGTGGAATTCTTCCCAGTCCGACAATCCATCTCCATCTGCATCTGAATCATTGAAGCCCTCATCCTCAAGACCGTCGCAATCGTCATCCTTTCCATTGAGGATCTCTAACATCCCCGGATTTACCTCGATATCATCATCATCGCAGTCTTGGAAATGATAGTAATCGTCCGAGTCGTTGTCTGCGTCAAAGGTCAGGGGGTCTGAGAACCAAACAGTTATTTCATCATAATCGCTAATTCCGTCAGAATCAGAATCGTATGACAGTGGATTCGTGCTATGGACCATTACCTCTTGATAATCGCCGAGCCCATCATCATCGGTGTCGTTGTCAATCGCCTTGGTCCCGTAGATTACAACTTCCTGATAGTCATCCAATCCATCGTCATCCGAGTCAGAATCTAATGGATCCGTCAGATGCACCGAGGTCTCATTCAAATCACTCAGACCATCCCCATCATCATCCAAGTCAAGGTAGTTGCATACTCCGTCCAAGTCAGTGTCCGACGGAGTGGACGAGTTATCCAGAGGGTCAGTTGAACATGACAGCTCCGCGGAGTCGTTCCAATTATCATCATCATCGTCGGAGTCAAGGTAGTTGCAGGCTCCGTCCGAGTCAGTGTCCGACGGAGTGGATGAGTTATCCAGAGGGTCAGTCGAGCAAGCTTGCTCGGTAGAGTCATCGGATCCATCCCCATCATCGTCCGAGTCAAGGTAGTTGCATACACCGTCCGAGTCAGTGTCCGACGGAGTGGATGAGTTATCCAGAGGGTCGGTCGAGCAGGACATCTCGTCTATGTCGACCCAACCATCATTGTCATCGTCTAAATCGTTGTAGTCGGGCCACCCATCCCCATCTGTGTCTGTAACATTCCCGACTCCATGGAAAATCAACTCCCATGAGTTCAGAGTCCCGGAGTTAGATCCCGTGACCGAATCTCGAACCTTCAAGATCCAGTTCCCCTGAGAGGACTCGTCCCAGTGCTGGACCGTACCGAACCTCCAATTCGAGTAGTCTGCATTGTTGTCATCATGAACCTCAGCAAGCCACGACTGGTGACCACTAGGGGACTCCAGAACAATGTCCAGCTCTCCTCTGGCAGTGTGGGTGATATCGACAATAACGTCTACCGACTCTAGGCTCAAGTCAATTGGAACCGAGAGGTTGAACTCAGTCCATGCGCTTGGTCCGTTATCGATGACAAGATTCTCTGTGAAAGGCCCAAAAGTAGCGTTCGCCTCCTCCCCACTGCTCGTCCAATTCTCAGCCAATGACACTGCTGCACCTGCATCCACTGCTCCGAATCCGTACTTATGAGAGACGTTGAGACCTCCCCCGTTCACGGTCCACGAAGAATCGTTCACATCGTTCTTCCTGGAGCTATGGACGAGGATATTCTGGACATCGCGCCAAGTCAAATCGGGATTTGACTCCAGAATCAGAGCTATTACTCCGGAAACAAGAGGTGTTGCACTCGAGGTTCCTCCGAAGTCATGGTTAACGTCTCCTCCGCTGTATCCGCCTGTTCCAGTGATATCCGTGGTTGTTATCCCTTCGTAGTCAGGCGTCCCACCATTGGAGTGTGCGGTTACCAGAATGTTTGCCCCAGGTTCAGAGTACCACGATTGATCGCCGTAGTGTGTAATAGCGGATACTGCAATCGCATATCTTAGGCTTGCATAGCCGTCATAGTTAGAATTGTCATTTGCTTCAAGCCCATTCCCAGCGGCCCACGTGTAAATATTGCCCAGCCCGGACCTTCCGTTGTATATCGAATCCTCAATGGCTGCAATGGTTATTGGACCAGGGCCCTCAAGACTGCTCCCATCGTCTGTGGGCCCCCAGGAGTTAGAGTAGATATCTATGTCTCCGTTGTCATAACTAAGAGCATCCGCAGCGGTAGAGTCCGTGAAACCACACGCAATCAATCTGTGGCCGGCGATATTTGCCCCGAATGCAGCACCTGTCACTCCGATTGAATTGTTCCCGGTTCCTGCTGCTACTCCGGCTACCGCTGTTCCATGCCCGTCCCAGGAGTTAGGGTCCGGGTCCGGATCATCTCCGCACCAGTCATAGGAGTGCTGAGAGAGGTAGTTAGTGGTAAGGTCAGGGTGAGAATGCTCCACACCGTCGTCAATCACACTGATCACGACTCCCGAACCATTGTAGGAGTTCCAGACTGCAGTTACATTAGCATCCTCGCCCGACGTACCGCTAGTTTGTCCAGTGTTGTTCAGATGCCATTGATCGTCATAGAATGGGTCATTTGGCTCGAATCTCGTAGAGACAGACCTATCCAGTAGAGGCGAGAAAGACTCAATCTCCCCCTTCAAAAATGAACTCCTCAGTTTTTCGAGTCCTTTTGTAGAATCTTCGAAAGTCCATATGTAGGAACCCCTAAGATGCTCTACTGGCTTGCTTTCCTCAGGCTCCGCTTCCGTCCATCTATGCTCCTTAATCGGGATTCCAGTCACGACAAGCCAGGAATCTACAACCGCCAACTCTGCCTCTTCATATGAGTCGATATCAGAAACTCTCTCGAACGCAATCTGGACCGATCTTGAGTATGTCCCCAAGATATCTTCCAAAACTACAGTGGGTATTTCCTCAGGCTCTTCCCCTCCTACGGCGTGCGCAGCAGGGGAGAAGGACACCATCAACAATACCAATATGGCGACTCTCACATGGTAGTTACATAAACTAGAGAATATAGCCATTCGTCTTTGTTGCTGGTCAATTGTCCGAGTTCTCAGAGTCTCCAGAAGAGGATATTCTGTGGTACACGAAGGGTGCTATGACGAGATACATCAGAACCCCATATACTCCTGAGGGTAAGCTTAGTGTAGATAGGCCCCCACTAGGAGAAGCGAGAATCAGACCTCCCACGGTAATTCCTACAGTCGCATTCTGTATTCCACTCTCAATCGAAACAGTAGTAGCCCTTGAGGGCTCAAGGTTGAGTAATTTCGCACTTTGGTAGCCGATAGTGAGCATAAGGGCGTTTAGTGCTACCACAGATGGGCCTAGAGTTCCGATGTTGTCCATCAGAGTATCCCATTCACTGGCTATTGCTGCTAGGACGATTATCGCAAACAGAACCGCTGCGGCTAGGCTGACTCCCCTGTCAATAGAAGTTGCTGTAATAGGCTTGATAGCCCTGATGGACATTCCAATAGCTACGGGGAGAGTAGTCAGCAAGAACATGGTAATTCCAAGACCAATGATGTCTATGGTCGGCGCCGACTCTCCCATGAAATGGTCCATTGAGAAGCCAACCACCAATGGCAACGTAATCACGGACACAACCGAAACAACTGCTGTGTATGAAATTGAAAGCGCAGTATCTCCTCTTGCCAACTTCGTAAGTATGTTCGACGTGACTCCACCAGGGCAACATGCTAGAATCATCAGACCCACTGCGAGCTCCCCGTCCAGATCGGCCAAGCTTGCTATGGCGAAACCCACAATTGGAAGCACCAGCATCTGATTTACTATCCCGATTGTAAATGCCCTCGGCTCTCTGAAAACTAAGGCGAAGTCACCTGTGGTTAGTCCCAAACCAAGTGAGAACATGATGAACGCGAGTGCAAGTGGTAGCACTATATCGATAATCACGTTGTCCTCATCTTCTGTCTCCTCTTGAGCCTGAACCGAAGATGAGACCATCACCAGTACAATCAGTACCGAAATAACGACTATCGCTCCTCTCATGTTCTCCGAGGAATTTATCCTCGTATAACTGTGCTCTCTTACTTGGTGGCTGTGAATTCAGAAATTGCATCGTGTACCTCTTCGTCGGTCATCATCCTTCTCTGACTCTTTGCCACATCGAACATGTGCGCTACTAGATCTTCCTCTGCTTCGTAACCATTTCTCTTCAGCCAATGAATTACATTTGATCGTCCGCTCATGTGCCCGATTCTGATTACCTGCTGTAGTCCGAAGTCACCAGCAGGGACGCCGGAATAGACTCTATCCGCCAACCAATCATCCCCTTTGTCCATCGCCTTGATCACCGCCGAAGCATGAACACCAGTACCTGTCTCAAAGGCATCCTCTCCGAAGACCGGATAGTTATGCGGAAGAGCCACTTCCACATACTTGTGAGCCATTCTTGTATATTCGTTCAGCGCGGTAAGATCGTTCTTGATTACTCCCATCAGGCTCAAATTCACAAGTGTTTGGTCCAAGGGTGCGTTACCTGCTCTCTCCCCTACTCCTAGAGCCGTTCCGTGAATCACATCAGCACCTGCTTCGTATGCAGCTAGGTTGTTCGCAACTCCCAGGCCCCTGTCTTGATGCCCATGCCAGTTAACCTCTATCTCTCTCCTTTTGACTCCTGAGTCGGGAATGACCTCTTCCTGGATGAATTCAAGGAGCTTTCTAACTCCATTAGGGGTAACGTGTCCGCACGTGTCACAAACACAAATTCTGTCTGCCCCCAATTCTATAGCCCTCTCGTACACCTGCTTGATTTCTTCCGGCTTGCTCCTCGTAGTATCCTCCGTTACGAACATCACTGGGATTTCGTTGTCCACAGCGAAGGTGACCGCTTTCTCGGCGGTCTCCATTATTCTCCCCATAGTCCATCCTTCGGCAAACTGCCTAATCGGGCTTGTTCCTAGAAATGCACTCGCCTGGATCTGCCTCTCATGCTTTGCTTGTAGCTCCACCAGTGGTTCGATATCTGAGACAACTGTCCTAACAGCACATCCCGGTCTGAGATTATACCCATTTTCTCCCATATGATTTAGCATGGAATCGATATGGTCTATGTGAAAGGGTCCTGCTCCGGGAAGACCTAGATCCACCTTCTGGATACCTAGTTTCTCCATGTAGTCGATTAGTTCTATTTTCTGCTGAATTGTTGGGTTTCTGGCGCTAGGACTTTGCAAACCGTCTCGAAGAGTCTCATCGTCGAACCACAGCTCATGCGGGTGATCCGACTCGTCTCGATCTATCGAGTAGTCGATATCATTCCAGTCGTAGATTAGGTCATGCTCTTCCATTGTCGCACCCGTGTCCTCCGATGGTTCGTTAGGTGTTTCAAACCATCGGGACTATGTGGTAGATTTCAACTCCGTCCTAGTCACGAAAACAGTGGCTGTGATCGCTCCAATAACGACTCCAAATTTCCCAAAACTCCCAGTTACAAGAACTACGAACATCAGTGCAAGATACAGCATCGAGACGAAAAAAGAAGTTGCAGCGCTGGAGATCCTACCTGTTTCATCGGGCTCCTCTGAAATGTCTATCCTCCAAACAGTGGAAGCATACCAAAGACCCAACCCTAGAATCGTCCAACTCAGGACGTGGTAACTCCAATCCTCAATTTTGATTGCCTCTAAAGTTGTGGGAGCCGCCAGCGACAGAAGGACCAGCAGAATTGAGTAAACCTTCATCTCCAAAAGAGTTCGTTCAGGCCCTTTCACATTAGGCAGCATCGGGACTCCCACTTCCGCATATTCTTCGGATCTGTACAGTGCTAAGGCCCAGAAGTGCGGTGGAGTCCACAGGAAGATAAGGAAGAACATGAACCATGGCATTAGACTACCGATTTCAATCACCGACTCTAGTACAGAAGCCATTGAATCGGTTGAGATAAACAGGTCCCCCGACGAAGCTGACCATCCTATTACTGGGGGGGTCGAACCAGCAATTCCTCCAATTACGATGTTCTGCGGAGTCCTTCTTTTCAGCCAAATGCTGTAAATCAAAACGTAGAATAGAACGCTGAAAGCCGACCAGAAGGCCGCTACTTCATTCGACATTTCATAGAACCACCAGACTCCTAGAATGGAAATAAGAATCCCGAAGAATAACGCGGATCCCGCCTCAATTCTACCAGATGGAATGGCTCTTCCAGAGGTTCGGGCCATCTTGGGATCTATGTCTCTATCNTACCACATATTGATTGCATTGGCGCCCCCTGCGGTAAGATATCCTCCAATCAGAACTACCACCATTGTCTGAATCGAGTCGAAACCAAAATCTCCTTCCATTGAATCATGAATTATCACTGAACATATCGCAGTAATTTGTAGAAGGACCACCACTCTTGGCTTAGTCAATGAGAAGTAGTCTTTGATGGAATGAAGAATCTGAATCACCCATCCTCAGCGATCGAGCATCCGATCCAAGATATGGCCATAGTGACGAAAGTCAGTGATGCCATCATGAGGTGTACTAATGAGAGGAATTCAAAGAATCCTTCTTCCAAATCCCAGGATAGAACATAAATCGCCCCAATGGATGTATTGACGAAGAAAAAGAAAGTTGAGCCCCAAATCCAGTTCCTAAGGACATTATTCCCTGACTGCTCGTTGGAAATCGAGTATGATGCGAAAATCAGTGCGATTAGCATCAGACCGACAAACCATCTGTGAATGATCTGCGACTGGGCGACAACATCCTCTACTGAATCAATTATTTTCCCATTACACAGAGGCCAGGAATCGGGCAAGCCGTCCACTCCGCATCCGAAATTTGCACCGGGAGTCGTAGAAACGAAGGTTCCAGAGAAAATTGAGACGAACGCCCCTATTGACAACAATCCTACTCTGACTTTCCATTTCTTAGAGATCGAGTAATCGAACCTTAACCACCCAGGAAGCCCATCCTCCGTCCTAGTGAGAGTTAACCACAACCAAAACATGCTCATGGTAAAAGCCAATGCAGAGCTTAGGTGAAGGGCTACGCTCCAATGGAGATTGTCCATTTCAACTGTCAGCCACCCAATGCCACCTTGCCAGACAATTAGGACAACAGTCAATGTGGATGCGAACTTGACTTTCTCCTCGCTTCCTCTCAGCATGTACCAGTTGAGAATAACCAGAGGTCCCAGAACTAGGCCTGCAAGAATCCTGTGCAACCACTCTGTGAATATCTGGAAAGTAGTGTATCTATGTCCAGATCCCCTAGAATCCACCTCATCTGGATTCTCAATGTACCAAGCCTCTTGCTCTTCCTCGGAAATATCGAAACCGAAGGTCCCGAAACACAATGGCCAATCCGGGCACGACTCTCCTGCATCGTAGATACGAATTAGGCCGCCGAGTCCGATTACTACCACAGTCAGGCCGATCAAACAGGCTGTTAGGCCCCTAGAGTACTTCCAGTTAGTCAATTGCTATCGCTCCCGGTAAGGGGCCGTAACGCTTCATTCTTCCCCGAAGTGAGGGTCAATGTCAATGGGGATCTTGTTCTGCTCGTACTCCAGTGTGGCTATCTTCATTGGGTCCAGAACGACTTTCTCCTTCGCATCGTCTACACCGTATAGTTGGATCAACTCCCCGCTGTACTTCTCACGTAGCTCGTCCTCTGTCACGAAAAGAGGGGCTCCCATGCTTATCTGGAGCGCTCGGGCACCGATTATTCTGGCCTTTTCGAAGCGTGTATGAGTGCGAGCTGGCTCAACCATCGAGGCGGTGGACCGGAGACTCCCAAATAAGGTCTATGACTGGTATGGGAGAACCAAAACTTGGCTAAGGGCACTCTACCATCATTGCTACTGCGTTTCCACCGCCAAGACAAACTGTCACAATCCCCCTCCTAGATTCTCTCCTTCTCATGGCATTAACCAAAGTCATCAGGCACCTAGCCCCTGTAGCTCCGAGTGGGTGACCGATGGCAATTGCCCCTCCATGCGGGTTGAATGACTCATCGGGAATTCCTAATGAGTCCCTAATCGCGCATGAGGCTGAAGCGAAGGCCTCGTTATGCTCCAAAATGTCTACATCTTCCAATCTCATACCAGTCATCTTCAACAATTTCTTGACAGTAGGTATCGGCGCGGACATCACTCTGCTGGACTCCACTCCAGATGTGGCATACTCCACAATTCTTGCCAAGATTGGCCAACCTTCTCTTTTTGCCTTCTCTTCTGAAGCAATCAATACTGCAGAGGCTCCATCCGAGACTTGACTGGCATTTCCTGCGGTGACTTGACCGTTTTCTGAGAAAACAGTCCTGAGTGATGATAGAATCTTTTCATTCGTCTCTGGACGAATGCCTTCATCAATAGAAAGAGAGCCGACAGGAAAAACCTCTTCATTGATCCATCCCTTCTCCCAAGCTTCATTGGCCATGGAGTGTGAGCGGACTGCGAATTGATCAGATTCTTCTCTGGTAATTCCATGCTCCTCTGCTACCGTCTCCCCTGTATTGCCCATTGACTCTCCAGTGAATGCGTCCTTCAGTCCGTCTACAATCAGTATAGACTCAAGAGAACCAAATGGGACGTCTTGTCCTTTGGCTACATTCCGAGAAATGTGTGGTGCATTGGTCATTGACTCCATCCCCCCTACAATCACAACTTCCGAAACTCCTGCTCTAATCTCTGTGGCAGCAATCATCGCAGCCTTCAGGCTTGAGCCGCACACTTTGTTGATAGTAGTGCAGGGGGTAGTTACCGGCAAACCCGCTCCTATGGCCACTTGACGAGCCGGTGCCTGCCCGCATCCTGCTTGCAGAACTTGGCCCATGTACAATTGATCCACCACTCCTTCTACAGGATCTATTCCCGATCTAGTACAGACTTCCTTTACAGCCATGATGCCCAGTTCGACAGCAGTGAACTGTGAAAGCGAACCTCGAAACTTTCCAACCGGAGTTCGTGCATAAGCACAGATTACTGGGACGGGCATGGACCGCCCACTGACGATCTGGACTTCAATGGCACGATGCAATTCTGTCCTCAGAACTCACGAATCGAGAGTGTAACCGTAGAATTCTGCGTTAATCAGGTCAGGTCTATTCTGAGGTTTAACGAGTATCGTCCTGACTTCCCACAGGTCCTTGAAAATTCGATATCTGGCTGTTGCATCCAAGTAGTCCACTCCGCTTGTCCCACCGGTGCCAGTCCTCTTTCCAATGATTCTCTCTACCATTCGTGCATGGTCGTGCCTCCACTTTGCCATTGACTCCTCTAACTCGACAAATGCGTCGATGAGCTTTCTCGGCCAGGTAAGAAGTGGCAACTCTCGATATGACTCAATGAAAAGAAGACCTGCTCTAGATCGACTAATCTCTCCATCAGGAATCAAGAAAGAAATTGCAGACCGATGTGATGAGTCAATTCTTTCTCTCATCCTATCTGCTCCCTCCATGTCCAAATCGGACATTCTCTCAAAGGCCTCTTGCCCCATCTTTAGATGAGACTCTAGATGCGCCTCCACATATGCCCTCACCACATTTTCGTCATCATCACCGTCGAAAGAAGAACCCATGATGGGCGTCCGTTCGATCCATTTGAGGAGCGACTCGAATAGGGAGGATTTCCGCATCTGCTCTTCTAGCCTTTTCAGTACCTCCTCGTCCTTCCCTCCTCTCTCGGATAGCTTTCTGAATGTCTTAATCGGGTCCATGCCGAACATTCGGTCTTCCGGTTCAAGACCTAGGAGTCCCTCAAACTCACGCATCTGAAACGACTCGAACCCCGATGCGGTGCCCAATCCGTCTCTGAAGGCTAGGAATCCCTGTGGGGTCAGAGTCTCGAGAACCGTCCATTGGTTCGCCATTAGTCGAAAAATCTCAGTCGTCCTCTCCAGGTGACTTACGGCCCTTGGAATATCATCCTCAGGAACGGGGACCTGATCCAAAATCTCTCTGGTTTCTGAGAGTTCTCGTATTATTTGCTTGAACCAGAGCTCGAAAGTCTGGTGAACGATGATGAAATGCATTTCATCTGCAGAAATTCCCCTTTCTTCTCCCTGCAGTTCCAGTAACTCGTGAAGCCTCAGGTAGTCCCCGTATGTCCAGTTACCGGACTCTCCGTTTCCGCCCATAGCCCCGCATGAGGCAGCTCACTTGAAGCGTTGCCGCTGAATTGGAACCACTAAAACGCCCGATTCATTGCGGGGGATGATGCCTGAGCCAATTGGATGGCCGGATGACCCTGATTCCCCGCCTCCTCTACCTTCCAGCTCATTGTTGGTCGAGGATGGGCTAGAATTGCTTGCTCCCATTGAGGGAGACGCCAGAGAACTCTTCGTTACTGTTGATGAGAACCGAGAATACCTCAGGGAGTGGCTTCCATGGCTGGATGACGTCAATTCAATGGATGACGAGTTAGCGATGATTCGTCGTATGAGAGATGGCAAGAACTTCAACTGGGTTTACTTGATTCGTAAATACGGCGAACTCGTTGGTGTGGTCAGTCTAAATTGGATAGATTGGGACAATAGGAGCTTCGGATTGGGATATTGGGTTTCAGAGTCCTCATCTGGCAGGGGAATCATTACCAAGTCATGCAGGAGGGTCATAGATCACTGCTTTTTTGATTTGAAACTACATAGATTAGTTATCGAGGTTGCAGTGGACAATCATCCTAGTCGAGCAGTAGCAGATAGACTGGGTTTGCGCTTGGAGGGAATTTCAAAGGACAGGGAATGGTTGTATGATCGCTTCACTGACTCCGTAATGTTCGCAATCACCGCGCCAGAGTGGAATGTCCAGTCAGGGGATAATTAGCCCTTTATCATCTACTGAACAGCCCCCCGGCGGAAGACAGGACAGTACATCTTCCTGGGATAGCCCAGTTGATTTGGAGATCCTATTCGCCAATGCTTCCTTCTTCTCTCTCCCCGGAGATATTGCGGCCCATCTTTCGCAAATTTCAGAGATGGTACTCGGGACTCCTGTAATCGGCATCGGGACTCCATTCACTACGGCCAATCCTATTGCTACCTCTAGGGGGACATCTTTGTGCCAGCTTCTCTCCCCTCTTACAACGAAGGAACCCCTCGCTAATGAATCTCCAGTCTCCGTGGTTTTGGAAACCTGGCTGGATCTAGCATGGAACGCAGTTGCTGCAGCTCCACCGCTCCCCCATGCTCTAGACCAGCAAACAGCCATTTGAGCAGCCTCGGAAATAACTGAATCGTCCAATTCGCGCGCGTCATCCAAACCCTCTCCCAGTGTCTGGGAAATCTGCATGGAAGCGACTCCCTTGGGAATGAGCCCCTCCTGAGAATCGCTTGGAACCAAGCCGTCCCTGAGCCTTAGTGAGCATGAGGGAGCACCGTGGAGATCTGCATGGAAGTAGAGGTCACTCTTGGAGAGGTGCTTTCTCACTAGCACGTCGTTTCCTTTTGCATCCTTCCCACCGATAATCAGGTGCCCACCAGATAGTATTGCCCAGCGATACTTCTCGAACCAGAATTTCCTAGCTCTCTTCCTACTTTTGAGCTTCCCCGAAGCAGCTTCCCTNGCCGCCTTCTTGTCTGCAGTTTTCTTCGACCTTTCGGTTTTCTCGAGTGCTTCCAAAGCGCCCTTGGCTTTGTTCTTCTGAGATCGAGCCTCCCCGAAGTACCTCTGCGCGTTCTGATGCACGGTCTTTGATGCGTCGAGAGTCACACTGGCACCGGGCTCTCCATCCTCATCCGGAAGGAAGGCCACCACTGTGTGTTTCGCTGGATCCACGCTATCTAGCCACTCAACCTCGTGAGCGATGTCTGCGATGTCCAGCCATCCCCTTTCCTCGACGGCATTGTTTAGTTGGGTTAGGATGCTGTCAACATGACCCCAGTTATCCTGGATAGACTTCCCTAGCTCCTGGGTTATCGCGGCTCTCTGATTGAACTTCTCAATTGCCTTCCTCTGCTGAGATGCTCTCCTCGAAAGCTTGGAACTCTCGTCCTCTGCTCTATCGCCCGCTTCTACCAGCTTCTCTTCTTCCCTGCGAATGAATGCTGCAGCNTCATGTGAGCCGAAAATGAAGTCATATGCATCTGACAACCTAGAAGTCGACTCCCTCATACTTTCGTTCATCGAGGGTAGTTCTATGGGGGAGAATTCGATTATTCCAGCCGCTGCCGAGTCTCTATCGGACTCGTTCTCTGCCGAGTTCCATGCATCCTTTGAGGCATGGTCGGATAGCCAGATGTTACCTCCCTCCCCCTGATCCAGATCATCGAGCATCTTGGAGAGAGCGATTTCCAGTGAAGACTTCTGTTCCTCAGTAAGGGAATTGGATTCCGAATCCTCGTCAATTCCAGCCAACGAGCATACTGCACTTCCATAGATTCTTCCGAGATTCACTCTCGACGCAAGGGTCCTAATTAACGCATGATCGCTGCTAGAGAGAATCTCGTTCAGGGACTCTCCAGAGAGTCCTCTTGGATCTATTGCCTCTGGAGGAGGAGAGTAAGCCACGCCCTTCTTTAGAGACCGGCTGGCATACTTGGCATGAGTCAGGGGTCTGATGATTACGCCTTCCTGATCAAGAAGTAATACGTTGCCATCTCGAAATAACTCGATAATCAGACTCAATCGTCCTCCTCCATGCTCGAAGTCCATCTGAATCACCCTGTCGAATCCATATTGCCTGACCCCGACTAACCTGGAGTTGTTCAGATGCTTCCTCAGGATCATCGCAAATTGAGAAGGCTGCGTGGGCATGGGCCTATCTCGATTCGAGCAGTAAGCCCTGAGCCCCCTAACGATGACTAGGTCAGTAGATGGCATTCCCTTCCGGTTCAGCCTGACTACAATTTGCTCGTAGTGCGGCTGGTATGATTTCCTGACCCTCGCTCCGACCATTTCTGACAACTCTCGCACAATACGTGCGATTTCGAACGAAGACGACTGTTCGCGCATGTTTCTCGACACCGCCCGGACCGGCCTCCTTCATCAGACAATCGATGGAAGAAGTGGCGATTTATTCTATCGAAGAATGGAATTTTTGTATCTCTCGGAGGACTTCTGGCTCATGTGCATACTGGTTTGAGGGGACCTCTATAATCTCGCAATTCGGAATCGAGTCCGCGATTCTCTGTACCTTGCTGTAATCGTGTAGCGTGTCTGAACTGGCAGTAATCACAGCGCATGGCATCTCTATCCCAGAGAGATCCTCGGGCAGGCTGTATCTCAAGTTCCATCTCGCTGAAAGTAGCATCCTAGGTACGTCCTGCGCCAGTAATGCCCTTCGATAACGGATCTTCTGACCCTCCTCTTCAGTTCGCTTGTCTACGACCCAGGCGACGAAGCCCACCATCTTCCTGAATGCAAACATGGGGAGGGGGGAGTAAATAATCGCTCGGGACCACAGTGGGAATTTGAAATCGGGGTTCGGAGCCAGCAGCACAGAGCTCCTGCCACCCAACTCACCTCTCTGGTATGCGTCGATTAACAGAGTCGAACCAAGGGAAGAGGAGTACCAGTCAATACTAGAATGNTCGATATTCAGTATCTCTAGGACTGTTGCTATNTCCTTGGAGTGCCTTTCAATCGAGAAGTCAGACTTTGAAATCTTCCTGCTGATTTTCGAGCTAGCCTTCTCTCTTGTCTCAATGTAGACCAGNTGCCTACTCTTCACCCACTCTGAGACAAGGGGACGCCATCCCTCGAACATTGAACCCCACCCGGGGACCATCACGATCGTTCCATTGGATGGATCACCCACCCCTTTAGGTTTCCANATCATTACTCTGATTGAAACCTCTGGCTCTACTGCAAACCAATGTTCCTCTGCATCGGCTCCGTCCAGTTCAGTAACGCCACTCCAGTACTCATTCACGTATCTCACACCCAGAGATTCAATTTCAATTGTCCGGGCTAAGCTTAATCTCATTCTCTATGGTGATTTTACTATGGTAGACACGACAAAAGTCCGATTTGGGGGTGGAGGGAGTTTTGATTTCACTTCTCCAACTAGATCCTTCAGAACTGCCATCAAACTAATGGGGGGGATTTTCAGAATAGAAGAGTTCGCCCTTCTTCCTGACATCTCCTGTTCGGACTAGTTCATTCAGGTGCGAAAGAGCCTGGTCCTGCGCTAGAGCTGGATTGGCACCAGGAGAGTCAGAATATGCCGATATTGCAATATCCGAGAGGTTTGAGCATCCGGATNTAACTGCCTGCAGGACCTTTTCGTGCCTAGCCTTTCTATGCTCGATATACTGTGTGAGCATCCTCTCNGGGTTTGGAATCAGAGGGCCATGACCTGCAAAGAGAGTATGCGGCCTAATGTCTCTCAGTCTCTCCAGACCAGAGATGTAGGCCCCCATGTCTCCATCTCTAGATGGCACTAGTATGGTGCCCACCATCGTGCAGTTGTCCGCTGCCACTACTCCCGGCTCACCAACTAGGCAAATCTGCCCGGGACAGTGACCTGGAGTCTCTAGAACCTCCCAGTCCACCCTACCACTGGGCCCATAGATGGAAATCTCATCCCCCTCCCTTAGTTTCCTAGTTTCCTGAATCTCTGGAAGGGCCGACAGGGTCTCCTCACTCCCCCAAACAGGCGCCTGGTAAATCTGGGAAATCATATCCATGTCCCCTATGTGGTCTTGGTGCCTGTGGGTGAAGATAGTACAAACGATTTCGCTCCCATCTCCTCGTATCTCCTCTACCTTGTCCTTCAGCAGCTTGTACCCATCCTCGTCTCTGATTGCCGGATCGACTATCGCCCTCTGCCCGCCTCTCTCACCTAGTACGAAGCAATTGGTGTGTGTAGATGGAGGAAGGGTTAGGGTGGGAATTAGGATGCACTCGACTCCTGGACCGTACTCGAACCTATGAGGGCCTGAGGGGGGGTCCTCGGCCATCACATTGCATGCAGCGATAAGGTCCCTGCCTTCCATCGCCTCCAACAGGTCCCTGAAGATAGTAAGTATCGGGGGCGGGAGGTGCAGCTGGTTGCTCTCCCAAGCCTCGATTACGTCTTCTGGCCTCCACCATTGGAATCTATCGAATTCGCTTCTTCCTGGCGGGAAGGTCGCCTCCACCCCCGATTCCCCCAATGCGACGTGGAAGAATGTGTTTTGGAATCTAGTCGGAGACTGTGGCGGGGTTATCCTCTTAGTGATGACCTGGCAATCGAACTCCTCGATTGAGATATCTCCGGCCTCGGCCACCTCTAGCCATCCGGACTTGTCCTTGCAGACGATTTCTCTTACTTCGTCACTCACCTCCAAGAAGCCGCCATTACCATCAGGGGTTACTCCTATCTCTTCCAGCATCTCCCTCAGGAGAGTGAAAACTGAAAGTCTATCTCCGGTCTTATCTGCCAGCCATTCTGGGTGGGTGTCCGCCGCCTTTCTATCGACTCTGCTAACCCCTCCTCCGGGAAAGGACCAGAGGTCAGGGAAGGCTGGTAGCTCTGGACTCCTGTGCCCTAGCAGGACCTCATGACCATCTCCAGAAACCCTACTGAGCATCACTGACGCGGATGGGATGTGAGGCCGGGACTCTGACTTGGCAATATCTACCCCCTCCGGTAACTCGTCCACAGCCATTCGAGGGGATTCGAGGCTTCAACCTCGCTATGATAACGATTGAATATGCATGCTGTCCTTCGAGATGTATGGATATCAGGCCCCCGGAGACTATCGAGGAGGAACTGGAGATAATCTCCCAGGCACTGGAGGCTGGAATAGACCCCTTCCCGCGAAAGAAGGAACCTACGAGATGGGTCAAACTGGCATTAGGATGGTTCATGATCATCATGATGGTCAGCTGGGTGTCTCAACTTATGTTCCAGTATGTTTAGCGAAATGGTAGTCCCTCCCGGATTCGAACCAGGGTCATGGCATCCAGAGTGCCATATGATGGACCGCTACACTAAGGGACTGACATATCACGGACTAGGCCCGGTTATTTCAAGAGAACCGAGTAATCCAATTTCTCAACTCATGACCTGAAACCTGAGTTTACCTTCTCTAGACTATCTGGGCTAGGTCGCAACAGGTCTTCGCTGAGTTCCACCAGTGGTGTTTCGGACAGCCCTAGGGTGTCTGTAGCCGTTGGAACGTTATCGTCGTAGTAAAGCAGTCCGGTTACGTGCCTTTCCGCCTTCTCGGACTGATGAATCGCGCTTAGGGCAGAAACTGCATCTGTGTAGTCATGATCTGCGGCCAGTGTCTCAAGCCTGAGGGTAGAGCCGTCGAAGAGGCTCACCTCTTGATATTCCCCTTCTGGGACCTCTACCTCCTCAATTGGGGAGAAGTGAGAGATGTAATCCAGAATATGCAGGACTTCATCGTTGGCCTTCACGTAGTTGTAGGACTTGTACGACTCGTCGTTGTTTGCGAAGGTGACGCAGGGGGAGATAACGTCGATGAAAGCCATCCCCCTGTGGCTCATGGCTGCTCTAATAAGCGCCGTAAGCTGCTTCTTGCTTCCAGAGAAGGATCGTGCGACGAAGCTGCAGCCGAGGTTTATTGCCATTGCACATAGGTCTATTGGTGCCTGTTGATTTGCAACCCCTTTCTTCTTCTTAGACCCCTTCTCCACAGTGGCGCTGTATTGTCCCTTGGTAAGGCCATAGACGCCATTGTTCTCGACGATGTAAACCATGTCCAGGTTCCTTCTGATGGCATGTACGAACTGACCAATTCCAATGCTCGCCGTGTCGCCGTCACCAGAGACTGCCAGGAAGCTCAGACCCTTGTTTACCAAGTTGGCCCCAGTGGTTACGGAGGGCATCCTTCCATGGACTGTGTTGAAGCCATGGCTCTTCCCAAGAAAGTACGCTGGAGTCTTTGAAGAGCATCCTATTCCGCTCATCTTCGCGACCTTCTCAGGCGGGATTCCGTTCTCCCATGCCGCTTGAATAATGTTGTTCGAAATCTGGTCATGCCCGCACCCAGGGCAAAGCGAGGATTTGCCACCGGTGTATTCGGATTTCTCTAGTTCTAGGACGTTAAGCTTCAGCATCACAGGCCCTCCAGAACTTCTAGAATCATATCAGAATACACCCTTGCCCTTGGCGGCATGCCGTCACTGTAGGAAACGCTGTGTATCTTGGGTATCAACTCAGCGGGAAACTCCTTTCGGATTATGCCGAATAGCTGTCCGTCCCGATTGATTTCTAAAACGATGGTCCTGTCGTGCCTTCTCACGAAGTCCTCCACGCCTGAATGCAGTGGGAGCGCCCTTACCCTGCATGTGCTGACNGAAAGTCCNGACTCCTCTAGCATGTCGTCTATCTCAACAATGGAATTCTCCATTGAGCCATAGAATATCACTCCAAGATCCTTCTTTTCCTCCTCCCTTATGACAGGAGCAGGAAGGTGCTCTCTCGCACCATCAATTTTCCTCTTCAGTCTAGCCATAGCATCGTGGTATACCTGGGGGTCCTCAGAGTATACACCATCCTCGTCATGGCCCGTTCCCCTGTAGAGGATTGGGTCGAGGCCGCTCCCGGGAAGTGTCCTGTATGCTATACCGTCTCCATCCACGTCTCGGTATCTCCCATACTCGGGTATGGAGTCCATCTCTTCCTGGCTCCTGACTACCTTCCCCCTATCCATGGGAGAATCCGGGTACGTGAATCCGGATGTCTTCCAGCGGTTCATTCCCAAGTCGAGGTCGTTGAACCCGAAAACCATAGTTTGGAACCTCTCGGCAAAGTCGAATACTCGCCACCCGAACTCGAAGCATTCGTCTACAGTCCCTGGGATTAGTACGATGTGTTGCGTATCCCCGTGACTAGCCTCGTATAGCATNGANAGGTCCCCTTGCTGTGTTCTAGTCGGTAACCCGGTAGACGGTCCAACCCTGTTGACGTCCCATATTACTCCGGGGACTTCAGAGAAGTAGAATAATCCAATGAACTCAGACATCAGGGAGATCCCCGGTCCACTAGTGCAGGTCATCCCCCTTCCTCCTGCCCATCCAGCACCTAGAACCATCCCAGCAGCTGCTAGCTCGTCCTCTGCTTGAATCACGGCGCAGGTACTCCCNCCGTCACCGTCACTNCGAAGCTCTGGAAGCCAGTTGATTACCGATTCNGCGAGAGATGAAGAGGGTGTAATAGGATACCACGAGAGCATACTGATCCCACCGTATATCGAACCTAGGGCGATGGCCTCGTTGCCCTCAATCAGGAACGTGTCGGGATCCTTATCCCTCGACTCCACGATGAACTGGCAATCGAAATCCCAGTTCTCATTGGCGTACTCTCTTCCCTCTGATATAGCCTGAATATTGAGCTCAACTGCCTTCTCCTTTCCCTTGAACTGTGCTTTAACCGCCTTTTCAATCGCATCTTCCTCTACGCCAAGGAGGTGTGCCACTGCACCCACGTAGTACATGTTTGCTATCAGCCTCCCAAGCTTCGGGTTTATCTTCCTGGCCATCTTTGTCATTGGCATTCCCAATAGGACGCAATCATCCCTCTCGACAGGCATTTTCACGTCCTCGTTGTAAATCACTATCGTACCAGGCTCAAGGCCCTCAAGATCCTTGATCCATGTGTCTTTGTTCATCAGAATCTGAATGTTCGTGCCATCGCCTGGAGCCTGATATCCCCTATCACTAGCCCTGATAATGAACCATGTCGGCAAGCCAGATATGTTGCTAGGGAAGAGGTTCTTACCACTGACGGGCACTCCCATCTCGAACATTGAATGCAGAATTATGAGATTGGACGACTGAGACCCCGTTCCGTTGGCGGTTGCGACGTTAATTACGAAATCATTAACGATTTTTTCCATTGCTCTCTTGGTCCCCAGTACTCTCACAAAACGGCTACTCGCAAGGTACCGGCGATGACTCTGGGTCTTATGCATTACCATCCAAGAATCAACCAATTTGTTGCAAGAGCCCTTCCGCTGAAGTTTTGAATGAGGGGGGTTTCGCAGACTCGTGCCTATTCCGTCCGAACTACAAAGGGCTTGGGACGATGCAGTGACCTTTGTCGAGGAAAAAAAAGACCCAGAAGGAGCTCTAGAAGCACTAAGAGCCGCATGGGGAAGTATCGAAACCGAGACTCAGAGGGCTAAGACACTAGCATTGGCCGCAGATGCAGGGACCGAACTAGGAATGATAGACAGCAGGAATAGGAAGTCCCACTGGCAGAAGGCGTATCGAAACTACAACAATTCACTGTCAATAAATTCAAAGAACAAAGAAACGCGAATAAAGATGAACAAACTTGCTTCGATGATGGACGAGGAGTCAATTTCACTAGGGCTCGGGTTTCAGATGTTTGACCAGGGTAATCCCACTCCTTTGGGATTGCTAGTGATGATTCTCGCTCTTGCGGGACTACTGGTCTCAGTCAAGCTGGTCTCTGAATTCTTTGACGACACCGACAATCCTTTGGTTTCAATGGAGGTGCAATACGTCCAAAACGGTCAGACAGTTACTGGTGAAATACAAATCGAGCTCTATCAGGACGAGGCTCCTATGCACGTAGAGAGCTTCCTGACCCACGTTGAGAACGGCGCATATGTCGGAATAGAGTTCCATAGAGTGATGTCAGGGTTCATGATTCAGGGAGGGGATATCGAGAGCATGGGAGGGTTAGGAGGATATGCTGCACACTACTATGGTTGGTGCAACGGCGAGCAAATGCCCGTTTCACAATGCCCCGATAAGACGGACTACACGGTACCACAAGAACACGAGAACGGTCTGAAGCACACTGTTGGAGCACTGGCTGCTGCTCACGCAGGGGTAAACACAGATGGAAGCCAGTTTTACATCATACCGTCCGATGGATCTGCTGGCCATCTCGATTGGGAGGCCGGAAAGGACTGCAGCAGGGGCAGCGGGGAGAGTTGCCATACAGTATATGGTTACGTAACCGAAGGACAGAACCACGTCGACTCTATCAGTAAGGTGGAAACAGACGGCACCACACCAGTGGATCCAGTCAGAATCCTATCTGCTAGCGTGATCAACTGAATCACTTCACTTAGTGAACTTCATGTACTCCTGACTAGCGGTTTAGTTTGGTGAGTTTATGGGGAGTGACAATCCATTCGGTGCCAGGTCAGAGTTCGAGAAGTCCGATGGCACGATGGCCAGATTCATGGACCTGCATTCTCTCGAAGAAATGGGATTGTGCAAATTGGATGAGATCCCATTCTCCATCAGGATACTTCTTGAGTCCGCTCTGAGAAAATGCGATGGATTCCTCGTGAACGAGGAAGATGTCAGGAGAATAGCCTCTTGGTCACCAGAAATGAAGCCAGAGGAGATTCCTTTCAGCCCCAGTAGGGTCATTCTACAGGACTTCACTGGAGTCCCTGCAATAGTGGATATTGCAGCACTCAGAGATGCTATGAAGGAACTCGGTGGCGATCCGGCGAAGGTGAACCCTCAAGTTCCTGTAGATCTCGTAATCGATCACTCTGTCCAAGTGGATGTATCTGGACTATTTCCGGATGCCAGAGAGCGTAACTTGGAGATAGAATACGAGAGGAACTCAGAGAGGTACAAGTTCCTAAAATGGGGGCAATTGAGCCTCGACAACTTCCGGGCAGTCCCGCCTGGAAGGGGAATAGTGCACCAGGTGAATCTCGAATGGATCGCTAGCGTAGCCAGGGAGGAAGATGGAACTTGGATTCCAGACTCCCTAGTGGGAACCGACTCCCATACTACTATGATCAACGGATTGGGGGTTCTTGGTTGGGGTGTCGGTGGAATAGAGGCAGAGGCGGTGATGCTAGGACAGCCGATCTACATGCTGCTTCCAGAGGTTGTAGGTTTCGAACTAAGAGGGGAGCTACAACCAGGAGTTACAGCGACTGATATGACTCTGAGAATAGTTGAGATGCTCAGGGAGCATGGCTGCGTCGGCAAATTCGTGGAGTTCCATGGCCACGGACTCTCTAGCCTGAGTCTACCAGATAGGGCCACTATTGCAAACATGGCACCTGAGTATGGGGCAACATGCGGCTTCTTCCCCGTCGACCAGATCACTCTTGACTACATGATACTCTCAGGAAGAGGCACTGATCACGTGGAGGATGTGAAGAGATTCATGTCGGCTCAGGGTCTATTCTATGAACAGTCAACGGCTACCCCCAAATTCACATCTAATCTCGAATTGGACCTGAGAACCGTAGAACCCTCGCTTTCCGGACCAAAGAGGCCTCAGGACAGAGTCTCACTGTCAGAAATGCAGTCTCACTGGAGAGCCAGCCTAAATGCTGAGACCGGCCATCAGGGTCATGGGATTGACCCCAGTAGGAATACAGACTCATCACGGATAGAGGGAAGGGGATGTGATTTGAATCACGGAGACGTAGTTATCGCAGCCATAACTAGCTGCACCAACACCAGCAATCCAAGTGTGATGATAGCAGCAGGATTGATGGCTAGGAACGCCAGAACAAGAGGATTACAGATCAAGCCTTGGGTTAAGCCCAGCCTGGCTCCTGGCAGCAGAGTTGTTACCGAGTACTATGATGCATCGGGTCTTACCGATGACCTGGACTCTCTGGGATTCAGCGTAGTTGGCTACGGATGCACCACTTGCATAGGAAACTCCGGACCTCTGGATCCTGAGGTAGAGGCAGCAATAGACGATGGGGATTTGGTTGTGGGAAGTGTCCTCTCCGGGAATCGTAATTTCGAAGGTAGGATACATCAGAAGATCAAGGCGAACTACCTAGCTAGCCCACCTTTGGTAGTGGCCTACGCTCTGGCAGGAACATTGGACATAGACTTCAGCAAGGAACCCCTAGGCCTAGATGATTCCGGAGAGCCTGTAATGCTGTCAGACATTTGGCCTAGTGATGACGAGATTCGCAAAACCGTAGAAGCTGCCATTGGTCCGGACATGTTCATCAGGCGTTACTCAGATGTTCTAAGTGAGCCAAGATGGGACTCGATTCCCAGTGAAGCAAGTGAGCTTTTCCCGTGGGACGAGGATTCAACGTACGTGCGATTGCCCTCTTTCTTCCAGGGCATCGAACCCGAACCATCTCCGGTAGAACCGATAGAGGATGCAAGGGTCCTGGTGAAGGTCGGTGATTCGGTTACCACCGATCACATCAGTCCTGCTGGGGCCTTCCCTAGCAGTGGCCCAGCGGGTAAGTACCTGATGAGCAAGGGAGTCGAACCCCGAGACTTCAATTCCTTTGGGAGCCGTCGAGGCAATCATGAGGTAATGATCAGGGGCACATTCGCCAACATCAGGATGAGGAACCAGACTGCACCTGGAACCGAGGGAGGACTCACAACACACTTTCCAACCAAAGAGGTAGTTTCCATACACGAAGCCAGTGAGAGGTACCAATCAGAATCCACGCAACTTGTGGTGTTGGCAGGCTCTCAGTATGGCTCCGGAAGCAGCAGGGACTGGGCTGCAAAAGGCACCTTACTTCTTGGCGTTAGGGCCGTAATAGCCAAGTCATACGAGCGGATTCACAGGTCTAACCTAGTGGGAATGGGAGTTCTCCCACTATCATTCTATGATGGGGCCGATGCGGAGTCATTGGGTCTCGATGGCACCGAGCTCTACAGCATCCCTGCTTCCGGTGATCTCGATCCGTTCTCTGAGATAATCGTAACAGCGGAGAAGGAGGACGGGACAGTGGTTAGCTTCCCTGTAATTGTCAGATTGGAGACGCCAGTAGAGGTTGAGTACTATAGGAACGGAGGAATCCTGCAAACGGTCCTCAGGAATCTGGCAAAAGATTGAATTCACACACGGAAAGGATCGAGGGTATAGAATGGCAGAAGACGAATCCGAATCAGACAATGGACTTCCCGGACCCCCGCCTGATCCGTCCAGGATCCCATCCATTGTAAGGAAGGTCGGTGACCTCAATCTGGCATCGGAGGCCGAAGAGCACGGAATCTCGAAGAAGACTAAGCCGGACATCAAGGCGATAATGGAATTCCTGGACGAGATTGAGGACCCTGAACCCCTCAATAACAATCTCTCCGGGGACCCGATGGCAGAGTCCTGGCTCCAAATTCTCCTGACCTTGATAGTGAGGGAGCATGGACATTCATCGTTGGATGTGGGCACCATAGAGCTCCTCGTGGGAGAGAGGATGAACAGAGAGAGGATCGATCTGGAGATTTTTCTAGACAGGCTATGGCTAATGGGTAGGCTCGAGAAGGTCTACGGCGGCGAAGAAGTGAGTTATTCACCTAATCCAAGCTGGCTCGAGATGAAGTAATTCGGCGGCATTCCATAATGCACCAAAAAAACACGTCTCGGTAATGCATAAGAGTGGTCGGAAAGTCCGAACTACCATGATGAACGTAAGTATGAATGGAAACCGTAAGCATGGAAGCGGCAGGAGGGCAGTAGGACTGGTGTTCCTCATGCTGACTTCGCTGTTTGTCTCGGCAGTGCCTTATGCTTCTGCTTCCCACACTACCCAATACGCAGTACAGCGAGATCCCCTCTACATCACGATCGGAGATCTGGACTGCGATGGTGATAATGACATAGGCTCCGGCAGCGGCTTTGGACACTTCATTAGCTTCCTTTACAACGATGGAAACGGCGGCTTCGCGGACAGGCAGGATGTCCAAATATCCAACAATGACTCGTATAGGGCAGGTTTCCGGGACGTCGCCGACGGAAATCGAGTGGAGATAGCCGATGTTGACGGTGACGATGTTAACGACATCATCTACTACCAACAGAACGTTAGGTTCGTCGGTGAATCGTTCATCAGACCAGCGAACCTCACTGTTCTGAAGGGAGAATGCGACAAGAGGGTCAACGAATGGGAGGAGATGTTCGAAACAATCACCGTAATCAACCCATATCTCGCGGATTTCGATGTCGGAGACATCAATGATGACGGATACACCGATGTCGTATTCTCTTCAACCGACGCTACCTTCGCCAACCAGTTCATCCAGATATACAAGGGGCCTGATTACAGCCTCCCCTCCAATCAGCACACGCCCATCTCGGTTCCTCTCACAAGCGGCTACTATCAGTACCTCAAGTTGGGTAACTGGAATGAGGACCTACTGGAGAATCCTCTCACCGGAGACCCGGTTCCAGGAGAATGCGAGGATCTGGACATCTGGCTTCTGAGAACTCCCCCATACAATGCGGGCGTTGGATACTCCGCGGGGACCTTCGACAATATGACCGTGCTTGAGTACGATTGCGTCACCGGACAGTACCCCAATCCAATGGACCCAACCGGCTCAGGGACAATTCACGAGTTTAAACTCGATGCTGAGCACGACTACCCAATGTACGGGTTCGACATAGCAGACTCCAACCCTGACGACGAAGTCAATGAGATAGACATCATTGCGACAGTAGATGGCATCACTGGAAATGTGTCCTACGCCACCAAGACATCCTCGGGTTGGAACAAGCAGAACTACGTGGAATTTGGTGACTTCCTAGGGGCATCCGTAACCATTGCAGACGTCAATCAGGACGGGGAGTTGGACTTCTTTGTCCCGACATCCCTTACCCTATTGGATACCCAGGAGTCAACGGTTCAGAACCAGACCTTCCTTCTCAGGCCCAACCTCAGAGCCCTGAACACCGTCCAGATTCTGCTTGCAGACCCAAACACTGACGGATACCTGCCACCTCTCTCTTTCGATGTAGGAAGGAGGCCAACCATGGCCATGCCAGGGCAGCTCCAGGGGGGCGAGAACAGCGCACTGGAGGTTGTTATCGGCCAGGAGGATTACACATACAGATTCTCTAACAACGCCATGTGGTTGGATACCCAGGGGTATGCTGGTCAGGGTGACTATCTATCTGTACTAGTTTTAGACAATTATGATCTCGGAATTACCAGGGTTGAGATAGAGCCTTCGGTAACCGATCCTGCGACATTCCAGAGCATCGTCGGCGAGGGTAATCGATGGGTCAACGTTACCGTGAAGAACACAGGTCTGATGCCCATTTCGAGTGGAAGCTTCGATGTCGACCTTGAGGTCAGGGAGGTACTAGGCGGTACTGACACCGTCGTCTACTTCAACGACTTCGAGACCGACTCGCCCAATATCAACAATGGTGGAGCCACCCTGAACAAGTACTCGTACACCGGCGAGTATGAGTTAGGTAACTCCTCGTGGCACATAAACGAAGATCGATATTGGATAAGTCAAGACTACGAAGAGTACGATGTTGTCCACTTCAACAACAGTGACTACCAGTGCATGCCTAACGGGACTGACACATGCCTCGCCGCGGACGGCAACCCCGAGGAAAACAACGAATCCTGGGANGGACCCGTTGCNTACCCNTACTGGGAGGCTGAGNCCAACCCAACNAACTACTTCTGGTCCGGAGTAACTCACACATACGAGTTAGATGACGGCAATACCACCGACGAAACCGGTTACTACAACCACATGGACGAGGCTCTGATATTGGAGGGCATCGATCTGTCTGGTGCCGATGCAGCTTTCTTGGACATGGATGCAATATGCACCGCTGGCTTCTTCGAACTATTCTTGAACGAACCATATGACGTCATCGAGAGATGGCTGTACGAGGACTCCTGCAGCATCGAGGTTTGGAGTGATGGCAGTGGATGGGAGACCGTCTGGAGGTATGGGGGCTGGGACAACGAGAGGAAGTACAAAATCGAAGAGAGAGTCTCGAGCGCGCCCGACCCCGAGTACAATGATTACAATTTCAACTACTTCGGGGATTACCACAGCACGATGTGGAACAACTACACACAATCCGGTGGAATCAGAGATTCCTGCGCGATTTTCTATGGATGTTGGGAAGATGGCGGCCAGGACCAGATGGCAGACTCGATCGATCTCACTCCGTATGCCGGACAGAACATAGACATCAGATTCCGCTTCAGGAGCGGCTTGGAGGGAACTGTTGGTCCAGAGGGATCCCTTGACTATTCGGGACTCGATGGTTTCGCGATTGACAATATATCCATCAGGACGAGGGACGTCAATTTCGGCGCCTCGACATTCGAGAGCCAACAGCTACAGAATCTGGATCTTCTCGCTGGCGAGTCCCTTCAGGTCCAATTGACGGCCGACTTCGTGGACAACACCACGTACTACATCTCGACCGTTCTTTCTAACTTCGACTTGGGTTCTGGGCAGGCAGACCAAGACAGCACCAATGACGAGACTCGGTTCCAGCTAACGGTCAGGAACCTCTACGATCCAGGACTCTTCGAGGAGCCATGGCTCAATCTTCTGAACGGAGAGCGATACGCATCGGGGGAGATGCCCATCACCGTTGGTGTGCAGAACTGGGGCAACACCTTCGTCGACTTTGACGTCGAGGCAAAAGTTCGGAATGCTCTACCCGAGCTGATCGCTGCCGAGGACTTCTCTGGATTCCAACCTATCTGGGAGGACGATGGAAACGAAAACGGGAGCAGGTTGGACGACTCCACTGGGTCAAATGAGATGCTGCCACAGAATCAAGGGGTGTTCAAAAACCAGGCATATTGGCTAGGTCACCCCTCGGACGGTTACGGAGACAGTTGGAACGAGACTCTTACACTCGAGCCGATAGAACTCACAGACAGCGGAGCGGACTTCACGTTCCTCAGCTTCGACTACTTCGCAGAGGGCGACCATATCTCTGACAGAAACGGGAACGTCCAATCAGTTCGAGACTTCTCGTTCTTGGAGGTGACCTGGGTCAAGGAAGGCGAGGTCTTCGATGGGACCATCTACGGTAGTTGGACCGACCTGAATGATAACGGGCTCAGGTATGCGTTCAACCCATACACCGAGACTGTGTACAACTATTGCGAGGATTTCGACCAGAACGGCCTCTATGAGGAGGTCGAGTATGCAGGTGACCACTCTGGCGGCATCGGTGAAGACGGGTTCGTAACATGGTTCGACTCGGACAACCTCGTGAACACTGCTAGGATAGACCTGACCCACGTTCATCTCCTGAATCAGACTGCCGAGGACTCGATCGCGTGGACCGACGAGTGCACATCACTGGCAGGAGCGGAGGTGACCTTCACATGGAGGTTCTACTCCAATGACGACGGAGTCAACGGAAATGCAGGTTACGCTGGATTCGGCATAGACAACATAAGGGTTGACGATTACACCTTCAATGACGATGGCACGTACATCGAGACAGTAACTGGAATGGACGCTGCTCAGAAGAGGGTCATTGAGATGGGGGTCCATGACTTCGAGAGCGGACTCTACAGGATAGACCTGATGACCATCTTCAACAACACTGACAATAATACGAACTGGTTCGAAAAGCCTGAGATTAGCCAAGCTAACAACGTATCTACCATCCTTTTCGAGATCGCCAACGCTGACATCACGCTACTTCAGGCAGATGTTCTCGACTGCGTCGCCGATGCGGTCTACTCCTGCGTGTACCCGACCAACCCACAGGGCCAGAAGTCGCATAACTTTGCGGTTCCAATGCTGAATGGTGTCATTGAGGGAATCTACGAGGTGACAATGAAGATCGTTGACGAGGACACGGGGCAGACCGTATTCGAACAGACATCCGACAACGGGCCCTTCGTTCTAGACCCGCACCAGAGGTCTCAGGCGAACTGGACTTCTCCCTACGACCTGTGGTTCGACTCCCACACGTACAACATCAGCTTCCAATCCACATTGATCGAAACCGGGGAGGACTCCGGTAACGAGAGATACTTCTCAATCGAGTTCCTCGACAACATCGATGTCGCGATCCTCTCCAACCCGACCGACCAGAACAGGCTGCAGAGGGTTAAGCAGGACCTTTCCTCGATGAACAAGACATATACCCAGCTAGAGGTGGAGGACTGGGACGTTTACGGAATGGAGGACTGGCTTGAGCACTACTCGAAGATCCTGCTGCCTTGGCAGACGGATTACAGCGTGGAGTATGGCGACTACTACGAGCTCCTCGGGACTCCAAACCCCGACAATGCCGACATTACCCTGACTGAGACTCTTATCGAATTCATGAGGGAGGGAGGGACTCTTCAGGTACATCTGGGGCCATACTACTCTGACTACGACGACATACAGAATCCGAACTCACCAGACAGGCTACCCTTCGGAATGAACGTAGTGATGAGGGACCATCACAACGATACCGTTGACCACAGGGTACTCTCAGAGAATGTGAGTCTAATAGACCCGTATCACCCTATTATGTCCGGAATCGACCCATCTTCCCTTTCAGGAATAAATGGTGGGACGCACGTGGCACTATCGGCGCTGGACCTAAATCAGGTCAAATCGGAGAATATTCCCCAGGTGTGTAGCGATGGAGCCCCCGGGGGAACCGAGGGCGGTAAGATAAGCGACGGCGGCACTTTCCACACGATCATCCGTGACTCGGAGAACCCGAGCCAGGCCCTCTTGTCAACCTGCAACATTGAGCAGGGAGGGATGATCATCACGACAATAGATGTAGAGAATCCCGCTGTCTCACAGCCATTCGGAGATCCAAACTTCGCCATGCTGTCTAACCTCCTTGACTTCCATCTTACTCCATACCCAGATGGATTCGAAATAGCCGGAGAGGGCTTCGAGCTAACTATTGATGGAGCAGTTCAGTCCATCGACGTGCTTACCGGAGCCTACGCCAGGAAGGCAATCAAGAGCTCCGCGGAACTTCAGTTCGGATTCGAGACGGACGTGCCCGGGATTCATGCAGACTGGTTGATAGAGTCTGCCGACGGTGGGGCAGTAACCGGTTGGGACGGACAGCCCCTTGGAAGCGAAAACAACCACNTGCACAGCTCGAACTCCTCGCAGCCTGCGACAGCCATATTCTGCGTCCCAGACGAGAATGCCGAACTGGGGTGCAAGATCGATGCAGAGTGGAGAATCTGGTTGTTCCTGCACGACTCATACGGGAATACACGAATCACAAACATCTCTGTGTACACGAACGACATCAACGCTGACAGCACGCCTCCAGAAGCCCATATCGAGATAGTGGAGGACTCGTCTTTCACCGATTTCGTCGAGTTCATCGGATATCAGCAGACACCGACCGGAAAGCAGGACGAAAACGGCAACTGGATCATGGTCGACTCCCCTAAGTACCGGGTCAGGCTATCAGACACCGGAGACACTAGCATCAGATTCTCCTCCGCGAACAGTAGCGATATTGGAACTGGAATTGGAAGGTTCACTTGGTCAGTAAATGGCGACGGCGACAACGTGCAGACTAACGAGTTGCCTGGTAGCCAAGTAGAGTGGACCTACACATTCAGGAATTTGACAGCGGGAGAGAACACCATAATGGTTGAATTGACCGTGTACGATAAGAGGGACCAGAGGAACGAGGAACCGACTAGAGTCTTCTTCGAGGTAGTTGGCGAGATGTTCGGAGATGCGGCCCCGGAGGTTCAGTTCGATAGCATCGCAACAGCAGACGGAGAGTCATTCAATGGATTGGAGTCTGACATAATCAACATCACAGGAACCGTAGTCGACAACGACGCTAGCGCGGATTGTGACGTCAAGGTAGAGGCATCATTGGATGACCTCTCGATATTCGATAAGAGCGATGGAATCAAGACAGCTCAGAAGGCGTTGGGGAGGTTCGACTGGCAGGAAGGGCTATGCGACGGTGATCAGTACTTCCTAACACTGAACATATCCCACAAGTACTTGGAAACAGAAGGGAACGTGGGCGTCATACACATCAGGCTTACAGAGGGGGCTTACGTCGTCGATGACCAGATCACTCTCTACACAGTCCCCAGGTCCAATGAGGAGCAGGGCGGCAATGAGGAGGGTAGTGGTGACACTTCCACTCTATTGTTCGCTGGTGGGATAGTGGCACTACTGCTAATTGCCGTTCTTGGAGTGACGATGATGTTCATGAGAGGGCGCCGTGGGTCCGATCAGCAAGACTCCGTGGAGTCATTCGGCGGCGTGGAGCAGATGGACCCAGTCGAGGCTTACGTGCAGCAGCTTGTGGCACAGGGCTATGATGAGCAAATGGCCAGACAGTACGCCACGCAATACTATGCGCAGTACTACTCGCAGCAGAACAAGGGCGGCGGTGGCTGATCAGAGTTCGGGTACCGAGGGACTCCACTTCCGTGGTAGTGACTCCCCCGACTCCTCGATTAGCCCGAGCCTCTCTTGGAAGGCTGGAGTCCTCTTTCCTATGACGTACGTGTAGAGCTTGGATGACCTTATGTCTTCGGGTACGCAGACCTTGCCGCTGGAGCTCTCCGTGTCTATGGCCCTGTTGAGGAAGGACTCCGGACGGTTCAGCTTCAGCAAGAGCCTCCTGGAGAGGTTAATCACGACGAAGTACAGGGCGACAATGGTCAGCATCACAATCACAGTGGCATATGGTATCCCTGCGAACAAATAAGACACAAGTGATCCCAACAAGAAGACTATTGGCATGACGAACATCAGCAGGAAGTAGGTCTCAGTTAGTGGCTTCTTCTTCCTCATCCTGCTGATTAGCCCCCACGACTCATCATTGCTGTTCTGGGGCTCGAAAGACAACTCCTCCTCCATAGAACTCTGCTCCTCGTAGATTATTCTGAGCCTCTTTGCCCTAGTCTCGAGAGACTTACTGGGCTGCCTTTCTACCATTCTATCGAGGACATCCAGAAATTCCCCAGCTTGCTCGAAGCAACCCATCCTTATGAGAATGGAAATCTGCTCGAAGTAGGGAAGAACATCAGTTGGAGCAACTTCCTTCCTGTCTTCCCACCATTTTAGTCCGTATTCTAGCATTCCTAGGTGAGCGATTATGATTTCTCCCCCAATCCTCCATGCATGCTCGTTATCCGGATCTAGCTCGACAGCCTTCCTGCTTGCGGCCATGGACTTGGAAGACTGAATCATGTCAGGCATCTGCTGCTTCCCCCTAGAATCTACTGGCAGCACCCACTGAGCGATAGCAAACCAAGCGTCTGCGTGGCTCTCGTCAATAGAAACCACTTCTTCGGCAAGAGATAGGGCAGTCTCCCTATCCCCTGCCTCATTGGCTTCTATGGCATCCAGCCATATCATCTCGGCACTCCTCGTCATGATATTCGCAGAATACCCTCGATGAAGAATGCTCGGGTGCTAGGCTAACGCCTCTTGCCCCTACTATCCCTATTGGGTCCTCTCCTTCTGCCGGGACTGTGTGACCTCCGTCCTGATTTACCGGAAGCCCTCGGTTTGCCCTTACTCCCTCTTCTGTGGTGATTATTCCCTCTTCCAGAATTCCCTCCCCTCTTATTATCCCTTGAATCATGCCTCCCCCGTCCTCTAGATTTTCCCCCGGGGCTCTTGTTGTATCTGTTTCCTCTACCATAGTTTCCCCTTGGGCGACTCTTCCGTGAATTTTCCCGGGGGGCAATCTCGACAGGGGATCCTACAGATGCTCTGGAGTCTATTCCATCGTAAAGGGGATGTACGTGTATCAGAGGCGACTCAATGGGGCCTAGAACAGTCTCCACCTTTCCCAATATCTTACCGCCCCTAACTCTCATTCTGGCACCGAGACGAGGGGGCCTCCCTTCGAAGGAAATCAGCAGGCCTCCCTCATGAGACTCACGGTCCACTCTTCCCGAGAAACTCATTCTAAGATCTCCTTCTGAAGAAAATAGCTATCGATAATGCGATCAACAGTGAGGGGATGCCTGAGGCTGGAAGACTGGTTTCAGAAGAGCCACCTTCAGATGGGTCCGTAACTTCTGGGATTTCGATCATTGAAGTGTCTATAGATGTCTGAATAGTGGTACATTTACCAGACTGATCACAACCTGTAATCTCCACGTCAATAATCATCTGGTCATACTCTCCATCCAATGCTAGAGGTGCCAGGTCCACCCATTCAGACTCCCAAGTATTCCCCATTACCTCGACTTGGTGGACGATATCCGCAATCTCGATTGTGAAAGTTACCACCTCTCCGTCTGGATCGCTGTATTGGCCCCCCACCCTCCACATCCATCCATCGAAAGAGGCCACTCCCAGTGTGAGTAACGGGGGTTCGCTTTCCTTAACAATTCCAAGATCGAACGTTCTTTTGAAAGACTGATTGCCAACAATAACTTCAATCCAGATTTGTACTGAACCAGGGACAATACCTTGAGACGGCATTAGTACTTCATGAGTTCCCGTGATCCGTCCATTATACTCTATTACCTGTCTTGGTTGCCCATCCTGCGACAAAGCAAGACGAACGGTGGTTTCCGGTTCCCATGACTCGGAGCGGGTAATTGTCAGGGGGTGCTCCTCATCTAGAAGCAGGCTAGTTGTGGAAATTGAAACAGGGACTCCGATCATCCATGTCCTGTTACCCGAAGTCTTTCCTGAGGAGTCTGAGGCTTGGCATGTAACCTGAGTGATACCATCAACGTTAATCCACAATGAACCATCAATACTCTGGGATAGCTCATTCTGTCCAGAGGTGCAGGAAATCTCCAGGCTCGCTACCCCGGATTCGTCATCAAACCAAGACGCAATTTCTTCCCATGTTGACAACTTGTTGGGGCCATTTTCAAAGACGGGGAACCAGGTCCCGTTAGCAGGTGCATTCAGGGTCCATTCAGGGGCTTCATTAGTAGGGATCGGGGAAGTGGTGAAGTCAGCGAAAACGTCTTCTCCCAAAGGCCAATTCTCCCTAGAGAAGTTCGAATCTAGTGTGTATGTGAGACTCCCATCATCATTTGTTCGAAGATCGTAACTTGCTGACCCGTCTCCTATGCAACTTCCTCTGATCGGTGCGGTATCGGTTTGTGGATTCTCCTCGTCTACACCTACGAATCTCCCCTCGCACTCCTCCCACATGTCCATCCTCAATTCGGGCATGACCGGGAAGGTGAAGTCTAGTCTAGCATTACTCATATTGGATGAATTAAATGCTACAGTGAAGTCATTGGGGTCCGAGACTCCCCCTATCACCATCGTCGCATTGAGCCATAACTCGATCCTGCACTCATCAGTTCCTGACGACTGGTCAATCTCCATGTCACAGTCTCTAGAGCTCGATGGAACAACTGGAACCTCGAAACAATTCTCTTGGCTGAATCCCTGACAGTCTCTAACTTGTGAATGCCTCTCGGGAACTCCGTTGAAGTGACCTATGTTGGTTTGGTCACTCTCCCATGAAGTATTCATCCAGTCCACACCAACTCCTCCTCTATGGGAGGCCCCGTCCCTAATCCCAATTCGAGTGATACTGTATTCAAGACAGTCCGCGGCAATTGAGACCATGGCCTCAATCTCATCCGATGACAACCAGCCATCACCTCCAGAAGGCAAAATCCCATCTAGGAAAGAATCTAGATCGGATCTGATTTCATCGGCTAGGGACCAATTAATCCATGCTCTGGCATCCACTTCAGCAGTCTGCCAGTCATCGTTCACGCGAACCTCGAAAATCGCTTGATTGTACATGAAAATATCCTCGAACGTTATCGAGCCGCACTGCTCTTCCAGCGACCCTCCTCCTCCGAACTGCTCCATTCTCTCCGCCTGGATATCTAATTCATGCGTGCCTTCAAGAGTTTTCACAGATGCGGAAAATATGATTACAATCACGAGCAACAACGCTCTCGCCGTAGTATTCACTATCCGCCTGAACAGGCAGAAGATGATGATTATATCGGAATTTAATTTTAGTTTAGGTTAACCTAAAATTGATAAGTAAATTTGTTTTCAAAATTTTTAGGGTGACCAAAATGCTCGAAGAAAAGAAGATGGCAGGCTTNATGATGATATTGATGATTAGCGCTTCGCTAGCAGGCTGTGCAGGCGATGATAACGAGGCAGATCCAATCGACACATTGGTGATTGCTTACGAAGTAAGGGATGATTACGTAAACATAGACGAGAATCCCCAGTCTTTCGCTGACTATTTGTCTGAAGTACTAAACTACGATGTCTCTCTCTACAATGTAGATTCTGAGGGTGCGATGCTTGAGGCTCTCAGGTTCGGAAATGCCGACATAGCTCTCATGGACGGAGGATCCGCATGGGTTGGCTGGCAGCAATATGACCTACAGGTCCTTGCGGCTGGTCAAAAGTCGGATGGTAGAACTCACTACAGTGCACATGCCTGGGTACTTGCAGGAAGTGAGATGGCTGAGGCGCATCTTGACGATAACCCCTACACTGATCCATTTTCACTTTTACAGGGCAAGACCTCCTGTCACACCGGTTGGCTAAAGTCAGCAGGGATGCTTCTTCCCATGGGTTATCTAATCGGACACGGCTATGCCAACGTCATCGGCGATCCAAATGATGTTGAGACAATGAGGAACACCATCTATGCCTTCTTCAATGAGAATGCCTCGATCCCTGAGTCGGGTACACCTTACTATGGGAACTCTGGGGCAGTGAAGTGCCTATCTGAGGGATTCGGAGACGTTGCCTTTGCCAAGGATAGCACCATAGCATCGTACTGCGACAACGAGAACCCAGCAGATAACGAGGCCTGGTGCCTGGAAATGGACCAGTACGTCGCACTGCCTGAGTTTGGAAAATCTCCCAGTCATCCAGTGATGTACAACCCAGAGGTGATGTCCGAATCCAAGTCCAATGCTGTGAGGGATGCTCTAATTGGAATGGCAGATGACACGGCTGCTGCGGCCATATTGAATGGAGTGCTAAACACTCCTGGTTTTGTCTCAGTAACTACCGAAGGACACATGGGAAGCTATTCTGCATCCATTCAGAATATTCCTGGAATTTCAGCTTACTACAATGATAAATACACTATTAACTCGTCTGTATCAGTCACAGTAGACAAAATAGTTCTGGCCTATGAGATAAAGTCTGACTACGACAATATCGACGAGAACCCACAACTACTGGCGGATTACTTGTCCAACAAGCTAGGCGTAGAAGTTGAACTGTACAACGTAGAGTCCGAAGGGGCCATTATCGAGGCTCTAAGGTTCGGAAATGCTGATATCGGGTTCATGGATGGAGGAGCTGCTTGGGTAGGTTGGAAGGAATATGGACTAGCCTCTATGGCCGCGGATCTGAAAAGTGACAGCAGGACTCACTACAATGCCCATGCCTGGGTACTGGCAGATAGTGACATCGCTGCTGCTCACCTAGATGATGACCCATCCACTGATCCATTTTCACTTTTACAGGGCAAGACCTCCTGTCACACCGGTTGGCTAAAGTCAGCAGGGATGCTTCTCCCTATGGGATATCTTATTGGCAACGGTTATGCAGACGTGGTTGGAGATGGAGACGACGTCTCTTCACTCAGGGACACCATCTATGCCTTCTTCAATGAGAATGCCTCGATCCCTGAGTCGGGTACACCTTACTATGGGTACTCTGGGGCAGTGAAGTGCCTATCTGAGGGATTCGGAGACGTTGCCTTTGCCAAGGATAGCACCATAGCATCGTACTGCGACAACGAGAACCCAGCAGATAACGAGGCCTGGTGCCTGGAAATGGACCAGTACGTCGCACTCCCCGCCTTTGGAAAGGCTCCCAGTCATCCAGTGATGTATAACCCAGATTATTTGAATATGCAGAGTAGAACAGCTGTTCTCAACGCTTTGATGTCATTGAATAATCAGATGTACTTGGAGAATTACACGATGAGGGGGGAAACTTACACGGGGTGCTATGATATCACCGTTCACCAGATAGATTCCACACTCGAAAAGAACCAGTGCGGGGATGAAATCCTCCTCAATGTACTAAATACGCCGGGACTGACAAGAGTAAACACGCAAGAGCACCTGGGTAGCTATTCTAGTCTGATCGTCAATATTCCGGGGATTTCTGCCTACTACGGTGAGAAATTCGACATTAACTCCTGATCTCATAAGAGAAGTTGGTGGGGGCAAGCAGCATCAACACTATCCAAATCACGCCCCCACCAACACCAAATATAGTATTAGGGCCCCCTAAAATACAAATTGGGGGTGGAAAATGAATTCTACTGTGGTTGATATAAATGAATTGACCATCGGTTATTCGAAGAAAAATCCTCTTGTGGAGATACCTAGACTAGAAATCTCGTCCGGGGAAATAATCGCGATAACTGGTCCTTCCGGAGTCGGAAAGACTACTCTAATTAGGACTATCTCGGGCTTGGTAAGGCCACTAAAAGGGAAGGTTAGTCTTTTTGGAAAGCCTTTCGGAGTTAGGCCCAAAAGAGGTTCTCTCGGCTATATTCCTCAACGACTGGGACTAGTTCGACATGCCAGCGTATTGCACAACGTCAAGTTGGGCGCACGAGCAGGTAATTCCAACCCTTACAGTATATTCCCCAACAAAGAAATCAGAGATTTATGCTTGGATTCTATCCGTAGGATGGGACTATCCGAGAAGATATACGAACCCATTAGGAGACTTTCAGGAGGTCAGCAGAGAAGAGTAGCAATTGCAAGAACCATGGCGCAGTCGCCAAAAATTATTCTTGCGGATGAGTTTCTGAGCGAACTAGACGAGAAAACTCTTGAGATGGTAAAGACAGAGGTTGTGGAGTTCGTGAGAAAGGAGTCCTCCACGCTGATAGTTGTTGAGCACGATGTTTCCAGAGCTAAATCGATTGCAGATAGGATGCTAGTGATCGACGACGGCAGGGTGAACCCATTCATATCTCAGATTACTGCTTTGGAGGTTAAAAAGTGAGGATCAACTGGACTCTAATTACTATTCCAGTCCTACTCGCTTTATCGTTCTGGCTAATGGATGGATTGGTTAACGATTGGGGGAGGTTATCTGGGGGGGGACAGAATCTAATCGTGTTCATCAATGAATCACTATGGCCTCCGGATTGGGGAGTTATAGAACCCCAAGCATATCCTGTATGTACAGCATACCCTCCATTCGATTTTACCTGCTCTACTGCTTGGATTGGAATGACAGAGACAATAAAGATAGCCTTCATTTCCACAGTATTCGGAACATTGGTATCCCTTCCAATTTCTATCCTGGCATCTAGAAACTTGAATCCTATATTCATCACATTCCCTTCCAGATTTATTCTCGCTGCTTGCAGGAGTCTCCCTAGCATAATTTGGGCTATCTTTTTCGTCATACTAGTTGGATTAGGGCCGCTTTCGGGAATTCTAGCAATGACAATTTACACTGTTGGCTACCTCGGTAAACTCCAGTACGAGTCAATAGAGGGAATGTCCAATATCCCCTTAGAATCAGCCGATTCGATGGGTCTGTCAAAGATCGAGAAAGCAATAGGTGTGGTAATTCCAGAACAGGCAAACAACTTGATCTCACAAACAATATTCATGTTCGAGTACAACGTTAGGCATGGGACCGTGATTGGGATTGTCGGTGCCGGGGGTATTGGTTACTACATCAATCTCTATCTGAAATTTCTACAGTATGACAAGGTACTTGCCTACCTAATCATTATTTTCTCGGTTGTTATCATAATTGATTTCATTTCAATATATGCTCGCTCCTTCTTCAACGATGAAGGTGACATAAACCCTCCAAAATGGATATCAGTTCTCATCCCACAATGGGTTTTTGAGTCCCGTTAAAGGTACGTCAATAGTCCGCGACTATCCTAATGGAACCGCCGTCATAGAATATCTGAATGTGATCCTTAGCTTTCATTGTCAGAGAAGCAAGGGCTTCGTAGACTTCTTTCTCCTCTACCTTGAAAGCATCAGCAGCTCTTTTTGTCGACCATGCCACCTCTACGAAGTCAGACGCAGAAATCCACTTAAGAAGCCTCGATTCAAACTCAGTTAGATCACCTATGCCCATGCACATGGGGCTAAGGGGAGGGCAAATCAAGATACCTCGTGATTAACAAAAATTGTCTGATATCAAACACCAGGAATTCTATTCTCGTTGTGGAGTAATTAGTACTCTGTTATTATTTCCCTCAATGAATGGTATGGAAATAGTGCTGTCATCTGTAATGTGGACATGTACTGGGCATACCGCACCACACGCCGGTGCCAAGTAGTCCTTTCCGGATGTAGTCATTACCAGTTTGATTCCATGTCCAGAAGGTAGCAAATGATCAAGCCCCTGAAATTCCATCATCATTGTCACAGTCTCCCCTGGGATTATTCCAGTTGGCTCGTTTCCTCCTTCATGGTAACGAATATCCATTGTTGCGTGGCCAATTCTAACTCCCGTAGAAGAATCCTGCATCTCCACGAAGACCTGTCCTCCATCAAACACGGATGTTGCAAGTAGGTGAAGTCTAACCAAACCAGAGATATGCATGTCGAAATCAAACCCAGGACACTCAACAATCACTTCACTTGCCCCTCCAATCACTGGAGCACCCCCTACCCATGAATTTCCCATATTAGTACAATCTCCCAGGGAAAGATCAATCCAATCAAGACCACTTGGGGGCCAGGTTTCTTCAATCCTCCATTGTCCGTCCGAGCGTTGAATTTGGACAATCTGCTCGGGTTCTGGGCCAATTCCTTTGAGATAGTACTCGAACCACTCAAAGAGGTCCTGTGCCCAGTCCCATCTAGTCATATTCCCCCTAGCCTCCAAACCATTCCCGCTACTCACGCCATCATGGCTCGAGACCTGATCTGGATAATGATGGCCCCACTGTCCGAACATCCCCCTTACATGGAAACCTTCGTCAATATATTCCTGGTACCAGTTTATTCCAGGGGGACCGCCAAATACTTGGTGGGGGTCAACGTTCCAGTCCTGCATTCCTTGGACCCAATATATCGAACCTTGCCAATTATTGATCGCCTTGTCGATGTGACTGCGGTCATCATAATAGTTCTGCATGTAAGGATCCATTTCGCCAGCTATGTAAGTCACCGGCCCTGCAAAGAGTCCCTCCGCAATATCTGGACAGACATTATCCAAGTCGTCCTCATTATAATCGACAGTACTGGAAAAATAGTTCATGTGCATAATCTGACTTCTTGCTTCGGCACTCCCGTTCTTGTAGAGAAGAGGATGTAGGGCAGTAGTTCCGGAAACAGGCACTATAGTCTTAAGGAATTCACTACCCATTGCCGCCGCTTCCCACTGTGTCGCTCCCTCGTAAGATTTCCCGTACAGCCCAACATTTCCATTACTCCATTCCTGAGTTCCAAGCCATTCCACCGCATGGTGGATGCCTAATCCCTCTCCAAGACCCCGATAATCAAAGCATCCCGTCGAAAGCTCGGTTCCGAAAACACTAACTTGGGCGAACGCATAACCATGAGGAATGAAATTCTCGAAAATGAATTCCCCACGCCCAGATCCGACCACGTTGGTGCCTCCAGACTCGTCACCTGGCTGACCATATGAGAAATACGGACTAATTACGGCGATTACTGGTACTCTTTCACCGTCTATCGTATTGTTAGGGAGCCAATAGGAAAGATGGATAGTCGATACAGAGGGCCCCAGCTCCCATACCTCGCTTGTATCCACTTCGATGAATGCCTCCTGTACATCCAGTGGGTAGAATGGCCCTGGCTCGAGAAGGAATGAGAAAGTGTGATTTGTTTGCCATTCCAAGGAATGCCTATCCCAAATTGAAGGATAGGAAACTTCTGTATTGGAATTACCATCTTCGTTCAATGAGGAAATACAACCCGAAGTTACGGTTAGAATATACAACCCGACAAGCAAGTAGGCCTGATTGGCTCTTGGCATGTGCTGTCGAGTGCCCCTTTGCTCTCAAACATGTTTGTATCTAGTATTGTTTTTCTGTGAATTCTAATTCATTGGAAAAATTCTCGAACTTCGTTAACAATTATTGAAAGCAGGCTTTGACTTGTCAGGAGTTATGGAATTCGGTGAAGGAAATGTCTGCAAGTGATTTACTCCTAATCTTCGGTACCGAGACCGGAAATGCCGAGGAACTGGCTGAAGATGCTGGTCATCTTTCGAGAAACCTAGATTTTACTCCCAGAGTAATTGATATGGAGGACATTTCATTGGAGGATATATCCTCCTCAAAGAGGTTGATTGTGATATGTAGTACCTGGGGCGAAGGCGAACAGCCAGTAAATGCACAAAAACTGTATGATTCTGTTAAAGGGTCTGAAGATCATTGTTTGGAAGGCGTGAACTTTGCTGTCATTGCTCTTGGAGATACTGCGTTCGAATTCTTCTGTGAATCTGGTAAGGAGTGGGATGAAATTCTTCAGAAGAAGGGAGGAAGCAGAGTAGTAGAGCGAATAGATTGTGATGTTGACTACGAAGACTATGTCCAGGAATGGATCTTAAACACGCTCAGTCTAATGAAGAAAATCCAGTGATTAAATGAAGCCCTCACTCATCTTGGTTCGTATGACCCGGCCATTCTCCTTACCGCGTCCTCAACTTCTATTTCGCCGTCCAATAGACTTCCCAGTGTACTGAGGAATGGAGTCTGATGACCCAACCTTTCGGATCTGTCGAGGAACATTCTGGTCGCCCTAACCCCCTCCGCAACCATGTGCATCTCTTCCAGGGCCTCCTCCAGACTCATTCCTGAACCTAGCATCTCCCCTAGGGTCCTGTTCCTGCTCCTCGGGCTTGTTGCCGTGACGTAAAGATCGCCAATTCCAGCCGGTCCGAAACCCGTTTTGGGGTCTGCCCCCATCTCACCAAGAAGTACCAACCCTTCGCTGTATCCGGAAAGTACCATTGCAGCCTTCAGATTATCTCCACCGATTGTTTCTTTGAGTCCGTCAACTAGTCCGCATGCTAGGGCTACGCAGTTCTTGTAGGCGCCCCATAGTTCAGCTCCTAGAGGATCTCCTGCAGGGGTCAGGATCAGAGAGTCTGTTGAAAGCCTCTCTGCAACTCTCTTAGCCACTAACGTGTCATTGCAAGCTACGAGGGCGTTGGTTATCACTCCCCTGGCTACTTCTGGCGCGATGGTTGGCCCCGTCATGACAACGACCTGATTCGACATTCCAGCGTCAGACAGCCTCCTCTCTATTGCATCAGAGATCATTCCAGAGCCTCCTTCGGAGGATGGGGCGAGGCCCTTGGCTAGGTCGACGAGGAGATGGGATGGTCTGAGGCTCGGGATGAGCAAGTCTACTACTTCCAGAATCACGGAGCTGGGGAGTGCCAGTACCAGAATCTCACAAGATTCGGTGACATCGGTGATTTCCATGGTACAGTCCATCCCAGGAATTTTGTAACCAGGCAGGTACTTCTCGTTCTCCTGCGAGCTCATTACCGACTCGTATACTTCTTGCTCCACGGTCCAGCCTAGCACGTTGTGTCCGTCCTTGCACCATACCAGGGCCAGGGCGGTTCCCCAGTTACCTAGTCCTAGAACCCCTATTCGTGCCATTTTTGCCAGTTTGGGGGGCGCATAGACCCTGTTATGACCCTATGGGGGGCAGAGGCGTCCATGCGCTGCCTTCTTGGTGGGTAATTATTCGCACGAGTCGTAGCAGGGGTACCCGAGCGGTCAAAGGGGCTGGGTTTAGGTCCCAGTGCGTAGTGCTTCGCAGGTTCGAATCCTGCCCCCTGCACCAAAAAACCACATACGCTGCATTGAAGTCAGATTTAGCAGGTGGTAACCCAAGCAGGGGTACCCGAGTGGTCAAAGGGGCAGCGTTCAGGTCGCTGTGCGTAGTGCTTCGCAGGTTCGAATCCTGCCCCCTGCACCATCACTGAATTCTTATCCTTCTTGAGCGGATGTTGGCCANCCCCCTCTTCTTCCAACCAGCAGTTCGGTAGGCGATAACTCCGATGAAAGATACCGAAACAGCTAGAATTGCCCAAGTTTCGCCACTGAAGGGCCTGAATGGGTCTCTGGACCACTTCTCATCGCCTAGAATCCCATCCTCCATATCTGGAATTCCATCACCGTCGTCGTCATCGTCCTCGACATCGGATATCCCGTCGCCATCAAAGTCCAGTGAGTCGCCCCCTCCTTCGAATGCGCCATCCTCGGTTTCCTCTACGCCGTCTTCGATTATCTCATCTCCGATAAGGGTCTGAATCGGACAGCCGAGGTCATTCCCGGGCAAGGCAAGAGTGAGAATGAAGTCCTCATCTTGCGAGCTGATGCCGAACTCGTAGGGGCAAACATCGGCATTGTTCCCAACGCTGTCGCCGTCGGTATCCAACCACTCACTAGGATCATCGGGGAAAGCATCTACATTGCTCCCTTGGTCAGCGAAGCCATCTCCATCTGAGTCGGACCACTTATCAGCTTCTAGCGGGAAGGCATCCGTTCCATTTTCTCCGCTCCCTTGGCTGTTGCATGGTACTGGATTGAGCCAGCCATCTCCGTCACAATCAGTGTCCTGGTTGTTTCCGATGCTGTCGCCATCTGTGTCATCGGTCTCATTCGCATCCAGTGGGAACTCGTCCCCTTTTGCAGAAGTGAGGCAATCGGGGGCGCCATCGCCATCAAGGTCAGGTCCCCTATTGCTCACCAATGCGCCATATTGATCTGTGATGTGGTAAGTTGTGTCGTCGCACCTGCCATCGTTGTCGTCGTCAGGGTCTACGTTGTTCCCCCACCCATCACCGTCTGCGTCAGCCCACTCGTTGGGATCGTTCGGGAAAACGTCGAACGAGTCAGGCCTCCCATCGCCGTCGTCGTCGTCGTCGGAGTTGTCTCCAACCCCGTCTCCATCGAAGTCCTCCCATTCGTTCTGGTCATTTGGGAACGGATCTTCGGTGTCGTTCACTCCATCGTTGTCGTCATCGGTGTCTATGCTATCTGGTATCCTATCCCCATCCGAGTCAAAGGAGACTTCCGGATCAAGGGGGTCGTAGTCATTCTCGTCCGGGACTCCGTCATTGTCGTCGTCTTCATCTATCTGATCGGGAACACCATCACCATCAAAATCTGCGAAGCAGTCATCGAAGAATGTGGATGCCTCGCTCAGCGTAGATTGTCCTGCTGGGCACTGAGTCTGCGATGTGGCCTGGTTCTCTGAAACATAGAATCCCCTGGCAGCTGGGACGCAAGCACGTTGTCCCTTCAGACTTGAGTAGTATCCCGGTGAGCATCCAGTCTGCTCCGTCTGGCCTGAATCGGGAACCATGAAACCCCTTGATGCTAGAATGCAGGTAGTCTTCTCAGGTAGTGGCTGGTATGTCCCCCTCTCACAAGGGACCTGCTCTTTGGAACCGTGCCCGAGGTCGATATCCTGGGGGGTGTTGGAATTAGCGGATCCACCATCCCCAACCTGCCCGAATTCATTCGCTCCCCAGCATTTCAGGCTGGCATCGTCCAAAATCATACAGGTGTGCCTATGGCCAACTGAGATCGAGGTTGCATTGGTGCTCAAGATGATAACCTCTGGGGTTGAATGTGCAGCCAGGGTCCCGTCGCCGAGTTGCCCGTAGCTGTTATCTCCCCAGCAGGCGACTTCACCTGAATCGAATAGACCGCAGCTGTGGAAGAGACCAACCTCTATTTCCATCAGAAGTAGGTCCTGACTCAACGCTGAAGGAAGTGGGCTATTAGAGTCCGAAGTCCCTCCATTGCCCAGTTGTCCATGGGCGTTGTAACCCCAACAGAACGCCGAACCATCATTCATCCCAAGACAGGAATGGAAAGCACCCGAGTCAATCGATACTGCACTGCTGTTGCTCGGGATAGAAACCTCAACCGGTGTGTTCCGATCGACATTGCTGGAGTCTCCGAGTTGCCCGTTCCAATTCTCCCCCCAGCACATCACATTTCGGTCTACAGTTATCGCACAAGTGTGGAAAGATCCCGCCGAGACCCTCAGTGCCCCGGTCCCTCCCATTGAGGAATATGCCGGAATATGCCGGTCCGTCGTCGTCCCGTCGCCTAGCTGCCCGTTAGCATTAAGCCCCCAGCACTTCACTCTGTTGTTAGTGAGTACTGCACAGGTGTGCGACTCTCCAGATGAAACCCCGATTGCAGATACTCCAGGGCCTAGGTCAACAGTAATCGGGGTCGTTCTTTCGATGGTCGTACCGTCACCCAGCTGCCCGAATGCGTTGGAACCCCAGCAACGAATCGACCCATCATCAAGCAGAGTGCAGGTATGGTATGACCCTGTAGAAATTTCAATCGCATTCCTTCCCAACGGCATTGAGGCTTTTTGTGGCTCTAGGCTAGAGTCTCTTGTCCCGTCGCCTAGCTGCCCGTTGTCATTCATCCCCCAGCAGCTAACTGTGCCGTCATCAAGTATAGCACATGAGTGGTAAGCACCCGAAGACACCTTTGTCAGAACTGGGACACTATGGCCGGCCTCGGCCCACTGACAAGCCAGATCCGAGGTCATTCCATACTGGTCGTTGTACTTTCCAGGTGGGCAGGGAGTGCCTTCAGAGGCTCCGGGCCCGGGTACGTAGTAACCCGGCCTGGCATCTTCGCAGGAGGTTTGCGCTGAAAGCTCCTGGAACTTTCCAATAGGGCATTGAGTTTCCGAGGTCGCCCCGTTAGAGTCTACGTAGTGTCCAGGGCTGGCGGGGGGCATTACAGTATTTCCACTTCCACTGACGTAGTATCCGGGGGNGGCCTCTCTACAGGCAAACCTGCCATAATTTCCGGGATTACAATTTGCCGCGACGGTGGGATTGCTGTCATCGCTATCTGATTCCAATCCCACCCCAATGGGAAAGCCATCGTTATCACCGTCGTTGCTGACTCCCACTTCGAAAATATTCAGGTCTCCATTGTTGTTCCAATCTCTCTCCGAAGAACCAATGTAAGTCCATCTGGAAATCCCAGAGAACTCTGATGGTGCATTCCCAAGGGACACATCGGATCCAACTCCTCCCCAACATTTCGGCAGATCGTTAGTAGCAACCACGCAAGTATAAGATTCTCCAGAGGCAACAGATACGACTCCGAGATTTTGACCCAGTGTAATCTCAGTTGGCGAAGTAATCTGGGTTGAGGTACTTCCATCGCCAACTTGGCCCTTCCCGCTTCCTCCCCAGCAATGCAGAGAATCACTGGAACTCACTACACAGGTGTGACTTCTTCCAACGTCTATACTGATTGCACCAGATGCCGAGGCCGAAACGATAGACGCGTCGTTCTGCTGGTTGGTAGTCCCGTCACCCAGCTGCCCGAATGCGTTGTCGCCCCAGCATTTCACCTCCCCACTGCCCGATCCGTCAAGAATAACGCAGGTGTGGGCCCCACCGGCAGATACTGCGACTACACTCCCTCCGAGAGTGACTGTTGAGGGTGCATTGGAAGACGTCGTCGTCCCAGTCCCCAATTGCCCGTTTTGATTCGCACCCCAGCACTTGAGTGACCAACTGTCCGATATCGCGCATGTGTGGTTCGAGCCTGCAGATACTGCGAGGAACTTCTCTCCAGGAAGGTTCACGGAAACTGGGATGCTACTGTCCGAATTCGTCCCATCTCCCAGTTGACCATGGCTATTTCTCCCCCAGCAGTTCAGACTCGCATCGTCTAGAATTGCACAGGTATGCCAATCCCCAGAAGACAATTGAACTGGCACTTCTCCTAGGCTTACCTCCGTCGGAGAGTTCGAGTGTGAATTCGATCCATCACCTAGTTGACCGAAGTTATTTCTCCCCCAGCACTGGATTTCTCCGTTATCCAGTATTGCACAAGTGTGATCTTGGCCTGAGCTAATCGAAACCGCTGTTCTCGCCGAGTCCAAATCAACCGATGTCAGAACCTGTCTGTCTGCATTGGTCCCATCACCTAGTTGTCCGAATGTGTTGTCTCCCCAGCATTGGAGGTCCGAGTCATCTAGTATAGCGCAAATGTGGGTTCCTCCACTGGACATTGTTGTCTCGGTGAATATTGAACCGGATTGAAATCCAGCAGAGTAGAATCCGTCGGAAACGGGACTCCTCATGTCTGTAATCGCCCCCTCACTAGATGCTAAGTAGTACTTCTGAGGTCCCGATGGTACGTTTTCTCCAGTTACAATGATTTCCCAATCTCCAACTTCCGGATTATTTCCTACCGATATTCCGACTAGGTTGTTCAAATCATCATTCGTATAGGTCCAAATTGTTCCACTAGGACTCTTCAGAACGATGTCTAGGTCATTGATCAACTGCTTTCCTGCACTGGGGCCGTTCGCTGGGTCATTCCATGAAAGGACCACTCTGAAGTCCTCTATCCCCGTGTCTGGAATGGTGAGCTTGAATGAATGGCTATCCGATGTGGAAATCTCGATACCTTCTGTGAACCCGGAGTAGACTAGTTGTTCTAGATCGACCCTCCCCCATCCTTCATGGCTGTTCGGCACCTTTTCCTCTGCTCCGTTTCCATCCGAATCCCCTCCCGTGGCATATTGTCCTTCTAAGTCATGAGCCCCAGATGCAAGTATCGCCTTAATCAGAGCAGATTCCGGGCATTGATTACTGGAAGGGTTGCTTGCTAGTTCGCAGTTGTAGGCTCCTATTTTATTCAAGTGCTCAATCACCAATGCTGCAGAACCTGCCATGATGGGCGTTGCCATCGAGGTTCCTCTTTTGTGAGTGTAGTATCCACCTGGGTCATCTTGTAGAGGAGCCGAGGATGCCAAACCTGACTTAGCCGAGAGTATCCAACCTCCCGGTGCCACAATATCCGGTTTGATTCGCCCATCATTCGTAGGCCCCCTGTTGGAAAACGCACTCATCCCCTCTGGGTTGTCACTAGGCGTGTCCATTCTGATGGGGTCCGTACCATACCTCTCACCGGAAGCTGGAAGGTTTGGGCAGCCAGCCTGACAAAGATTGCTGTACGGGATGTCGTATAGTGACAAACCTACGCGGTAATTCTCTGAGGATCCTACGGACAAGATATTCTTCGCAGTTGCCTGTCGATTCATAGCGCCCTTGTTTATTTCCCCATCTTTACCTCCGAAGCAGTTTGTCTGGCCGTAGGAGTTGTAGGTGCAGTCCATACCATCGTTACCCATGGAGTAAAGAATCGTCAGGTCAGTTAGCGAATTAGCCTGGGTATCAATCTCATACGATATGGAGCTGTAGTAGGCCAAGCAGCTACCGCTGGAGGATCCAGCCTGGGCGCAATTAGTAGTCGCGCTAGGACCAGATCCCCAAGAATTTGTGTGGACTCGCGCCCCCGCATTGTATGCCTCGGAAAAGAAGCTACCGTATGAGGGGACGCAGAGGCTTGACCCGCACAGAACGGATTGCATGAACAAGTGCGCTTCGGTTGCCATTCCGCTATTGTCAACACCATCGGGCGAGTTCGTACCATCTCCCAAGACAGATCCTGCCACATGGGTACCATGTCCATCCTGGTCCTCGGGACCATCGGTGCAACTACCGCAACTGTACGAAACAACTCCGACAATTCTGCCAACGAAGTCTGCATGGATACCGTTGTTCACAGTGTTACAATGGGTCAGGCTCGTGCATTCAACTGCAGTATCTAGTCCGGAGTCCATTACCCCAACTATTACTCCAGAGCCCGTCAGAGCACCTCCAAAAGGCGCCATGTTGGCAGGCTCTCCTACCCAATCAACACCGATGATTTCAGCTGCCGCTTCATTATCAAGATGGACTGGATACTTTGGCTCGACCCATTCTACGAAATCAAGATTTATCAGTCCGGCCAAACCCTTCTCGTCCACTACGACTTCCGCTACCCTGTCTATTCTGTAGTCAATTACTTCGACTCCAGTTTGGATTAGATTTTCTATTTCGTTAGAACCGCTCAATACGATGTTAATTACGTACCTGTCTCCCTGCATTATAGCGCCACTGTCCATCCCTTCGACCAATGGAATTACGTCAGGGGCCAGCTTATCGGCCGAGTCAAGTCGGAAAGCACCTATCACCCCAATATCGTATAGCTCCATTGGGGCTATTTTAGGCACCTTACAGTGGAATCCCTGCGGCGAGTAGAATGTCCTGCATTCCAAACCCATATCCGCCAGTTGAGATTTCCAATCAGAGGGTATGGGATAATCGTGCCCCAAAACGAACCAACCAGACATGTACTCTTCACCAGTCGTTTCCTCCCACTTCTCAATCGGTACAAAGGTAGCAGTTCTATGGAATAGCGACGCTTCTCCGATATTCCCAGAGTCTCCTTTCCACCCATGCGAGGGATCATCAGACTCCGTGTCTCCAAGGGAGTATTGATCGTCTGGAACGTAATCTATAGCGTTCATCCTACTCCCGTCAGACAGATGTCCATTGTCCGTTTGGTAGGAAAAAATAGCCAGAGAACTTGGCAGAATCATCAGTGCTACGAGTAGAAGAGACAGCCGACCCCTCACCGCGTTGTCACTGGACATAATCCTCCTACGTAGTAGGAGGACATTAAAATTGCCTAAAATTTTGGTTTCTATATTTGACAATCCGGCTTCCAGAATTAGATTCTTTTAAATCTGTTTTGAAGCATGATTTTAAGCAAAATTTTCCGTAAAAAACATCACATACACTGCCCCTACTCGCCTGATTCCAATGGTTGAAAACGACCTCTCTTCGACACCTTCTGAAGTGGACGAAAATATGGACAAGGCTGTATCTTATGATGCAGATTCAGACGATAAGTTGGACCAAGAGTTGGATAGGATAAGGGATAGACGAGAGAATCCAGGAAAGAGCTTCTTGGTCAATACAATCGTTCCTAAGACATTCGATGACTATACTCTGGTCTTCGGCGTGATGACTGGTTTGGTCTTCTTCGGAATGATAACTCTTGCCTCATCTGGACTGGTTCTGGGTGACTCGATCAGTATCGATGATACTCTATCCGGGACTCCTTTGGATCCAAATGACTGCGTGGACAGAAGAGGTGAGGTTTGGATTAAGTCCTGGGTCCAGGGAGATGATCTAGAGATCGAGAGTCATAACTTGGAACCCTCCATGGCATTCGGCATTATTGTAGCAGTCTGGAACGAATCTTCTGTTGAGTCAGATGGAGGCGTAGGAGATCCAACATTGACGATCGGGGGATCGGGAACTGGCGACTTATCTATAGGATTGAACAGCGATGATTTGGAGGACGGACGTTACATTGTTAGAATCGGGATCTTGGCTTCGGATAGTGATTCAAAAGAATGGTCCGAAGAGGAAATAGTGGAGGCGGTTGCGAGTCCCGGTAGTCTAGTTTCGTACAAGGAACTGGAAATAGAATTGCATACCACTTCTTCATCCTCCCTGTTTGGGTCCGGGGAAACTCACAGGGAGATGGAGAAGTCAGATGATGAAACTAGAGCGTGTATGACTATTCAGGATATGGGGGTATGGGGGTGGATCCTCATGGGGGCCGAGTGGGTCGGTGGCAGAGAGACAGCAATGCTAACTGGCGGTAATGCAGAGGTCCCTCCTTGGTACATGGCAACGATATCCCTTGGGATGTCGGTCTTCTTCCTATGCGTCCAGTACCCTCTTATGCACAGATTGTATCACAGGGAAACAGACGATCTTCTAACAAGCGAGCAAATGAAAAGGCTTCTTGTTCGGACGATAGAAAAAGCATCGAAAAGGCTTCACATTAAGCCAAATCTATCATCAATAAAGGTCCAGGATCGCGCTATTTCGGTAGATGTTTTCCTGCCCTACAATACCTCCAGGAAGACCATTGCCAGTCCCATCGATGTAAAAGGGACGATCATAAAGGACATCCTGAATGAGTTTCGAATTTTCGGGGAAATGAGGCCCCTCCAAATTAGGACAGTATGTACAGACTCCGATATGAAATCAGAAGGAACTATAGATTTCAGTGAATTAGGTGAAATCAGACTATCTGACGATTACAGTTCCTTCTTCTCCTCAATGGGACAGTTCGGTAAACTCGAAGAGGCATTCAGAGAGAGCATGTCCAGATGGTTCCGGAAGCACGACGTCGCCGACTATGGCTCAGCAATTTTGGCCGATGAGGATGCAGTATTCGTTAGAGTGATTTACAGGCCGGTGACTAGGTTCGCATACTTCCTGTTTAAGCCAACTTATCAGCACCTTCAAGGAGATCTAAGGAAGCATCTAGGAAGTGACCTAGAGTCCCTACTGCAAGGTCGGACACTTGTTGTGAGCGCAAGGAACGAAAAATCAACCCTGGGGGATAGGGCCGTTGCAGGCAGAGTCGAGCAGGGGACCGAGGAACACGAAGGAGAGGCGATGGTGGCAAAAAGAGGAGGAATCCCGGGGGCTCTTCTCCAAAATCCATTCATGGGAGACATCCTTTCGTCGGTGGAGTATGTTGCTCATAAGAACAGGAAAAGGATCGACAAGTACGGGTTCTGGGGGCTAATCGTTTTCGTGTGGATCCCATTCATGGCAAGCGGCGTGTTAGTAGGCGCCATGCTGGGCTTGGTTGCAAGGATGAGATTCCAGAGGGTTCTGGCTGCGTGCTTCATCGGCGGAACAGCAGCCTCTATCACATGGGCATATACGGCTAGAGGGATAATCGAGGTAATGCACAAGTATCACGCAGAGGCATTCATCCCTTTCATTCTCTTGCTAGCAGTTGGTTTCACTTGGCTCAAGATCAGGGACAACAAGAGGTACAGGAGAGAGGAACTATTCAAGGACTCAATGGCCTTTTTCGCTGGCGCTTCGGATACATAGGCCAGAAGCCATTTTCAATGTCTTCCGACTGGGATGTCTGGGTATAACATGGCACTCGTGAAAATCAGTGGGTTGGAGAGGCACTACCAAATGGCTTCAGAGACCGTCAGAGCTCTGGATGGGGTCGATTTGGAAATAAATGAAGGTGAAAGAATCATACTTCTGGGGCCGTCTGGCTCTGGAAAGACCACGCTTCTAAACTGCTTATCTGCATTGGACAGCCCGACATCCGGAGAATACCTATTCTCGGGTAACAAGGTCCCAAAGAACGAATCAGAGGCCATGACTACATTCAGAAGAGAGAACATTGGATACGTTTTCCAATTCTTCAATCTACTACAGGACCTTACTGTTTTGGAGAACCTACTGCTAATTCAGGAGTTGGCAGGAAGCAGAAACGAAGATAGGGCTCGAAATCTACTAACACTTGTGGGACTCGAAGGTGAGGTCGACCGCTTTCCAGCAGAGATCAGTGGTGGCCAACAGCAGAGAGTAGCCATTGCTAGAAGTCTAGCAAAGAGGCCCAGACTTCTTCTTGGTGACGAGTTGACGGGGAACCTTGACTCATGGACATCATCTGTTGTGATGGAAGTCCTAGTCAAGGCGTGCGACTCAGAGGGAATCACNTGTGTATTCGTCACTCATGACGAGTCTCTGGTGCAATACGCTACCAGGGTCATTAGGATCGACAGTGGCAAAATCATCTCCGATGAAAGCGGCGGAGGCAATGTCCCCTCCTCGACTCCACTACGCACAGTAGGATAGGTGTGAAAATGCTAATCCTACTGAACAAGCGTCTCGCAAGGAGCATGATGAGGTCAAAGATCAGGCTTGTTGCCGTAGTAGCAATGGTAGTAGTGGCGGTATTTGCCGGGGTATCATTCGCAGCTTACGCGCATACCGTTTCCGGGATGTATGACGAAATCTACGAGGATTCCGAGAATGCAGTTAATCTTCCAGATTTGTGGGTGGAGAACCCTAGTGGCACTTGGGATGGAGAAACCTCAGCCTCTCTTTGCGAGGACCTCGCCAGTAATTGGCCAGATTCCGATTTGGTCCTCTACGNATGCGAGCCTAGATTGAGGCTAGATGGGACAATGTTCTACGAAACGACAGAGGCGGGGGAAAAGAAAGAGAAACTCGTCCCAGCCGTCTGGCACGGAATCGACGAGGGATCCNTAGACCGCGTNTGGATGCCTAGCCACCATTGCTGTTCCGGGAGGGTGGCCACAGAGGAATCCGAGATAGTCATCGATGCCCGTGTCGCAACCGGGATGGAGATATCCATAGGCGATTCCGTGACCATAGGTGCCGGAAACGGTAGAATGAACTTCACAGTCGTGGGTATCGGACTCCACTCAAACCATCTCTATTATGCAAAAGACGGAGATCTATTCCCTGCTGAGCCAGGCACCTTTGCTACAGGGTACCTCTCATCAGAGGGTCTGGAGAGATTGGCTAATATGAGCAGCGGCTCTTCGAATCTTCTCCTGATAGACATCTTGGGCACCCCGGATTACAATCTTCCGTCCACAGATGAGGACGATGGTCCTGAACTCACCCTCATCACTGAAGCAATGGATGAGATAATTTCAAACTCAGTAGACTCACCATCTCTGATATACGACCGCTCACAAGTTTTCTCAGTGGAAATATTACGCGCCGACGCCGAAGGAGCTATGCTGTTTTACATCCCGATTACAGGGATGATAGCTGCTATCGCTGGAATCACCCTATTTCTTAGTCTTCAGAGACTGGTCCAATCCCAGTCCCGAGAAATAGCGATTTTGAGAACACTCGGCGTTCCAAGATGGGCAATCATGCCATCCTATGTCATTATGCCACTAGGAATCGGTATCGCTGGTTCCTCGCTAGGAGCGATTCTGGGTGTTTATCTTGGTACGCCCGCCATGTTGACGTTCTACGAGGATTTCATGGGCATCCCCATTCTCCAAACAGCAGAACTAGGACAAATTGTAATGCAGATCGTCGTGGTTACAACAGCTGTCGTTCTTTTCTCGGGAATACTTCCAGCCATTCAAGCATCCAGGCTCCAGCCTCTAGAGGTAATGAGGGGAGAGCATGAAATCAGAATTTCTTCTAGGAAGATACAGAAGATTACTTCCAGACTTCCCGCAACTGCGGGTTTAACCATCAGATCTAGCATCAGGAAACCAGCAAGATTGACCTTCACATTCCTAGCAGTAGGACTTTCCATGTTGCTGTTCGGAAGCACGACTCTAATGATGTCATCAATGGAAGAAATGACCGTAGGATCAGTAGAGGATGATCAGAACTGGGACATCCAGTCCAATGTGTTGTCAGGAGGTGAGGATGAAGTAATCCAATGGGCGGACGACAAGGGTGGCTATCACGAGAGAATCATTACCTTCCCAGCAAATCCAATCAATGACTCACGAGTAATTTCGGCCATTGGAATGGAAGTCTTATCGACGGAAAGTAGCGCACTAATCCAACTAGACCTGAAGGAAGGCAAGCTCCCCGAAGCAGGCCTACAGACAAATCAGATTCTAATCGATGAAGGCCTGAACCACTTCTTAGGATGGGAGACAGGAGACATCCAGACTCTCGTGTTCGGGTCAACCCCCGCGCCCGTTGAGATTGTTGGAATTACTCAGGGGGAAATGAGTAGAACCGTCTACTTCAACAGACCTGACCTGGCAAAGATAGTTGGGTTGGAAGCAACAGCGGTCCTGATAGACCTCCCAGAGGGAATAGTTGCAGATAGTGATCTTGGCAATATCTCACTTTTAGTGATAGAAAAGGAGGACCTGATATCTTCGTATGAGTCAATTCTAGAGCAGCAGCAGAGCTTCCTGGGCTCCATTCTGTTTCTCGGAATTTTAATTGCAATAGTGGTGCTATTCAATACCTTGATAATAAATCTCTCAGAGAGGGATAGGGAAATTGCAACGCTGAGGGTTTTGGGAGCCCCGATGAACAGACTTGGCTGGATGATGTTCGGCGAGCACTTGGCGATAGGCCTGATTGGAGGGGTTCTGGCGTTCGCGTTCACTTTGGTAGGAACTCAAGCAATGGTCTCGTCTTTTGTACAGTGGTCATTTTACATGACCGTATCGGCAGATCCGGTAGTAGCAATGCAACTAATTGGGATTGTTGTGTTCATTTCTGTCATACTGACCCCATATGGTATGAGGAGGATCAGAAAGATGGATTTAGTCGAGAAGGTCAAAGACCTATCGCAGTAGCGCATGGACATGCGAGTCGTAACTTGGAATCTGAATGGTATCCGAGCAGCCCATAGAAAGGGGCTTGATGATTTTATCAAGATGATCGATGCCGACGTAATGCTATTCCAAGAAGTTAGGGCTCTACCTGAGCAGATGCCCAAAGAATGGTCCGAGCCGGAGGGATACGAGGTGATTTGGCATCCAGCCCAGAAGAAGGGGTATTCTGGCGTAATGTCATGCTCAAGAGTCGGGATGGTCGAGATTGAGAGGGGAATAGATACGGATCTTGATGAGACTAGAGACCCCGAAGGCAGGGTACTAGTGACCAAACATGGCAATCTGAGTTGCATCAACATGTATCTTCCAAATGGATCAGCAAGACAAGAGCGCCAGGACTACAAGGATCAATGGCTCGAAGACATGCTAATCTGGAGTCAGAAATTCCTGGACTCCGATGAACCCGCTCTTCTCTGCGGAGATCTGAATATTGCGCACACGGAGGATGATATCTGGGACCCAGCCGGAAATAAGCGCACCTCGGGTTTCTTAGAGCATGAGAGGGAGTGGTTCGATAGAATGCTTGCATCTGGTTGGTCAGACCTCCTACGTATTCACGTGGGAGATGTCAAGGGCCCCTATTCGTGGTGGTCTAACTTCCGCAGGGCAAGGGAGAGGGATAGGGGTTGGAGGATTGACTACATCCTAGCAAACAAGGCCGCAAGGCCCCTGATGAAATCTGCAGAGATAATGAGGGAGGGGGGGCTTGTCGTTTCCGACCATGCCCCTGTTATTGTGGACTTGGAGATGTGACTCTAATTCGTTTTTTTGTCTCGGAAACAGGCAAATGGTACCCTTCAAGAGAGGGGAACATAGGCGATTAATTATGACTGACCTCCTTGCTAGCCGCTTGGAAACGATTCTGCCAAATGGAAGGGGGGTTTGGGTTCCAATGGACCACAGCGCATCTTCCTTCCCGGAACAGGGTCTGTTAGACTTCGATAATTCTGTAGATGCAGTCATAGAAGGAGGAGCAGATGCAATAGTAATGCAGAAGGGACCTATCTCCTATCACTCTAACAGGACGTCATGGGGCCGCTTCGTCTGCCACGCATCCTTGTCCACAATCCATGGAGGAGACCGTTCTCAAGACAAGGTCCTGGTTGCAACTCCTTCGGAGGGTCTTGATAGGGGGGCAATTGCAATGTCTGCACAAGTCAATCTCGGAGATCCGGCAGAGCCAGAGATGATACAGAGGATGGCTAGGATAACCACGGATTCTCATGAGAAATCAATCCCGGTATTGGGGATGTTCTATCCCAGGGGGGGAAACCTGATTTTGGATGATTCAGACTCAACCTCAGGGGTCGCTCATGCGGCTAGACTTGCTTGGGAGTTGGGGTGCAACGTCGTCAAGGTTCCTTGGACTGGNTCCGAGGAGTCATTCNGGATAGTANNCNCCTCGGTCCCGATTCCGGTACTGGTTTCTGGAGGTCCCAAGGACGATGACTTCGGTAAAGTTCTGAAATTAGTTGAGAAGTCAATCAATGCAGGGGGGTCCGGGGTTTGTATAGGGAGAAATGTATTCTCCTTTGAGGATCCAGCTTCCCGAATCAGAGCATTAAGGTCCATTGTTCACGAAGGAGCCAATGCAGAAGAGGCTTCCAGGCAGCTGAGGTGAGAGGATGCAGATATGGGTAGAGAATGAAGAGAACTTGGGCCCGAATCAACACTCTATCTCCCGCTTGTGGACTGGTTCTTCACATGATGTGGTAGAAGTTTCAATTGACGTTCCTTCTGATCAGGACGAGGCAATATCTCTCATTGGACTTGTGCCTTGGATATTGGTTAGATGCTCGGATTGGACTATGATACCCTTCGAGAATCTAATTGCATGTTCCAGAGGGACTCAGACAAGAATTGCCGCAGCAATAGACAAAGAAATAGAAATTTCCGGAGCAGCGTTTGCACTTGGAGGGGGTGTCGATGCTATCCTTATCCCAGCAAGTCTGCTAAATAAAGCAATCAAGTTTTTGGAAGACAGATGGACGAAGGAAGATCCTCCAGAGAATATAGCAATCGACCCTAGAGAGGCAAGAATCATATCTCTGGAGAGTGCAGGAGTTGGTGAGAGAGTATGTATAGACCTGACAAGAAGGATAACCGAAGGACAAGGGGCAGCGACAGGCTCTATCTCAGGAAAATTATGCCTAATACACGGTGAAACTATTTCCTCAGAATATGTTCCTAATAGGCCATTCAGGATAAATGCTGGAGCGATTCACTCTTACATCCTAATGGCAGATGGAAAAACGAAGTACATGAGCGAATTAGAAACTGGTGACGAAATAGCAATCCTGTCATCGCCGGGAAATATCGAAACTGCCGTTGTAGGACGGTTGAAAATCGAAATGCGCCCCCTTCTCGTTGTCCGATTTGAGATTTCTGGAGAAGAGGGTCAGGCAGTAGTCCAGCAAGCTGAGACCGTTAGATTTGTTTCCCCAACGGGGACAGCCGTTTCAGTGACAGATGCAAAGGCCGGGGACAAGATAACGGTATTCACAGACTATAGAGTCAGGCATATGGGAATCCCACTTGATGGGAGGATGGTGGAGAAGTGAAAGTACTAGGTGAGGGCGAATCGAACGGCGCGATATCCATCCTCCACGCTCTGGGATTGGGCAGGGGGTGCTCTATCGGCATCCAACTAACAACCAAGGTCCAGATGGTAGAATATCCGGCTGACATTGAGAATGACAGAAACGGTCTTCTCGCTGCAGTAGAGAAATGCTGGAGGGACAGGGGCCTCCCAACCCCCGACCAATTCGGATGGAAGGTGGACAGCTCAATCCCTATCGGCCAAGGGCTCAAATCGAGCTCAGCATTGTCTTGTGCAGCCCTCAGAGCCCTCAATTCATATGCTTGGACCGGTCTTTCTAACTCTGAGATTGCGGACATCGCAGCTAAATCACAACTCATTTCGAACTGTGCTAGGACTGGTAGTATGGACGATAATTGGGCGTCATTGGAACCGGGATGGAAGCTAGTTGACCCTGCTCTATCTGCATCTGAGTCAATAATCCTGCAAGGAGATGTTGAAACTAGCCTTTCAGTACTTATAATTCTAAGAGGGAAAAGATTAGTGGAAATTTCAGCTGATGCCTTTTCGCAACATGAGCAGATATTCGAGAGGTCACTGGCTTCCGTAATGAGAGGATCAATTCTAGACGCATTGTCCTCAAATGGAATGGCTGTCGCAGCAGCAACCGATGATCAAGAGGCTCTGAGAATTTGCAACTTGAGCATCGCATCAGGAGCCATTGCAGCCGGTATTAGTGGGTCCGGCCCATCAATTGCAATCGTATGCTTTCAGGAAGATTCGACATCTCTTTCCAGGCTATTTTCCGAATCTGGATTAGAGGTTATTTCAACAGGCATTTATCTGAAGGATGAGATTTCTGGGGTGCAATGATGGGGATGGGACTTGGCGAGTATCTGAAAGTCACGCTATTTGGAGAAAGTCACGGCAAGTGTGTAGGCGCGCTATTCGAGGGAATTCCTCCAGGAACAGAAATTGACTTGGATGCTCTTGTGAACGACTTATCTCTCAGAAAACCCGGAAGAAGAGGAATGTCAGCCAGATTGGAGACTGACGAATGCGAGATTTTGTCAGGAGTGCATGAGGGAAAGGCAACAGGTTGGCCTTTACTAATGATTTCTAGAAACTCAGATGCGCGGTCATCTGACTATAGTTTCCTTCCCGATCACCCACGCCCAGGCCATGCTGACATGGTTGAGGAAATAAGATCCAGTGGATCCAACGATCCCCGAGGAGGGGGGTCACAGTCTGCTAGACTCACTCTTGGTTTAGTGGCAGCCGGAAGCCAGGTTAGGAAGATGCTGGACGATGCAGGTTGGTCCTGTCATGCCCATCTAAGCAGAGTGGGGGACATCTCCGCCAGGCCATTGATTCATCTCGATACTTCCAAGGCACTCGAAGAGGGAACGGAGATGTCCAGGCTTAACTGCAGAGATCCCGACGCAGCAGTAATAATGGGAGAATCGATAAGAAAAATCCGAAGAGAGAAGGACTCAATTGGTTCGGTGGTAGAGTTATTGATTCTCGGACTTCCCATTGGTGTAGGAGAACCATGGTTTGACGGACTGGAACCGTCTCTTGCCAGAGCACTCATGGCAATTCCTGGAGCTAGGGCAATAGAGTTCTCTAA
>FUFK010041856.1_pt1 | contig 91576 bp, 80 predicted proteins | sample 1021851 | NCBI WGS metagenome assembly FUFK01 (sample SAMEA51879418, study PRJEB19060) | metagenome
AGAACAAATGGTGCCCAGAAGAGGACTCGAACCTCCACGCCCTTGCGAGCGCCGCCACCTGAAGACGGTGCGTCTACCAATTCCGCCATCTGGGCACACTATCGATGGCCGGTCTTCGAAGCACGGCCATGGGTAGGGGCGCGCCACTAGCGAAGCAGGGGCTTACCTGTCAACGCCTTTCGCACATGCTGGAACGCTTGCGGCGCAGCGGGGGTTGAGGCTAGGGGCGGAGCGACACTTCTCCCTTCGAGGAATCAGGCGAATATCATGGCGAAAAGCGGCGCGTTGAACGGCAAGCTGGTGGTGCTGATGGGTGGCAGCGGCTTCATCGGCAATTACGTGGCGCAGGCATTGCTCGAACGCGGAGCGCGCGTGCGGATCGCCGCCCGCCATCCGGAAAAGGCGTTCAAGCTCAAGCCGCTCGCCAATCTCGGCCAGATGCAGTTCGCGCGCTGCGATGCCAGCGACCGGCAATCGGTCGACCAGTGCATTGCCGGCGCGGATGCCGTGGTGAACCTGGTCGGCGCGTTCAGCGGCAATCTGCGCCGCCTGATGGGCGAAGCGCCCGGCTGGATGGCCGAAGCCGCCGCCCGCGCAGGCGCGCAGGCCTTCGTCCATGTCAGCGCGATCGCCGCTGAACCCGAGGACGAGACCGAAATCGAATACGCCGCCGCCAAGAAGCTGGGCGAGGAACGCGTGCTCGCGGCCTTCCCCAAGGCGACGATCCTGCGCCCGAGCATCCTGTTCGGCGAGGACGACAATTTCATCAACATGTTCGCGGGGCTGATTTCCACCCTGCCCGTGCTGCCGGTGTTCGGCCCCGATGCGAAACTGCAGCTGGTCTATGTCGACGATGTCGCCGAGGCGGCGGTGCGCGCGCTCGAGGATCCGGGCAAGCATGGCGGCAAGATCTACGAACTCGGCGGCCCGGAAGAGCTGTCGATGATGGAGATCAACGAAGCGGTCGCGGCAGCGCAGAAGCGCAAGCGCACCTTTCTGCCGATGCCCGACGGCCTGTCGGCCACCTTCGCGGCGCTACCGGGAACCCCGATGGGCAGCGACCAGTGGAAGCTGCTCAAGCAGGGCAATGTCGCCTCGGGCGCGTTTCCCGGGTTCGACAGGCTGGGTATCGAGCCGAAGCCGCTCGACCTGTTTCTCGACCGGTGGATGGTGCGGTATCGCAAGCACGGCCGCTTCCACGCCGAATCGGCGGTCTGAACCGCGGCTGCGCAGCGCGTCAGCCTTCGATCAGCGCGACCGGTTCGACCAGCAGTTCGCTGCCGTCATTGCCGATGATCCGCACGCGGGCGCCCGCTGCGGCATCCGCGCCGCGCGCGATCCATTCGCTGTCGCCGACCTTGACCCGCCCCGACCCGTTTTCGATCGCCTGCGTTACCAGCGCGGTCTGGCCGACCATCCGGCCGCCGCGATTGTTGAGCAGCGGGTCGCTGGACACGATCGGCCGTTCGCGCAGCCAGCGGCGCGCGGAGAAAACGAAAATCAGCGATAGCGAAACCCAGGCGATGATCTGCAGGGCGAGCGGGGGGACCGAGACGAAGGCCAGCACGGCCACCGCCAGCGCTGCCATCGCCATCCAGATCAGATAGACCCCCGGGACGACCAGTTCGAGCGAGGCAAGCGCCAGCCCGATGATCAGCCAGATCCAGTAGGTTTCGATACCGTCCACGGCCCTGCCTAGCTGTCGCGCGAACGCGGCACGCTGGGCCGCCGAACCGGGGCCCGGTCCTTCGGCTCGGGCACGGGTGTGCCCGTATCCACCGTGCCTTCGACACCGTCGAATGTGCCCTTGATCAATTCGCCGATTCCGCCGAGCGAGCCGATCAATTGCGTCGCTTCGACCGGGAACAGGATCGTCTTGGCATTGGGACTTTCGGCGAACTTGCCGACTGCCTTGGTGTATTCCTGCGCGATGAAGTAATTGATTGCCTGATTGCCCGACGAGGCAATCGCATCGGACACCATCTGCGTGGCCTTGGCCTCGGCTTCGGCGGCGCGTTCGCGCGCCTCGGCATCGCGGAAGAGCGCCTCGCGCTGGCCCTCGGCCTGGAGGATGGCCGANTGCTTGCGCCCCTCGGCGCGCAGGATCGAACTGGTCTTGTCGCCTTCCGCCTCGAGGATCTCGGCGCGTTTCAGCCGTTCGGCCTTCATCTGCCGCGCCATCGCTTCGGAGATGTCGAGCGGCGGACGGATGTCCTTGATCTCGACGCGGGTGATCTTGATCCCCCAGGGCGAGGTCGCGTGATCGACCACGCTGAGCAGACGGGCGTTGATCTCGTCGCGCTTGGACAGCGTCTCGTCGAGATCCATCGAGCCCATGACCGTGCGCAGATTGGTGGTGGTGAGTGCGAGGATGGCGTTCTGAAGACCCGAGACCTCATAGGCCGCCTTGCCCGCATCGAGCACCTGGAAGAAGACCACCGCATCGACGCCGACCATGGCGTTGTCCTTGGTGATGATTTCCTGGCCCGGGATGTCGAGCACCTGTTCCATCATGTTGATCTTGTGCCCCACCCGGTCGATGAACGGGATGATCAGGTGCAGCCCGGGGTTCGCGGCGAGCGTGTACTTGCCCAGCCGTTCGATGGTGTAGACATAGCCCTGCTTGACCACGCGCACGCCCATGACGAGGAACAGCACGGCCAGCAGGACCAGCAAAATCAGGACGAGCGTACCGCCTAGCATGTAAAGCCTCCTCTAGCTGCAAGGCATGGTAGCGCCCGCGGGGGTGGCGGCAAGCGAAAGCGTGTTACAGCGCCTCTGCGTAGGTCGCCAGCAAGCGTCCCCAGGCGCGCTCTGCAGCGGGCTGGTCGTAAGCGGGCGAATCGGGCACGCACCAGCCGTGATCGGCGGGATAGACCTCGATCTCGGCAGCGGCACCGGCAGCATCCGCCGCTTCGCGCAGCGCGGTCTTGGCTTCGGGTTCCTTGGCATCGTCGTTCTGCGCGATCGCGATCAGGTAATGCGCATCACCGCGCAGCATGCGGTGCGGGCTGTCCGCATCGTCGCGTACCAGCCCGCCGCCGTGGAAACTGCCCGCCGCGCGCATGCGTTCGACCGCCGCAGTGCTCCACACGGTGAAAGGTCCGCCCATGCAATAGCCCTGCGTGCCGATGCCGCGGGCGGTGTCGACCCCATCCTGCGTGTCGAGCCAGGCGGTCGCCGCGCGGGCATCCGCCTGGATCGCCGGGGCATCGAGCTTGGCGCGCCACGGGCGGACCGTCTGGAACCCGTCGGCGGCTGCGAAGGCAGCAAAGTCGGCGAACTGCTCGCCNGCGACATCGCGGTAATAGGGATTGGCGACGAACACGGCGTAGCCTTCGCCCGCCAGCCGCCGCGCCATCTGCCGCTTCGCTTCGCGCAGCCCGGCAATGTCGGGCCAGAGCAGCACCAGCGGGCTGGCCCTGTCCGCGGGATGCACGAAGAACCCGTCCATCGTNCCGCCGGGTGCGGCAAAGCTGACCATGCGCTCGNTCAACCCGCCCGCCGCCGGACGATCGACATCGGCGTTGACCGGCGCGCAAGCCGCCACGCCCGCCGCCATCGCACCGCCGCCGAAGGCCCGGCGCGAGACCTTGCCGCGCGCCCACCGCGCCAGATCCTGTTCATCGCACATCGCTCGTCTCTCCTCGCAAACCCGTCCGCGGCGACCCTTGCAGGGTGCAGCCTTATGGACAAGCCCGCGCATCGACGGCAGGATAGGTTGCATAGAGCGACGCAAATGTCGCCGGGGAGAGAAAGATGCGAGGGATCGGTTGGGCGGCAGTGGCCGCGCTTGGCCTGGCAGGCGCACTGGCGGGCTGCAGCATGGCANCGGGCGAAACACCCGAAGGCGGGATCGACACCGTCCGGCTGGTCAATGCGGGCGANGACCCGGCCAACTGGATCACCCATGGCGGGACCTATTCCGAACAGCGCTTCTCGCCGNTGGCCCAGATCGACCGCGACAGCGTGGGTGACCTCGGGCTCGCCTGGTTCGCCGACATGNACACTGCGCGCGGGCAGGAAGCCACGCCGTTGGTGATGGACGGCAAGCTCTATGTCACCACCGCGTGGAGCAAGGTCTTCGCCTATGACGCCGCGACCGGCGAACCGCTGTGGAGCTACGATCCGCAAGTGCCCGGCGAAACCGGAGTGAAAGCGTGCTGCGACGTGGTCAATCGCGGGCTGGCGGCTTGGGGGGACAAGCTCTTCTTCGGCACGCTCGACGGGCGGCTGGTCGCGCTCGACCGCGACACCGGCGCGGTGGCGTGGGAGAAGGTCACGGTCGACCAGGACAAGAGCTACACCATCACCGGCGCGCCGCGCGTGGTCGATGGCAAGGTGCTGATCGGCAATGGCGGCGCCGAGTTCGGCGTGCGCGGCTATATCGCCGCCTACAGCGCCGACGACGGGGAGGAGCTGTGGCGCTTCTACACCGTGCCCGGCGACGAGGGCGATGACGCGCCCGACTACCTCAAGGCGGCGGCAGAGACCTGGAGCGGCGATGCGCTCGGCAGCGAAAACGGCATCGGTGGCGGCGGCACTGTGTGGGACTCGATGGCCTACGATCCCGAGCTCGACCTGCTCTATTTCGGAGTCGGCAACGGATCCCCGTGGAACCGCGCCTATCGCAGCCCCGGCCCCGACGGACGCGGCGAAGGCGACAATCTCTATCTTTCGAGCATCGTCGCAATCCGCCCCGATACGGGCGAATATGTCTGGCACTACCAGACCACGCCGGGCGAGACCTGGGACTACACCGCCACACAGCACATCGTCCTGGCCGATATGGAGATCGACGGGCGCAGCCGGCAGGTGCTGATGCAGGCGCCCAAGAACGGCTATTTCTACGTGCTCGACCGCGCGACGGGTGAGTTCATTTCGGCCGAGCCCTATATTCCGCTCAACTGGTCGACCGGGATGAGCGAGGATGGCCGCCCGCAGATGAATCCCGAAACGCGGATCGACATCACCGGCCAGCCCGCGCTGGTGATGCCGGGGCCGCTGGGCGGGCACAACTGGCACCCGATGGCGTACCACCCGGGCGAGAACCTCGTGTACATCCCAGCCTTCGAGGCCGCGATGCTCTATGCACCCGAGGCAGACTGGAAGCCCGACCGCGCGCGCGGGTTCAACATCGGCTTCGACCTGGGCGCGGGCGATCTGCCGCCCGATCTGGGCATCCGCCGCGAGGTGCAGGGCACGATCAAGGGCAAGCTGGTCGCGTGGGACCCGGTGGCGCAGGAAGCCCGCTGGAGCGTCGAGCACCCGGGCCCGTGGAACGGCGGCTTGCTGGCGACCGGCGGCGGGCTGGTCTTCCAGGGCAATTCGGGCAGCGAGTTCGCCGCCTACAATTCGGCCAATGGCGAGCGGCTGTGGCGCTTCGCCGCGCAGACCGGCGTGGTCGCCCCGCCGATCACCTACACCGTGGACGGCGAACAATATGTCGCCGTGCTGGCCGGCTGGGGCGGGGCCTTCGCGCTGTCCGCCGATGGCGCGCTGATCGACAACATGCACCCGGTGCGCAACATCAGCCGCCTGCTGGTGTTCAAGCTGGGCGGGACCGCTGCCCTGCCCGAAGAACCCGATTTCGCGCTCGCGCCGCTCGATCCGCCGCTTTCGAAAGCGAGCGCGGAGGTGATCGAACTGGGGCGCACGAAATACGCGCGCTATTGCGCGGTGTGCCACGCCCCGGGCGCGGTCGGATCAACCGAACTGCCCGACCTGCGCCGCTCGGGCGCGCTCGAAAACCGGACCGCATGGCTGCAGATCGTCCATGGCGGCGCGCTGAGCGACAACGGCATGGCCAGCTTCGCCCCCTCGCTATCCGAGGACGAGGTCGAGGCGATCCGCCAATATGTCATCAAGCGCGCCAACGAGGACAAGGCGATGGAGGCCGAACGCGCCAAGACGCGCATCACGCGGCGCTGATCAGCCCCTGAACACGACGGTCCGCTGGCCGTTGAGCAGGACGCGCTCCTCGAGATGCAGGCGGACCGCTTCGGCGAGCACGCGGCTTTCGATATCGCGGCCCTTGCGCACCAGCGCATCGGGGGTGTCGGCATGGCCGATGCTCTCGGCATCCTGGTGGATGATCGGGCCTTCATCGAGGTCGGCGGTAACGTAATGCGCGCTGGCGCCGATCATCTTGACCCCGCGCTCATAGGCCTGGTGATAGGGCTTGGCGCCCTTGAAGCCGGGCAGGAAGCTGTGGTGGATGTTGATGCAGCGCCCGGCGAAATGCGCCGCCTGCTCGTCCGACAGGATCTGCATGTAGCGCGCCAGCACCACCAGCTCGGCATCGGTATCTGCTGCGATGGCGCGGACCTGGGCTTCCTGTGCCGCCTTCGTGTCGCGCGTGACCGGCAGGTGGTGGAAGGGGATATCGCCGAGGTCGGTGTGGCCGATCGCTTCGCGCGGGTGGTTGGACACGATCGCCACCGGCTCCATCGCGAGTTCACCGATGCGCCAGCGATAGAGCAGGTCGGCCAGGCAATGGTCGAACTTGCTGACCATGATCAGCACGCGCCGCGGCCGGTTGCGCAGCGCCAGCTTCCAGTCCATCGCCAATTCGCCGGCCAGCGCAGCGAATTCGCTGCGGATCGCATCGCGCGTGGTGCTGCCGGGATCGAATTCGACGCGCATGAAGAAAGCATCGCTCAGCCGGTCGTTGAACTGCTGCGCTTCGAGGATATTGCCCCCGCGCTCGAACAGGAACGAGGTGACGCGCGCGGTGATGCCGGGGCGGTCGGCGCAGGACAGGGTCAGGACTAGCGGATCGGCCATGGGCCTTCCATGTGCCGCAAGCGCCCCGCCGCGCAAGCGCAAACCCGCTTGGCCGCGCGCAACGCAGGCTTGGTCAGTCGATCTCGAAGACCACGGTCCTGATGCCCGACTGGTGCAGCGCGGTCTGCACGATACCGCGCTCCAGATGGTTGAGCGGGGTTTCGCAGCCCACCACATGCGCAACCGGATCGCACAGCATGAGGGCCTTGTCTCCGTGCGCGATCTGGCGGATCGCGCGAACGATCGTGTCTTCGAAACGCGCCGGTTCGGCGACCACGGACTGATCGCTCGAAAAGCTGCGATAGGCACGCTGGTCGGCAAAGGTCTTGGTAGCGCGATTGGTCACCTGGACCCGGTCGCGATAGATCGCGACGTCCAGGTCGAGCGGTCGGTGCTTCATGTCAGCGGCGGGTTAGCGCCTCTTCGCTTTGCGACATCAGCTTCTCGATGATGACCGCGACCGGCTCTTCTTCCTTCAGCATGCCGACCGATTGCCCCGCCATCAGGCTGCCGGTTTCGACATCGCCATCGATCACTGCGCGGCGCAGCGCGCCGGCCCAGTAATGCTCGATCTGCAATTGCGCCTCGTTCATCGCGATTTCCTCGCGGTCGAGCGTCCCCGCAACCTCGCGCTGCTTGGCAGTGAATTCCTCGCTGCCCTTGTTCTTCAGCGCGCGGACCGGGATCACCGGCAGGCGCGGATCGACCTGGACGCTGGCCACCGCGTCGCGCGCGCTAGCGCGGAAGAAGGCCTTCTTGAAATCGGGATGCGCGATGCTTTCCTGCGCGCAGGCGAAACGCGTGCCGAGCTGGACGCCCGCCGCACCCATTTCGAGATAGCCCGCGATCGCCTGCCCGCGGCCGATCCCGCCGGCAACGAAGATAAGGTGGTCTTCGGCCAGTTCGGGCAGCATTTCCTGCGCCAGTACGCTGGTCGATACGGGGCCGATATGGCCGCCCGCTTCCATGCCCTCGATCACCAGCGCATCGGCGCCCGAGCGCAGCAGCTTCTTGGCCAGCGCCAGCGTGGGCGCGAAGCAGATGACCTTGGCGGGGTTCTTGCCGCCCTTGATNGCCTCGACACTGCCCTTGGGCGGGATGCCNCCCGCCAGCACGACATGGCCCACGGCGTGCTTCTCGCACACNGCGATAAGCTCGAACAGGTCGGGATGCATGGTGATCAGGTTCACGCCGAAGGGCTTGTCGGTCAGCGCGCGGGTTGCGGCGATCTCGCGGTCGAGCAGTTCGGGGGTCATCGCCCCGCAGGCNATCACGCCGAAGCCGCCGGCGTTCGAAATNGCCGACACCAGATTGCGTTCGGACACCCAGCTCATCGCGCCGCACAGAATCGCGGTTTCGCTGCCGAGGAAATCTGCGCCGCGCTGCATCAGGCGGGCGGTCTTGGGATAGGTNNTCATGNNGNGGCGCTTACGGCGCGCGCGGGGCAACGGCAAGATGCTTAGAACCAGCCGGCCNNGNNCAGTTCGNNCATNCGGCTNCGCGCGACCGGNGCCGCGATCCCNCGNGGCANCANCANCCGNANNNTGCGCCCNTCGCGCTCGACNCCNTCNACCGCATCGCGNGCCACCCACCAGCTNCGATGGACCTGCGCGCCCTCGATCCCGTCGAGTTCNNCNANCGCATCNCGCAGNCGNAGCAGCACGAGGTCCGAGCCGAGCNTGGTATGCGCGCGGACATAGTGGTCTTCCATCTCGAGCGCGATCAGGTCGCTTCCCAGCTCGGCCGGCAGGCGCTGCAGGAATGCGGAACGCGGCTCGCCCTGCGGGGCATCTTGCACGTCGCTCGCGGCGACGGACCGGGCCATCTCGTCGTGCGCCGCCGCCTTCGGCCGGCCGCGTTCGAGCAGGTAGAAGACCACGGTGACGCTGGCCCCGATCGCCAGCACATTGAGATAAGCCAGCAGCGCCTGTTCGAGCGTGGGCGCGGGAACCGGCCCGGGAAGGAATTCGATCGTCCAGATCGCTGCCGTCAGCGGCACCGTGGCGAGCATGGTCAAGCCGATCCACAGCCCGGCCCGGGGCAGCTCGAGCCGCGGGTGCAGCCAGGCGACCAGCGGGGCGAGCGGACGGTAGAAGGCATAGCCGAGCCAGGCGAGCCCGATCCAGCTCACCAGCCGCCATGCCAGCGGCGCGGCGGCCGTCCCGAAGGGGCCGATGATCGCCAGCACCAGCCCGACCGCGGTCATGACCGACAGGTCGATCACCAGCTTGCGGGCGATGCGCGCTGCAGCGGGGCGGGCCTGTTCCATATCCTGCAGACTAGTGCCCGTTCGCGCTTCGTAAAGTGGTCAAACACCCGATTTCCCGCCCTTTCGCGAAGCGATCGGCCCCTTTGCGCAAGCCCGCTTGCCCGCCAGCGGCGCGCTGCCACCAAGGGGACGAAACCACCCGCCTGGAGACCCAGACAATGTTCGCACTTCCGCTGTCCGCGCCGCCCGCCCCCCGCCGCCCGTCCGCATTCGATATCGGTCCGGCCAGCCGCGCGCTGGTGGCCACCATCGGGACCGTGATGACCTTGCTCTGCGTCATCGCGATCGGCCGCGCGCTTGCCGGCATCACTCCCGAATTGCCACATCTGCGCCATGCCGCGATCGCGGTGCATGTGGTTGCAGTTATCCCCGCGATCCCGCTGGGCGCCTATGTGCTGCTGACGCGCAAGGGCGATGCGCGGCACCGGCTGCTGGGCAAGATCTGGCTCGCGCTGATGCTGGTGACCGCCTTTTCGGCGATCTTCATCACTTCGGGCGGCGGCTACGGCCCGATCCATGTCTTCATCCCGCTGACGATCTTCTCGGCCTGGCGCTCGGTGGCGACCGCACGGCGTGGCAACATCCCGGCACACAAGCGGCAGCTCGTTTTTACCTATGTCACCGGACTGGTCTTTCCCGGGCTCGCGGCCTTCCTGCTGCCCGGGCGGCTGATGAACGTGATGCTGCTGGGCTGAGGCTGATCAGTCGCCGTAGGTGATGCGGACCTTGTGCGCCGCCTCGCGCGCGATGCGGCGCGCTTCGTCGGTATCGCCCGCGGTGGCCAGCGCCACGCCCATGCGGCGGTAGGGACGGCTGGTGGGCTTGGCGAAGATGCGGATGTCGGCCCCCTCGCCCATCGCCTCGGCCAGCCCGTCATAAGCCAGCGCCGCGCTGTCGCGTTCGGCGAGGATCACCGCGCTGGCGGCGGGCCGCGCGCGCAGCACGGGCGGGACCGGCAGCCCCATTACTGCGCGGGCATGGAGGTCGAATTCGGTAAGGTTCTGGCTGACCAGCGTGACCATGCCGGTGTCGTGCGGGCGCGGGGAAAGCTCGGAAAAGATCACGTCCTCGCCCTTCACGAAGAACTCCACCCCGAACAGCCCGTAGCCGCCCAGATCGTCGATCACGGTGCGCGCCATATCCTGCGCCTTGGCGATCGCCGCGTCGGTCATTGGCGTCGGCTGCCAGCTTTCCTGGTAATCGCCACGTTCCTGCCGGTGGCCGATCGCCGGGCAGAAGCTGATGCCGTCCTTGTGGCGCACGGTCAGCAGCGTGATCTCGTAATCGAAATCGACGAATTGCTCGACGATCACGCGCTGGCGGTCGCCGCGCATGTTGGCGCAGGCATAGGCCCAGGCCGCTTCGAGCTCGGCCGCGTCGCGCACGGTCGACTGGCCCTTGCCCGANGACGACATGACCGGCTTGATNACGCAGGGCAGCCCGGTGTGCTGCGCGGCCGCCTGCACTTCCTCGAAATTCTTGGCGTAGCGGTATCGGGAGGTGACAAGGCCCAGATCNTTGGCCGCAAGGTCGCGGATCGCGTCGCGGTTCATGGTCAGCTGCGCGGCGCGCGCAGAGGGCACGACGATGAAGCCTTCCTCCTCCAGTTCGGCCAGTACCGAAGTGCGGATCGCCTCGATCTCGGGGACGATGTAATCGGGCCGGTGCTTCTCGGCCGCCTCGCGCAGCTTGTCGCCATCGAGCATGGAGAACACTTCGCGTGCATCGGCCAGCTGCATGGCGGGCGCATCGTCATAGGCGTCGCAGGCGATGACATAGGCGCCGAGCCGCTTGGCCGAGATCGCGAACTCGCGCCCCAGTTCGCCCGAGCCGAGCAGGAGGATCCGGGCGGTGTGGCTCATGCCGCCTCGTCGGCAGCGTCCAGCCCATAGGCGGTGTGGAGCACGCGGACTGCCAGTTCGGTCTCGTCCTCGTCGATCAGCACGCTGACCTTGATCTCGCTGGTGGTGATCGCCTGGATGTTGATCGCGCGGTCGGCCAGCGCCTTGAACATCGTGCTGGCGACGCCCGCATGGCTTTTCATGCCGACGCCGACGACACTGATCTTGGCGACCTTGCTGTCGGTGATCAGGCGGTTGTAGCCGATGTCGTCGCGCTTGTCCTCGAGCAGCGCCTGCGCGCGGGCGAGGTCGGCCTGCGGCACGGTGAAGGTCACGTCNGTCTCGCCCTTGTCGCGGCCGACGTTCTGGATGATCATGTCGACATTGATGCTCGCCGCAGCGAGCGGCTCGAAGATGTGGGCCACCGCGCCGGGCTTGTCGGGCACGCGGGTGAGGATCACCTTGGCCTCGTTCTTGTCATGCGCGATGCCGGTCACGTGCTGGCGTTCCATATCGCCCTTCTCCACCAGTGCGTTCATTTCTTCCTCCGACACGATCATCGTGCCGGGGTATTCGTCTGCGGGAACCGCGTCGTCGCCGACGAAGCTGGAGAGGACCTGCACGCGCACGCCCTCCTTCATCGCCAGCCCGACCGAGCGTGTCTGGAGCACCTTGGCCCCGACGCTGGCGAGTTCGAGCATTTCCTCATAGGTCACCGCGGTCTGCTTGCGCGCCTTGGCGACGATCCGCGGGTCGGTGGTATAGACACCGTCGACATCGGTATAGATGTCGCAGCGATCTGCGCCAATGGCTGCAGCCACGGCCACGGCGGACGTATCCGACCCGCCGCGGCCCAGCGTGGTCAGCCGGCCCTCGCCCGACAGGCCCTGGAAGCCGGGGATGACGGCAATCTCGCCGCGCTCCATGCTGGCGATCAGCGCGTCCGCATCGATGCTGTCGATCCGCGCCTTGGCATGCGCCTCGATCGTGTTGATCGGCATCTGCCAGCCGAGCCAGCTGCGCGCCTGGCAACCGAGCGACTGCAGCGTCAGCGCCANCAGCCCGCTGGTNACCTGTTCGCCGCTGGCCACNACCACGTCGTATTCCGCCGGGTCGTAGAGCGCATTGGCTTCGCGGCAGAAATTGACCAGCCGGTCGGTCTCGCCCGCCATGGCCGAAACCACCACCGCGACCTCGTGCCCGCGCGCCTGNTGCTTGCGCACGATATTGGCCACGCGCCGGATGCGTTCGGTCCCCGCCATCGAGGTGCCGCCAAATTTCATCACGATACGGGCCAAGCGTAGAGGTCTCCGTGCTGGAATGCGTCGAGCTAGGCTGCTAGCCAGAGGGCATGAGCGATGCAACCACACAGCCGCGTAGCAATACTTCGGCCGGCACAATTTCGGGCGCAACGATACGCGCCGACGAAGCCGCGCATTTCGGCAGGCTGGCCAAGGACTGGTGGGACCCCAAGGGCTCTTCGGCCATGCTCCACCGGCTCAACCCCGTGCGGCTGCAATTCCTGCGCGAGGCGATCGACCTGCACTGGGCTGGCGACATCGAGGCGCGCCAACCGCTCGCGGGCAAGACCGCGCTGGATGTCGGCTGCGGTGCCGGATTGCTGTGCGAACCGCTGGCGCGGCTGGGGGCGGATGTCACCGGCGTCGATGCCGCGCCCGAGAACGCCGCGGCTGCAGCGGTGCATGCCGAAGGCGCGGGTCTCGATATCCGCTATATCGCGGGCGAGGTCGGCGCGCTGGATATCGGCAGCTTCGACCTGGTCACCGCGATGGAAGTGATCGAACATGTCGCCGACAAAGCCGCCTTCGTGGCAGCGCTTGCCGGCCGGCTGGCGCCCGGCGGGCTGATGGTGCTGTCGACGCCCAATCGCACGCCGCAATCGCGCCTGCTGATGATCGGCGCGGCGGAAGGCTTCGGGCTGATCCCCAAGGGCACGCATCACTGGGACGATTTCATCACGCCCGAGGAACTGGACGAATTGCTCGGCGATGCGGGCCTCGACATGAGCGAACCGCGCGGGATCGGCTTCTCACCCGCCAAGGGGCTGCATCTGTCGGGCGATCTGTCGCTGAACTACATCGTCACCGCCCGAGCGCGCTGAGCACCAGCGCGGGATCGTCGGTAAAGACACCGTCGGCTCCTGCTGCCACGACCATTCCCGCAAGCGCCGCCAGATCGCCCGGCGCGCCTTCGGCAGTGCCCCGGCGGAGCGCGGGCGGGAGGAAGGCGTTCTCCTTGCGCAGCGTCCACGGGTGAACTTGCAGCCCGGCGGCATGCGCATCGGCAATCAGCGCGGTCGGACTTCCGTCCGCAGCCAGCACATGGCCCAGATAGGGCCCGATCCCGTCGGCATAGGTGGCGACCTGCGCCAGCCCCGTCGGAGTCATGATCTCGGCCCAGCTCATCGCAGGTTCGTCATAGGGGCCGCCGGTCGGGGCGATCAGCAACACCAGCGGGCTTTCGACCAGCGCGTCCAGTCGCTGCAGCGGGCCGATTTCGAAGACCTGCACGAACACGCGGTCATCGGCGTCGTCGAGATCGGCTTTGCGCAGCGCGGTGGCGAGCAGGTCGACCGTGTCGATGCCTTCTTCCTGCAACAACCAGGTGGGGTGTTTGAGTTCGGGGTAGATCCCGATCGCGCGGCCGGTTTCGGCCTCCTTCGCGCGCACCAGCGTCACGATCTCTTCGAAGGTCGGGATCTGGTAGAGCCCGTCGAACCGTGCATTGGCCGGGCGCAATCCGGGCAGGCGTTCCTTCACGCGCAGGCTGCGCAATTCGGCGAGCGTGAAATCCTCGGCGAACCAGCCGGTCACCAGCCGCCCCTCGATCGTCTTCGAGCGCTTGCGATCGGCAAATACCTCGCGCGCGCCAACATCGGTCGTCTCGCCGATCTCGGTCTCGTGCCGCGCGACCAGCCGCATGTCCTTCGTCGCGACAAGGTCGGGCTCGATATAATCCGCGCCCTGGTCGATCGCGCGCTCATAGGCCGCCAGCGTATGCTCGGGCCGTTCGCCGCTGGCGCCGCGATGCGCGATGACGAGAAAGTCGCCCTCGGCCGCAGCGGTCGCGGGGACGGCACCGAGTGCCGCGAGGATCAGGAGAAGTGCGCGGACCATTCGTCTTCCTTGAAACCGACCAGCAGGGCCCCGCCGTCTTCGACGATCGGGCGTTTGATCATGGACGGATTGTCTTGCAGCAATCTGACGGCCTTCGCCGCATCGACATCGGCCTTGTCGGCCGCGGGCAGCTTGCGCCAGGTGGTCCCGCGGCGGTTGAGCACGGTATCGACGCCCGCCGTCTCGATCCATGCGGCCAACTTCGCCGGATCGGCGCCCTGCTTCTTGTAATCGTGAAACGCGTACTCGACGCCCTGCGCATCGAGCCATGTGCGCGCCTTCTTGACCGTGTCGCAATTGGGAATGCCGTAAAGGATAGTCTCAGTCACTGATCTGCCCGTTTTCGTTGGAACGCGCCTCGCTAACGGCTTGCGCAGCGCTTGAACAGGCCGCCGGGGCGCGAACCCCGGCGGCGCTGTCAGATCAGTCGCCGAAGCGCGCGGTCAGCTGGACGCCGAAGAAGCGCGGTTCCGCCGGGATGAAGGTCGGGATGCCGAAGGCCCCGCCGGTATTGCCCGCATCGAGCAGATAGTCCTCGTTGAACGCATTGCGGATGAAGCCGGCGATCTCGTAGCGGTCGTCGGCGAAGCTTACCCCCGCCCGCGCGTTCACCAGCGTAACCGGGCCCTGCGAAGTCAACTCGCTGTTGGGCACTTCGAAGTAGATCCGGCTGCGATGCGTGATGCTGGGTGCTGCGAACAGCCGTGCCCCGCCGCCCAGCGGATAGTCGACCGTGAAACCGGCTGCGGCCTGCCATTCGGGCTGGAGGCGGAAACGCGCACCCGAAAACTCGGGGGCGAAGCTGTTGTCCTCGTCGATCCCGCCGTCGATATAGCCGACATTGCCGAAGAAGCTGAGCCAGTCGGTCGCCTCGACCGCGATCTCGGCTTCCACGCCGAGGTTGGAGGCCGCCCCCGCGCTCCGCGTGACGAAGCTGCCGGTCGGGTTGCCGTTGGCGTCCAGCTCCTCGACCGAGACCTGGAAATTGTCATAGACCTGATAATAGACGCCCAGCGAGCCCGAGACCCTGCCGGTGGCAAGCTTGAGCCCGGCCTCGTAGTTCCACACCGTCTCTTCCGGAATGTCCTGCCGGTTCGGCACGACGTTCCCGGCATCGTCGACGCGCGCGCCCATCTGGACGACCGGCGAACGGCGGCCCTTCGATACGGTCGCGAACACATTGGCGTCGTTGCTGATCCGGTAGAGCGCATTGAACCGCGGCAGCAGCGCCGAGAAACTGTCCTCGGCCGAGAACAGGCGGCCGCCGGTGTCGATCTGGCCGGGGATCAGCGGCGCGCCGCTGAGCACCGCGTCCGGGACATTGCTGCGATAGGCCGACTTGCGGTTTTCCTCGAGCAGCCGCGCGCCGGCAGTCAGCTCGAGGCTGTCGGTCGCCAGCCACGTGACATCGGCAAACACCGAATAGGCTTCGTTCCGGCCCTGGTTCTCGAACACCGACGCATACGGGATCGCGTTTGCGGCGCCGTTGGTGGCGAGCGCCGTCACTCCGGTCGCGGGCACGCTGCCATCGGGCGCGACACAGGGAATACCCGCAATCAGCGGTGCGCCGAACAGGCTGGTCAGGCACTGGAGAAAGGTGCCTTCCTCGGTTGCGAAGGGCACGTTCTGCAACCCGTCCTCGGTGAAGAAATTCCAGCCGAACGACGCGCGCAGCGCGGAACCCGCATAGCTGAACCGGCCTTCGTGGCTGAACTGGTGCCCCTGCGCGATTTCGGCGAACTCGAGGAACGGCGCGGCCGAACCATCGGCATCGAACACTTCGGCGCTGTCGAACTCGCGATAGCCATTGACCGTGGTGAAGGTCCAATTGTCGCCGAATTCGTAGGCGGCGGTCAGGTTGAGATCGTAGACTTCGCGATCGAGACCGAGTTGGTCGTCGCCAAGGCTGGCGGCCCCCGCCGGATAGCCGCCGAGATTGGCATCCTCGAAAGCATTGCCCGGCCCGCCCGGCGCACCGGCGAAGGCCGGGAGCGTGCCCGAGATGAAGGGCGTACCGCCATTGCGCTGCTGGTCGTAGGTGCCGATCAGGTCGATCGTCAGGTCCATGCTCGGCGTGTACCGCAGCGAGGCGCGCACGCCGAACTGGTCCTGCGCGTAGAGCTCTTCGTCCTGCCCGGGGTTGAGGTTTTCGACATAGCCATCGCGCTGGCGCCATTCGAAGGCGATACGCCCGGCCAGCACGTCCGAGCCGGCATTGAGATACCCGCCCAGCAGCGTCTGGTCGAAATTGCCGTAGCCGCCGGTGATCTCGCCCGAGAAGCCTGCGCGCGGACGCGCCGAGACGAGGCTGATCGCGCCGACCGCCGAGGCAGTGCCGAACAGCGTCGCCTGCGGCCCCTTGATGACCTCGACCCGCTCGAGATCGTAGATCGCCTGGTACGACCCGCGCGAACGCGAGATGTCGACGCCGTTGTAATAGAGCGTGACGCGCGGGCCCTGCTGCGACGAGCCCGAATCCGAGGTGATCCCGCGGATGACGATGCCGGGGTTGTTGGCACTCTGCTCCTGGATGTTGAGCCCCGGAACATAGTTCGACAGCTCGTCCAGATCCGACACGCCGAGTTCTTCGATCCGGTCCCCGGTCACCGCCGAAATGGTGATCGGGACATCCTGCGCGCGCTGTTCGATCTTCTGCGAAGTGACGATGATCGTGGTGCTGCTGGCAGGCTGGTCCGCGGCCGGCACTTCCTGCGCCAGCAGCGGAGCGGGAACGAGAGCGATGGAAGCAAGCAAGGCGCTGCGAAAAGCTGGGAATGTCATGGAAGGCCCCTGTCGTTGGATTGGATTGCAACGCGCCTAGCCCCGCCTTGTGACACCCCGGCGGCGAAAGTCTTTCAATTATAAGAAGGATTTGGGACAGCTATCGGACAGCGGACGGCCGCGCCTGCGCCGCGCGAAATCCGCAGCCTAGGCCAGATGCGCGTCGGCGATCGCCACGGCCAGCGCATCGGCGGCATCGGCGCCGGCGATCTGCACGCCCGGCAGCAGGATTCTGACCATGGCCTGCATCTGCTGCTTGTCCGCCCCGCCGGTGCCGACCACGGCCTTCTTGACCAGCCGCGCGGCATGTTCGTTGACCGCCAGCCCGGCGGCCCCGCAGGCGGCCAGCACGCAGCCGCGCGCCTGCGCCAGCTTGAGCGTCGATTGCGGGTTCTTGTTGACGAAGACTTCTTCGGCCGCCGCGCGGTCGGGCCGGTGCGCGGCAATGACATCGGCCAGCGCCGCCTGCAGGCCGGCCAGCCGCGCCGCCATCGGGGCCCTGGCGTCGGTCGGCACCTGGCCGTTGGCGATATGCACGATGCGCGACCCCTCGGTGCGGATCACGCCCCAGCCGGTGCAACTGAGCGAGGGGTCGAGGCCGAGGATCAGCGCCATGCGGCGTGGCCCCCGCGCCGTGTCAGCCCGGCAGGCCGATGCGCCAGCCGAGCCGCCAGGCCAGGGCCAGCAGGAATGCGGCGCCCAGTACGCCGGCCAAGGCCCATTCGCGCCAGGTCAGCTGTCCAGCTTTTCCATCACCTCGTCGGAGATGTCGTAATTGCCCCACACGGTCTGCACGTCGTCATCGTCGTCCAGCGCGTCGATCAGCTTGAGCAGCGTGCTCGCGTTCTTTTCGTCCATGTCGACGGTCAGGTTGGGCTTCCACGCCAGCTTGACCGTCTCGGCCTCGCCCAGTGCCTTCTCGAGATCGGCGGCGACCTGGTGCAGGTCTTCGGCGGCGGTCCAGATTTCGTGGCCATCCTCGCTCGAGGCGATATCTTCCGCGCCCGCTTCCATCGCCGCTTCGAGAACCTTTTCCTCGCCGCCGGCCTCGGCCGGGTAGAAGATGAAGCCGAGCCGGTCGAAGCCATGCGCAACGCTGCCCTCGGTGCCAAGATTGCCGCCGTTCTTCGAAAAGGCGGTGCGCACGGCGGTGGCGGTGCGGTTGCGATTGTCGGTCAGCGCCTCGACGATGATCGCGCTGCCGCCCGGGCCGTAGCCTTCGTAACGCACTTCCTCATAGCTTTCGCCGTCCTGCGCGCTGGCCTTGTCGATCGCGCGCTGGATGTTGTCCTTGGGCATCGACTGCGCCTTGGCGGCATTGACGGCCAGCCGCAGGCGCGGGTTCATGTCGGGATCGGGCATGCCCATTTTCGCCGCCACGGTGATTTCGCGGCTGAGCTTGGAAAACATCGCGCTGCGCTTCTTGTCCTGCGCGCCCTTGCGATGCATGATGTTCTTGAATTTGGAATGGCCGGCCATGGTTTCGCTTTGCGTAGCTGAAATGGTTGGAATCAGAGGGTCGCCTTAGCCTCATGCACGCCGCAACGACAAGTCTTGCGCCCGCGAATTCGATGCGCGGCGAATGGCGGCGGTTTGCCGCCTTCCTGAAGCGCCCGGCGCTCCCCGAGCGGGCCCCGCTGCCGCAGGCGGCCGGCCTGCGCGCGGTCGTCTGGCTGGTGTTGCTGGACCTGCTGGTCATGGCCGCGCTGCTGGGCGTTGCAGGCGCGGTGATGGCCGCCGGGGTGAGCTTGCCGGAAACCGCGCTCGCCGGAATGGAAATCGGCACCGGGATCATCCTGGCCGTGGTGGTGATCGCCCCGCTGACCGAGGAAATCGCCTTTCGCGGCTGGCTGTCGGGCCGCCCCGGGCATATCTTCGGCCTGCTGGCGGGGGCCCTGGCTGCCATGGTGGCGGGGCTGGCAGTCATGGCCTTTTTCGGCGCGGCGTTGGCGACGGCCGGGCTTGTCGCGCTGGCGGCAGGCACGCTGGTGGCGCTGGCGATCGTCTACCGCTTGCGGCATCGCAATACGATCGGCTGGTTCAGGCGCCTGTTCCCAGCGCTGTTCTGGCTCAGCACGCTGGGCTTTTCGCTGGTGCACCTGACCAATTTCCCCGCCGACCAGCTGGCCACCGCATTGCCGCTGGTCCTGCCGCAATTCGTGACCGGCACGATCCTGGGCTATGCGCGCGTGCACTACGGCCTGTGGGCGAGCGTGCTGCTGCACATGCTCCACAATGGCGCGATCATCGCNNTGGTGCTGGCGGCCAGCAGCGCGGCCTGATCAGACCTTGACCGCAGTCCCGCTGGCGCTGACCATCAGCATCGAGCCGGTGTCGCCGATGACCTCGTAGTCNAGATCCACCCCGACCACCGCATTGCCCCCGCGCGAGCCGCATTCGGCCTGCAGTTCCTCGATCGCCTGCTCGCGGGCATCGCGCAGGATCCGCTCATAGCTGCCCGAGCGGCCACCGACGATATCGCGGATATTGGCGAACAGGTCGCGGAACAGGTTCGCGCCCACGATCACCTCGCCGGTGACGATGCCGAGATATTCCTGGATCGGCTTGCCCTCGATCGTGGGCGTGGTGGTCACGGTGATCCCGCGCGCGTCTTTCCAGGGGCTGGGCATGTTCTGTCTCCTCGCTTGAGCTGTGTTAGACAGATATTACGCCAGCNTGTCAGGTCAACCGTTGACCACGATCCCGCCATTGGGATGCAGCACCTGTCCCGACATGTAGGAACTGTCATCGCAGGCGAGGAACAGGAAAGCAGGGGCCACTTCGTTGGGTTCGCCCGGACGGCCCATCGGCGTATCCTCGCCGAAATCGTCCATGTTCTCGGGCGGCTGGCCGCCGCAGGGATTGAGCGGGGTCCAGATCGGCCCCGGTGCGACCGCATTGACCCGGATGCCGTCGGCCACGAGGTTTTCCGACAGCGAGCGGGTGAAGGCGGTGATCGCGCCCTTGGTGGCACTGTAGTCGAGCAGGATCGGCGCGCCCTTGTACATNGTCACGCTGGTGCAGTTCACGATCGCCGCACCGCGCTGCAGGTGCGGGCGTGCCGCCTGGACGAGGTAGAACATCGAGAAGATGTTGGTCTGGAAGGTGCGCTGCAATTGTTCGGCCGTGATATCGGTCACGTCCTCGTCGGGGTGCTGTTCGCCGGCATTGTTGACCAGCACATCCAGCCGGCCCCATTTGCCGATCACCGCATCGACCAATCCGCGGCAATGGTCGGGATCGCCCAAATCGCCCGCCGACAGCAGCACTTCGGCGCCCTCGGCCTCACACGCTTCGCGGGTGATCCGCGCATCGTCATGCTCTTCGAGATAGGCGATGGCGACCTTCGCACCCTCGCGCGCGAACAGCACGGCAGTGGCCCGGCCNATGCCGCTATCGCCGCCGGTGACAATCGCCACCTTGCCTGCGAGACGGCCCGAACCGGGGTAGCGCGGCTGCCATTGNGGCTGGCGATCCAGCGCGCTTTCGTGCCCCGGCATGCGGGGCTCCTCGCTGGTTTCCTCGACGAATGCGGTATCGACATGCTGCGGATCGGCCATGGGTGAAAACTCCTTTCACCCGACCAACACAGCAGCTNCCCGCNCCGTTCCGGCAGCCCGCCGCAGCCAGGCCTCAACCCATGCCGAGCGCGGCCTTGTAGGTATCGAGGATGGTTTCCTGTTCGCTGCGCTCGTCGGGCTTCATCTTCCGCAGGCGGATNATCTGGCGCATGATCTTGGTATCGTACCCGACCGCCTTGGATTCGGCGTACACGTCGCGAATGTCGTCGGCGATGCCCTTCTTCTCTTCCTCGAGGCGCTCGATACGCTCGATCAGCAGGCGCAGGCGGTCGTCGGTGGCTTCGGCCATGTTCGGGTGTGCTCCGGTAAGAAATGAGAATCGGTTGGCGGTGCGATAGCCATCAGGCGATGCAGGGTGAAGGCGGCGACTCGTTACTCCACGCGATTTTTCGCAATGCTCGCCTCCATGAGCGCCAGCTGCTCCTCGGTCGCGGGCGCTTGGCGGGTGGCCTTCCATTCCTCCTGCGGCATGCCGTGGATCAGCGCGCGCGCGGCCGCCTTGTCGCCTTCGAAACCCGCGTCACGGATCCAGTCGGCCAGACAATTGCGGCAGAAGCCCGATAGCCCCATCAGGTCGATATTCTGCGCGTCGTGGCGGTGCTGCAAATGCCGCACGAGCCGGCGGAAGGCCGCTGCCGCTACGGCATCGGGCAGCGTATCGAGCGCATCGTGTGCATTCGTCGTCATGATCGTATCGTCCTTGCTTTGTCGCACACCGCTGCCATAGGCGATGTCCATGGCCAAATCCGCCCCCAAGCTCGATCCTCGTGGCCGCAAGGTCAAGATCCTCGCAACCGTCGGCCCCGCCAGCCGCTCTCCCGAAATGCTCGCCCGGCTGTTCAAGGCCGGGGTCGACGCCTTCCGCGTCAACATGAGNCATGGCGAGCATGCCGATCACGCGCAGACGATCGAAACGATCCGCACGCTGGAAAAGCGGTTCATGCGACCGATCGCGATCCTTGCGGACCTGCAGGGCCCCAAGCTGCGGGTGGGCAAGTTCAAGGACGGGCAGGCGGTCATCCGGCATTCGGGCCACTTCACGCTCGACCGCAATCCCGAACCCGGCGACGACACGCGCGTCGAGCTGCCGCATCCCGAACTGTTCGGCCTGCTCGCCAAGGGCCAGCGGCTGCTGATCAACGATGGCAAGATCCGCCTGCGGGTGATCCGCGCGGACGAAAACGAAATTCTCTGCTCGGCCGAAGTCGGCGGGGTCATTTCCGACCGCAAGGGCGTCAACGTGCCCGATGCCGAAGTGCCGATCCCCGCGCTGACCGACAAGGACCGCAAGGATCTCGCCTTTGCCATGGCGCAGGGGGTCGACTGGATCGGCCTGTCCTTCGTCCAGCGCCCCGAAGACCTTGCCGAGGCGCGCAAGCTGATGGGCGGCTACGGCGCGCTGTGCGCCAAGATCGAAAAGCCGATGGCAGTGCACCGGCTCGATGAAATCATCGACATGAGCGACGGCATCATGGTCGCCCGCGGCGACCTGGGCGTCGAGCTCGAGCCACAGGAAGTCCCGCCGCTGCAGAAGAAGATCGTCAATGCGACGCGGCTCAAGGGNAAGCCCGTGATCGTGGCGACGCAGATGCTCGAAAGCATGATCGAAAGCCCCGCCCCGACGCGCGCCGAAGTCTCCGACGTGGCCAATGCGGTCTATGACGGGGCCGATTGCGTCATGCTCAGCGCCGAAACCGCGGCGGGCGACTGGCCCGAGGAAGCGGTCACGATCATGCACAAGATCGCACGGCAGGTCGAAACCGACGAAGCCTATCTCGACCGCGTGCGTTTCCTCGACACGCCGCCCGATGCGACCACCGCCGATGCGCTGGCGCATGCCTGCATGACGGTGGCCGATACGGTCCCGATCAGCGCGATAACCGTGTTCACCGGTTCGGGTTCGACCGCGCGGCGCGTGGCGCGCGAACGGCCCAGCGTGCCGATGCTGGTGCTGACGCCGAGCATGAAGACCGCGCGCCGGCTGGGCCTGCTGTGGGGCGCGCATGCCGTGGCGACCAAGGACATCGGCAGTTTCGAGGAAATGATTGCCAAGGGCAAGCGCATGGCGCTGCGCCACGGCTTCAGCGCTGCGGGCAGCAAGCTGATCGCCCTGGCCGGGGTGCCTTTCGGCACGCCGGGATCGACCAATCTGATGCATGTGGTGACCGTGAGCGGCGACGAGCTCGACAAGCACGGCGGCTAATGCCGCGGCAGGCGGGCGCGCATTGCCCCGCCTGCCGCCGCTTGCTCAGCCGCTCAGCGCAACGAAAGCGATTCCCCCCAGCAGCACCACGCTGGCGATGATGATCGCGGCCAGCTCGGCCGTGGTCAGCCGGTCGACGTGTTCGGCACGGAAAGCGCGATAGTTCGCGCGCAGCTCGTCCTTGCTCGACAGGCTGGCGACCTCGAAGGCGGTCGCCTCCTTGGTAAACCAGCGTTTCAGCTCGGCGCGCTCGGTCTCGGCGATGGCGGGATAGCGGTGCAGCAGCGCTTCGATCCGGTCGAAGCGGTCGTGGACGGCGGGGCCGCCGTCGGTGGGAATAGTCATCTGTCATGTCCTGTCTGAACGGGAATGCGCGCCCGGTGGGACGCGTGGCGGTTCAGATCAGGTGCGGGGGTCCGCGGGGGGCGGCGATGGACCGCGGCGGGGGGCGCAGCGGCGGGCCGCGAACGCGATGCGCCGCCCAGCGCTGGGGTATTACAGGCGCCGCCGCCAGCGCCAGGGGCGGCAGTGCAGCGGCATCGGCCAGCCGCTTNTCGGGACATGGCGCCGCGAGCGNNCAGACCTGCGCCGTCTCGCCCTCGTCCGGCGGCAGCGTGACATCCGCCGTGGCTGCGCTGAACACCGCGCCGCGCCCGCGATCGGGCGAGATCGGCTGATGCGGCAGTGCCTGCGCGCACAGCACTGCCAGCAGCAGCGCGGCGCCCAGGCGCAGGGGCCATCGGCAGAGGGAAGCAAGCATGACCGCGAAGAACTGGGGAGCCGGAGCGCGCGCTACAAGGCCGCGGNGCGCTCTTTCATGATCCGCTTGCCGCGCGCATCGACCAGGCGGAAGGCCTTGAACACGGGGAAGTCGCGATCGACGCGCCCGTCGTGCCCGAGCATCCAGAGCTGCTGGTAGAACCAGTAGATTCCNGCGAAACCGCTGATCGCCTTGACCATCTGGAACCGCTTTAGGAAGCCGAGCCAGCCGGGCACCAGATCGAGGTCGTCCTCATATCGTGCCAACTGCTCCGCGCCTTCGAGCAGCCGCGCGGGTGCATCGGTATCGACGCAGAGCGGGCGGCCCAGCCCGATCACATCGGCCGCGCCGCTGGTCAGCGCCTGCTCCATCGCCGCGCGGCTGCGAAAGCCCCCGGTGACCATCAGCGGGACCGAAACCTCGGCCTGCATGGCCTTGGCGAAATCGACGAAATAGGCCTCGCGCGCCGCGGTCGAGGGCGCGACGACCTGTTCGTCCTCGGCTTCCTGACCGGCCACGCCCAGCAGCTTGGGCTGTTCGTAGGTGCCGCCCGAAATCTCGATCAGATCGACCGAGGCCGCCTCGAGCCAGCGGACCACCTTCAGGCTGTCGCTGAAATCGAACCCGCCTTTCTGGAAGTCGGCGCTGTTGAGCTTGACCGAGACCGGGAATCCCGGCCCCACGGCCGCGCGCACCGCGGCGACGATGTCGAGCAGGAACCGCGCGCGGTTTTCCAGGCTGCCGCCATATTCATCGGTCCGCCGGTTCACGCGCGGCGAGAGGAATTGCGACACCAGATAGCCATGCGCGCCATGCACCTGCACGCCGGTGAAGCCCGCATCCTTGCACGCGCGCGCAGCAATGGCCCAGCGCGCGACCAGATCGGCAATTTCCGCCGTTGTCAGCGGCGTCGGCTTGCCGAACTGCCCCCCGGGGAGCGCCAGGGCGACGTCGGAAGAGGATTTGGGGTGCGGATTGACCACCTTCTGCGTCTGGCGGCCGCCATGGCTGATCTGCGCCCAGAAGTGATTGCCTTGCCGNGTGGCCGCCTGCGCCCAGCGCGCCAGCCGCGCCTGCATGTCGGCATCGGGTTNGCGGTCGATCACGACATTGCCGGGCCGTTCGAGATGGTCGGCATCGACGATGATGTTGCCCGACAGCAGCATGCCCGAACCACCATCGGCCCAGATCCCGTAAAGCCGCTCGAGTTCGGGCGTGGGGCGTCCGTCGGGAGTGGCGAGCCCCTCGGTCATCGCGGCCTTCGCCAGCCGGTTGGGCAGNACGGCGCCGCACGGCAGTTCCAGCTCGGATCCCAAAGTCACGGCCATGATCGCGTTTCCCCTACCCTTGCGCGGCTTGCTCCAGCCGCTCGCGTGCCCGCGTCTCTCCGATCAGCGGCAGCAATTCGCCCATGTCGGGCCCATGGTCCATTCCCGTCAAGGCCTGGCGCAGCGGCAGGAACAATTGCTTGCCCTTGCGTCCGGTCGCTTCCTTGAGCGCCGCGGTCAGCGCGCGCCAGGGATCATCGCCCCAGGCGAACAGCCGCACCGCCTCGGCCAGATAGGCGCGGTCTTCATCCGCGAACTCGCGCCGCTCGATCGGACCGGTCACCAGCCGCCACCATTCGGCAGCCTCGCCGACCAGCGCGAGATTGGGCCGGATCGCGTGCCAGCCGGCGGCGTCCATCCCCGCGGGCAGGCGGTCGGCGACCGCGGCGTGGTCCATCTGGTGGACCAGCGCGGCGTTGATCCGCTCCAGTTCGGTTTCGTCGAACTTCGCCGGGGCACGGCCGAAGGTCGCCAGGTCGAAGGTTTCGAGCAGCGCGCCCCGGTCGGCGATCGGCTCGACCGGAAGCGACGTGCCCAGCCGCGCGAGCAGCGCGACGATCGCCTGCGGCTCGAACCCGCGCTCGCGGAAGGCATCGCAGCCCAGCGAACCGAGCCGTTTCGACAATTTGCCTTCCTTGCCGACCAGCAGCGCCTCATGCGCGAACCGGGGCATTTGCGCCGCACCATCGCCCGCGGCGATAAGCGCGCCGAACATCTGGATCTGCACCGCGGTGTTGCTGACATGGTCTTCGCCGCGCAGCACGTTGGTCACCCCCATCGCGAGATCGTCGACCGCGCTGGGAAGCATGTAGAGCCAGCTGCCGTCGGCGCGGCGGATGACCGGATCGGACAGCTGGGCGGGATCGAACTTCTGCGGCCCGCGGATGCCGTCGTGCCAGCTGATGGCTTCGCCGTGGTCGAGCTTGAACCGCCAGTGCGGGGNGATNCCCTCGGCCTCCTTGGCCGCGCGCTCCGCGTCGCCCAGTTCCAGCGCGCCGCGATCGTAGATCGGCGGCAGACCCCGCCCGAGGCGGATCTTGCGCTTCAGCTCGAGTTCCTGCTGCGTCTCGTAACAGGGATAGACCCGCCCCGCCTCGCGCAGCGTGTCGAACGCCGCCTGGTAGCCGGCGAGCCGGTCCGACTGCCGCTCCTCGCCATCGCTCGCGAGCCCCAGCCAGCCGAGATCGCTGCGGATCGCGTCGACGAATTCCTCGCGGCTGCGGTCNGCGTCGGTATCATCGATCCGCAGCAGGAAGCGGCCGCCCGCCTGCTTGGCGAGCATCCAGTTGTGGAGCGCGGTGCGAATGTTGCCGACATGGAGGCGCCCGGTGGGCGAAGGGGCGAAGCGTGTGACGATGGTCATGCGCGCGCCGATAGCCGAGGCCGGCGCACTTGGCGAGCGTTCAGCCGGTCCCCGCGCTGCGCCGCTTGAGCGCGGCCTCGCGCGCCTTGCGGTAATCGAGGATGCCGCTGGCATCGGCCTTCATCGCGGCCTCGACCGCATCGGCGGTGGCGAAGTTCTCTCCCGGCACAGGTTCGCAGATCAGATAGCCCTGCGCTTCCTGGCACCCCAGTTCGCGCAGCAAATCGAGCTGGCCGCGCGTTTCGACGCCTTCGGCAGTCGCCGCCATCCCCAGCGCTTCGGCCAGCCGGGTGATGCTCGAAACGATCGCCTTATTGTCCGAACAGGTTTCGATTCCCTCGACGAAATCCTTGTCGATCTTGATCCGGTCGAAGGGAAAGCGGCGCAGGTAGCTGAGCGAGGAATANCCCACGCCGAAATCATCGAGCGCGATCTTGGCGCCGAGTTCGCGCAGCTTTTCCAGATTGCCGACACAGACATTGCTCTTCTGCATCAGCACGTGTTCGGTAATTTCGAATTCGACGCGCGCGGGCCGGATGCCGTAGGCGTGGATCGCCCGCGCGACGACATCGACCAGATGCGGGCTGCGCACCTGCGTCGGCGAAAGGTTGATCGCGATGCGGAAATCGCCGCTCCAGCGCGAGGTTTCTTCCAGCGCCTTGCGGATGACCCATTCGCCGATCGGTACGATCATCCCGGTTTCCTCGGCCACGCCCAGGAAATCGTCGGGCCGGACCACGCCGCGCTGCGGATGGTACCAGCGCAGCAACGCTTCGTATCCCGACACCTGGCCCGAATCGAGATCGATCACCGGCTGGTAGTGGATGTTCAGCTGGTCACGCGCGACCGCTTCGCGCAGATCGGTCTCGATCTCGCGTCGTTCGCGCGCGGCATGGTCCATCGCATGGTCATAAAGCGCGATGGTGTCGCGCCCCTTCGCCTTGGCGGCGAAAAGCGCCAGGTCCGCGCGGCGCATCAGCTCTTCCGCCTCGCCGCAGCCGTCGGAGCGCTTGGCAATGCCGATGCTGCCCGAGATCCGGTAACTGTGCCCGTCGATTTCGAACGGTTCGCGGATTACGGCGAGGAACCGGTGCGCGCGTTCGATCAGCATTCCTGCCCCGGCGCGCGTTTCGAGCAGCACGGCGAACTCGTCCCCGCCCAGCCGCGCGACGAGGTCCTGCCCGCGCACTTCCTTTTCGAGCCGGGTGCCGACCTCGCGCAGCAGGCGATCGCCGACCAGGTGCCCCCGCGTGTCGTTCACCGCCTTGAAATTGTCGAGGTCGAGGTAGAACAGCACGACGTTCTGCGGCTGGTCGTCCTGCGACAGTGCCGACCGCAGCCGTTCGTTGAACAGGTAGCGATTGGCGAGGCCGGTGAGGTTGTCGTAATGCGCCATGAAGGCGACACGGTCTTCGGACAGCCGGTCGCCGGTGACATCGCGCGCGACCCCGCTCATCCGCCCGTCGCTGCGCGGCCGCGCGGAAAGCTTCCAGTAGCGCACGCCGTCGTCGACCCTGACCTTGATCACGAAATCGCGGAACCGGCTGTGTTCGAGCAGATGCCGCTCAAGCCGGTCGCGGTCCTCGCCCGGGGCGAACATGTCTAGCAGCGCCATGCCTTCGAGCTCGTGGACCGCCTTGCCCGCCGCCTCGGCAAAGCGCCGCGACACATCGCGCAGCTTGCCCGCGGGATCGACGGTCCACAGCCAGTCGGACGAATGCTCCTCGTAATCGTAGAGCAGCATGCGCACCGTGCCCGCTGCCTCGCGCCGGCTGATTTCGGCGCGGGCCGCCGCGATGATCTGGCCGTTCTGCGCCTGGACCGAATAGACCAGCGCGAGCACGAACACCGCAAGCAGCAACAACGCCGGCCAACCGCCGCTGCCCGCCTGGATCATGGTGGCGACCGCGATCGAAGCGGTTAGCAGCGCGATGTGGACGCGCGCGGCGGACGGGGCGGTGCGGTAAACCAGCAGGACCCCGCTGAGCAGGGTGATGGCGATGACCGCGAGCACGGCGGCCGTCAGCCCCTCGGCGGCGGTTGCCAGATAGGGGATCATCGCCGCCCAGATCGCGGAACTGAGCCATTCCAGCGCCATCAGCCGGCGCCAGTGGCCGCGCAGGTCGGCCAGCGTCGCGTCTGCGCAGGTGAACCGGTAGTCGGCGATGATCTGGACCACGATCGCGCTCACCAATGCGCCCGCCCAGCCGAGCAGGACGGCCAGCGGAACGCGGTCGCTGAACATGTAGATCAGCGCGATCATCGAGCCGAGCGACGGGAGCAGCGCCAGCCGGGCGCCGGCGCGGAAATCTTCCATCCGGCGGGTCAGCAGCAGGCGCGCGACGGCTTCGCTCGTGCCTTCCTTCCCGTCAGCTTCCGGCAGTTCGCTTGCGAACTCCGCCATGTTCGCGCTCCCCCCGCGCCTGTGGTGGCCGCGCGGGGCGGCAACACGATGGTTCACCGTGCATTTACAACAAGTTTGCGTCAAGCGCCAACTACTTGCCNGAAGCCGGCCAAGTATAATCCGTTCCGGCAAGAAAAGGCCCCGCCGGATTGCTCCGACGGGGCCAATGTTGTGCGCTAAAGCTGGTGCGGCTTATTCGCCGTCCTTGGCTTCCTCGTTGAGGTATTCGCCGGCATCTGCATCGGTGCCGTGGGTTTCGCCTTCGACGGCTGCCAGCGGATCGTCGCCGATGGCCGCTTCCGCGCCCTGGGCCAGTTCCGCCTTGTGCTCTTCCTCGGCGGTGTTGGCCGCGATGATCGCATCCTGCGCCTTCTTCCACTGCGCCCGCAGCGCCGCGTCGCGGCTCGAGGCGGTGATCCGCATCCGGTTCATGCCCGCGCCGGTACCGGCGGGGATGAGACGGCCCACGATCACGTTCTCCTTGAGNCCGACCAGCGTGTCCTTCTTCCCTTCGACCGCGGCCTGCGTAAGCACGCGNGTGGTTTCCTGGAACGAAGCGGCCGAGATGAACGAACGCGTCTGCAGCGAAGCCTTGGTAATGCCCAGCAGGATCGGCGTGCCGGTGGCATGCTCCTTGTTNTTNCCGAGCTTGGCGTTGGTTTCCTTCAGCTCTTCCAGNTCGACCTGTTCGCCGGGCAGCAGCACGGTGTCGCCGCCATTGGTGATCTCGACCTTCTGCAGCATCTGGCGAACGATCACCTCGATGTGCTTGTCGTTGATCTTCACGCCCTGCAGTCGGTAGACTTCCTGGATCTCGTTGACGAGATATTCGGCCAGCGCCTCGACGCCCAGCACCTCGAGGATGTCGTGCGGGTTCGGCGAACCGGAAATCAGGGTATCCCCCTTCTTCACGAAGTCGCCTTCCTGCACGTCGATCACCTTGGTCTTGGGGATCAGGTATTCGACTGCATCACCTTCTTCCGGCACAATCGCGATCTTGCGCTTGGCCTTGTATTCGCGAACGAATTCGATCTTGCCCGAAATCTTGGCGATGACCGAATTGTCCTTCGGCAGACGCGCCTCGAACAGTTCGGCGACGCGCGGCAGACCNCCGGTGATGTCGCGGGTCTTGGCGGCTTCGCGGCTGGCACGGGCGAGAATGTCGCCCGCTTCGACCTGNTGGCCATCCTCGACCGACACGGCCGTACCCGGCGCCAGCATGTAGCGCGCGGCTTCGGTTTCGTCNCCNGCATCGTTGAACAGGGTCAGGCGCGGACGCAGGTCCTCGTTCTTCTTGCGGCCGGTGGTCTTGGTGTCGGTGACCACACGCTGCGCGATGCCCGTGGCATCGTCGACGCGCTCTTCCATGGTCGTGCCGTCGATGAGGTCCTGGAACTTCACCACACCCGACTGTTCGGTGATGATCGGGAGCGAGAACGGATCCCATTCCGCCAGNCGGTCGCCTTCCTTCACCTTGCCGCCATCCTTGTGCATCAGCACGGTACCGTAGGGCACCTTGTGGATTTCGCGTTCGCGGCCCTCGGCGTCGATCACNGCCAGTTCGCCATTGCGGGCGAGCGACAGGATCCGGCCCTTCTTGTCGGTGATGGTGGGCATGTCGCGATAGACGACCTTGCCGTCCGACACGGCTTCGAGATGCGAAGTCTCGTTGAGCTGTGCGGCNCCGCCGATGTGGAAGGTACGCATGGTCAGCTGCGTNCCGGGTTCACCGATCGACTGCGCGGCGATGACGCCGACAGCTTCACCGATGTTGACCGGCGTACCGCGGGCAAGGTCGCGTCCGTAACAGGTCGCACACACGCCCTGCTGCGCATCGCAGACCAGCGGCGAGCGGATCTTGGCGACCTGNACTTCGGCTTCCTCGATGACCTTGATCATCGGTTCGTCGAGCAGCGTGCCGGCCTTGGCGATCACTTCGCCGGTCGCGGCATTGACGATGTCTTCGGCCACGGTGCGGCCGAGGATGCGTTCNCCGAGCGAGGCGATCACGCTGCCGCCCTGGACGATCGCCCGCATNTCGAGCGAGTTCTCGGTCTTGCAGTCCTGNACCACGATGGTGCAATCCTGCGACACGTCGACCANACGGCGGGTCAGGTAACCCGAGTTCGCCGTCTTGAGCGCGGTGTCGGCCAGGCCCTTACGGGCGCCGTGGGTCGAGTTGAAGTATTCAAGGACGTTGAGGCCTTCCTTGAAGTTCGAGATGATCGGGTTCTCGATGATCTCGCCCGACGGCTTGGCCATCAGGCCGCGCATCCCGGCGAGCTGCTTCATCTGCGCCGGGCTACCACGAGCGCCCGAGTGGGCCATCATGTAGATCGAGTTGATCTCGGCCTGGACNCCGTCCTTGCCGATCGGGCGGGCCTTGATCTTTTCCATCATGGCATCGGCCACGCGGTCGCCGCACTGGCTCCACGCGTCGATCACCTTGTTGTACTTTTCCTGCTGGGTGATCAGGCCGTCCTGGTACTGCTGCTCGTAATCGGCAACCAGCGCCTTGGTCTTCTCGACCATCTCGACCTTCTCCTCGGGGATGATCATGTCATCCTTACCGAAGGAGATGCCGGCCTTGAACGCGTGGCGGAAGCCGAGCGACATGATCGCGTCGGCGAACAGCACCGTGTCCTTCTGGCCGGTGTGACGATAGACCTCGTCGATAACGTCGGCGATGTCCTTCTTGGTCAGCAGGCGGTTGACGATGTCGAACGGAACCTTGTGGTTCTTGGGCAGACATTCGCCNATCAGCATCCGGCCGGCAGTGGTCTCGAACCGCTTCATCGCGATCTTGCCATCTTCGTCGGCCTGCGGAACGCGGGCGAGGATCTTGGTGTGCAGCGAAACCTGCTTGGTTTCGAGCGCCTGGTGAACCTCGGCCATGTCCGAGAACATCGGCAGCTTCTCGACCTTGTTGCCNTCGCTGTCCTCGACGAATTCGGGCGNCTTTTCCTGCCGCTCCATCGAGAGGTAGTAGAGACCCAGAACCATNTCCTGCGANGGCACGATGATCGGCTTGCCGTTGGCGGGCGAGAGGATGTTGTTGGTCGACATCATCAGCACGCGTGCTTCGAGCTGCGCCTCGAGGCTCAGCGGCACGTGAACGGCCATCTGGTCGCCGTCGAAGTCGGCGTTGAAGGCCGCGCAGACCAGCGGGTGCAGCTGGATCGCCTTGCCTTCGATCAGCACGGGTTCGAATGCCTGGATGCCGAGACGGTGAAGCGTCGGCGCGCGGTTCAGCAGGACCGGGTGTTCGCGGATGACTTCATCCAGGATGTCCCAGACTTCCTTGCGTTCCTTCTCGACCCACTTCTTCGCCTGCTTCAGGGTCATCGAGAGACCCTTGGCGTCGAGCCGGGCGTAGATGAACGGCTTGAACAGTTCGAGCGCCATCTTCTTGGGCAGGCCGCACTGGTGCAGCTTGAGTTCGGGGCCGGTCACGATGACCGAACGGCCCGAATAGTCGACGCGCTTGCCGAGCAGGTTCTGGCGGAAGCGGCCCTGCTTGCCCTTGAGCATGTCGGACAGCGACTTGAGCGGACGCTTGTTCGCGCCGGTGATCACCCGGCCGCGGCGGCCNTTGTCGAACAGCGCATCGACCGATTCCTGCAGCATGCGCTTTTCGTTGCGCACGATGATGTCGGGCGCGCGCAGTTCCATCAGGCGCTTGAGGCGGTTGTTGCGGTTGATGACGCGGCGATAGAGGTCGTTGAGATCCGACGTCGCGAAGCGGCCGCCGTCGAGCGGCACCAGCGGGCGCAGTTCGGGCGGGATGACCGGTACGACTTCGAGGATCATCCATTCGGGGCGGTTGCCCGATTCGATGAAGCTTTCGACGACCTTCAGACGCTTGATGATCTTGGCCGGCTTGAGCTTGGACTTGGTGGTCGCGAGGTCTTCGAGCAGGTCTTCCTTTTCCTGTTCGAGATCGAGATCCATCAGCATGGTCTTGACCGCTTCGGCGCCGATGTTGGCGGTGAAGGCGTCTTCGCCATACTCGTCCTGCGCCTCGAGCAGTTCATCTTCGGTGAGGAGCTGGAACTTCTCGAGCGGGGTCAGGCCGGGCTCGGTGACGATGTAGCTTTCGAAATACAGCACGCGCTCGAGCTGCTTGAGCTGCATGTCGAGCAGCAGGCCGATGCGCGAAGGCAGCGACTTGAGGAACCAGATGTGCGCTACCGGTGCGGCCAGTTCGATATGGCCCATGCGTTCGCGGCGGACCTTGGTCACGGTCACTTCGACGCCGCACTTCTCGCAGACGACGCCCTTGTACTTCATGCGCTTGTACTTGCCGCACAGGCATTCGTAGTCCTTCACGGGACCGAAGATGCGGGCACAGAACAGGCCGTCACGTTCGGGCTTGAACGTCCGGTAGTTGATCGTTTCCGGCTTCTTGATTTCGCCGAAGGACCACGAGCGAATGCGCTCGGGGCTGGCGATGCCGATCTGGATCTCGTCGAAAGTTTCGGGCTTCGCGAGCTGGTTGGTGAATTTGGTCAGTTCGTTCATGACTTATTCCCTTAGCGGGTGAATTCCTTGGGGCGGTGGTGGGGGGCGTTGCCGCTCCCCCTATTCCGCCGCGATCGCGAGACCGTCGTCGTCCTCGTCGTCGGCCAGCGACTTGAGTTCGACGTTGAGGCCCAGGCTGCGCATTTCCTTGACGAGCACGTTGAAGCTCTCGGGAATGCCGGCCTCGAAAGTGTCGTCGCCCTTGACGATCGCTTCGTAGACCTTGGTCCGTCCGATCACGTCGTCCGACTTCACGGTGAGGATTTCCTGCAGCGTGTAGGCAGCCCCGTAGGCCTGCAGCGCCCAGACTTCCATTTCCCCGAAGCGCTGGCCGCCGAACTGCGCCTTACCGCCCAGCGGCTGCTGGGTGACGAGGCTGTAGGGACCGATCGAACGGGCGTGGATCTTGTCGTCGACCAGGTGGTGCAGCTTGAGCATGTAGATGATGCCCACGGTGACCTTGCGGTCGAATGCCTCGCCCGTACGGCCGTCGAACAGGACCGACTGGCCCGACGAATGCAGACCGGCCTTCTCGAGTTCGATGGTGACATCGCCTTCGCGCGCCCCGTCGAACACCGGCGTACCCATCGGGACGCCGGCGGTCAGGTTGCCCGCCAGTTCGACGATCTCGGCGGTCGAACGTTCGTCGATCGCATCGTGATACTCTTCGCCGTAAACCTCCTTGAGGCGGTCGACGACCGCTTCGGGCGGCTTGGCCTTGGCATAGTCCTTCGCCGCATCGGGGTTGGCGCGCTTCCACTCGTCGAGCTGCTCGCCGATCTGGTGGCCCAGGTTGCGGGCCGCCATGCCGAGATGCGTTTCGAAGATCTGCCCGACGTTCATGCGCGAAGGCACGCCCAGCGGGTTGAGCACGATATCGACCGGCGTACCGTCTTCGAGGAACGGCATGTCCTCGACCGGCAGGATGCGCGAAATCACACCCTTGTTGCCGTGACGGCCGGCCATCTTGTCGCCCGGCTGCAGCTTGCGCTTCACCGCGACGAACACCTTGACCATCTTGAGCACGCCCGGAGCGAGTTCGTCGCCGCGTTCGAGCTTTTCCTTACGGTCTTCGAACTTCTCTTCGATGAACTTGACCGCTTCGTCATACTGCGACTTGACCGCTTCGAGCTGCGCCTGGCGGCCGTCGTCGGCCACGGCGAACTTGAACCAGTCGTGGCGATCGATGTCCTCGAGCAGCTCTTCGCTGATCTCGGTGCCCTTCTTGACGCCCTTGGGCGCCGCCGATGCGGTCTGGCCGATCAGCATGTCGCGCAGGCGGTTGTAGGTCGCCCGGTTGAGAATGGCGCGTTCGTCGTTCGAATCCTTGCGGAGCCGTTCGATCTCCTCGTTCTGGATCGCACGGGTACGGTCGTCGATCTCGATACCGTGGCGGTTGAACACGCGCACTTCTACGACCGTGCCGGCCACACCCGGCGGCAAGCGAAGCGAGGTGTCGCGCACGTCGCTGGCCTTTTCGCCGAAGATCGCGCGCAGCAGCTTTTCTTCCGGCGTCATCGGGCTTTCGCCCTTGGGCGTGATCTTGCCCGCCAGGATGTCGCCCGGATGCACTTCGGCGCCGATGTAGACGATGCCCGCTTCGTCGAGGTTGCGCAGCGCTTCCTCGCCGACATTGGGAATGTCGCGGGTGATGTCTTCGGGCCCGAGCTTGGTGTCGCGCGCCATGACTTCGAATTCCTCGATATGGATCGAGGTGAAGACGTCGTCCTTCACGATGCGCTCGGAGATGAGGATACTATCCTCGTAGTTGTAGCCGTTCCAGGGCATGAAGGCGACGAGGCTGTTGCGGCCCAGCGCCAGCTCGCCGAGATCGGTCGAGGGACCGTCAGCGATGATGTCGCCCGGCGAAACCGTTTCGCCCACCTTCACCAGCGGGCGCTGGTTGATGCAGGTATCCTGGTTCGAACGCTGGAACTTCTGCAGCGTGTAGATGTCGACGCCCGACTGGCCGGGTTCGACATCGCCGATCGCACGAATGACGATACGCGTCGCGTCGACCTGGTCGACGATACCGCCGCGGGTCGCCGCAATGGCCGCGCCGCTGTCGCGGGCGACGGTTTCTTCCATGCCGGTACCGACCCAGGGCGCTTCCGCCTTGACCAGCGGCACGGCCTGGCGCTGCATGTTCGAGCCCATCAGCGCGCGGTTGGCGTCATCGTTTTCCAGGAACGGAATGAGCGATGCGGCAACCGAGACGAGCTGCTTGGGGCTGACGTCCATCAGCGTGATCGATTCGCGCGGCGCCATCAGGTTGTCGCCGTCGTGGCGGGCCGACACGAGGTCTTCGAAGAACGAACCGTCCTCGGTTAGCTCGGCCGATGCCTGCGCCACCGTGTGCTTCTGCTCTTCCATGGCGGAGAGATAGACCACTTCGTCGGTAACCTTGCCGTCGACGACCTTGCGATACGGGGTCTCGATGAAGCCGTACTTGTTGACGCGGGCGAAGGTCGACAGCGAGTTGATCAGGCCGATGTTCGGGCCTTCGGGCGTTTCAATCGGGCAGATACGGCCATAGTGCGTCGGGTGAACGTCGCGCACTTCGAAGCCGGCACGCTCACGCGTCAGGCCGCCCGGGCCAAGCGCCGAGACGCGGCGCTTGTGGGTGACTTCCGACAGCGGGTTGGTCTGGTCCATGAACTGCGACAGCTGCGAGGAGCCGAAGAATTCGCGCACTGCGGCGACCGCGGGCTTCGCGTTGATCAGGTCGTTGGGCATGACGGTCGAGACATCGACCGAGCTCATGCGCTCCTTGACTGCACGCTCCATGCGCAGCAGGCCAACGCGGTACTGGTTTTCGAGCAGTTCGCCGACCGAACGCACGCGGCGGTTGCCGAGGTTGTCGATGTCGTCGACGTCGCCCTTGCCGTCTTTGAGGTCGACCAGTTCCTTGACCACGGCGAGAATGTCTTCCTTGCGCAGCGTGGTGACGGTGTCTTCGGCATCGAGCTCGAGACGCATGTTGAGCTTGACGCGGCCGACTGCCGAAAGGTCGTAGCGTTCGCTGTCGAAGAACAGGCCTTCGAACAGCGCTTCGGCGGTTTCCTTGGTCGGCGGTTCGCCCGGGCGCATGACCTTGTAGATCGCCTCGAGACCCTCGTCGCGGTTCTCGGCCTTGTCGACCTTGAGCGTGTTGCGGATCCACGGACCGGTGGTCACGTGATCGATGTCGAGCAGTTCCATCACGTCGACGCCGGCAGCGTCGAGGACTTCGAGATTCTCGGCCGAGACCTCGTCACCCGCTTCGATGTAGATGCGGCCCGTCTTCTCGTCGATCAGATCGCGGCTGGCGTAGCGGCCGAAGATTTCCTCGGTCGGCAGCAGCAGCGTTTCGAGCCCGTCCTTGGCCGCCTTGTTGGCCGCGCGCGGGCTGATCTTCTGGCCGGCGGCGAAGACTTCTTCACCCGTCTTGGCATCGATCAGCGGGAAGGCAGGCTTCTGGCCGCGCCAGTTTTCGGCGACGAAGGGAATGTTCCAGCCTTCGCCCTTCTTGCCGGTCGCCCGCTTCCAGGTGACGGTGTCGTAGAAGTGCGAGAGGATGTCTTCGCTGTCGAGGCCGAGCGCATAGAGCAGCGCGGTGACCGGCAGCTTGCGCTTGCGGTCGATCCGCACGTTGACGACGTCCTTGGCGTCGAATTCGAAATCGAGCCAGCTGCCACGATAGGGAATGATCCGCGCCGCGAAGAGGAGCTTGCCCGAGGAATGCGTCTTGCCGCGGTCATGGTCGAACAGGACGCCCGGCGAACGGTGCATCTGCGACACGATCACACGCTCGGTGCCATTGATCACGAAGGTGCCGTTGCCCGTCATCAGGGGCATGTCGCCCATGTAGACGTCCTGCTCCTTGATATCGAGCACCGAACGGGTTTCGGTTTCCTGGTCCACCTCGAACACGATCAGCCGCAGCGTCACCTTCATCGGCGCGGCATAGGTGATCCCGCGCTGGCGGCATTCGACGATGTCGTACTTGGGTGCTTCGAGTTCGTAATGGACGAAATCGAGTTCGGCAGTGCCGGCGAAGTCGCGAATCGGGAAAACCGAACGCAGCGTCTTTTCGAGGCCGGAGACGTAGTCGATCTCCTTGTTCGAACGCAGGAAGTGCTCGTAGCTCTCGCGCTGCACCTCGATCAGGTTCGGCATGTCCACGACTTCGTGGATGTCGCCGAAGATCTTGCGGATGCGCCGCTTCGCCGTACCCTGCGCATTTGCGCCGCGGGTCTTCTTGGGAGCCTTCGCCTTGGTAGCCATAAGGGGTAGATACCTCTTCTCGTGTGCATCGGCCGCTGCGCGGACAGAGCCGGAATTTCGTGTCTCATGCGCGTGAGATCCATCGCCGGGACGCGAAAAGGCCGCAGCGTGAGCGCACCCGTCCGGCGGCCTGCTGCAGCTTCTCTAGCGTCGCGATTATGGAAACGCCGCTTCCATCCTGTACCCGATTCCCGCGCATGAATCGGATTCGCTCGAAGCGTGCGATTGCGGCTTCATGTAGGATTTGCGCCGCGCCGTGTCAAACCGGCAGATCGGCATCCGCATAGCGATACCGCTGCGGCGCGGGATCGGCCACCTATTCGGGCGCGCGGGCGTTCCACATCATCCGTTCGGTTTTCCAGTAACCCTGGTCGTCGGGGCGCGCATGGATGATGTAATGCCCCTCCTGCGCAACCCGCGTCCCGCGCGAAAAGAAGGCGATCCGGCTGTGGCCGGTGATCGCCGCGAGCGCGATCGACCCTTCGATGGCGAGAGTGTCATGCTCGATGAACTCGACCGCGGCCGGCTGGCCCTCTTCGGCGAACCAGAATGCACGCAGGCGCTGCTTGCCGTCGATGGGCGAAGTGCCATGGCCCGGATAGACGACCACGTCTTCGGCAAACAGCGCCATGAGCGCCTGCTCGCGCGCCGCCGCGTCGGGAAGCAGCCAAGCTTTCGCATAGGCCTTGTCGAGCGCGCGGAGCGCCGCACGGTCGCCCGAGGTCAGGCTCCCGGCCGGGCGCGGTTCGATGCCCTCCGGCTGCACGCAATCCCCCGGCGAACAAGCGCCGAGCATCATGGCCATCAGCAATAACGCGAAGCGCGGCATCCCATACCTCCAGCGAGCCGGAAGTCCGGATGGCCGATCCGCCCGGCAACCGCGACCGCTGCTCCACCAATGGCATGCGGCAAGCGGCGAACGGCTTGCCGGCGAGGATTTATCGATTTCCGATATTATCGATTGACGATAAGGAAACGGCGAGACATATCGTTTTTCGATATCGGAGATCGCACCATGTACGTTTTCATCCTCGCCGGGCTCAGGTTTTTCCGCTGGGTCAACTGGATCGTCGCCGCATTGCTGACGCTGTTTTTCGTGGCACTGCTGACCGATGCCGGGGGCCTCGGGACCTCGGTGCTGGCCGGTGTCGAAGGCGATCTCGCGGTGAGAGCGCAGGTGCGCGGCTACCTGCTCGGCGTTACCGGACTGGTTCTGCCGATGGCGCTCGCGATAGATCGCATACTGACCCGGCTGGCCGGGCTGGTGCGCGACGCGCGTACAGGCACGGCGCTGAGCGAAACCAACGCGGCCCGGTTGCGGACCATCGGCTGGTGCCTGCTGGCAATCAACCTGGCCGATCTCGTCTATGGCTGGCTGTCGGTACGGGCCAGCGCGGCCACCGGCGAATACTTCGGCTGGTCGCTCTCGCTGACCGGCTGGGTCGCGGTGCCGCTGCTGTTCGTACTGGCGCATGTATTCCGCGAAGGGGCGGCNATGCGCGANGATCTCGAAGGAACGGTCTGATGACGGTCCAGACCTCCTTCATCGCCGTCCGGCTGGACGAACTGCTGCGCGAGCGCGGCATGACATTGACCGANCTGTCCGACCGCATCGGNCTCACNCTNGCCAATCTCTCGATCCTCAAGACNGGNAAGGCCAAGGCGATCCGCTTTTCCACGCTGGAGGCAATCTGCCGCGAGCTACGCTGCCAGCCGGGCGACCTGCTGATCTATTCCGAAACCGGGGGAATCGACCAATGACCACTTTCCTGCCTGCTTTCCGCGCCGTTCATACCCGCAGCCTCGCCTTCGCTGCCGCGCTGCCGTTCGCCGCGGCCATTCCGCTGGTGGCCGAGTTCGTCCAGCACGTGGTGGAGATGCGTGTCGGCATGTATGCCGGCGTCGAAGCCGCGCAACTGGCAGAGAACGACCCGGACCGGATCCTGGCCGGCTTCTTCAAGACGATCGCGCTGGGCCTGCCCGCCTATTTCCTCATCCGCTGGCTGCACAGCGAGGGCGATCGCGGTTTTGCCGTCCGGTTGGAAAAACCCGCCACCGCGCTGTTCGGCCTCGTCATCGGCTTGCAAGCATTGTTCGCGTGGCTCGGCCTCTATGTCTGGACCGGCGGACCGATCGCCATCGGCTTCTTCGTCTTCGGCCTCATCTTCATGCCGCTGATCGTGCGCTTCGTCGTCGCCGCACCGCTGGGCACGCTGATCAGCCCGCTGCAGTCGATCCGGGTAATGGCGCGCGATGCGGTCTTCGCGATCCTCTTCCCGCTGGCCGCGATGCTCCCGCTGATGGCAGTGCATTACGCGCTCGGGATCGGGGCCATCTTCGTCGCGGGGGATGCGACCAAATGGGTGATGCTGGGGCTCGACAGCGTGGTGACCGCATGGCTCGCCCTGGTCATGATTTGCGCCCAATACGTGATCGCCACCCGCCCCGCGCCGCTGCCCGGTGCCCCGCAGCGGCAGCGGGCCGCAGCGGGAACAATCGCCGAATAGGTCCATTTTCGTCGCACACGCAGGAGAATAGACATGAACAAGACCGCACTTCTTGCCGCCCTTCCCCTGGCGCTGACGCTTGGCGCCTGCGGCGAACCGATCGACGGCAGCGACACGGCCGATCTCGGCAACGACACCACCACCGCGCCCGCTGCCGATGCACCCGATGACGGCCCGCTGGATTACGAGCCCGGCGAAGACGGCCTGCTGCAATCGGACATGGAGCCGATGGGCGACGACGACGCGGCCGACGAGACCGCGATGGACGACGACGCCGCAATGTGATGCCCGCGCGGAAGCGCCGGACAGGCTTGACCGCAGCAACCAAACCGCTAAAGGCCCGCCACGCAACGGCGGGTCTTTTCGATTCCGCCCTGCATCCGTCCGAGACAGTTGGTGAAGGCGAATTGGCGCTTTCTTAATCTCCAACCTAGGCGGGGAACAGAGATTTCCGGTGCTTCGGCGCCGTTTCGCGCCAACTGGCGCACTCCTTCCCCATCAACGGACTCGCCCGTCCCGGTTCGCCGGAACGGACAAACGTAGCCGGTCGCGGCGGGTTCTCCCGGCGCGGCCATAGTGAAGGAGTATGGCATGGATCGTTCGCAGAAAGCCGACGCGGTCGCCCAGCTCAGCGAAGTCTTCGCCCAGTCCGGCGTGGTGGTTGTCACCCGCAATCTGGGGCTGACGGTGGATCAGTCCACCGAACTGCGTACGAAGATGCGTGAAGCCGGTGCGACCTACAAGGTTGCCAAGAACCGTCTCGCCAAGCTCGCCCTGAAGGACACCGACTACACGGGACTCGACGAGTTCCTGACCGGTCCGACCGCTCTCGGTTATTCCGAAGATCCGGTCGCCGCGGCCAAGGCCGTGGTGGAGTTCGCCAAGACCACCGACAAGATCGAAATTCTCGGTGGTTCGATGGGCGCGCAGAAGCTCGACGAAGCAGGGGTACGGGCACTCGCCTCGCTGCCCAGCCTCGACGAACTTCGTGGCACGATTGTGGGTCTCGTCAACGCACCGGCAACCAAGGTTGCCCAGGTCGTCAACGCCCCCGCAGCCAAGCTCGCTCGTGTCTTCGGTGCCTATGGCGCCAAGGAAGCCGCGTAAGAGCTGGTTCGACGCACGAACATATATTCATCGGGGCAATACCTTCGGGAACCCCGGCCCTAATTTTGGAGTGAAACATCATGGCCGATATCGCCAAGCTTGTTGAAGAACTGTCGAAGCTGACCGTCCTGGAAGCCGCTGAGCTTGCCAAGGCACTTGAAGAAGAGTGGGGCGTAAGCGCCGCCGCTGCCGTTGCTGTTGCTGGCCCCGCCGGCGGTGGTGACGCCCCCGCAGCCGAAGANAAGGACGAATTCGACGTCGTCCTGACCGGCGACGGTGGCAAGAAGATCCAGGTCATCAAGGAAGTCCGCGCCATCACCGGCCTGGGCCTCTCGGAAGCCAAGGCTCTCGTCGAAGGCGCACCCAAGCCGCTCAAGGAAGGCGTCAACAAGGCAGANGCCGAAGAAATCAAGGGCAAGATCGAAGCAGCCGGCGGTACCGTCGAGCTCAAGTAAGCGACTGCCCGTTTGGGCGCTTACGCTTCGATCTCGTTTCGCGAGATCACGGAAGGGCGGTGCCGCAAGGCGCCGCCCTTTTGCGTTGTTGGCCGGTGGCCGCAAGCGGCTCGGATCAGTCCAGCTGCGCGTGCTCCACGGTGTAATAGACCGAGTCCCCGTCGCGGCGGCGGTGCAGCACGATATGCTGCGACGGCGCATTCGCCCCCAGCGCTTCGACGATCGTGCTTTCCTTGGCCCGGACGAAATCCTCGGCGGACAGCGTCTGGAAACCGACCCCTTCCTCGTCCGCGAAAACGAGCGCCGCCGGCGCTTCGCCCCCCATCCGCGCGAGGAAGGTGGCGGCCGGTTCGCCGGTCATATAGCCGCTGAGTTCGAGGATCTGCGTCAGCGAATGCGACATCGCTACGTGGTTGTAGCCCTTCCCGTTGTGCAGCTTGCACAGTGGCATGAGATAGCAGGTCTGGGACGCGGGGACGCTTCCGTCCTGGTTCGGGGTCATGTGTCCGCCGACCTGGAAGCCGGGATGCGACCGGTCGGGAACCTGCGGATCGACATAGCAGTGATTATCGCTGCCGACGCCGATCCCCTTGCCCTGGAGCAGGCTGGTCCAGCTGGAGTAGCCGGGCACCTTGGGATCGTCCGTGCTGCCGATCACGTTGTAGAGCGGCGCGGGGTAGGTGACCACCGCGGCGCTGGTCGAAAACAGGCGAATTTCGCCGAACCGGGTGACGAATTGCTGCAGGATGCCGACATGGTCGGCAAGGGCGGAAACTCCCATATGCGCGCTCCCCACTTGTGCGAGACGGCCTTCATATGAGCCTGCCATACACCCGCTGGCCAATCCTGTTGCATCCGGATCCGATCCGATAGCGTAGCGCCATCCGCCCGGCACGCCGCGCGATCCCCTTGGGCGATGTCGCTGAGTGTGGCCGGGCGGGCGCACCCGGGCTGCGTTCTGTGCAGCGCCGGGACTTAGTGTTTGAGCACCCGCAGCCCTGCCCCTATCCGGTCCGGCTGCATGACGAACGCATACGCCATGGAGCCCCCGCCCCGTGGCGGCGATGGCTGGCGCGCCGAACTGCGTGCCACGTTGCGGCTGAGCTGGCCGCTGGCGGCAGCGAACCTGTTGCAGATGCTGACCTATGCGATCGATGTGATCTTCATTGCGCGGCTGGGTGATGACCAGCTCGCCGCGTCGGCGCTGGCGGTCGCGCTGTTCGGGCTGGTGCTGTGGGCGCTGTCGGGCCTGACCGGAGCGGTCGCACCGGTAGCTGCCGCCGAACTGGGCGAACGGGCCCCGGCCCTGCGAGCGGTCCGCCGATCGGTGCGCATGGCCCTGTGGCTGGCACTGTTTTCCGGCACTGCCGGGATCGCCGTGTGCCTGCTGCTCGGCCCGCTGATGCGCGTGACGGGCCAGCAGCCGCACATCATCGCCATGGCGATAGAATACAACACGCTGCTGGTGGTCAGCCTGGTCCCGATGCTGTTCTGCAACGTGCTGCGCAGTTTCGTCTCCACGCTCGGCCGGCCGATCTTCGCCACCGCGATCACCGCGGGCGGCATTTTCGTCAATGCGTTGGCCAATTACGCTTTCATCTTCGGCAATCTGGGCGCGCCCGAACTGGGGCTGAAGGGCGCTGCGGTGGCAACGATCTTCACCACGCTGACCACGCTGGCCGCCTATGTGGTCGCGATCCGGCTGGACAAGAAACTGCACCGCTACCACGTCTTCGGTCGCTGGTGGTCGCCCGACTGGGCNCGGCTCATGCATATCGTCCGTGTCGGCACGCCGATCGCGCTGACGATCACTGCCGAGGCCGGTATCTTCGGGGCGGCGGCCTTCCTGATGGGCAATATCGGCGCCAGCCAGCTGGCTGCGCACACCGTGGCGTTGCAGATCGCCGCGCTCGCCTTCCAGGTGCCCTTCGGAGTCGGTCAGGCGGCGACCATAAGGGTCGGCTATTTCTACGGCGCGCGCGACCCCGAGGGGGTCAAGCGCGCGGGCTGGACCGCGATCGTCGTCGGCACCGGCTTCATGGCGCTCACCGCGCTGGCGATGGTGATCATCCCCAAGCCNCTGATCGCGATCTATGTCGATCNATGGGACCCCAAGAACGCGGTGCTGGTCGGCTTCGCGCTGCAGTACATNGTCATCGCNGCGGCGTTCCAGCTGGTCGACGGGATGCAGGCGGTGGCTGCGGGCGCCCTGCGCGGGCTGCAGGATACGCGCATTCCGATGTGGATCGCGGCCTTCGCGTATTGGGTCCCCGGGATCGGGACCTCGCTGGTGCTNGGNTTCNTGACCCCGCTCGAGGGAGTTGGCGTGTGGATCGGCCTTGCCGCCGGCCTCACCGTTGCAGCGGTGCTGCTGGGCTGGCGCTGGCACCGGCGCGAGCGGCTGGGCCTGACCCGGCGCCCGCTCCCGGGCTGAATTACGCGCTGCGCTGGACGATCTCGCGCTGCGGGAAGGGGATCGAGATGCCCGTTTCGTCGAACCGCGCCTTGGCCGCTTCGGTGAGGTCCCACGACAGCCCGAGATAGTCGGGCGTCTTGCACCAGACACGCATGCCGATGCCGACCGAACTGTCGTCGAGCGAATTGACGAAGGTCACCGGGGCGGGATCGTCGAGCACGCGGTCGTCGGCTTCGGCGAGCGCCAGCAGTTCGCGCCGCGCCTGATCCATGCTGTCGCCATAGCCGATGCCCACCACGAGTTCGAGCCGGCGGGTCGCATGCCGCGTGAAGTTGACGATTGCCTGGTTCCACAGCTCCGAATTGGGCACCATCACGAACAGGCCGTCGAATTGCTTGAGCTCGGTGGTAAAGAGGCCGATCTGCTGGACGGTTCCCGTCACTGCGCCGGCCGAGATCGCCTCGCCCACCTTGAACGGCTTCTGGACGAGGATCATCACCCCGGAAGCGACGTTGCTGAGCGTGCCCTGCAGCGCGAGGCCCACCGCCAGCGCCATCCCGCCGAGCGCGGCGAGGATGCTGGTGGTCTCCACTCCGAACTGCGCGAGCACGGTGACCAGCACCAGCGCCCACAGCGCATATTTCACTACGCTGGACAGGAAATTGGCGACGGTCGGTTCGAACCGCGACGAGCGGGTCATGGCGCGTTCGACCCAGCGCGATATGATCCCGGCCAGTAGCAGTCCGATGATGAGCACGGCGAAAGCCCCGGCGATGTCCATCATGTGCAGCCGCAACCACAGCCAGATCTGTTCCGGAATCGTCAATGCGGCTATCGTCTGGTCGGTCGTCATTCGGTTGCGGCCCTTTCGCGGCGTTCTGGCAGTTCGCGGCGCGGCCCGGTGCAACGGGCGCGCGCTTCTTGCCACCCCCAACGCGGCACCTCCCGATGAGTTCAATTTTTGTCCGGCGACCCGTTGACTCGGCTTCGGCGCATCCCCAAATGCGCCCCGCTGGCACTCTCCGCATGGGAGTGCCAAAGCATGTTTCAACTCTTACAGAGAGAGGTCATCATCATGGCATTTCGTCCGCTGCACGACCGCGTACTGGTCCGTCGCATCGAAGCCGAAGAAAAGACCGCCGGCGGGATCATCATTCCCGACAGCGCCAAGGAAAAGCCGAGCGAAGGCGAAATCGTCGCCGTTGGTTCGGGCGCCAAGGCGGAAGACGGCACGGTTACCCCGCTCGACGTGAAGGCAGGCGACCGCGTGCTGTTCGGCAAGTGGTCCGGCACCGAGGTCAAGCTCGATGGCGAAGACCTGCTGATCATGAAGGAAAGCGACATCATGGGGATCATCGGCTGATCGCCGGATCCTGACGCTTTCCCCCAGACACACGAATTCCAGGAGAAACACCAATGGCAGCCAAGGACGTAAAGTTCGGCCGCGACGCGCGCGAAGGCATCCTGCGCGGCGTCGACACCCTCGCCAATGCCGTCAAGGTCACGCTGGGCCCCAAGGGCCGCAACGTCGTGATCGACAAGAGCTTCGGCGCCCCGCGCATCACCAAGGACGGCGTCACCGTCGCCAAGGAAATCGAACTGACCGACAAGTTCGAGAACATGGGCGCGCAGATGATCAAGGAAGTCGCATCGAAGGCGAACGACGCCGCCGGTGACGGCACCACCACTGCAACCGTTCTTGCCCAGTCGATCGTGACCGAAGGCATGAAGTCGGTCGCTGCGGGCATGAACCCGATGGACCTCAAGCGCGGTATCGATCTCGCCGTGACCAAGGTCGTCGAAGACCTCAAGGGCCGTTCGAAGGACGTTTCGGGCAGCGAAGAAATCGCCCAGGTCGGCGTGATCTCGGCCAATGGCGACCGTGAAGTCGGCGAAAAGATCGCCGAAGCCATGGAAAAGGTCGGCAAGGAAGGCGTGATCACCGTCGACGAGTCGAAGGGTCTCGAATTCGAGCTCGAAACCGTCGAAGGCATGCAGTTCGACCGCGGCTACCTGTCGCCCTACTTCATCACCAACCCGGACAAGATGACGGTCGAACTCGAAAACCCGTACATCCTGATCCACGAAAAGAAGCTGTCGAACCTGCAGGCAATGCTGCCGGTGCTCGAAGCGGCTGTTCAGAGCGGTCGCCCGCTGCTGATCATCGCTGAAGACATCGAAGGCGAAGCGCTGGCCACCCTCGTGGTCAACAAGCTGCGCGGCGGCCTCAAGGTTGCAGCGGTGAAGGCTCCGGGCTTCGGCGATCGCCGCAAGGCCATGCTGCAGGACATCGCGATCCTGACGCAGGGCGAAATGATCAGCGAAGATCTCGGCATCAAGCTCGAGAACGTCACGCTGGGCATGCTCGGCGAAGCCAAGCGCGTCACCATCGACAAGGACAACACGACCATCGTCGACGGTGCCGGTTCGGAAGGCGACATCAAGGCTCGCGTCGGTGAAATCCGCGCGCAGATCGACAACACGTCGAGCGACTACGACCGTGAAAAGCTGCAGGAACGTCTGGCGAAGCTCGCCGGCGGTGTTGCCGTGATCAAGGTCGGCGGTGCGACCGAAGTCGAGGTGAAGGAACGCAAGGACCGCGTCGACGATGCGCTGCACGCAACCCGCGCAGCCGTCGAAGAAGGCATCGTCCCGGGCGGCGGTACCGCGCTGCTCTACGCCACCAAGGCGCTGGACGGCCTCGAAGGCGCCAATGACGACCAGACCCGCGGCATCGACATCATCCGTCGTGCGCTGCAGGCTCCGGTCCGCCAAATCGCCTCGAACGCCGGCCATGACGGTGCGGTGGTTGCCGGCAAGCTGACCGACGCCAACGATACCTCGCTCGGCTTCAATGCGGCGACCGACACCTATGAAGACCTGGTCAAGGCCGGCGTCATCGACCCGACCAAGGTCGTGCGCACCGCGCTGCAGGACGCCGCTTCGGTGGCCGGCCTGCTGATCACGACCGAGGCTGCGATCGCCGAGAAGCCCGACGACAAGTCGGGCGCCCCGGCAATGCCCGACATGGGCGGCATGGGCGGTATGGGCGGCATGGGCTTCTAAGCCCCGCCCCCGACCGACAGGTCGCATGAAGAGGCCCGGCAGGAGCGATCCTGCCGGGCCTTTTTGATTGGGGCTCCAAGCGCTGCCGGACGCTGCCGCTAGAGCTCGCCCGCTGGCGCGGTGTCCGGCGCGAACAATCCCTCGATATCCGCATCGGCCGACATCGGATCCACGCACACCTTGGCAATCAGCGGCAGGTGATCGGACCCGACATCATCGCCGATCTCGAGCTCTTCCACCTTNACCCCGTCCTTCACGAAGATCTGGTCGAGCGGCCAGCCGATCCAGGCATAGTCCGCCGGAAAGGTCGCGAAACTGCCCCGNCCCGCGCGCGGATCGCGGTAGCCGCCTTCGGCGACGAAACGCGACGTGGTGTTGGACCANGGGACATCGTTGAAATCGCCGATNGCGAGCACGTTCGAAAGGCCGTCGGGCGTGCGCGCACCCGCCTGCGCGATATTGGCGTCGCGGCTTTCGGTCGACTGGCCGGGCAGCGGCGGCCGCGGGTGAAGGCCGATCATTTCGAACCGCGCGCCGTCGCCCATCCGCAGCGTGGCATAGAGCGTCGGCGTGTTCGAACTGGTGTTGGCCACCATTTCGGCGCGATCCACCGTCAGCCGGGTGGCGAAGGCCATGCCGTATTTGTTGTCGAGCGGCCGGTCGAGCCGGTAGCCATAGCGCGACAGCTGCGGTTCGAGCGCGTCGAGCCACGACTGGTTGGTTTCCATCAGCAGCAGGATGTCGGGATCGACCCGCTCGATCAGCCGGGCGGTATCGCGGTGCCGGTCGTTGCCCTGCAGGACATTGAACGACAGCAGCCGGGCACAGCTCATCCCGTCGACTTCGTCGGGTAGCGGAACCTGCGTCGCGGCAAGCGCCGTATAGGGCCACAACCGCCACATGTTGATGCCGATGGCGATTGCGGCAAGGCCCACCACCACGACGGCGCGGCTGCGCGCCAGGATCACGCCGACCACCGCCAGCGCCGCCGCCAGATAGACCGAGGGTTCGCGGACCATGTCGAGCATGCGGACCGAACCGCGATTGGTGTCGAGCAAGGATATCAGCGCAGTGCCAACCAGCAGCACGAGAAGGCCGATCACGATTTTCGCGGCGCGTGTCCGGCCGCTGCCCCGGGTCCGTTCGCGGGCTGCCATCCTATCCGCCCTTCCGGCTGGCGGCCGCTGCGGCGATCGCCGCCTCGGGCCAGCTGACCTGCGTCTGCGTCTGCGGATTGAACACGCCGCTATCGTATTGCGCCGCTTCCGCCGCAGCGATTTCCTCCGCCGTCAGGAATTCGCTCGGCGATAGCGCGAACACGTCGAGCCCGCGGCTGATCTCGGTGGCGTAGATGCGGCCGTTGTACCAATAGGCCGACCAGTATCCGCCCGTGATGAGCTGATCGGCATCGACCGGGCCGCGGTCGAAATAGGCGATTTCGAAGGGGTTTTCCGCATCGGTGAAATCNATCACCGANATGCCGCCCTGATACCATGCCTGGACGAAGATATCGCGGCCCGGCACGGGAATGATCGAACCATTGTGCGCGACGCAGTTCTCCACGTCGCTCTGCGGGGCCGGCAGCTTGTAGAGACTGCGGAAGGCGAGCTTGCCATCCTCGATCGCATAGATCGCATTGGCGCCCCAGGTCATCGGGTCNCCCGCCTGGCAGCGCGGCCGCCCGCCGCCGCCCCATTCGTCGGTGAACAGCACCTTGGTGCCATCGTTGTTGAAGGTGGCCGAATGCCAGTAGGCAAAGCCCGTGTCGGTGACGTCGTCGAGCCGTTTCGGCGCCAGCGGATCGGCGATGTCGAGAATGATGCCATTGCCCGAACACGCGCCCGCGGCGAGATTGAGCGAGGGGAAGACGGTGATGTCGTGGCACTGGTCGGTCACGCGTGTTTCCTGCGTGCCTTCGCCATGGTCGCCGCCGCGCCACAGGCCGGCGATCCGCCCGTCCTGCGCGAAGATGCGCGGGCTGTCGACGATCCGCGCGGCGGCCGGATCGGCCAGCGGGATCTCGATCACATCGATGCTGAACAGCGCGGTGTTGTCGCCGCCGCGTTCGAAACAGCCGGGCAGTTCGCGATCGTCGCGCACGTAGCTGGTGCCCGAATTGTAGACCACCAGCCGCTGGTCGTCGGCGCTGACGATCGAATGGGTGTGACTGCCCCGGCAGGTCTGCACCTGGCCCACCTGCCGCGGGCGGGTGACGTCGGAAATGTCGAAGATGCGCAGGCCGCGGAACCGCTCGTCGCTGATATTGCTTTCGATCCCCTGCAGGCCGCAGTCCTTGCGCGCACGGCTGTCCTGCACGCTCATCAGCAGCAGATCACCCGCGATCGAGACATCGCCCTGCCCGCCGGGGCAGACGATCGAGCTGGCCAGCTGCGGGATCCCGTCATCGCCCAACCGGTACACGTTGAAGCCGTGGTAATTGCCCGCGACCAGGAGATCGCCGCTGAACGCCATGTCGGTGTTGGCAAAACTCAGCAGCGAGCCGCGCTCGCCAAAGCGCGGATTGCCGTCCTCGTCCTCNTCCTCGCGGATATCGGGGCGCGCGGTATCGACCANNTCACCNGCCTCGTCGGCTTCGGCGTCTTCCGCGATACGCGGCGCAAGCTGCGCGGGGTTCTCGGGATCGTAGAAGCCGGTCGGCTTGGGCAGCGCGGCGACCAGCCGCAGATTGCTGATCGCCTCCTCGGCATCGCGAAAGCCTGCCGCGAGATTGGCCCGCGGGTCGTCCGACAATTCGGCGAGGATCGCGTTCATCCGGTCGATCTCGGCTTGCTGTTCCTTGACCAGGTCGTTGGTGAATTCGAACATCATCGGATCGTAGGCAGTACCGGGCTGGTCGTGCAGCGTTTCGACCATGTCGATCGCGCCGCCGTGATGGCGCACCATCAGCTGCAGGAACAGGCGGTCGAATGCAGTGCTTTCCAGCGTGCCGAGTTCGGCCANCTGCGCGGGCGTGGCCATGCCCATCATCAGGTGGTGCGCNGNATGATCCATTCCNGCGTGATGCTGCATCGCCGCGGGNTGCCCGCGTTCGGCCAGCCATTCGCGCATGAAGGCGATTTCATCGGCCTGGCTGGCATCGATGCGCCCCGCGATCGCCACGATATCGGAATTGTTGCTGCGGCCCTCGACCAGCGCGGCAAGATCGACCGCCTGCTGGTGGTGGACGATCATGTCCTGCATGAATTTGACATCGGCGGGCGAGAAACGCGTGTCGGACAGGCGCGTGGCTTCGTCTTCGTCGATCACCCGCGGCGCGGCGCCGGGCGCACCGGGCAGAACGATCGGTGCCTGTTGCGCGAGCGCAGTGGTGGCGGTGGAAAGCAACAGGCCGGCAGCCAGTGTCCGAAGTGTCGGTGTCATCGTATGGGTCCCCTGAATATCTGCCGCTTACAAGGCCTTGCCCGCCCGCCCGGGTCAAGCGCCGATTGACCGGGCGGGCGCACGAGCATCGGCGGACCGTACCGATCAGGCTTCGTCGAAGCTGCCCCGCCGCGGCCCCATATAGCCGAACAGATAGGCCGCCACCTTGCGCATCTGGATCTCCTCTGCGCCCTCGGTGATGCGATAGCGGCGGTGGTGGCGATAGATGTGCTCGAACGGCTTGTGCCGCGAATAGCCGATGCCGCCATGGACCTGCATGGCGCGGTCCGCAGCTTCGCAGACCAGCCGGTTCGCCCAATAATTGCACATCGACACCTTGTCCGAGATGGTCTTCTCGATGTCCTCGTGCGGCATGTTGTCCATGTCCCACGCGGTCTTGTAGATCAGCAGGCGCAGCATCTCGCACTGGGTCGCGAGCTCGACCAGCGGGAACTGGATCGCCTGGTTCTTGGCCAGTTCCTCGCCGAAAGGTTTGCGGGTCCGGGCATAGCGGACGCTCTGCTCGATACAGTATTGCGCCGCGCCAAGGCTGGAGGCGGCCTGGCGGATGCGGTTCTGGTGGACGAAGCTTTGTGCCAGCGCCAGCCCGCCGCCCTCGCGCCCCAGGATCGCGGAATCGGGCACCCAGACGTCATTCACCGACAGCCGCGGATGGTCGGTCGGCATGTTGAAGGTCCACATCCATTCCTCGATCTCGAGGCCGGGCGTGGGATTTGGGACGAGGAAGCAGGTTATCCCGCTGGGCTTGCCGTTGTGGCCGCTGGTCCGCGCGAACATCGCGCAATGCGTGGCGACATGCATGCCGGTGATCCACATCTTCTCGCCATCGATCCGCCAGCCGTCGACCCCGTCGCGTGTCTCGCGCACCGCGCGCGTTTCCATCCAGGTCGCGTCCGATCCGTGATCGGGTTCGGTCAGTCCGAAGGCGACCCGGCGCGTGCCTTCGAACCCGCCATTGATGAATTCCTGCTTCTGCTCTTCGGTCCCGAAAGTCTCGAACATAGCGACGAAGGGAAAATTGCCGACGATCGAATGTTCGTTCTGCAGATCGTTGTGCAGGCCCAGCCCGCGCTGCGCAAACCGGTCGCGGATCACTGCCATCCACAGGTTCGAACCGTCCTTGCCGCCGTATTTCTTCGGGGCGGAGAAGCGCCAGTGGCCAGCCTCGTCGGCCGCCTTGCGGCATTCGCGCAGCAGCTCTTCCCAGTCATGGCTGGGCAGCCCGCCGCGTTCCCAGTCGGTGCGCGCGTCTTCGCGGCGGTGGTCGAAAAAACGGATGTTGTCATCGCGGGCGACCATCGGGTCGATCGTGTTTTCGATGAAGGCTTCGAGCTCGGCGTAATAGTGCTCTAAGTCCTGCGGTATCGCGAAATCCATCAATCCTCTCCCGTCCATTTTTTCCGTGCCAGCGCCAGCATCGGGTATTTCGGGACATCGGCCCCCAGCTTGTCGAGCGCGGCGCGGCGGAGCATCGCCAGCAGTCCCGGCGTCGCCAGCGAGGCGCGCCCGTCGAGCACATCCTGCGCGAGCATGTCGTCTTCCACCTGCGTAGCCGCCGCATCATTGCGGGCGATCATCCCCAGCGCATTGCGCGCAACGGCGAGCTGGAAGCGGTCATGGCCTTCCATNCGGTCCTTCACGCTGCCGAGCCATTCGGCCACGGCGGTGGCGAGCTCGCCCGCGCTGGCTTCGCCGAGCGGTTCGGGAAGCGCATCGCGCGGCGGCATGGCGCGGGCCTGTTCGGCCTCCGGCGCATCCTCTTCGAGCAGCANCAGCAGGTCGAGTTCCTGNTCGCTGGTCCGGCGCGAGATGACCACGCGTTCGAGCATGCGGTCATCGCCGCTGCGCCAAAAGCTCGCCATCCGCAGGCATCCAAGCGCCCACCACACCGTGCGATAGACCAGCCAGAAGCGGAACCGCCCGGCATCGACCCTGGCCCCGCTCTCAGCCTCATAGGCCGCGACATAGTCCTGCAGCGATCCCAGCCCCAATGCCGGGCGGTCGACCCGGGCAAAGCGCCACACCGCCATGCAGCCGAATGCCAGGTCCTCGTGCCGGTCGCCGAAATGCGCGAGTTCCCAGTCGAGCACGCCGGTCAGCTGCGAATCCTGCGCCAGCAAATTGCCCAGCCGGTAATCGCCATGGTTGAGCACCGGCTCCATCCGGTCGGGCATATTCTCGCGCAGCCAGCGCAGGCCCAGCGCGATGATCGGGCGGTCGCCGCCCGCTTCCTCGAACTGTTCGGCCAGGCCTTCGATACCCTCGGCGTAGTCCAGTTCGGGCACGTCTCCCGGCAGACCGGCGCGCGGGAGCGCGTGGATCCTCGCCAAATCGCGTGCCACGTCGCGCAGCAACCGGGCCGGATCGTCCATCGCGAGGATCGCCCGCGGATCGGGCGTGCCGGGCAGTGCGCGCATCACGAAGCCGCTGCCGATCCCGTCGCCCGGCTGCAGGCCGACCAGCACCTCGGGCGCGGTCACGCCCGCGGCATGCGCCGCGCCGATAATCACCGCTTCGCTGTCATGACCAAAGGGGCGGCCTTCCATGAAAGCGAGGCTCGGCGCGCGGCGAAGGACGAAATCCTCTCCGCCGCTGCTGAACCGCCAACTTTCCATGGTTGCCCCACCGGTCAGCCGCCGCATCCCTTCGGGCGCCGCCATGCCGGCACGCGCCAGCGCCTTGGCCAATCCCTGCTCGAGCGCCCCCGCGCTTTCGATCTCTCCCATGGACACATCTGTGCAGACAAACGCCGCGTGGCTCAAGCCCGGACCTCCTGCGGCGTTCGAACGTTGTCCGTGCACCAATCACCAATAAGAGGAGACCATTCGATGCGCCTTCCCAGCAATGCCCATGTCGCGATCGTCGACGGCGAGAATTTCACTGTCATGCGCAATACCGGCCAGCCGCTCGAACCCAAGCTCGGCTCGGCCGAGAAACCCGATCTGTCGGCAACCAATTACAGCGCCGGGGTGAAGCATCAGGACAATGCGGGACAGCAGCTGGGACGCACCGACCTGGAAGAGCTCGCGCATGGCGCAGCGGCAACCGAATGGCTCAATGCCAAGGCGATCGCTGGCGATATCAGCGACATCCTGGTCATTGCCGACCCCAAGACGCTGGGCGAGATGCGCCGCCATTANCATGGCGAGCTCAAGAAACGGCTGGTCGGGGAAATCGACAAGACCATGACCGGCGAACCCACCGACCGGATCGAACAGGCGATTGCCAACGCATGACCTTCATCGCCCCGCACGAATATGACACCGTGCGGGGCGAAACTGTCGTGATCGAAACACTTTTCGTCGCGCCGCGCTTGTATCGCTACCGGGGATATCCGTTAAGCTTCGCCTAACCACGCAGGGTGTAAACGATCAGCATGCGAACAAACCTACTCGGAAGACTTCTGGCGATCGGGGCAATGGCCCTGGCCGCTCCCGCAGCTGCGCAAGGTACCGGGTTCGAAGCCCAGTTCGACACTGTCCTGGGTACCGATGTCCGCACCCCGCAAAGCTACGACGCCGTCTACGCGACTCCGCTCGAACAGCAGATCGCCCAGCTGGCCGATGGATCGGACGGACGCATCGGCGTCTATGCGATCGATCTGTCGACGGGGCGCGAAGTGGGCGTGCTGGCGGACCAGCGCTTCCCGATGGCGAGCACCAGCAAGGTCGCGATCGCCGCGACGTTCCTTGCGGGCGTCGATGCGAATCGGTGGAGTCTGACGAGCGAGTACCGCCTGCCGCGGCCCGGCGGTGCCTATCTGCCGGCCTACCGCCACCTCAGCCTGATGATCAGCAAGAGCTGCAACGACTGCACCGACGCGCTGCTCGCAGCGGTCGGCGGCCCGAGCGCTGTCAACAAGTGGATGAAGGATGCCGGGATCGAAGGCTTCAGCCTGTCGCGCGACATNGCCACGCTGATCCGCGAGGACGGCCGGATCGACCCCGCGTGGAGCGTCGATATCAAGGACAGCGCCACGCCGCGCGCGATGGGGCAGCTGCTTGCCGGGATCTATCAGGGCAAATGGCTGAGCGACTATTCACGCCGGGTCCTGCTCGACGCGATGGAGGAAACCACCACCGGCAAGCGGCGGATGCCCTCGGCCCTTCCGGTGAGCGCCAATCTGGCGCACAAGACCGGNACGCTGGCNCGCACCGCCAGCGATATNGGCATATTCCATACGCCCGATGGCCGCGCGATCGCGGCCGCCATCTACGTTACCGGGCAAAGCCCCTCGATGGCGGTGGAAAACGGCAGCCGCAGCCGCAAGCTCGAAGCGCGGGCCAATCGTGATGCGCGGATTTCCAGCATTACGCAGGCGCTCTACACCGGGTTCGGGCAAAGCATGAACGACGGCCGCAACTGGGCCACCGCCGATTACGGCGGCGAATAAGCTTCACGTAACGTCAGNCACGAAAAAGGGCGGCGCCGCGTGGCACCGCCCTTTCTGTTCGTGAACGATAACCGTCCGCGAAGCGTGCGCNATTAGTCGGCAGCAGCTTCGGCAGTGGTTTCGTTTTCAGCAGCAGCTTCGACTTCGGCNGCAGCTTCGTCGGCTTCNGCAGTGACGTCGGCGATGGCTTCGTCGGTTTCTGCTTCNATAGCTTCCATGTTGGTTTCAGCGTCTGCAACTGCTTCGTCTGCGGTTGCTTCAGCCGAATCTTCGGTTGCTTCCGAGCAAGCGGCGAGGGTCAGGGCAGCGGCCGAAGCAGCAGCGAAAAGAGCGATCTTGCGCATAGTTCTAAATCCTTGAACAGCGAATATGAATGCGTTCGGAAGGTTTACCCCCCTCCCGCGCGAACCCCCAATTGGGGCCTCACAGTGTCTAAATAGTGGCGGAAATAGGGCACGGCAAGCGAATAAAGCCGCAGGTGCCATTTTTCGGTCATATTTCCCCCGGTGGCACGCAGCAGTGCATAGCCATGGGCANGCAGGAAAAAGGCGCTCCCCATTGCGCCGAGCCTTCGCTAAGCCGCCAGACCATGGCTGAAACACCGCATCTCTATCTCGTCGACGGCTCGGCCTATATCTTCCGCGCCTACCANCGCCTCCCGCCGCTGACCGATCCCGAAGGGACGCCNGTCGGCGCGGTCTATGGCTACACCACCATGCTGTGGAAGCTGGCCGACGACCTGCACAAGGCCGACGGCCCGACCCATCTGGCCGTCATCCTCGACAANTCGAGCCAGAGCTTCCGCAACGAGATCTACGATCAGTACAAGGCCAACCGCCCGCCNCCGCCCGAGGATCTGGTNCCGCAATTNCCGCTGATCCGCGATGCCACCCGCGCGTTCAGCCTGCCCTGCATCGAGGAACCCGATGTCGAGGCGGACGACATCATCGCCTCCTATGCGCGCGAAGCCCAGCGCCAGGGGTGGCATGTCACNATCGTGTCTTCGGACAAGGACCTGATGCAGCTGGTCGGCGAACGCGACGGCGCGCGGATCGACATGCTCGACACGATGAAGAATGCCCGGATCTATATCGANGAGGTCGAGNAAAAATTCGGCGTCGGGCCCGACAAGGTCGGCGACGTGCTCGCGCTGATGGGCGATTCGGTCGACAATATTCCCGGCATTTTCGGTGTCGGCCCCAAGACCGCGAGCAAGCTGATTGCCGAACACGGCGGGCTTACCGCTGCGCTCGATGCGGCCGAGGGCATGAAGAAGAGCAAGCTCAAGGAGCGGCTGATCGAACACCGCGCCGATGCCGAACTCAGCCGNGTGCTGGTAACGCTGCGCGAGGATTGCANCCTGCCCGTCACGCTCGAGGACATGAAGCTTGACGAGGTTCCGCCCGAACCGCTCGCCGCNTTCCTTGGCAAGCATGGCTTCACCAGCCTGCTCAAGCGGCTCGAGGCCGGCAATGGCAGCCCTTCGCGCGCGACCGATCTCAATCCGGCCAAGCCCGAAACCGCCGGCGCGCCGGCCAGCAGTNCGGGTAACCGCCAGCCGNTGCCCGAATTTCCCGCAGTGGATCGCAGCGCCTATGAATGCGTGCAGACGCTTGACCGGCTCGAAGAGTGGATCGCGCGGGCGNNGGCGGCGCGGCTGGTCGCGGTCGATACGGAGACCAGNTCGCTCGACTGCATGCTGTGCGATCTNGTCGGGGTGAGCCTNGCGCTNGGNCCCAACGATGCCTGCTATATCCCGCTGGGCCATGGCGGCAGCGACATGTTTGCCGAACGNCCGGCGCAGGTGGACAANGCCGCTGCGCTCGCCGCGCTCGCGCCGCTGCTCGNCAGCGATGCCGTGGTCAAGGTGTTCCACAATGGCAAATACGATCTCAACGTGCTCGCGCGCAACGGCCTTGCCGTCGCNCCTGTCGAGGANACGATGATCATGAGCTTCGATCTCGACGCCGGGCGCCAGCTCGACGGGATCGGTGGCGGCCACGGGATGGACGAGCTGGCGAGCCGCCANCTCGGCCACACCTGCCTGACCTTCAAGGAGATCTGCGGCACNGGCAAGAAGGCGATTCCCTTCGGCGAGGTCCCNCTCGACAAGGCCACCGAATATGCCGCGGAAGACGCNGACGTCACCTGGCGGCTGTACAAGACGCTCAAGCCGCGGCTGGCGACCGAGGGCGGTACGCGCATCTACGAACGGGTCGACCGGCCACTGGTCCCGGTGGTGGCGCAGATGGAACGCCACGGCATCAAGGTCGACCGGACCCGGCTGGCCAANCTGTCGGANGAATTCGCNGGCGANATCGCCCGGCTGGAGAAGGAAATCCACNNCATNGCGGGCACCGAATTCACCGTCGGCAGCCCCAAGCAGCTNGGCGAAGTCCTGTTCGACACGCTCGGCTACAAGGGCGGCAAGAAGGGCAAGAGCGGCCAGTATTCCACCGACCAGAGCGTGCTCGAGAGGCTGTCGGGCGAAGGCGCGGAGATCNCCGNAAAGGTGCTCGAATGGCGCCAGCTNGCCAAGCTCAAGAACACCTATACCGATGCGCTGCAGCAGGCGATCAATCCCGAAACCGGGCGNGTGCACACCAGCTACAGCNTGGTCGGGNCGCAGACCGGGCGGCTGTCGTCGACCGAACCCAATCTGCAGAACATCCCCATTCGCACCGAGATCGGCCGCCAGATCCGCGAGGCTTTCGTNGCNGATNANGGCAATGTGCTGCTGGCCGCCGACTATTCGCAGATCGAACTGCGGCTGGCCGCGCATATGGCCGATGTCCCGACGCTGAAGGAAGCCTTCGCGCAGGGCGAGGACATCCACTCGCGCACGGCGATCGAGATGTTCGGCGAGGTCAATCGCGATACGCGCGGGCGCGCCAAGACGATCAATTTCGCGATCCTCTACGGCATCTCGCGCTGGGGGCTGGCGGGCCGGCTCGGCGTCGAGGCGGACGAGGCGCAGGCGATGATCGACACCTATTTCCAGCGCTTCCCCGGGATCCAGAAATACATCGTGCGTACGCTGGAGCAGGTGCGCGAGCGCGGTTATTCGGAAACGCTCTTCGCGCGCAAGACATGGTTCCCGCGGATCGCGTCGAAGAATCAGGCGGAGCGCCAGGGGAGCGAGCGGGCGGCGATCAACGCGCCCATCCAGGGCACCAGCGCGGATATCATCAAGCGCGCCATGGTCCGCATGATGCCCGCGCTCGAGGCTGCCGGGCTGGGGCATGTCCGCATGCTGCTGCAGGTGCACGACGAACTGGTCTTCGAACTGCCCGAGGGCGANGTCGATGCCGCGTCGGCGGTGATCGAACGGGTCATGGCGGGCGCCGCCGAACCCGCGGTGAAACTGGACATTCCTCTGGGGGTCGATATCGGCACCGGGACCAGCTGGGGAGCAGCACACTGACCGAGATCGAGGAATTCGTCGCGCGCACGCGCGATCCGCGGTGGATGAATGTCGTCCTGCTNGGGGTGATTGCCGCCGCGATGTTCGCCACGCTGTTCCTGGTCTACCAGACCGTGGAAGCCGAGCGCGAACAGCGCGAGCAGGTGCGCCGGACGGTCGAGGTGCTCGAGGAACTGCGCCAGGTCAGCCGCTCCGCGATCAGCGGCGAAACCGGCCAGCGCGGCTATCTCATCACGCTCGACCGGCGGTATCTGGCGCCCTACCAGGCGGGACGCGAACAGATCGACCCGACGCTCGATCGCATCCGCGAACTGATCGGCGAGGACGCGACCGCGCGGCAGACCGAACTGATCGACAAGATCGATGCGCTGGCCCGCGCCAAGTTCGACGAAATGGCGACCGGGGTCGAATTGCTCGAGAACGGACGGCTGCTCGATGCACGGCGCGCAATTCTCACCGACGAGGGAGTCGAGACGATGGAACGGCTCGACCGCGCCATCGCCGAACTGGAGGATATCGAGAACGAGACGCTGGCCGCCTACAGCGCCGACGCCGCGCGTACCAATGCCCGCGTTCTCCCGCTGCTGGGCGCGCTGCTGGTGTTCCTCATCATCGCCATGTTCGCCGGCGCGCGGCTGGTCGGGCGCGCGGCACGCGCCGAAGCCGAAGCGGCGCAGGCCGCGGTGGTCAGCGAGGCGCGCGACCGCGCCGACCTGCTGGCGCGCGAACTCAACCACCGGGTGAAGAACCTTTTCGCGGTGGTGCTGGCGATCGTCCAGATGAGCGCCCGCGACAAGCCCGAGGCGAAGGAGGTGACCAACAGCATCGCGCAGCGGATCCGCGCGCTGCTCACCGCGCATGAAGTCAGCCAGGGCGAGCTCGAACGCCCGGTGGCCTCGCTGCGCGCGCTGGTCGAGACCTCGCTGGCGCCCTACCGGTCGAGCAACCACCCGGCCGAAATCGACGGGCCCGAAATCATGCTGCCCGCCAAGCGCGTGACCCCCCTCGGCCTGGTGCTGCACGAGCTGACCACCAATGCGGTCAAATACGGCGCTTGGAAGGACGAAGGCACGGTCCACGTCAGCTGGAGCGAACAGGACGGGACGGTCACGCTGGAGTGGCGCGAAACCGGCGCGCAACTGGGCGATGCACCCGAGCACACCGGCTTCGGCAGTCTGCTGATGACCAGCGCCGCGCGCCAGTTCGGTGGCACGTTCGAGCGCAAGTTCACCCCCGACGGGCTGATCGTCACGATCGAGCTTCCCGCCGGTGACTGATCTTGCCATCGGCGGCCCGCGCCCATACCGCCTGAGCCGATGCTAGAGCGCTACGACCCCCGCAATTGGCCGATCTCCTACGACGGCGTGATCCACACGCTGATCGTGCTCGGCAGCGCGGTCGCGCTGGCCCTGCTGGCGCACTGGATCGTCTTCGCCCTGCTCCGGCGCGTGACGCGCAGTTCCGAAAGCGCGCTCGACGATGTGGTGGTCGAAGCGGTGCGCAAGCCGCTGCGCTGGGCGGCGATCGCCTTCGCCATCGCTGCGGCGGCCGAAAACGATGCGCTGGTCGGGCGCGGCTGGGACCTTCTGGCCCGCTTCCTGGTGCCCGCGGTGATCGGGTGGGTGGCCTATGCCATGGTCCGCGGCCTCGCGCGGGGCTACGAAGCACAGGTCGGCGCGGCGAGCGATCCGGTGGCGCAGCGCGGCCGCCTNACGCGGATCGCGATCCTGTCGCGGACGGTGAAGGTGGGNATCATCATCGTCACCGTTTCGCTGATCATGCTCAACATCCCCGGTGTCCGCGATGTCGGCACCACGATGCTGGCCTCNGCGGGTCTCGCCGCGCTGGCAGTGGGCGCNGCCGCGCAGCCCGCGCTCAAATCGCTGATCGCGGGGCTGCANATGGCGCTGACCCAGCCGCTGCGGATCGGCGATCTGGTCAAGGTCGACGACCAGGCCGGGCGGGTGGAGGAAATCCGCATGAGCTTCGTCACCGTCCGCACCTGGGACGAGCGCGTGCTGGTCGTGCCCACCAGCCGGTTCCTCGACGAAAGCTTCGAGAACTGGTCGCGCGTCGACGAGAAGCTGACCGGGCCGGTGATGCTGCATCTCGACCCGATCACCGATGTCGAACCGATCCGCAGNGAATTCGAACGCTATGTCTCGGCGCATGAGCTGTGGGACGGGCGCAATCTGCAATTGCTGATGACCGACGCCTATCCCGAGAGCATCGAACTGCGCCTGTCGATGAGCGCCGAGACGATCGGCGACTTGTGGGCCCTGCGCTGCGGCGTGCGCGAACACATGCTGGCCTGGATCAAGCAGAACCAGCCCGATGCGCTGATCCGCCACCGGCTCGAAGTGCCCGGCGGGCATCTCAAGGCCGCCGAGCCGAACACACCGTAAGCCGCGCTCACCGGCAGGTCGCTGCACGCGCCTGCGGCCGGCCGGTAGCGATCAGCCGGTGGTGTCCGGCCCGTGCTTTTCGTCGCGCGTGCTTTCGACCATGCCTTCGTAGAGGAACCCGATCGGTCGCACTTCGGCCGCGCGCTTCTTCAGCTCGCCGCGCATTTTCTTGTATTCGGTTTCCATCTTCGGGGTCACCGTCGCGCGGCTATCCTTCAGCGCTTCTGCNAAATCGAGCGCGGCGACCTCCTCNACATCGCCGCCGACGCGGCGCAGGGCNTTGAGGCCGGCGCGGCGGACGACATCTTCGAGGTCCGCGCCCGTGAACCGCANGGTCTTGGCGGCGACCGCNGCGAGATCGACATCGNCGGCCATCGGCATGTCCTTGGCATGGATCTTGAGGATCTGTTCGCGTCCCGGCTGGTCGGGCGTNCCGACATANACCAGTTCGTCGAACCGGCCCGGGCGCAGCAGCGCGGGATCGACCAGCGTGGGGCGGTTGGTCGCGCCGATGACGACGACCGACTGCAATTCCTCGAGCCCGTCCATTTCGGCCAGGATGGTGTTCACCACGCGGCCGGTGACCTGCGGTTCGCCCTGCCCGCTGCCACGCGCGGGCACCAGGCTGTCGATCTCGTCGATGAAGACGACGCAGGGCGCGACTGCGCGGGCCCGCTTGAACATGCGTGCGATCTGCTGTTCGCTTTCGCCATACCATTTGGACAGCAGGTCCGAGCTTTTCATCGAGATGAAGTTCGCCTTGGCTTCCTTGGCGACGGCCTTGGCCAGCAGCGTCTTGCCGGTGCCCGGCGGACCATAGAGCAGGAAGCCCTTCGCGGGCCGGATCCCGAGACGATGGAACGCCTCGGGGTTCTTCATCGGCAGCTCGATGCCTTCCTTGAGCTTTTCGATNGCGTCGCCCACGCCGCCGATATCGGACCAGCCGACCCGGGGCACCTGCACCATGACTTCGCGCATGGCGGAAGGCTGGATGCGCTTCAGCGCCGAGAGGAAGTCTTCGCGTCCGACATAAAGCTCGTCGAGCACTTCGGGCGGAATCGTCCGCTCGTCGAGATCGATCTTGGGCATGATCCGGCGCACCGCATCGATCGCGGCCTCGCGCGCAAGCGCGGCGATATCCGCACCGACGAAGCCGTAAGTGGCGCGCGCCAGCTCGGCCAGGTCGACCTTGTCGCCCAGGGGCATGCCGCGGGTGTGGATGCCGAGGATTTCGCGCCGCCCCTGTTCGTCGGGCACGCCGATCACGATTTCGCGGTCGAAGCGGCCCGGCCGGCGCAGCGCCTCGTCCATCGCGTCGGGGCGATTGGTTGCGGCAATCACGACGAGGTTCGAACGCGCCTCGAGCCCGTCCATCAGAGTCAGCAGCTGCGCGACGAGGCGCTTCTCCGCCTCGCCGGGGACGCGGTCGCGCTTGGGCGCAATCGAATCGATCTCGTCGATGAANACGATGGCAGGCGCGTCCTTGGTCGCCTGCTCGAACACTTCGCGCAGCGCCTTCTCGCTCTCGCCATATCCGGACCCCATGATCTCGGGGCCATTGATGGTGAAGAAATTGGCATCGCTTTCATTGGCGACCGCCTGCGCCAGCCGCGTCTTGCCCGTTCCCGGAGGACCGTGCAGCAGCACGCCCTTGGGCGGATCGACGCCGAGACGGGTGAACAATTCGGGATAGCGCAGCGGCAATTCGACCATCTCGCGCAATTGCTGGATGGTGTCTTCCATCCCCCCGACATCGTCGTAATTGACCACCGCGCGGGCATCGCGGGGCGCTTCGAACTCGGCGCGCAGCTCGACCTCAGTGTTTTCGTCGATATGGACGATGCCCTTTGGGCTGGTGGACACCACGCTGAGCCGGATCTGGGTGAGCGCATAGGCCGGGGCATTGAACATCCGGCGCACTTCGGGGGGCATATCCTGGACGGGCTGCTGCCCGGTCGTGGCGACGAGATCGCCCGCGACGAGCGGCTTGCGGAAGAAATTGCGCTTGAGCGCCTGCGCCGGACCCTGCAGGCGCATCTCGCGCTGCGCGGGCGCGAATACGACACGCGTGGCCGGGCGCGATTCGGCAACCGAGACATTCACATGCTCGCCCGAGCCGGCTTCCGCATTGCCGCGCTGAAGCCCGTCGAGCCGGACGACGTCGATGGTCTGGTCTTCGTCATAGGCCGCCATCGCGACCGCCGCGGTCGTGCGCTTGCCGGTGATTTCCACCACATCGCCTTCGGTGATGCCCAGCGCCTGAAAGGCCGATCGCGGCATGCGGGCGATACCCTGCCCGCTTTCCTCCTGCCGTGCCGCTGCCACTTGCAGCCTTACCTTCGTCGTGTCTTCCGTCGTTGCAGCGTCAGCATCGGCCATGTGAGCTGGGCTCCCGTTCCTGTTGGTCGTACAGCCCAAGGTGGGGCCGGTTCGTACCGATGCAATGAGCGGGTGCGGACAGAAGGTCCCGCAGGCAAGAAAAAAGCCCGGCTGGCGAACCAACCGGGCTTGGAAGTCTTGGGAGAGGATGCCTGAAAGGCACGAGCAGATATGCGTGGCCGCCCACTTTTGTGCAAGTGCGAAAAGAACAAGTTTTGTTGCAAAATCCGCAAACAGTCGATGCAAGGAACTGCAACCTCTTGATTTTTATGTCCGGCATCCTTGGCTGATGAGGGCCGCCGATATTGCGCTGCACAAAAATCGGCGGTTTTCTGGCGGAGTCTTCAGCGGCGAANTCGGGGCATGACCGGGTCTCCGCTGGAATGGCGGCGCTGCACGCTCTAATCGTGCGAGCCGGATGGATTGCCGACGCCCGCTATGGCAGAGAGCCGCGTCCGCACCATCAGCCGCCGCTCTGGAGATTGCCTCATGACCCGTTTCCTCCTGCTCGCCGCCGGGGCGCTTGCCTTGGGCGGCTGTTCCGCTGCCGGCCCCCGCCCTTTGGCGGCCAGCGCGCCGGTGAATGCTGGCGAAGACCGGCCCGCACCCGATACCATGCGCTGGCTCTACGGCTCGGGCGAAGCGGCCGCAGCCTCGATCCAGACCTGGCGACAAATCGCCGATCACGCCATCGCAGTCGCGCGCCGGCCCGGGATTCCGCAATCGGTTCCGCAGGGCCTGCCGGACGCGGCGGGCGGCATAGGCACGCCGTCATGCGAGACGGATGACGGCGGCATCAAGCCGCTTGCCGCCGTGTTCGATGTCGACGAGACCGTCCTGCTCAACACCGGCTACGAATACTGGCAGGCGCTGAGCGGCAAGCCGTTCGATCCCGCCGAATGGGCACAATGGTCGGCCGAGGGCGCGGGGATCGCACAGCCCGTTCCCGGCGCGGTCACTGGCCTGCGCCGCCTGCGCGACGCGGGCATCACGGTGATCTTCAACACCAATCGCAATACGCAGAATGCGGCAGGCACGGTGGCGGCGCTGGAAGCCGCCGGCGCGGGGCCGGCCGTGCATCTCGAAACGCTGTTCCTGCGCGGCGACGATGCCATGGGCGGGCGCAAGGACGGCCGCCGCGCGCGGATCGCGCAGAGCTATTGCGTCATTGCGATGGCNGGCGACAATCTCGGAGACTTCGCCGATGTCTTCAACGCGGACGAAAGCGCCATCGCAGCGCGCCGGGNAATNGTGGCGCGGGGCACCTATGCGCAGCTGTGGGGCAATGGCTGGTTCCTGATGCCCAACCCGGTCTACGGNGCATGGCAGGAAGGTACGCTGGACGAGGTGTTCCCTCCCGACGCGCGNTGGCAGCCTGCGGNAAGCGANANCGCGCAATGAGGGCACCGCGCTAGACATCGCTTGCACCGCACCGGCTTGGGCATAGGGTGNCCGCGGAAGAGGAGACACCCATGACCATGAACCGCGTCTGCGCCCTGACCGGCGCCGAATTCCCGCTGTTCGCCTTCAGCCACTGCCGCGATGTCGTCGCCGCGGTCAGCAAGGCGGGCGGCTTCGGCGTCCTCGGCGCCACCCGCTTTACCCCCGAACAGCTCGAGGAGGAGCTCGACTGGATCGATGCCCATGTCGATGGCGCGCCCTATGGCGTCGATGTGCTGGTGCCCGAGGTGGTCGATCCGGCAGTCCGCANGCTNGCGGACAACCGGAGCCGCGCGCAGGCCATCGATCCGGCCTATCAGGGTTTCGTCAATTCGGTGCTGGGCGATTACGGCATCGCCCCCGAGCCCGANCTCAAGATCCTGCCNGAACGCATGGGCATCACGCCCGAAAACGGCCTCGCCTTGATGGAGGTCGCCTTTCGCCATCCGATCAGGCTGATCGCCAATGCGCTGGGTATCGCGCCTGCTGCCATGATTGCCGAAGGCAAGCGGCGCGGCGTCCCCGTGGCGGCGCTGGTCGGGGCGAAAGAACACGCCATCCGGCAGGCCGAAGCGGGCGTCGACATCATCGTAGCGCAGGGCACCGAGGCCGGCGGGCATTGCGGCGAAGTGTCGACCCTTGTGCTGATCCCCGAAGTCGTGCGGGAACTGGCGCGGCGCGGGCACGATATCCCGGTGCTTGCCGCGGGCGGGATCATGACCGGCGGACAGATGGCGGGAATGATGGCGGCGGGCGCGCAGGGCGCGTGGACCGGATCGGTCTGGCTGGCGACGCCCGAGGCCGAGACCAGCGAAGCGTTCCGCGACAAGATGGTCGCCGCGCGCAGCCGCGATACCGTCCGCTCGCGCAGCCGCACGGGCAAGCCTGCACGCCAGCTGAAAACGCCGTGGCATGCGGCCTGGGAAGATCCGCAGGGCCCGGGAACGCTGCCCATGCCGCTGATGGGCATGGTCTCCGAACCCGCCTTCGCGCGGATCGAACGCGAGGCCGCGGCGGGCAATGACAATGCGCGCGAACTGGTCAGCTATTTCGTCGGTCAGGGCGTCGGGCTGGTCGAACAGGTACGCTCGAGCCGCCAGGTGGTGCAGGACTTCCGCGAGGAATTCCTCGAGGCGGCAAGCGGCCTGGCGGCAGCTGCGGGCATCGAGTGACTTGACCCCCGCGCGCTGCCCGCCCAAGCCGCGCGGCATGTGGCTCGACGCTCCGCGCAATCCGAATGCCCCCCTCGCCGGGCTCAAGGTCCTCGAACTGGCGCGGGTACTCGCCGGCCCCTGGGCGGGGCAGATCCTCGCCGATCTCGGGGCCGACGTCATCAAGGTCGAAAGCCCCGATGGCGACGGCACGCGGCTGTGGGGCCCGCCGTGGATCGAGCGCGAGAACGGCGACCGCGAGGCGGCCTATTACCATGCCGCCAATCGCGGAAAGCGCAGCATCGTGGCCGATTTCAGGGACGCGGGCGATCTTGNGCGCGTCGCCGAACTGGCCGCTTCGGCGGATGTCGTGCTGGAGAATTTCAAGACCGGCACGCTGGCCAAGTTCGGGCTCGACTACGCCGCGCTGTCCGCGGCCAACCAAGGGCTCGTCTATTGCTCGATCACCGGTTTCGGCCAGACCGGGCCGCGCGCGCACGAGGCGGGATACGATTTCGTCGTGCAGGCGATGAGCGGGTTCATGGCGCTGACCGGCGAACCGGCGGGCCAGCCGATGAAGATGGGCATCTCCATTTCCGACCTCACCTGCGGGCTGTATTCGGTGATCGGCATCCAGGCCGCGCTNGCCATGCGCGAACGCANCGGNCGCGGNCAGCATGTCGACATGGCGCTGCTCGATTGTTCGGTCGGCCTGCTCGCCAGCCAGGCGACGCATTTCTTCACCACTGGCGAGAACCCGCCGCGGATGGGCAACGAGCATGCCCAGGTGAGCGCCTATGGCGTCTTCCCGGTCGCCGATGGCAAGGTGGTGCTGGCGCCTGCGAATGACGGGCTGTTCCGGCGGCTGCTCGCGCTGCTCGGGCGCGGCGACCTGCTGGGCGACGAACGCTTCGCCACCAATGAAAGCCGCCTCGCCAACCGCGCGGAGCTCGACGCCATGATCGCTGCGGAGACCGGCAAGTGGCAATTGGCGGAACTGCTTGGCGCATGCGGCGAGGCGGGCATCCCCGCCGGACCGATCAACCCGATCGACGCGGTGTTCGCCGATCCGCAAGTGCGCGAGCGGGGCATGCGGATCGAGCTGGACGGCATCGCCGGCGTACGCAGCCCGTTCACTTTCTCCGGCGCCGAACTTGCGCTCGACCACCCCAGCCCGCGCAAGGGCGAACACGGCTAGCGCGCCCGCCGCGTCCGGCCGGGAGCGCGGCTAGCCTGCCAGCGCGGCCTTCAGATCCTTGCCCAGATCGAGGCGTTCCCAGGGGAAATGCTCGCCATCGGCCTGCCGCCCGAAGTGGCCATAGGCGGCGCTCTGGCGGTATATCGGCTTGTTGAGGCCGAGGTGCGTGCGGATCCCGCGCGGGGTCAGCCCGCCCAGCTTTTCGATGCTGCGGATCGCTTCCTCGAGCGCTTCGTCGGTCACNCCGGCGGCGCTGGTGCCATGCGTATCGACATAGAGCGAGAGCGGCTTGGACACGCCGATGGCNTAGGACAGCTGGATGGTGCAGCGCCGCGCAAGCCCCGCCGCGACGATGTTCTTCGCCAGGTAGCGCGTGATATAGGCGGCCGAGCGATCGACCTTGGTCGGATCCTTGCCGCTGAACGCACCGCCGCCATGCGGGGCCGCGCCGCCATAGGTGTCGACGATGATCTTGCGCCCGGTCAGCCCGGCATCGCCGTCGGGCCCGCCGATCTCGAACGCGCCNGTGGGGTTGATATGCCACTCGGTCTCGTCGGTGATCCATCCGTCGGGCAGGATGTCGCCGATCACNCCTTTGACATAGGCCTTGAGCTCGGCCTCCCTGGCGCCTTCGTGATACCCCTTGGCATGCTGGGTCGACACGACGACGGCAGTGCAGGCCACCGGCTTGCCGTTCTCGTAGCGCAGCGTGACCTGGCTCTTCGCATCGGGTTCGAGGAACGGCGCAGCGCCGCTCTTGCGATCCGCCGCGAGCCGTTCGAGGATCTTGTGGCTGTAGTCGAGCGGCGCAGGCATGTAGTCGGGCGTTTCATCGCAGGCGAAGCCGAACATGATGCCNTGGTCACCGGCGCCTTCGTCCTTGTTGCCCGCCGCATCGACGCCCTGCGCGATTTCGGAAGACTGGCCGTGCAGGTGGTTTTCGAAGGTCAGCGTCTGCCAGTGGAACCCGTCCTGCTCATAGCCGATTTCGCGCACCGTGCGGCGCACCGCTTTCTCGATTTCTTCCTTCGCGCCGGGGGCCCAGCCCCCGTTTTCGGCCCAGTCGGGATTGTTGGCGTTGTACATCGGAGCGCAGCGGATCTCGCCCGAGAGGATCACCCGCTGGGTCGTCGTCATGGTTTCGCAGGCCACGCGGGCTTCGGGATCCTTGGCCAGCATCAAATCGACGATCGCATCCGAAATCTGGTCGGACACCTTGTCGGGATGGCCCTCGGAGACGCTCTCGGAGGTGAAGAGAAAACTGGTGCGCATGAACGAGCAAATCCCGATATAAAGAAATCTTTATGTGTTCTGTGCGGGGTAGCCTTCCGCGCGGCGCATGGCAACCAGCGATAGTGCCAGCAGTGCGATAGCCCAGACGAGCGTCAACCAGTGTCCCGCCTGCGCGAACCATGTGGGCGGCGCCGGTGGCGGCACCACTGTATCGATCCGCCCGGCCACATTGCGCCCGATATGGTCGCGCACCACCCCGCGTGCGTCGATCACGGCGCTGATCCCGGTGGTCGTCGAACGCAGTACCGGCAGCCCTTCCTCCGCCGCGCGCATCCGCGCCTGCGCCAGATGCTGCGGCGGGCCCCAGTCCCCGAACCAGCCATCGTTGGATGGGTTGAAGATGTAATCGGGTCGGTCCGTGCGGTCGACCACTTCGCCCGAGAAGACGATCTCGTAGCAGATCTGCATCCCCGCCCTGCCGAAGGGGCCGAGATCCTGGCTCAGCGGACCGGGACCGGGAATGAAATCGAGCGTCCCCGCGACGAGCCGGGAGAGGCCGAGCGGTTCGAGCCAGTCGCGCATCGGCAGGGATTCGCCATAGGGGACCAGATGCGCCTTGGCATAGCGTTCGCCCAGCCGTCCGGCCGGATCGATCGATGCGATCGAATTGTACGCGGCCACAGCGCGTTCACGGCCCTCGACCATGTCGATCTCGAGATCGACCATCCCGGTCAGCAGCAGGCTGTCGGCGCCGATCACGCGCCCGATCCTGGCGCGCGCGAAGGCCGGGTCGCCCCCGGCGGTCATCTGGGTGTAATAGCGCTGCGGATAACCATCGCGCAGATAGTCCGGAACACCGCTTTCGGGCCACAGGACGAGCCGGTTGGGACGCGCTTCCCGCGGCACGCTGAGCGCGGCGATGCGCTGGAACTGCTCTTCGAAGCGCGCGGCGTCATTGATCTCGTCCTGCCCCAGNTTGGGCTGGACCAGCGTGAGCGGCACCGTTCCTTCGCGCGGCTCACCGGCCGGCAGATAAACCAGTATGGCAAGGGCAGCTGCNGCACCTGCCAAGGAAAGCCAGCNCCGGCTGCGCATCAGTTCGGCAAGCAGCACCGCGGCGCAGGCCACCAGCCCCGACAGCGCGTAACTGCCGGTAAAGGGCAGCGCCGCCGCCAGTCCAGGGCGGTCCCACGGGCCCAGCACCATCATCGACAGCGGACCCCAGGCATAGCCGCTGAAGACCCAGCTGCGCAGCCATTCCGCGCCGATCCACATCGCGCCGAATACCAGCGCGAAGGTGAGCAGCCCGCGCCGGCGCGCGGCGCACCACGCGACACAAGTCGCGAGCGCGGGCCATATGGCGAGGTAGAGCGACAGCAGCGGCGCCGCGGCCCAGCCGAGAATGGCAGGCATTTCCGCCTGATAGGTAAAGGCGGTGGCGATCCAGTTGTTGGTGATGGTGAAATGGGCGAGGCCGAACAGCCAACCGGCAAGCAGCGCCGAGCGCCATCCGGTGGCGCGCCACGCCAGCCAGCCGAACGCGCCGACCGCCGCAAGCCCCACAGGCCAGAGGTGGAACGGCTGGAAGCCCAAGGCCGACAGGCCGCCCAGCACGAGGGCGGCGATTTGCGGGTGAGAACGGGCCAAGCCGGGGAGTTTCTCCATCGGCTTGCCCCTTAGTCAGTCAAAGCAGAGGTGCAAGCGCGATCAGCCGACCGCGCCCACTTCGCTCTCGTCGTCCTGCTTGCGCTTGCGGCGACGCGGGGCCGGCTTGTCNTCGCCCGCGGATTCNCTTGCGCCGATCGAAGGCGGCAGCACNGCCGCGTCGATCTCGCCGCCGGCGGGATTGGCGTCGTCGGCCTTCTTCACCTTGCGCGGGGCACGGCGCTTCTTGGGCGCTTCGTCCTCGTCGTCGCGGCGCGTGAAGGGATTGTCCGACGATTCGAACTCGCTGTCGTCGTTCTGGTCGTCGTTCTTCGGCCGGCGCGCGCGCGGCTTGCGATTGCCATCTTCGGCATCGTCGCGGCGATTGCGCGGCTGCCGGCGATTGCCGCGGCGATCGTCGCCATCGTCTTCGTCCCCGTCGTCATCCGACTGGTTCTGGCCGCGATCGTCCGGCCGCTTGCCCTTGGATTCTTCCTGGCGGGCCTTGTTGTCGGCGAGCACGCGGAAATAATGGTCGGCGAACTGGAGATAGTATTCGGCCTGNACCCGGTCGCCATTGTGCTGGGCGTCCTGGGCAAGCTTCTTGTACTTTTCGAGCAACTGCGGNGCATTGCCCCGGGCACGACTATCGATCCGATTGGCCGAATTGGCCCCGCCCTGATTGCGGTTACCGCGTCCACGACGACGGTTATTGCGATTATTGTTCAAGGGTAGCTGGTCCTTATTCAATGCGCGGCGCGCACCTTACAACCGGTGCGCATATGGCCGCGTGACCCCTTGCGCGACTGCGCTTGTCGCAGCTCGCGTGCTCCGTTTTGTGCAAGGTATACGGGGCCGAAGCCTCGTACCGTAACTGCAATGTCGGAGCTGGAACCGGTGGGAAGCGTTACCCGCGCACCACTGGCCTGTGGCCAGAGGTAAAGGGTCGAATCGGCTTTGCCAAGCCCTAAGTGAGAATCAGCGCCCGGTCGCGTCCGNCGATATCGCGGCGCAGCGCCACCGTATAGCCCGATTCGCTCGCCAGCGCACGCACCGCCTGCCCTTGNGCCGCCCCGATTTCGAGCACTGCGACACCGCCNGGCGCAAGCAGCTTGCCAAGCTGCGGGATGATCGCGCGATAGTCGTCAAGCCCCTCGGGTCCGGCGAACAGCGCGGAAGCCGGCTCGTAATCGCGCACATCCGGATCGAGCCGGGCGCCGGTTTCGACATAGGGCGGGTTGCACAGCACGAGGTCGAACCGGCCGAGCGCATCGGCCCAGCCGCTGTCCAGCCAGCTCGCTTCCCTGAACTGCGCGCGCTCCGCCAGGCCCAGCGCAGCGCTGTTCCGCTGCGCCACGGCCAGCGCCTGCGCCGAGGCATCGATGCCGATCCCCGTTGCCGACGGGCGCTCGTGCAGGAAGGCCAGCAGCAGCGCCCCCGATCCCGTTCCCATGTCAAGCACGCGCGCGTCGGCGGCCGCGTGTTCGAGCGCCGCCTCGACGATCGTTTCGCTGTCGCCGCGCGGGATCAGCGTGGCAGGCGATANTGCGAAAGGGAGCCCGTAAAACTCCTGCTCGCCCAGCAAGTGCGCCACCGGTTCGTGCGCGGCGCGCCGATTGACCAGCCGCGCGAATGCGGCGGCAAGCGGGGCGGCGGCATCGTCGCGCATCCGGGTCAGCAGCATCTGCGAGCGCGACGTCTCCAGAACATGCGCCATCAGCAATTCGGCGTCGAGCCGCGCGGTATCGCTGGTCGCGCCCAGCCGCTCGGCCGCGGCGCGGATCGCAGCGGCCACGCTGGCCGGTCCGGGCTCAGTCACTCAGCGTGGCGAGCCGCTTGGCCTCGTCCTCGGCGATCAGCGCATCGACCAGTTCGCCAAGACCCGGTCCGGCGATGATTTCGGGCAGCTTGTGCAGCGTCAGCCCGATCCGGTGGTCGGTCACGCGGCCTTGCGGGAAATTGTAGGTGCGGATGCGTTCGGACCGGTCGCCCGAGCCGACCATCGCCTTGCGCGCCTCGGCCTCGGCGCCCTCGGTCGCCTCGCGCTGCTGTTCGAACAACCGCGCGCGCAGCACCTGCATCGCCTTCTCGCGGTTCTTGTGCTGGCTGCGGCCGTCCTGGCAGGTAACCACCGTATTGGTCGGCAANTGCGTGATGCGGATTGCGCTGTCGGTGGTGTTGACGTGCTGTCCGCCCGCCCCGCTGGCGCGGTAGGTATCGATCTTGAGGTCGCCCGCGTCGATCTGCACGTCGACCTCGTCGGGTTCGGGCAGCACGGCCACGGTCGCGGCGGAGGTATGGATCCGCCCGCCGCTTTCGGTNTCNGGCACGCGCTGCACGCGGTGGACGCCGCTTTCGAACTTGAGCTTGGCGAAGACNCCATTGCCGGTGACATTGGCGACCACTTCCTTGAANCCGCCGACCTCGGACGCGCTCATGCTGACCGGCTCGACCTTCCAGCCCTGCTCGGCGGCGAAGCGTTCGTACATNCGGTAGAGATCGCCCGCGAACAGCGCCGCCTCGTCGCCGCCGGTGCCGGCGCGGATTTCGAGCATGGCGGGCTTGGCATCGGCGCTGTCCCGGGGAAGCATGGCGATGGCCAATTGGCGCTCGGCCGCGGGCAGGCGCTGGCGCAGCTCGGCCAGCTCCTCCTCGGCCATCGCCTTCATTTCCGGATCGGCGAGCATCTCCTCGAGGCTGGCGATCTCCTCCCGCGCCGCCCGCACTTCGGCGGCGACCTTCGCCACCGGCTCGAGCTCGGCATAGTCGCGGCTGGCCTGGACGAAGGCGTCCCCTTCCAGCTGGCCCGACGCCATCCGCGCCTCGAGCTCGGCGAAGCGGTGNGCGATCTGGTCGAGGCGTTCGGCGGGGATGCTCATGAGCGGCCGAGCAGCGCCTCGAGGCGCGCAGTGGCGGCATCGTCGGCCTTGATCCGCCGTGCGGGCGCACCGTCGCGTAGGTCGAAGGCGACGATCGCNTCGGCCCCCGCCTTGACCGCCTTGTCGAACCGCTTGCGCGGGCTGCCGGATGCGAACAGTTCGACAGTGAGGCCGCNGCGGCGGAGCGTGCCGAGCGCAGCGATCGCGGCGTCCATCGCGCCGTCGTTTTCGACCACGACTATGGCGTCCGCATTGGGTTCGGCCCTGTCNCCCACCAGCATNGCCAGCCGCTCGATCCCCGCGGCCCAGCCGACCGCCGGGGTGGGCGCGCCGCCGAGNCTTTCCATCAGNCCNTCNTAGCGCCCGCCGCCCAGGATCGTGCTCTGGCTGCCGAGCTTGCCCGCGGCCTCGCTGCCCTCGTCGGGAATGAATTCGAAGGCGGTGTGGCGATAATAGTCGAGGCCGCGGACGAGGCTTTCGGCGCGCTGCCACTTGACCCCTGCCGCATCCAGCCCGCTGGTGACCGCGTCGAAGAAGGCGCGCGCATCGNCCGACAGGAACTGGTCGATCTTGGGTGCATCGGCGACGAAGGCGCGGTCGCGGCGGTCCTTGCTATCGAGAATGCGCAGCGGGTTCTTCTCCAGCCGCTCCTGCGAATCCTCCGACAAGTCATCCTTCACGCCAAGGAAATACCCGACCAGCGCGGCGCGCCAGGCTTCGCGGCTGTCGCCATCGCCCAGCGTGTTGAGATGCAGCGTCACGCCGGTGATGCCGAGTTCCTTGAGCAGCTGGTCGGCCATGGCGAGCAGTTCGACATCGGCCTGCGGTTCACCCGCGCCGATGATTTCCGCGTCGATCTGGTGGAACTGGCGATAGCGCCCTTTCTGCGGGCGCTCGTAACGAAACAGCGGGCCATGCGTCGCCAGCTTGACCGGCGCGTGCTGCTGCCATCCGTTCGACAGGAAGGCGCGCGCGATCCCCGCGGTGAATTCGGGGCGCAGCGTCAGGCTNTCGCCGCCGCGATCGTCGAAGGAATACATTTCCTTGCTGACCACGTCGGTCGTNTCGCCGATCGCGCGGCTGAACACTTCGGTCTTTTCGAACACGGGCATTTCGACGCGGCGGAAGCGATAGAGTTTACGCACGCGCTCGAATGCCTNGACGACGAATGCGAATGCCTCGGCGTCGGCGCCGAAGATGTCTTGCGTGCCGCGAATTGCCTGGGGTGTCTTTGCCATGGCGCGCGCTTAGGCGAGGAAGGCGGTTGCCGCAATATGACGGGGACGCTATCGGCGCGCGCAAGCCTTTCCGGCGCGAGAAATCGCCCGCCAATCAAAGAAGACAGTCCATGCGCATCGAAAACATCCCGACCGGAGACAATCCGCCCGAGAGCCTCAATGTCATCATCGAGGTGCCGACCGGCGGCGAACCGGTGAAATACGAATTCGACAAGGCCAGCGGCGCGCTGTTCGTCGACCGCATCCTGCACACGCCGATGCGCTATCCCGCGAATTACGGCTTCGTCCCGCACACGCTCAGCCCCGACGGCGATCCGCTCGACGCGCTGGTCATCGCCCGCTCGCCCTTCATTCCCGGCTGCGTNGTGCGCGCCCGCCCGATCGGCGTGCTCAATCTGGAAGACGAGCATGGCGGCGACGAGAAGCTGATCTGCGTACCCGTCGACACGACCTTCCCCTATTATTCGGATATCGCCGAAACGAAGGACCTGCCGAGCATCATCTTCCAGCAGATCGAGCATTTCTTCACCCACTACAAGGATCTCGAAAGCGAGAAGTGGGTGCGGATCGGCAATTGGGGCGATGCCGCCGAGGCGCGCCAGATCGTGCTCGAAAGCATCGAGCGCTGCAACGCCGCGAAGTAACGCCTATTCGACCGGGCGGGAGTGATCGAGCAGGTCCTTGTTCTGCTCTTCTCCCGGCCGGTTGCGCTCTTCCTCGACCATNGCGGCGATCTCGTCCGCCGGGCGCACGTCCTCGTCGGCCGGGCTGGCCGCGACATCGCGAACCGCGCGCTTGGCCTGCGGCGGTTCGTCCGCGCTCGGGGTGACCGTAGCGGTGGCCGCTTCGGCCGCGAAGGGCACCGTGGCAGAGCGCGGATCGAAGCGCAGCCGGTAGATCGGCTCCGGCAGGCCGAAGCCCGCATCTTCCAAGGCGCCCTTCACTGCCGGGATCGCCTGGCTCTGCGCCTTCCACCAATCGGTATCGCGCTGGTCNACCCAGCCGAGGAAACGGATCACCACGTTCGAATCGCCAACCTCGATGATCCGCGCTTCGGGTGGCGGATCCGACAGCACGAATTCGAGNCCCGCNAGCGTGTCGCGGCCCAGCTGCCGCGCGGCGCGGGCATCGTCGTCGGCGTCCACGCCGAGGTCGAAATGGAAGCGGCGCTGCGGATTGCGCGTGAAATTGACGATCACTGCCTTGAACACCTGGCCATTGGGAATGCGCAGGTGGTTGCCATCGAGCGTCATCAGCACGGTGGCACGGCTGGTCAGGCGGATAACCCGGCCTTCATAGGTATCGATCTGCACCCAGTCGTTGGCGCGAAACGGCTGCCGCAGCGACAGCAGCAGCGAGGCGACGTAATTCTCGATCGTGTCGCGCATGGCGAAACCCAGCGCGATACCGATGACGCCCGCGCCGCCAAGCACCGCGCCCAGCAGCGCTGTCGCCCCGATCATGTCGAGCGCGATCACCAGGCCGACGATCGTGAAGCCGAACCGGATCGCGCTGGCGATCAGTTCGGCCAGGAAGCTGTTCGGCGCGATCCGGTGCCACAGCCGCCCGAGCCCGGCGATCAGATAGCCGAGAAAGGCGATCGCCAGCCATACGCCGAGGGCCATCCCGATCAGCGGGAGCATGCGGACCAGCGAATTCCAGCGGTCGGCGAGCGTCAGTATCCCCGCGCTGCCCGCCGAGAGCGACAGGTCCCGTTCGAGCCCGTTTTCGACCGTGACGACGCCGGCGACGCGATTGACGATGGCTTCGGCGCGCGCAATGTCGTCCGGCTTGGGCACCGTGCCCGACAGCGAAACNACGCCTTCATTGACCTCGACCTCGACCGCNCCGAAGGCGGGCAGCTCGGCAAAGATCCCTGCGATACGTTCGGCAATACGCCGGTCGTCGCCCGCTTCCTGCGTCGCCGCGATCGTCTGGACGGGGGTCGGCGTTTCGGTCGGTTCGGCGGGCACCTCGAGCTGGGCCGCCAGCGGCACCGCCCACAACAGGGCCGCCAGGGCAAGCAACCGGATCATTGACCGGCCACTGACATGCCGTCGATGCGCAGCGTCGGAACATCGATTCCGCGCAGGAATTCGAGATCATCGGCCGCAACCAGCGCGCGGAACATTTCGGGCAGCGTCCCGGCGATGGTGATTTCCGCCACCGGCCCCGCCAGTTCGCCATTGCGGATGCGCAGCCCGCTGGCGCCGCGGCTGTAATCGCCCGTGACGAGGCTGACCCCCTGGCCGAACAGGTCGGTGATATAGACGCCGTCCTCGATATCGGCGATGAGGTCNGCCACGCTGGCCGTGCCCGGTTCCATATAGACATTGGCCGGGGCCACGCCGGGCGCCCCGCCGCTGCCCCGGCTCGCATGGCCGGTCAGTGGCAGATNGAGCTGGGCGGCGCTGGCGACATTGGTCAGCCAGCGGGTAACCCGCCCGCCTTCGACCAGCGCGCGCGGAACGCTGGCGATGCCCTCGCCGTCGTAATTGCGCGATCGCAGGCCGCGGGGGCGCAGCGGATCCTCGACGATCCGGATACCGTTATCGAACAGCTGTTCGTTCTCGCGGTCGATCAGGAAGCTTGCCTTGCGGGCGATAGCGGGCCCGGTCATGGCGCCGAGCAAATGGCCGACGATCCCGCCGCCCACGCGCGGATCGAACACCACGGGCATCCTGCCCGAAGGAAGCNATCCGGGAGCGACCTTGCGGACCGCGCGTTCGCCGGCCTCGCGTCCGATGCCCGCCGGATCGGGCAGGTCGCTGCGGTGCCGCTGCGTGCGATAGGCATAGTCGGTCTGCTTGTCGCCGCCCTCCCCCGCGACCACGCTGGCCGACAATGAGTGCGATCCGCCCGCACGCGCCCGCGCGAATCCGGTGGAAGTGACCAGGGCGAACACCGATTGCGAGGCCGAGGCGCTGCCGCCGTTCGAATTGGTCACCCCCGCGACTGCGCGCGCGGCATCTTCGGTGGCAAGCGCGGCGCCGCGCAAGTCTTCGGGGCGCGGTTCGGCGCCATCGCTCAGCTCGAGTTCGACGCCGTCGCCTNGGAACAGTGCGTCGGCCGGGGCGAGCCCGCCATAAGGATCCTCCGGGGCGAGACGCGCCATCTCGACAGCGCGCTGCGCCAGCATGCGCAGCCCNTCACCGNCAAAATCGCTCGTCGCGATCGATGCCGAACGACGGCCGACGAACACCCTCAGGCCGATTTCTTCGCTTTCGGAGCGTTCGACCTCTTCCAGCGCCCCCAGCCTGACGCTGACGCTTTCCGAAGACGACGCGCTGGCAACGGCATCGGCGGCATCCGCGCCCGCTGCGCGAGCCAGTTCGACGAGGTCATGGCAGCGGGCAAGCGCTGCATCGGGGCCGATCATCGGGCCTGCCGGAGATGCGAAGTCATGCCTCGCGAATTAGGCCCGGGGCGGCTGGCTGGCAACCGCCGGCAGGGTCAGGAAAANATCAGCGTGAAGAAAGCGGTAAGCGCGGCGGGCAGGCCGATGGCCATTGCCCACAGCAGTATCTGGTCGCGGCGAAAGGCCGGTTTCAACGCTCCGTCGGCTGCCTGGTCGTCGGACAGGTCCGACCAGCGCCGCTCGAACCAGCGGCAGGCAGGAATGATCCCGGCCACCAGGACGATGAGCGCAAGATAGGGGACGATNGAGGACACGCCCTGCTTCATCGCGCCGACGGTCATGAAAATCTGCATGCCGGTATAGACCAGCAGCGCCAGCGCGACATTGTCGCTCATGGCCTTGCGCCAGTCTCGCGCTCGCCCCCCGGTATGCCCGGTTGCGATGTCGGCGTTGCGGAGCGCCTTGTTCATTGCGCCTCTCCTGTTTCCTCTGACCCGAATCGCATTGTTTCAAAATTGTTGCCCGCTGGCAAGCAATCGTGCGCGAAAGGCTGTCTGCACGGCCCGGCAGCTGCGGGCGCCATCTGCCCAGCGCCCATGCAGGAACCTTGCCAGTTCGTCGATCAGGCCGCGTGGCGGGGGTTTTCACATGGCTGACGCGTGCTATGGCACGGGCCATGGCCGATATTGCAACAAGCCACGAAAACGATGCGGTGCACGACGCCGCCCCGCCGATCCCGCAGGGCGGGCTCGAAGTGGTGTCGATCGCCAAGAGCTACGACAAGCGGGCAGTGCTGACCGACATCTCGCTCAGNGTGGGCAAGGGCGAAGTGCTCGGCCTGCTGGGCCCCAATGGCGCGGGCAAGACGACCTGCTTCTATTCGATCATGGGTCTCGTGCGCCCCGATGCCGGGCGCATCCTGATGGATGGCGAAGATGTGACCAACCTNCCGATGTACCGCCGCGCGATCCTGGGGCTTGGCTATCTGCCGCAGGAAACCAGCATCTTTCGCGGGATGACGGTCGAGCAGAACATCAACAGCGTGCTCGAGATGGTCGAACCCGACGCGGAAACGCGCGCCGCGGAGCTCGAACGCCTGCTCGACGAATTCGGCCTTACCCGCCTGCGCGCCAGCCCCGCGATGGCGCTTTCGGGTGGCGAGCGCCGGCGCTGCGAGATTGCCCGCGCCCTGGCGGCCAAGCCGTCGATCATGCTGCTCGACGAACCCTTTGCCGGGATCGACCCGCTTTCGATCAGCGATATCCGCGACCTCGTGAAGGACCTCAAGACGCGTGGGATCGGGGTATTGATCACCGATCACAACGTGCGCGAAACGCTCGAGATCGTCGACCGCGCCTGCATCATCTATGGCGGACAGGTGTTGTTCGCCGGCACGCCCGAAGCGCTGGTGGCCGATGAAAATGTGCGGCGGCTCTATCTGGGCGAAAGTTTCACTCTGTGATGCCCGAAGCCGCCCGGAGCTGATCCATGGCGCTGGCCCCGCGTCTCGATCTGCGGCAGACCCAGTCGCTGGTGATGACGCCGCAGCTGCAGCAGGCGATCAAGCTGCTAGCGCTGTCCAATCTCGAAATCGAGACTTTCGTTGCCGATGCGCTTGAATCCAACCCCTTGCTGGAAATGGGCGAAGTAAGCCGCGAGACCGCCAGCGATACGAGCGCCGAACCGCAGGAACATGACAGCGCCCCCGACATGGACGGCGACAATGCGCTGGATATTGCGGACCATGCNATCGACCCCGAGGCNGCTCCGGGCGACATGGGCGACTGGAGCCGCGGCGATATCGGNGGCGCGGGCAGCGCGGAATTGCCCGATCTGGAAAACCGTTCGTCCGCCGGACCAACGCTGGCGGAACATCTTGCCGACCAGATCGGCGCGGTGGCGCGCGATCCGCGGGANGCCCTGATCGCGCTGCGCATCNCCGGCGAACTCGACGAAGCGGGCTATCTGCCCACCGANCTGCTGGTCATCGCCGATGANCTCGGCGCCCCGCTCGNGGCGGTCGAGCAGGCGCTGGCCACGGTCCAGTCGCTCGATCCCACCGGGGTCGGCGCGCGATCGCTGAGCGAATGCCTGGCGTTGCAGGCCAAGGAAGCGGACCGCTACGATCCCTGCATGGCCCGGCTGATCGACAATCTCGATCTGGTCGCTGCGGGCGAAATCGCCAGGCTCAAACGCATGTGCGAGGTCGACGACGAGGATTTCGCCGACATGCTGGCCGAACTGCGCGGCTACGATCCCAAGCCGGGTCTTGCCTATGGCGGCACCGCGCAGGCCGCNATCGTCCCCGACGTGCTGATCGCGCCCAGCGCCGATGGCTGGGACATCCGGCTCAACGAAGCCAGCCTCCCGCGGCTGGTCGTCAATCGCGACTATTTCCTCGAACTGAAGACCGGTGCCCGCGACAAGGCCGCGCACAGCTGGCTCAACGANCAACTGGGCGAGGCCGACTGGCTGATCCGCGCGCTCGACCAGCGGCAGAAGACCATCCTCAANACCGCGGCCGAAATCGTGAAAAAGCAGGAAGGCTTCTTCCGGCACGGGGTCACCGCGATGCGCCCGCTGACCTTGCGCGAAGTGGCCGAACAGATCGAGATGCACGAAAGCACCGTCAGCCGCGTGACCAGCAACAAGTATCTCGCGTGCCCGCGCGGNACGTTCGAACTGAAGTATTTCTTCTCCAGCGGGGTGTCNGCGGCCGACGGTGAAGGCGCCTCTTCCGAAGCCATCAAGGCGCGCATCAGGGCACTGTGCGAGGCAGAAGACCCCAAGAAGGTGCTGTCCGACCAGAAGCTCGCCGACCTGCTCAACNAAGAGGGCTTCGATCTCGCGCGGCGCACCGTCGCCAAATATCGCGAGGCGATCGGCATCGGTTCCAGCGCGCAGCGGCGGCGGCAGAAGAAGCTCGCGGCGCTGTGACGCAAGCGTGCCNCGCGCAAAAAAGTTAACGCCCTTTACCGCGCGTTAACCTTTCCCGTTCAGATGTTGTGTGGTTAATACAGGGCAATACCTCTTTACCGGAGGTTACCGCCGTACTTAGGGGCCATACAGGGGATTTCCCATGCGTGTACTGCTGATCGAAGACGAGCCGACTACCGCCAAGGCCATCGAGCTCATGCTCACGACCGAAGGCTTCAATGTCTACTCGACCGACCTCGGCGAGGAAGGGCTCGATCTGGGCAAGCTGTATGATTACGATATCATCCTGCTCGATCTGAACCTGCCCGACATGCATGGCTACGACGTGCTCAAGAAGCTGCGCGTCGCCAAGGTCCAGACCCCGGTCCTGATCCTTTCGGGCATCGCCGAAATGGACAGCAAGATCCGCAGCTTCGGTTTCGGCGCCGACGATTACGTCACCAAGCCGTTCCACCGCGAAGAACTGGTCGCCCGCATCCATGCCGTCGTGCGCCGCTCGAAGGGCCACAGCCAGTCGGTCATCCGCACCGGCAAGCTGGCGGTGAACCTCGACGCCAAGACGGTCGAAGTCGACGGCGCCCGCGTCCACCTGACGGGCAAGGAATACGCGATGCTCGAGCTGCTCAGCTTGCGCAAGGGCACCACGCTGACGAAGGAAATGTTCCTCAACCACCTTTACGGCGGCATGGACGAACCCGAACTCAAGATCATNGACGTCTTCATCTGCAAGCTGCGCAAGAAGCTCAGCCATGCCTGTGGTGGCGAGAATTACATCGAGACCGTATGGGGCCGCGGCTATGTGCTGCGCGATCCGAACGAAGAGGCCGAGGCGGCCTGATCNCCGGCTTTCCCCGGACGGGATAGCGAGAAACGCCCGGAGCCTCGGCTACCGGGCGTTTTGCTATGCGGGATTGGCCAGCCGGGCGAGATCGAGCCCGCTCGGCTGCTGGAATATCCGCAGGCCGAATTCGGGCAGGATAGCCAGAAGATGGTCGAAAATATCCGCCTGGATCGCTTCGTAGATCGGCCACTCGACCGTATCGGCGAAGCAATAGATTTCGAGCGGGAGACCCTCCGGCCCCGGCGCCAATTGCCGCACCATCAGCGTGAAATTGGTGCTCGCAACACTGGGGTGGCTGCGCAGATAGGCAATCACATAGGCCCGCAGCGTGCCGATATTGGTGATCCGCCGCGCATTGACCGCATCGTCGTCGCCCGCCAGTTCATGGCGGTTCCACTCGGCGATCTCCTTCTCCTTGCGCGCGAGGTAGTCGTCGAGCAGGCGGAAGCGCTTGAGCCCGGCGACTTCTTCTTCGCCGAGGAACCGTACCGAGTTCTGATCGATCACCAGCGACCGCTTGATCCGCCGCCCGCCGCTGTCGGTCATCCCCCGCCAGTTGCGGAAACTGTCGGCGATCAGCCGGTGCGTCGGAATGGTGGTGATGGTCTTGTCGAAATTCTGGACCTTCACGGTGTGCAACGCGATATCCACCACATCGCCATCNGCATCCATGCTCGGCATCTCGATCCAGTCGCCCACCCGCAGCATGTCGTTGCTGGTCAGNTGCACGCTGGCCACGAGGCTGAGGATGGTGTCCTTGAACACCAGCAGCAGCACCGCGGCCATCGCGCCCAGACCCGAAAGCAATAGCAGCGGCGATTGTTCGATCAGCACAGCGATCATCAGGATGGCCGCGCCGCAGAAAACGGCGATCTTGACCACCTGGACATAGCCCTTGATCGGCCGGCTGCGCGCCTCTGGCCGGCGCGANTACAGCTCGTTCGCGTAATTGAGCGCCCAGCCGATCGCCATGGCGATCGACAACACGATCAGCGCCCGCGCCACATTGACCGTCACCGTCACCACCGTTTCGGGCAAATGGGGCACCAGCAGGATCCCGCGCGAGACGATCAGCAGCGGGATCACCGTAGCGAGCCAGGCCGCGCCGCGGTCGGCCGTATCGGTCCGGTTGTCGAGATAGGGCGCCGCAAAGCGCAGCAGCACGCGTTTGAGCAACCAGTTAACTGCGAATGCCAGCGCGGCCAGCCCCAGCAGCGCGATCAGGGACTGGAGCCATAGCGCCAGCGCGGAATAGTCATCGAAGAGTGCCTGCATCGCCCGGGCAACTACCCCGCNGCCCCCGCCGGGTTCAAGCCCCGCGCGTCGAGGCAGATTTTCTATCTCGTCGCCGGGAAGCGGACGCAGTAGCTGCAGGCGGCATCAACATTGAAAGGCCCACCCCCATGATGGAGGTGTTCGGTTTCGATCTGGGGCCCATAATCCCCTTCATTCTCATCGGTTCCGCAGCACAGATGGTCGACGGCGCATTGGGCATGGCCTTCGGGGTCATCACCAACACGCTGATGGTCGGTCTGCTCGGGGTGCCGCCGGCGCTGGCTTCGCAGCGCGTGCANCTGGTCGAATGTTTCACCACCGCGACGTCGGGCATCAGCCATCTGCTGCACGGAAATATCGACAAAGGGCTGTTCTTCCGCCTGCTGGTCCCCGGCGTGATCGGGGGCCTGCTGGGCACCTATCTGATCACCTCGATCGATGGCGATACGATCAAGCCCTTCGTGCTGATCTATCTCGCCGGGATCGGCGTGTGGCTGCTGATCCGCGGCCTGCTATATCCCCCGCGTGTGCGGCAGGCCAGGCATGTCGCTCCGCTGGGACTGGTCGGCGGCTTCCTTGATGCGGCAGGCGGCGGCGGCTGGGGACCGGTGGTGACCTCGAACCTGCTGGTCCAGGGGGCCGAACCGCGCAAGGTCGTAGGCACGGTCAATTCGGTCGAGTTTTTCCTCACGCTGACCATTTCGGCCAGCTTCATCTATCATCTGGGCATCTCGCATATCGCCGGGGCGACGCTGGGCCTGATCATCGGCGGGATCGCGGCGGCACCCTTCGGCGCTATGGCAGCCAAGCATTTCAGCCCCAAGCTGATGCTGGTCCTTGTCGGCATCGCGCTGAGCGTGACCAGCGCCTACGGCATCTGGACGGCGTGGGGGTAGGCTTGTAGGCGGCCGCGCCATGAGCGCGTTTAAAGAAGGCGACCCCACCACCCTCAACCGGCTGTATGGTCGCAGCCAGGGCAAGCCGCTGCGCGCGTCGCAGCAGGAACTGGTCGACAAATTGCTGCCGCAGATCGCGGTACCCGCGGATGGTCCGGTGACGGCGGAACGCCTGTTCGGCTTCGATCGCCCGCTGCATTTCGAAATCGGCTTCGGCGGCGGCGAGCACATGGCCGAGCGCGCCGACATGCTGCCCGACCACGGCTTCATCGGCGCCGAACCGTTCGTCAACGGCGTGGCGCAGGCGCTGACGCATGTGCGCGACCGGACGCTGGCCAACGTCCGGATCCAGCATGGCGATGCATTGGAAGTGCTGCGCCGCGTGCCCGATGGCGCGCTGACGATGGTCTATCTGCTCCACCCCGATCCCTGGCCCAAGAACAAGCACGCCAAGCGGCGAATGATGAACGACGGGCCGGTGCGGATGATCGCCGACAAGCTGAAGCCCGGTGGCGAATTTCGCTTCGGCACCGATCACGCGGTCTATCTGCGCCATGCGCTGATGGTGATGCGCCGCTTTACCGATGAATTCGAATGGGTCGCCGAAGGCCCTGCGAGCTGGCAGAACCGCCCCTCCGGCTGGCCCGAGACGCGCTACGAGCACAAGGCCCGCACGGTCTACGANNANNAANTCTGGTACTTTCGCTTCCGCCGGAAATAGCACGAGGCCGCCCGGTCACCCGGACGGCCTCGCGGGTCAGAATCTNTGCGTCAGAAACGCAGGCCGAGCCCGGCNACGACCTGNTCGGTCGTCGCGTCGCCGACATCGCCGCCGATGTCGTCATATTGCGACCGGCGGTATTCGAGCCGGCCTTCGAGCGGACCGGGCAGCTGGACCTGCAAGCCCCCGCCGAAGCGCAGCCCGTTGGCATTGTTGTCAAGATCGTCGAGCGAACCGGCGCTGGTAAAGGACTTGGTGTCGAGCGCGGTATAGCCGACCTTGCCATAGGCGGCGATGCCNGGCGTCACCGCNAAGCCGGCGCGGGCCCCGATGTAATACTGGCCGTCGGCATCGAGACCGTCGCGGGCCCCGCCGAAGCTGTCGGGGAACTCCGTCGAGCCGCCGCTGGTCGACAGTTCGCCTTCGACGCCNATGAAAGCGCTGCCGAGCGAGAGGTCGTAGCCGGCGGTAATGCCATAGACTGCCGAATCGGCATCGGCGCTCACGCTGGCATCGCCCGATTCGACGTCGAGCCCTTCGTAACCGGCAAGCGCGCCGACATAGAAGCCGCCCGGGGCCACGTTCTGNGCCTGTGCCATTGCGGGGGTGGCAAGCATGCCCGCGGCGATTGCGACCGTTGCGATTGTCTTTTTCATCTTGTTATCCTTTCGCGTGCGCTTGAATGCACGTCGGCGGCGGTTGGCGAAGCCGCGCTTGCGCCCCGCTGAACCAATCGGCGGCCCGGGGCNTGCCAGCGATGGTGCGGGCACTTATTCGACCAGCGGTTTTGCCAATCCCACCAATGGCAGGCTAGCCGGGACCCGAAGAAGAGAGAGCCGATGGAGGATATGGCGATGGCAGACAGGACGATTTTCATTCTCGGGGCATCGCGCGGTATCGGGCTTGGCCTGGTGAAGGAGTTCCTTGCGCGCGGATGGCAGGTCGTCGCGAGCGAGCGTTCGCGCAGCGACGCGTTGCACGCGCTGGAAAGCGAGGCGCTGCGCATCGTGAGCTGCGACGTCACCCGTCCCGACAGCTACGCCGATCTCGGCTTCGAGGATGGGCAGTTCGATGCGCTGGTGATCAACGCAGGCATCACCGGCGCGCGCCACCAGGATGCGATGCAGGCGACTGCCGACGAGGTGGCGGACGTNATGGTGACGAATGCCTTCGGNCCCGCGCGCGCGGCGCGGACGCTGCTGCCCGCGCTCAGGGACGGCGGGACACTGGCGGTCATGTCGTCGCTGATGGGATCGATCTCCGANAGCTCGGGCGGGTACGACCTGTACCGCACCAGCAAGGTCGCGCTGAACATGCTCGCCAAGGGCGTGGCCGAACAACACGCCGCCGCACGCGGCATCGCCGTGCTGGCGCTGCACCCGGGCTGGGTCCAGACCGACATGGGCGGGCCGCAGGCCAAGCTGACCATCGACGAGAGCGTCAACGGCCTCGCAGACGTCCTCGAGGGCGCGAGCGGCGCCGGCTTCCGCTTCGTCGACTACAAGGGCGACGAACTGGCGTTCTAGCCTATCCGACCACCCCGGCGCTGGCGAGCACAGCCAGCGTCAGCACATCGGGCGCAATGGCGGTCATCGGCGCGATCTGGACCGGCTTTTCCGAGCCGATCATCAGTGGCCCGATGGTCGTTTCGCCGCCCAGTTCGCGCAGCAGCTTGGCCGACAGGTTGGCCGACTGCAGGCCCGGCATGATCAGCACATTGGCCGGACCCGACAGGCGGCTGAAGGGATAGAGCGCCATGACCTTGGGATTGAGCGCCGCGTCGGGGGCCATTTCGCCTTCATATTCGAAATTCACCGAATCGTCGGCATCGAGCAGCGCCACCGCATCGCGGATATTGCCAAGCCACTGGCCCGACGGATTGCCGAAGGTCGAATAGGACAGGAAGGCAACACGCGGTTCGTGCCCCATGCGCCGCGCGACCGCCGCGGTCTCGCGCGCGATATATGCGAGTTCGCCCGCCGAGGGACGCTCGTTCATCGTCGTGTCGGCGAGGAAACTGGTGTGGTTCTTGCCCACCATCATNTGGATTCCGAAGGGCGTCGCACCCGGCTTCGCATCGAGCACGCGGCCCACCTCGCGCGCAGTCTGGCTGAAGGTACGGGTCAGGCCGGTGATCATGCCCTCGCCATGCCCCAACGCGACCAGCAGTGCTGCGAAAACGTTGCGTTCCTGGTTGACCATGCGGGCGACGTCGCGCTCGGTATACCCGCGCCGCTGCAAGCGCTTGTACAGATAGTCGACCATCGCCGGGACCTTGTCCGACACGTTCGAATTCTCGATGATCCAGTCATCGGGATCGTCGACTGCCAGTTCGCGCAGCTTCTCGAGGACCTTTTCGGTCCGACCGACCAGGATCGGCTCGCCGTAACCGAATTCGCGGTACTGGATGGCGGCGCGCAGCGCGACGTCTTCCTCCGCCTCGGCAAAGACCATCGGCTTGGGGTTGGCGCGGGCGAGGTCGTAGATATTGGTCAGCGCCGCGGTCGTCGGGTTGAGCCGCGCCTTGAGCTTGTGGCGATACTCGTCGAAATCGGCGATCGGCGCCTGCGCCACGCCGCTGTCCATCGCCGCCTTGGCCACCGCGCTGGAAACGACTTCCATCAGCCGCGGGTCGAACGGGGCGGGAATGATGTAATTCTCGCCGAACTGGTGCGTCACGCCGTAGGCGGCCGCCACTTCCTCGGGCACGCGTTCACGCGCGAGTTCGGCAATGGCCCGCGCTGCGGCAATCTTCATTTCCTCGTTGATCGCGGTTGCCTGCACGTCGAGCGCACCGCGGAAAATGAACGGGAACCCGAGCACGTTGTTGACCTGGTTGGGGTAGTCGCTGCGCCCGGTGGCGATGATCGCATCGGGGCGCACCGCCTTGGCTTCCTCGGGCATGATCTCGGGCACCGGGTTGGCCATGGCGAAGATGATCGGTTTGTCCGCCATGTGCTCAACCCATTCGGGCTTGAGCGCACCCGCCGCNGAGAGCCCGAGGAAGATATCCGCGCCGTTGAGCGCTTCTTCGAGGCTGGTGGCTGCGGTCTCGACAGCATGCGCGCTCTTCCACTGGTCCACATTGTCGCGTCCCGGGGTGATCGGGCCCGACCGGTCGCACACGATCACGTTTTCGTGCCGCACACCCATGGCCTTGATCAGCGCGGTGCAGGCNAGCGCGCTCGCCCCCGCGCCGTTGACCACCATTTTCACATCCTTGAGATCGCGCCCGGTGAGATGGCATGCATTGATCAGGCCGGCCGCGGCGATGATCGCGGTGCCGTGCTGGTCGTCATGCATCACGGGGATGTTCATCCGCTCGCGCAGTGCCTGCTCGATGATGAAGCATTCGGGCGCNGCGATGTCTTCCAGATTGATGCCGCCGAAGGTGGGCTCCATCAGGGCCACCGCCTCGATGAACTTGTCCGGGTCTTCGGTATCGAGTTCGAGATCGATCGAATCGACGTCGGCGAAGCGCTTGAAGAGCACCGCCTTGCCTTCCATCACCGGCTTCGACGCCAGCGCGCCGAGATTGCCAAGACCGAGGATGGCGGTGCCGTTGGAAATGACAGCCACGAGATTGGACCGCGCGGTATAGCGCGCCGCATCGGCAGGATTGGCCGCAATCGCTTCCACCGGAGCAGCGACGCCGGGCGAATAGGCCAGGCTGAGGTCGCGCTGGCTGCCCATCGGTTTCGAGGCGATGATCTCGATCTTACCGGGGCGGATCGTCTCGTGGTAGAACAGCGCCTCACGCGTGGTGAATGCGGATTTCTCGTCGGCCATGTGTATCCTCGTGTCGCTGCAGCTCGCCCCTAACCGCTCGCGCGGCGAAGTCATAGGGGAAAGGGTGCCCCGGGCGACTCCCGAATCGGCNGCGGCCCCGCTAGGCCCGCTTCATGTCCGGCAAGCCCACTCCGATGATGCAGCAATATCTCGCGCTCAAGCGCGAGGCAGGCGACGCGCTGCTGTTCTACCGCATGGGCGATTTCTTCGAACTGTTCTTCGAGGACGCCCGGGTCGCCGCCGGCGTGCTCGACATCGCGCTGACCACGCGCGGCGAACATGACGGCGAACCCGTGCCGATGTGCGGGGTGCCCGTGCATGCCGCCGAGGGCTATCTCGCACGGCTAATCAAGGGCGGCTGCCGGGTCGCGATCGCCGAACAGACAGAAACGCCCGACGAGGCCAAGGAACGCGCACGGCGCGAGGGCACCCCCGTCTCCAAAAGCCTCGTCGCGCGCGATATCGTGCGGTTCGTCACTGCGGGGACGCTGACCGAGGAAGCGCTGCTCGAACCGCGCCGCGCGAATCTGCTGGTGGCGGTGGCTCCGCTGCGCGACAGCGTCGGGCTGGCGGCATGCGATATCTCGACCGGACGCATGGAACTGGAGGAATGCCCGATCGCCGCGCTTGATGCAGCGCTAGCGCGACTGGGCGCAAGCGAGTTGCTCGCCCCCGATGACTGGCCGGATGCCCCAGCCGACATCATCGCCCGGCCGCGCAGTGATTTCCGCAGCGAAGACGGCGAATCCCGCCTCAAGACGATCCACCAGATCGCCACGCTCGATGGACTGGGCGACTTCTCGCGCCCCATGCTTGCTGCAGCGGCCGGGCTGATCGCCTATCTCGAGCATGCAGGACGCGGCACGCTGCCCTTCCTCCTGCCCCCGGTCGCACGCGGCAGCGGAGCCCACCTCGCGATGGATGCAGCGACTCGCGCCAGTCTCGAGATTCTCGAAGCGCAGAATGGGGGGCGGGCCGGCAGCCTGATCGCCTGTATCGATCGCTGCGCCACGGGCGCAGGCGCGCGGCAGCTGGCCGAAGATCTGTCCGCCCCGCTTGCCGATCGCGCCGCCATCGAAACCCGTCTTGCCAGCGTCCAGCATTTCCACAGCGACCCGCTACTCCGCGCGGACGTGCGCGGCGTCCTGCGCCAGGCCCCCGATATCGGCCGCGCACTCGGACGGCTGGTCGCCGGGCGCGGCAGCCCGCGCGATCTGGGCCAGATCCGCGACGGCCTTGCCGAAGCACGACGGGTGCGCGACATGCTCAGCGCCAGCCCTGATCTTCCCGCACTGCTGGCGGACATGTGCGAGGCATTGGGGGGCCATGCTGCGCTGGTCGACCATCTGGCGCGCGCGCTGGTCCCCTCGCCGCCGACCGAACGCAGCCAGGGCGGTTTTATCGCTGCGGATTACGATCATGCGCTCGACAGCCTGCGCGAAACCAGCGGCAACGCCCGCAAGGCCATCGCCGCGCTCGAAGCCAGGTACCGCGATGAGACCGGTACGCCGTCGCTCAAGATCAAGCACAACAAGGTGCTCGGTTATTTCATCGAAGTGCCTGCCAAGCATGGCGACAAGCTGATGGCAGCGGACAGCGGTTTCACGCACCGCCAGACCATGGCCGGCGCCGTGCGGTTCAATTCGATCGGCCTGCACGAGGAAGCGACACGGATCGCCGAAGCGGGCGCGCATGCGGTGGCCGCCGAAGAAGCGCATTTCGAAACACTGGTCGGTGAAGTGATCGAAGCCCGCGAAGCGATCGCCGCCACCGCCGCCGCGCTTGCGCGGATCGACGTGGCGGCCGCGCTTGCCGAACGCGCGGTAGAAGGAGACTGGGCGCGCCCCGAGATGCGCGACNAGCCCTGCCTCGAAATCGTCGGCGGCCGGCACCCGGTGGTCGAAGCCGCGCTGGCGAGGAGCGGCGAACGTTTCGTCGCCAATGATTGCACCTTGGCGCAGGCAAACCGCCTGTGGCTGATCGGCGGCCCCAACATGGGCGGCAAGTCAACCTTCCTGCGCCAGAACGCGCTGATCCTGATGCTGGCCCAGGCAGGCAGCTATGTCCCCGCAAATTCGGCCCGGGTCGGTTTGGCCGACCGATTGTTCAGCCGAGTCGGAGCAAGCGACAATCTGGCGCGCGGACGGTCCACGTTCATGGTCGAGATGGTCGAAACCGCGGCCATCCTCAGCCAGGCGACCGAACGCAGTTTCGTGATTCTCGACGAGGTCGGGCGCGGCACGAGCACCTATGACGGCATGGCGCTTGCCTGGGCGGTGGTCGAGGCGGTGCATGAACAGCTGCAATGCCGCTGCCTATTCGCCACGCATTATCACGAACTCAGCCGACTGGCCGAGACCTGCGACGCATTGAGCCTGCATCATGTGCGGGCGCGCGAATGGAAGGGCGATCTCGTCCTGCTGCACGAATTGGCGACGGGCGCTGCCGATCGCAGCTACGGCCTGTCGGTCGCCAAGCTGGCCGGTGTGCCCGCACCGGTCATCAAGCGGGCCAAGGCAGTGCTCGACAAGCTCGAGAAGGGCCGCGAACAGACCGGCGGGCTCGGCGCCGGCCTTGGCGACCTGCCGCTTTTCGCAATCACCGCGCAGGCAGAAGAAGCTCGGCCCGACCCGCTGCGCGAGGCGATCGAGCNGATCGACGTCGATGCCCTCTCGCCGCGCGAAGCGCTCGATACGCTCTACGCCTTGCAGACGACGGCCCGGGAAACGGACGCTTAACCGCNCTGCCCTATACCGGGGCGATGGATGACGGACTGCCCCCCGGATTGCTCAAGAAACTGGCGCTCGTCGTCCTGTTTCTGATCGGCGTAGTGATCCTCGTCGGCGGGGAGAACGATCCCGGCGTGATNGCGCGTCTNAGCGACGNGCCGCCCGGGCAGGGCGAATTTGCGGATCGTGCGCCCGAGCCCTTGATCGATACGGATGTGCCCGCGCGGCGGGAGCAGCGGTCCTCGCAAGACGATGCGGCCCTGTCCGCATGGTATGCCGAAGATGCACCGACGGGGCCTGCNACACCCGAACCCTTCGTCCCCGAACCGTTCGATGACAGCTATCTGATAGAAGACGCCGAGCCCNTGGTAGGCGCGCGGCCCAGCCCGCTCCCCGGNCCGCCCGCGCGAGACGCCGAGCCGGTCGAGATCGTGAANTAGGATAGGAACCGCCCCCGCGATCCGCGATTGATATCTCATGGCTCAGGATGATCCCCCCGAAGATCCCGACAAGTCGACCGAGTGGGCCGAGGTCCGCACCGACCTTGCCGAGGATCGCAACATCATGGCGATGGAACGGACTTTCGCCGGCTGGATGCGCACTTCNTTNGCNGCGATCGGTATCGGGCTGGGCTTCAAGGCGGTTTTCGGGGCGTTCGATCCGCCGTGGCTNGCCAAGGCGATCGCCACGATGTTCATNCTGGCCGGGGGGTGGCTGGCGATTACTGCCGAACGCCGTGCTTGCCACACGCTCGACAAGTTGCAGACGCACAAGTTCGAGGCCATCTCGACCCCGAACTTTCGTGCGCTTGCCTATGCCATCGCCGCCGGATCGCTCGTGCTTACCGCGGGGCTCTGGGTGCTGAACGACGGTGCCATATCCGGATAGCGAGGCCGCCGGAATCAGCTGCCGTCGGATGGCAAATCGGGGTCGACCTTGGCCGATTTGCCGTATTTGTCCTCATTGTCGTCGTGGTTGTCCTCGCCGCGATAGGCCGACATGTCGATCCGGCCCGAGCTTTCCATGTCGCGCATGTGGTCGATCGTGTCCTGCGTNGAATCNCCCATCAGGNCGCTCTNGTTGTCGCCCTTCGTGCTCTCGGTCGGCGANGATGTNTCGGTGGTGNCCCCGCGGGCTTGCTCGGCCACTTCCTGNGCCTGCATGCGGTGATCGTCCTGCTCGTCATTGTGGGTTTCGGGCGCGAGGCCNGCCTGGCGCTGTTCCTGGCTGCTTACCTTCTTGTCGGTCATGCGTAGTCTCCTTTGCCTAACCAACGGTGGGCGGGGCCGCGCGGTTCCTATGGAGGTCCGATGGTGGGGAGCAGCCTGCCCGTGTCCCGTCACGGATTCTCTTTGCGTGCGCTAGCGGCATCCGCCGCTATCTTGCTGCTGCACCAGCCCACACCCCCGCCCGGCCACCCATAGAATACCGTGCCGTGGGTGGCCGGGAGGGG